>Ga0209332_1000052_pt1 | contig 29123 bp, 22 predicted proteins | sample BlaSpr_A8_OM3_M1_FD_187974 | JGI IMG/M metagenome (GOLD analysis project Ga0209332, IMG submission 187974) | Forest soil microbial communities from Thunder Bay, Ontario, Canada - Black Spruce, Ontario site 2_A8_OM3_M1 (SPAdes) (version 2) | ecosystem: Environmental > Terrestrial > Soil > Boreal...
AGCGATAAAAACTCAGCGCCGCATCCCCCTGCACCAACTTCCGATACCGCCGCATATCTCCAAACACTTCGCCCGGATCGAACCGCTTCTCATGCTCGGCAATCACAACGCTCTGCTCACGCAATATTTTTGCCGATCCCAGCGACGACAGCACCTTCACATACTCATCCGCCATCGAGTAGGGAGGATCCAGAAATACAAAATCGGCGGACACCTCCGACGCCTCCATTCGCCGCAAAGCCCGCCCCGCATCAACTTTCATGATCTGGAATCCGCCACTAATCCCCAGCGACTTAAGATTCGCCGCAATCACCTCCGCCGCCGCTTTCGACCCTTCCACAAAGTGCACCATGCACGCTCCCCGACTCAGGGCCTCAATTCCCACCGCGCCCGTTCCCGCGTACAAATCAATCCACGTCGATTCCGCCAACGCCGCCGGATTCCCCGCACACAACACATTGAATAGCGTCTCCCGCAGCCGATCCGACGTAGGACGAATCTCAAGCCCAGGCAGCGACCGCAGCAAACGACGCCGATATTCTCCAGCAATAACCCTCATAAATTCTTCTGTAGAGACGGAGCTTGCCCCGTCTCCGCCGCATCATCCGCGCCTTCGCTTCCCGTCAGAGACGCAACAAGCCTCATCCATACAGACGCCCTATAGCCCCGCCGGCCCAGCCCTTCCGATTTTCTCCTCTAGCATCCTCGCGATATCAAAGCTTGTCTAAGCAGATAGAATACTGGTAGGCATGTCGATGCGTAGTTGGTCCATCCCGGTCGGACGGCTCTTCGGAATCGAAATCCGCATTCATCTTACGTTCGTTTTTCTATTGTTTGTTGTCTGGAGCATGGAAGCGGGCGCACAAGACGCCAACACCGTCTTGCACGGGCTCGCCTTGGTCGGCATCGTTTTCGGCAGCGTAGTCCTTCACGAACTGGGTCACGCCTTGGTCGCTCGCGGATCAGGCATTCCCGCCAAAGGCATCATCCTGCTTCCCATCGGCGGAGTTACTATCCTCGACGAAGCCAACGCCGTGCCCGACTCCGCCAACGCCTGGGTTCGCGATATACGCATCGCCGCCGCCGGGCCGCTGGTAAATCTTTTGATAGCCGGGGTAGCCGTTCTCGTGCTGACCGCCGCTATACCAGGTTTTTCGGTGACCGCCAAACCGCTGCTCCACTCCAGCGCTCTTTACCGCAGCATCGTGTGGGTGAACGTGTACCTCGGCCTCTTCAACTTGCTTCCCGCCTACCCAATGGATGGCGGCCGCGTTCTGCGCGCCATCTTTTCCCGCCGCATGGATATGGTTCAGGCCACCCAACGCGCCATCCGTATCGGTAACGTTTTTTCCATTCTCTTCATGATGGTTGGAATTCTACTGGTCAACTGGTGGCTGGTAATGATCGGCTTCTTCCTATTCATCGGAGCGCAACTGGAAGAACGGTCCGCGGTCTTTCAATCCGTTCTGCAAAGCGTTCGCCTCGAAGAAGTCATGCTCACTGACTTCGCCACGCTATCTCCCGCTGACACTCTCGAAGACGCGCTCGAAAAAGCCGTACACACCTTGCAGGATGATTTCCCCGTAGTTCGCGGCAGCGACATGGTCGGCGTCGTATCGAAACAGAAACTTCTCGAAGCCCTGCGCGCCGACGGTAATGGCTACGTTCAGGCAGTAATGAATCGCATCTTCGAAGTCGCCGCACGCCAGGAGTCGCTAGCCTCCGCCTTTCGCAAACTTTCCGCCCGCAATCTCAGCATCATCCCCGTAGTCGATGAACAACAACTAGTAGGAATTGTCACCCTGCAGAATTTAATGCACTCCATGTCATTGCTCGCAGAAAATCGCAAATTGCGCCGCCAGTCCCTCGACTCACAATAAGATTCGCAGTAAGACTCGCAACAACTTTCATTCCCCTAACTAAATTGTCATCCTGACCCTGAGCTATGCCGAAAGGGAAGGACCTCACTTTTGCTCAGATGCCCGCACGAGTTTCTAATTTCGCAATCGACCGAGCGTAAACCACCTGCGCCGCCTTCACCGCGCATCCAAACTCAACCGCACCACCAACCTCGGCCATCACCTGCTCCAGCGCAGCCAGAACCCCAATCGTATCCAGATAATCGTAATAACCAATATGCGCGATGCGAAACAGCTGCCCCTTTAACTCCGCATTCCCATTCGCCACGACCGCGCCAAATCTTTCGCGAAAAACCTTGCAGATCGCAGTCGAATCAACACCAGAAGGAGCCGCAACCGCCGTCAACGCCGCCGCCGCCGGCGAAGCCGTAGCAAATAACTTCAGCCCCAGCGCTTCAACTGCCGCGCGCGTCATCGCCGCACACAACTCCGCGTTCGCGATCAGCGCATTGCGTCCCGCCACCAGATCCCCATCTCCCATTTGCCGCACATACTCCAATGCCGCCGCCATTCCTGCAAACAATGCAGTCGCTGGAGTGGACGCAGTCTCCGCCTTGGCCGCCGCCTTTCGCTCTTTTCGTAAATCGAAGTAATACCGCGGACACTTCGCCGTCTCCATCCTCCGCCAAGCCCGCTCGCTGACAGCCCCATAAGCCAAGCCCGGCGGAATCATCAAAGCCTTCTGCGATCCGCCAATGACGATGTCAATTCCCCACGCATCCACGTCAAAGTTGGTTGTGCCCAGCCCCGTGATGGCATCGACCACCAATAAAGTGTCTGGCATAGTACGAACCAACTCGCCGATCGCTTTAACATCATGCCGCGCGCCCGTCGAACTCTCCGTCGCTTGCACGTAAACGCACCGAATCTCCGGCGTTAACTTGCGGCCGATTTCCTCGAGCGAAAATGTTTCTCCATAAGGAGCACTCACCGTCTCGACCGCGCAGCCAAAAGCCTTCGCCAACGAACTCCAGCGCTCGCCAAACTTACCGGCCGTGAGCACCAGCACCCGGTCGCCCGGAGAAGTCAGATTCGAAACCGAAGCCTCCATAAACCCCGTACCGGAAGATGTCAGCACAAGCACGTCATTCTGAGTTCCGATAAATTCCTTCACGTCAGCGAGCACTCGCGTGAAGAGCGCACGGAAATCCGCCGTCCGATGATGCGCACCATAAGAAGCCATTGCCATCTGCGCAGCGGGAAGTAGAGGCGTTGGCCCAGGAGTAAATAATCTATTTTTCTTAAGCATGAGAAGTGAAGTCAGGTTCAATCAATAGAGACTCACTCAACAGAATATGTGAAAGAACGTTGATTCGGAAAGCGGCATCATCACCTAAGATCGGCTTAAGCAGCGGTTAATTTCCCTGTGTCCCCTGTCTCCCTGTGCCCCCTGTGGTGAAAGGTTTGTCCCGACTATAATTCCTCCCATGCCCCTAATCGACCAAATCCAAAAAGACATCGTCACCGCCATGAAGGCCCGCGAAGAGCACAAACTCTCCACCCTGCGCATGGTCAAGACCGCGCTCAAGAATCGCGAGATCGAAAAGATGGCGCCCCTCGACGACAAAGAATCGCAGCAGGTCCTCTCCACGCTCATCAAGCAGCGCAAAGATTCAGTCGAGCAATTCACCAAAGGCGGACGGCAGGAAATGGCCGACAAAGAAGCCGCCGAAATCAAGCTGATCGAAACCTACCTCCCCAAAGCCGCTGGAGAAGAAGAAATCACCGCCGGAGTTCGCGCCGCCATTGCCGAAATCACGCCCCCTCCCGCCATGAAAGACATGGGCACCGTAATGAAAGCCGCCATGGCAAGATTTGCCGCCGCCAGTCTGCGAGTGGACGGCAAAGCAGTGAGCGAAGCCGTAAAAAAAGAATTAGCCGGAAAATAACTCGCGTAGCGGCGGAGGCTTTTAGGCTACGTAAATCCGCTACATCGGAATCCTCTTACTTCGCCCCGAGGCGCGCAACAAGCTGCGCGTACGTCTCCCGCGCAACCCCCGCCTGCTCAATATGCGTCAAGAAGAGCTTGCGCAATCCAGCCGTGTTCATTTTCCCGTCGAGATAGGCGTCGTATAAATCCGTGCCAACGAGATATCCAAGTCGCTCTGCCACATATTCGTACTTGCGGCCGCTGAAGGCTGGAACCGCCATGATCGACTCGCTGGAACCCACTCTGCGCGCACCTTTGCGACAGCGAGAATCCCGAGAATCCATAGATATAGATAACTTCTGTTCGCGATGCTCAATCAGAAACTGCAACGCCTCCACCACTTCCGCGAACGGCAGCGAAGTTTCCTGCTCGAGATCTTCCCGGGTCACATCCAGCAACGCCGCCAGATCGCTGTCGCGAAACGCGGGACGCGCCGGATACAAAATGCGCGACCCAAAAAATGCCATCGCATGCTCGAGGACTGTAGTATAAAACGTATCGTTCTCGCCGAGAGCTGGTGCGTCAGCCAAAGTCTCGCCTTGAACAACAGCCTTTCCGCAACGGCTCGGCAATCCGCGACACGCCTGATGCAGAAAGCGAGTTGCATCCTCTGCCGCGGCCGTCATGTGAAACCGGCGTACGTACACGGCATTAATTGGCGCAAGATAAACGCTGCCGCGCTCACGAACCCGCCGCAACAACGATCTGCGATCTCCCGCAGAGAACCCTTTGCGCGACAGCAACCGTCGCAACAGAACGTCGGAACTGCGCGAATACACTTCCGGCATCAAGTCAACCAGCAGACGCGGCTGCGTGGTATTGTGCGGCGAATACTGGTTGATGCCGAGAAATCGCACCATCCCATCAATCAAATTGTAGAAAGTCGGCCCCAAGTCAGGAGCGCTGTGATCGTCGCGTCCCCACCGATCCAGGCACAGCCGGTAATTTTCATATTTTTCAAGCGGAGTCGCGTTAAAAACGCACAACACATCATCTTGCACTTCGACCGCCTCAACGTGCTCGCGATCTTCTCCCGCCGCGCGCCAATACAGCGCGTCAACATTGAGCAGAACAGTCAGCATCCGTTCCGTAGGCAGATGCTGTTTCAGCAAGGCGGGCAAATGTTGCGGCGCGAGATGCGATTCGCCAAAAAGGACCATCACAAGCGCATTCGGATGCCTGCGGCGGAGATCGGCAATCTTATCCGCCGCGTGCCGATCGCGCGCGCCTATCTTGCGCAAATCTTCCCGCGGCATGCAATCGAGTCCGTAGACGAAAGCGCCATGATCGCGAGCGGCTGAGAGTAACTCGTAAAACGGCTGCCAATCATATCCCCAGTCAAAATCGAAGCGAATGCGCTGCCGCAATTCGGCTTCGTCGATCTCGCCTCGACTCCACTCATCTAGAATGTGCTGGTCGCGGGAAAAAATTGTCTCTACTCCCAAAACGACCGGCCGCTGCTTAAACTCAGTTTGTTCCAAAAGCGAGGCCAAATATCGCTGCGAGTTCGGCAACGCGTGATAATCACCGACTAAAACCACTCCCGCCTTGGCAATTTCATTTCGAACATCATCTGGAGTCAGAAGTTTTTGGTAGGAACGATACGCATCCCGAAAATCGCGTACATATTTGCGGCCCGCAGCTCGATCCACGGCACGAATCTCGCGTTCAACGCTGGCAATAGCGTGGAGCTGTGCAACGCTGCGCCGCGATCGTAGAATGCCGGTGGTTGCCATAGAGAATCTCGCGCCGCCTTGACTTGCCTTCCAAGCCTCCCTATCCTCAGCTTTCGAGGCCCCACTTTGATGCCTCGCGGAGCTCGAAACTTTGCCGTCTACAGTAGAAAATCTAACCGTTGCCACCACCGGCGCCAGTGGCTCCGTCTTCCTGAAATACCTTCTACTCACCCTGGAACGCGATTCTCGGGTGAAGACTGTAAACTTCATTGCCTCCGATAGCGGACTCCGCGTAATGGCCGAGGAACTCGGTATCGAAGGGCGCTCCGATCTTCTACGTCAAATCATCGGCAAAACTTCCAGCAAGATTCAGCAGCAATCCAACAGCGATATTGGCGCCAACGTGGCCAGCGGCTCATATCCCTCGGACGCCATGATCGTCCTCCCGTGCAGCGTCGGAACTCTCGGCCGCATCGCCAACGGCACTGCATCTCGCTTGATCGAGCGCGCCGCCGACGTCAGCCTTAAAGAACGTCGGCCCCTCGTGCTCTGCGTTCGCGAATCCCCTCTCAATAGGATTCACATCCGCAACATGTCGTTGGCAGCCGATGCCGGCGCCACAATTTTTCCGCTCATCCCGACCTTCTACAACCATCCCGCAAGCCTCGATGAGATGGCTCAGGAGTTCGCAAATCGCGTTCTAGCGCACATAAGCCTCGCCCAAGAAAATGCCTATCGCTGGAAGGGCTGAGTTCAGTCTAGGGAAGGGGCAGTAACGAAGGTAGGTATCAGCCGGGCATGTACTGCGAGTGCCAGTGCGTCTTCAGAGGCTCGCTAAGACGTGGGATGCGCCGAAATTTGCTCCGCTTTTTGCAGTTCGGCTTGTGCTGCAGCATTATCCGGATGCTCGGCCAACTCCCCGCGAAAGGCCGCAATCGCTCCCGCCCAGTCGCCCTGAGCTTCGTCAATCATTCCAAGGATAAAGTGGTAGCCATGCGCTTGCGGATTTCGGGCGATCGCCTCCCGCGCAGCCTCAGCCGCTTGCGAAAAGCGCTTCAGTTGCAGTTCCGCGAGCGCGAGGTAAATGTACTGATCGGAGTCGGAGCCATCGATCCTGATGGCTCGTTGCAGCAACTCTTCAGCCGCAGCCGCATTGCCGCTTTTATAGTAAACAACTCCCAAATTGTAGTTGGATCGCCAGAAATTCGGATTGCGCTCCAGCACTTCACGATACAAAGAAATCGCCCGCTCCGGCTGTTTCGCAGTCAGCAGAGCGTTGGCCAGGTTATCGCGCACCGTTGAGTTGTCGGGCGCCATTTCCACGCCGCGAGTGTAGAGTTCAACGTCGTCGTGCCACTGCGTTTGCTGCTCAAGAATAAGCGCTATAAACAATGTACAAGCCACACCAGTCAGCAGCGCCGGCAAAGCACGATATTTGGGCGCAGGCAGGTAAGACTTCAACGCAGCCACAGAAAGCGCAACCAGCATCGCAAAGCCGGCCGAAGGCAGATACAGATAGCGATCGTGAACAATATCCCCGATAGTTAGCGAGCGTAGATCGAGCACCGGCAATAACGGAACCACAATCAAGGCCAATGCAAACAGCGCTGCCTGCTTTTGTGGAAGAACTCTGATCAAGCAATATAAAGCCACTCCCGCGGCCAGCAAAAATAATAGCGGCAACAAGACCAGGCGGGCGCTGAAATGGCGCGCATAATCGAGTGAATAAAATTCGCTCAATCGAATCGGAATAAGCAGATGCTTCGCATAGAACCACAGCACCGAAGGCCAGCTCGACAACACTTCATTCCATGAAATCGAAATCGTGGGATGCGCAAAACCTCCAAGAACGCGGTAGCGGACGCCAATGTACATCAGCCCAAGAACCGCATACGGCGCCACGTCTCCCATCGCCGAATATAAGTTGCGTCTCGCGCCGCCGCCTTCGCCATTATTCGTAGCCCCAATCCGCGCGAGTGCAAAAATCAGCACCGGCAGGACGATCGCTGTCTCCTTAGCCATCAGCGCGCAGGCAAACATCCCGAGAGACAGCGCCAGATAAAATGTTTTTCGCGACTCGGAAAATTTCAGGTAAGCAACGCAGCTTCCCAGAAAAAAACACGCCATCAGGGGATCAGTCACCCCTGAAATCCACGCCACATTCTCAACATGCGCCGGATGCAATCCAAAAAATACGGCAGCCACGAATCCAATCATCCGGTCCCGCGTGAGTTGCTGCGCCAGGCGAAAAACCAGCCACGTCGCTATAACGTGACACAGAACGCTAGTCGCGTGCCAACCCATCGGCCGGTCGCCAAACAAAACATAGTTCAGCCGCAGCCACAAAAGAAACAGCGGACGGTAATAGTTTCCGGCGCTATGCGGATAAATCGCAGCCCACACATGAGACGTCCAGTATTGCGGCAAGTAACGCCAACTCTGGATGGCTGGATTTTTCAGTATTTGGGGGACATCGTCATAGACGAATTCGAAAGTCAGCGTACGAAAATAAACCAGTCCGCTTATAACGCAGGCGAGTGCCTCCAATATTCCCGCACCTATTCCTGCAGGAAGAAACCAAGGCTCACCAATCGATCCAGTGCGCTCATCTTCATGCGCAGGATTGACATTCACCGAGCTGACAGCTGGCGCTTTGACATCTGAAGCGTTGACGTATGCCGGATTGATGTCCATATCTCTGCCCGCGCCGCAAATTCGCGCTGCCATTTCAGAGACTATCGACTGCGTAGCCCCTGAACAAGTGACCCACGATGTGCGACAGGCGCTGTGCTACGGCGCTGCGCTACGGCGGTGTGCTACAGCTGAGAAGAATTTGTAGGAGAAGTGGGCAAAGTAATATTCTGCCGGTTAGGACGGTTCTTCTTGGTAATAGCGCCCACGCTCTGGTACCACGCCACCACCCAAGGAACGATCAGCGAATATGCCAGCCGCGCGCCCCACGTTCGTACAGGAGTTCTTCGAAGATCGGCCCAGTCGAGCCGAAACGCAAAATAAATTTCGAGGGCCAGCACGCATAACAGCGGAATCGGCGAGTAAACAAGCGCCAGCACAGCAAGAATCTCGGCCGCGCAGCGAGCCACATTCCGCCACAATCGCGACGAGCGTCCGCCCAATACTCCATCCGTCACCGCATAGCTGACCATCTGCCGCACCGCCGACCGGAAAGTGTGCCGCGGTTGATATGAAGCCTTGGCGCGTTCCGGAAAAGCGGGCGTCACCAACTTGCGCACCTTGGAATCGAAGACAGTATCTTCGCCGAGGAACACGGTCTCAGGAAATCCGCCAGCCCGCTGCCACAAACCTTTGCGAAAGGCCATAGACCGCGCCGTGCACGATTTAGTCGGCGCGTCGGGATTTAGCTTCACTCCAAAAAATGGCGCCGACGCCACATCCCACACCGTCGATTTCGCAGGATCGATCCACGCTCCGCCCACCGAATAATGAAACTCCCCGGACAAAATTGGTGCCGTCAAGTTCCGAAGCCAATCCGGATCATGAGCGCATCCCGCATCGGTAAAAGCAATGACTTCCGAAGAAGCCGCGCCCACAGCCACATTGCGCCCGCGAGCGATCGGCCCCGCACAGCGCTGCAGACTGCAACTCTCATCCCGAATGGCAATGAGCGTCGGATATTTCAACCGCCCGCTTTGCAGCTTCTCCCAAGTTCCATCGTTCGATCCCCCGTCAACAATAATGACTTCAGCCGGAGCCAGCGTCTGCCGCATCAAACTCTCGACCAACGCATCAATGTCATCGACCTCGTTCAATACAGTCGCTGCTACGCTCACAGCAGAAATCAAGCAGAAGCCCCCAAAATCCAATCTTCGTACGCAACACAAAAGCAATTGTCATCCTGAGCAACGCGAAGGACCTCCGCATTTGCCCAAACCCTATGCAATTCTCTCGGATCGATAACGTACTCACCCTACGCCACAAATCGCCAGGCAAGACTAGTGTACGCGGCCCTAAAGTGTGGGGACGGGCGCCCTCGCCCATCCAAGCCGAGCGAAGCTTGGCAGGATCGCTACCAGAAGCCTGCTGTTCAACTGCGAACTGAAAACCGAACCCCCCACTATTGCCTCCCCCGGCACTCCACCTCCGTGCTGTTGACTCCGCCCCCCGATTTTTTGTAATCTGCGCTTACACCGGAAAGGAGGTGGTCGGATGATAAGTTCTGATTCACATAGTAGAAGTACCAGACCAGGTGAGGTGGCTGAGTCTTAGGGCGGTTGCTCTAAGCGGAGTTCTCGAGGAACCTTTGGTCGGGGAAATCGGGAACATTCTCTCGCAAACAATCCGTGAGTTTGGGCTGATCCGCCAGTCACATGTTGTGACCGGCACCGGAACGAGCGAGGGGCCACGAGAGTGACCACCTCAGTCAATCCCAAACTGTCCACCGAAAATGTCCCGCAGGCTGCAAAGCTTGCGGGACGTTTTTTCTGTTCGAAATTTAGCGATTCAAGTTCAAGTCGACTACCGCGGCAGAACGGCAATATTCAGCGGAGTCGCGATCGTGTAAGGCGAACCCGGCGCCTGCTTGACCGTGCTCGGAGTAACGGTAAACACAAACAGCTTGTTCGTATAACGGCTGATCGCATAAAGGTGATTATCGTTGTCCCAGAACATTTGATCGACCTCATCCGTAGTGAGCCGAGCCGTGTAATGGGTAATCGGCAAACTGCCGTTGAAGTGGAATGCCTGCAGTCCCGCACTTCCAGCCACTGCCAGCAGTTTCCCGAATGGTGACATCTTCAAATCCGTAACAAATTGCACCGCCGTATGCGGCATGTTGGCGAACGTGCTTGCCGTAGTCAGATGGCCCAAGCTATTGGCCGTGTAAATCGCAAGCTGAGGAGAGCCGACTGTCGCCCACGTCGCTCCATTGAGTTGCTGCACCGAGATAGCTACGTGATTCGTTTGATCGGCAGCTGTGAGATAGGTACAGTAAAAGTCGCCTGACTCAGCCGTGGGCATCTTAGCGCTCTTGCCCGACAACACCAGCGCGCCATCATTAGTTCGCGAGAATTCGTAAATCCCCGCCGAATAGTGATAGCAGGTCGATCCATAGCCGTACTCATTATTCCCGATAAAGCTCAGCGGAGTGTTAAACACCGGGCTGGCGGCCGTCGTCATCCCGAGATACTTCAGTTCACCCGAGCTTTCAATGCTGAATGACTGATAAGTGTTGTTTGCGCATAGATTGCCGTAATTATCCACGTCATATAACACTGTGCCCGCTCGGCCGAGGAAAAGCGGGCTTGGGCCGCCGCATGCCGCGCCGTTGTACTGCTGCGCGTTCACCGTATCCACTTTGCGAAGCGCTCCATCGGCTTCAATAGCAAACGAATAGATGTCGACCCCATTGGTTGCGAAAAGGTGCTGTCCGCTCGCAGCGAGGCCTCCTAGCACATTCGCCGGAAAAGGCGAACCGGACACCGGCGTAAGTTCGCCGCTAGGCGCCACCGCAAATGCATCGATCTCGTACTTGCTGCTGCCAGGGCTGCTCCCTACATAGACGAATGCGACCGGAGAAGCAACGGCGACTGCGTCACTGCTATCGGTTTGCACCGAGGTGTCCTGAGCCCACGCTATTTTCGCGGAGAAGGTGGCGGCTAAACACGAGACTGCTAGAAAGACTGCAAGTTTGATAATTTTTTCGGAGTGCGCCATATACGTATCCCACTCCCCAATGGTAAAGACGAGTGGCAATTGGATGCGCATTGGGAAGTGGGGGTTGGCGTCTCCGCCCGCCGGAATATCACGGTTCTAAGGCAGGGCTGCGCCCACGGCGTCCAGTATCGCGTCGTTGATGGCATAGACGGTACCATCACTACCGATCACCGTTGGAGTGTAAGCTTCGCTGACGCCCGGGGAAAGCTTAATCCGTTGCGAAAACGAATTGGACGTAAGGTCCCAACGGTAGAGTTTTCCGTCTTCGCTGTTGGCGAGTATTGATTTGGTAAACGGATCCACTGCCGCCGTATTGATGCACCATTCGCGTACCGCTCCCGGAAAATTTGGGAACTGCGGATCGCGAGTGACTCCTAAGATGGTCATGACCTCTTGCATCACGACGGTTGCCGGAATCACCGGATCGCTCTCCGTGGCATTAGGATCGAGAATCGCAATCCGGTTGTGCCCATCGCCGGTTCCGATTCCCGCGTAGTTGTTGTACTTCGTCATCAGGAGGTATGTCGACGTGCCGTGATAACTGGACACTAGCGAGGCCGGAACGATCGTAGCCGTATCGTCCCAGCCAAAGCTGCCAGGAATCTTGGTCTTCGAGAGATCCTTGTTGAAGTGAAGCATCCACCCGCGATCGTTGTGATTGGGAAATGGATTTTCCAGCACGCCAAAGTAGACGTCACCATCAGGCCCCACAGTCGGCGTCGCGGAACTGCCCTCGAAGATCCACGCGTCCAGCCCCGAGGACGGATCGGTCAAACGCACTCGGTTTACCAGCGCGAGGGTCGCGCTGTTCAGGGCCAGGAGATATCCAGCGCTTCCGTCGTCCACCGCGACATACACCGTGCTGCCATCCGCCGAAACTGCTGGAGCGCAGCTGATCGCGACTTGAGTCATTGTTGAATCCCCGCTGGCAGCCGCCGCTGAAACCCACGTTCCGCTGCCATCCGGAGCGATGCGCGCAATGCCGCTTTGCAGGCCGATCGGGGTAGATCCGAGGACGAGGAATCCGAAATAAAGATTTCCCGCTGCGTCCGTGGTCAGCGGAGTGTCGATCTGCACGTTCTGCTGATAAACAGTTGGGTTTGCCCGGTAATTTTTCGCGCCATAGAAGTAAAGGTGAGTGATTGAGCCTAGGGCTTGATCGGGATTCTGCCGCACTAATACCCGGCCTGCATTATCGGGAACGAAAAGCTGGTTGCCCGAGATGGTTGGTCCCAGGCCCGGAATAAAGCTCGCCGAAGGCGCCTGGTAACCTGTCTTGAAGCCCCATAGTCGAGTTCCAGTCACGCCGTTGCGGGCCTCAACCCGAAAACTATTCGCGCCAGTCTTCACCGGGACGATCACGGTGTTCGCTTCCGTCACCAGCGGCGACCCGTAGTGCACGGTAATCTCGCCCGCGGGCGGAGCCAAATCCACAGGCACATGCCAGTGAATGCTCTTAAGCGCTTGCGATTTTGCCGCCGAAACCGCAGTGTGTTGAGGATCATGCGAGGCCGTCGGCCAGGCACCGGATTGAGCATCAGCGCCAGCCGACAGCATGGCGGCTAAGCCACATATGCAAAGCATAAGGAAAATAATTCGGGACTGTAAGATTTTCATCATGTCGAGCACTCCTCCTGCCTTAAAGCAGAGCCGCAAGAACTGTTCTCTTGATTCTGATGGCAGCCTAGCAGGCGATCCCATGGCGAGTTGTCGCTTGGATGTAAAAGCTTTTTCCAGGACTTGTCACTAAGTGGAGTGAGCAGAATGCGGTTCTTAACTTGCAACAATCTTGCGATCGAATCCCTCATTCCCGCTCAGCGGGAGCGAAGAAAACCAGGACTTCCAATTCTTCTTCAATATCGTAGAACCGATGCTCCAGTTCGGCCTCAACAAAAATGACCGACCCGGCACGAACCTCGGCATGATCCGAACCAACCTGCATTCGCGCGCGTCCCTTAACCACGTAATACATCTCATCCTCGCGATGCGGTTTCTGCGGATCAGTCCCGTCCTTCGGCAGCACATACACACCAGCGCTCATGGCAGGAACCCGAAGAAATTCCAGGTAGCGCTTATCAGCCGTCGCGCGCTGCCGCTCCAGATCGTCGATGTGAAAAAATTGCGGCACAGGAGTTAACAATCGACGCGAATAACAATCCACCTGCTCAATCTGGCAATCCACTGGCCGCTAATCGCAAACAACTCGTCCAGCCCAAGTTGTCATCCTGAGCGCAGCCGGACCAAGAGCGAAGCGATTGGCCCGGCGAAGTCGAAGGACCCCTACCCCATCCCCAACCTTTTCATCCTTGGCCAATCACGGACCCCTCGCAGCGATGGCAACGACAGATTCGTTATCAGGGAATCCCTTCAGCGATGCCACAAGCTCCTGCCACAAGCCCATTTAGGGGCTGAGTTCCCAGGAACTCGCTACCCTACCGCCCCGTGGAAAAAAATATCCGTATACTGCCGCACCAGCGCATCGCCCGTAAGCGGTCCCTCCGGCTTATACCACTGATAGATCCAGTTAATCATCCCCACCAGCGCCAGCGCGGCCGCCCGAGGCGTCACCGTCGACGCAGATTTTCGCTTGCGCTGCACATCCGCGATTAAATGCTCCACAAAGTGAAGATAATCTTTCTTGCGCGCATTGATCTGCCGCCGCAACGCCGGAGGCAGCGGATGGTTTTCATGCAGCATCACCGTAATCTCCCGGTCCTCGGCGCTCAACACCAACTCAATATGCAACCGGATCAACGTTCGCAGCCGCTGTTCCACTCCTTCAGCGCTGCTCGCATCAATCCGCCTTACCACATTAATGACCCTAGCCTCGGTCATATCCATCGCGTGCGACATGATATGAAACAGGATTTCGTCTTTTGACTGAAAGTGGTGATAGAGCCCGCCCTTAGACAGCTTCAGCGCTGCCGCAACATCGTTCATCGACGTCGCGTCATAGCCCTGCTGCTGAAAAAGCCGCGCCGCCGCCCGCAGGATTTCCTGCCGCGGCTCTTGCCGAGGCTCATTCCGAGATTCGTTTCGAGTATCGACCCCAGCGTCGCGAAGCATCCTCCGATGGTATCGCGGAATCGTTCCGACCTCCACCAGCCAGGTAAAGGCTCGACATTCAGTTTGATTTCGCGCCTGATTTGTTTTGGAGGGGCGCGGCTTCAGCCGAGCCGTAACGCCCGTAAAATCAACCCGGCTGTAGCCGCTGAAGGACCATGAGCTTTTTCGATGCCACGCTCCTTAAGGTTTAGGGCCATGCTCCCATCACCAGCCCGACACGATACTCAATTCAACCAGCCCTCACTTCGAGCCTCAGCACTCCGCTTCCGCGCTTTGCCTTTGTTCGACGACAAGCTGCGCTTCGTGCGAGTTCCGCCTGAGCCATTGTCGAACGCAATAGTTTCGTCGGAAGCATTCCCTAAGTTCTCTCCGCTCCCCAGCCTTAAAAGGGGCCGCTCGATTTGCGTGCCAGCGCCGATTGGAATCACACGACGAAGATCAGTCGTCTTTTCTAAGCCGCTCACCCCGACTGCGCGAGCGGCCACCAGCCGCCGCACCAGATAGCGTTTAGCGCTGAGTTCGTCACGCACCGGCCAAATCAAATTTTCGAGATGCACTTCCTGCAGCCCGTCTCTGTGCCGTTGTACCGAAGCCCCCTGCGCCGTGCCCATGAGTCGTTGAATTCGCATTACAGCGCGATCCACAACATCACCGAGCTCACCCCCAAATTTTGCCGCGCGATCCTCAGCGAGTCTTTGTTTCGCTTTATCGGCTGAGAACCAGGTCGGGTTGCGATTCGCTTCCTGCGGAGCTTCCAACCCGGTAACTTCACAAAGATAGGCCGTGACCGGATATTCCGCGCAGCCCTCGCCATCGCTATGAGATTTGTCTTTCATGGACGCTACAACTGGCCTGCGGCGATAGTAACGAGTAAAAGGAATTTCTTCGATGCGCCCATGTACCCCGGCTTCTTCAAATGCCTCCAGCGCCGCGGACTGAGCATGTGTCAACCCACGCTCGATGCCGCCCTTGGGGAATATCCATCGTCCGCTCCGCGTCTGCACTAATAAAAATTGAACTCCGCGTTTGCCGAAGCGATAGCAAACCGCTGCAACCTGTTTGCGTCGATTGAAAATTGGCGTCTGCTGCATAGACTTCGATGAAATTGCCCGTCCCATAATTAACGAGAATGCGCGTTAGGACGCGCTTCTGCCTAGAACCATTATTGGTTCACGAAAAAACGCGACGCGACTTGCGGTCTGTTAACTTATGCCCCGGAACCGCCCTGCATACTTGCGTCCACCTATGGCCTTAGAGAAAGTATTCTGTACGAATTGCATTGACCGGGGACCTGTTTTTGGAAAACTTATTTTGCCTGCGCTGCAATCGCGAACTCGAGCCCGGACAAAAGTCGGTTGCCGTATACCTGTTTGCCCAAACCGTGGGAGTCCGCCCGCGCCAGAAATCTTCAGCCCAACGAATTTGTTTTTGCCCGCAATGCTCCGTTTCGCTCGCGATGGGTCCTGCCCCCGAAGGCGCCCTCAACTTGGCTGCATGGAATATGATCCGCGACATCGTCGGTGCTGATCCCGCTCTAACCGAGGCCGCGTGGGAGAGCCTTCACGGCGTTGGAGACGACTTGCTCCCGACTGGAACCGCCGGCAGCGCTCGTCTCCCGCGCGCCGGGGCCTATTTAGAGTTTTGACCTCAACCTTCTAACCCGATTGATAATTCTATTTCAGGACTTTCGAGCATTCCCGCCCTTGACACCAACCCCCGCGCAAACATAGCATCGTAAAAACCGACCAATCGGTCGGTTTCAGCACCATCACTTTCTACCGCCACTTTAAGGAGCCTTCTTTGGCCACAGTCTTTTATCAAAATGACGCCAATCCTTCTGCATTAAAAGATAAAACCATCGCCGTCTTCGGCTACGGCTCACAAGGACACGCGCAGGCCCAGAACCTCCGCGACAGCGGATACGACGTCATCATCGGCCTCGATCCCAGCCGAGGTTCCGCAAAACAGGCAACTGCCGATGGCATGACCGTCCTCGCTCCCGCCGAAGCCGCGAAACGCGCCGACTGGATTCAGATCCTCACGCCCGACGAGACTCAAGCCGACTTCTACGAGTCCTCCATCGCACCGCATCTGCGCAAAGGAAAAATTCTCGGCTTCTCCCACGGCTTCTCCATTCACTTCAAAACGATCAAGCCGCCGAAAGATGTAGACGTAGTCATGATCGCCCCAAAAAGTCCCGGTCATCTGTTGCGCCGCGTCTATTCGCAAGGCGGAGGCGTGCCTTCGCTGCTAGCCATTCATCAGGACGCCAGCGGCCGCGCCCATGAATTTGCTCTCAGCTACGCTCACGGCATCGGCTCGACCCGCGCCGGAGTTCTGCAGACCACTTTCAAAGAAGAAACCGAAAGCGATCTCTTCGGCGAACAAGCCGTCCTCTGCGGAGGCCTGACCTCGCTCATGCAGAAAGGTTTCGAGACGCTAGTCGCTGCAGGCTATTCCCCCGAGATCGCCTACTTCGAATGTGTCCACGAAGTAAAACTAATCGTCGACCTCATCTACGAAGGCGGCCTGAGCCGCATGCGCTATTCGATTTCCAACACCGCGGAATATGGCGACTTAACCCGAGGCGAAATGGTGGTTGGCGACGACACGCGCAAAGCCATGAAGAAAGTCCTGAAACAAATCCAAAGCGGCGCTTTCGCCAAGGAATGGATCAAGGAGAATAAAAAAGGCGGCAAGAAGTTCGCCAAACTGCGCCAGGCCGCCAGCCAGCATCCAATTGAAAAAGTAGGCGAACAATTGCGAGCCATGATGTCCTGGCTCCCAGCAGACAAAAAGAAATCAACCGAGATAAAGCCAGCCCAGAAAAAAGTAGTAAACGCATAAGAAAATAAAAATAAACAATGGAGCGCCGGGCGTCCCCGCCCGGCCACCCAACTGCCGGACAGTCGAGACGCCCGGCGCTCCACCAATAGCTCTTCAGTTAGACTTATTTGTTCCGCATCATTCCCATGGAAAAGACCAACGACCTAAAACACCAAAGTCGCCAAATCACCGACGGACGCGACCAAGCTCCCGCCCGCGCCATGTACAAAGCCATCGGCTTCACCGACGCCGATCTAGCCAAGCCCCTCATCGCCGTTGCCAACACCTGGATCGAAACCATGCCCTGCAACTTTCACCTGCGCCGCCTCTCGGCCAAAGTGAAAGAAGGCATCCGCGCCGCCGGAGGCACGCCCATGGAGTTCAACACCATCGCCATCTCCGACGGCGAGACCATGGGCACTGAAGGCATGAAGGCCTCCCTAGTCAGCCGCGAGGTAATCGCCGACTCCATCGAACTCGTCTGTCGCGGACAACTCTTCGACGCCGCTGTCTGCGTAGTAGGTTGCGACAAAACCATCCCCGCAGCAGCCATGGCCTTGGCGCGTATGAATCTTCCCGGCCTCGTCCTCTATGGAGGCACCATCGCCGCCGGAAAATTTCGCGGCAGAGACGTAACCATCCAAGACGTCTTCGAGGCCGTAGGCGCAAACGCCGCCGGCAAAATGAGCGATGCCGATCTGCTCGCGCTCGAGAACGTAGCCTGCCCCGGAGCCGGAGCCTGCGGCGGCCAATATACCGCCAATACGATGAGCACCGTGATGGAACTCATCGGCCTCTCCCCCATGGGCTTCAACGGCATTCCCGCCATGGACCCGCGCAAAGACGAAGTAGCCTTCCGCTGCGGCGAAGTCGTAATGAATGTTTTGAGGAAGGGAATCAAGCCGAGCGACATTTTGACGCACGCCGCCTTCGAGAACGCGATCGCGGGCGTAGCCACCACTGGAGGCTCAACCAACGCCGTCCTCCACCTCTTAGCCATCTCGCGCGAAATGGGATTGCCGCTGGACATCGACGACTTCCAAAGAGTCAGCGAACGCACTCCACTGTTGGCCGATCTCAAGCCCGCCGGAAAATACGTTGCCGCCGATGTTGACGCCGCCGGAGGCATTCAACTAATCGCCAAACGTCTGCTCGAAGGCAAGCACGTCAACGGATCCACCATGACCGTCACCGGCAAGACCTTCGCCGAAGAAGCCAACACCGCCAAAGAAACTCCCGGACAACAAGTCATCGCGCCCCTAAGCAAGCCACTAAAAGCAACCGGCGGCCTCGTGATCCTGAAAGGCAACTTAGCTCCCGGCGGCGGGGTCGTAAAGATGAGCGGCCATGAACGCCAGTCCCACACCGGCCCCGCCAGAGTCTTCGATTCCGAAGAAGCCGCCATGAAAGCCGTCACCAGCAAACAAATCAAAGCCGGAGACGTAGTGGTGATTCGCTACGAGGGCCCCAAAGGCGGCCCCGGCATGAGAGAAATGCTAAGCGTAACCGCCGCCATCGTAGGCGAAGGCCTCGGCGAAAGCGTGGCCCTCCTAACCGACGGAAGATTCAGCGGCGCAACCCGTGGCCTCATGGTAGGCCACGTCGCTCCAGAAGCCGCTCTAGGCGGCCCCATAGCCGCCATCCGCGAAGGCGACACAATCACCATCGACACCAAAACTCGCAACCTAGTCCTGGAAATCTCAGACGCCGAAATCAGCCGGCGCATGGCGGAATGGAAACCGCCGCAGCCACGCTACAAAACAGGGGTCTTCGCCAAATACGCCGCCTTGGTAAGGTCAGCTGCGGAAGGCGCTATCACCTCACCCCCCAGCTGAGTCGTCTACCGCAAAAAGCTACGCGGGCCTTCCGGCAGGCTCTTCCATATCCGCTGCCTCATTCGCGATGGACCTCGCGTCGGGATTACGAAGTACTGATTCCCCCATCATGTACTCGGGCTTCTCGATTCCCAGCATGTCCAGAAGTGTGGGAGCAACCGAGGCTAATGGCACTCGCTCCTGATGTACTTGATGCGATCGACCAGGATGGCGAATCCAAAGTATCCCATCCGGATGGTGCATCCCACTCTTGCCGCCTTCCAACGCGTAGAAGGCCTCAAAGAAAGCCATGCTCCGCTCGCTATCTTCCACCCGCAGAACAGCATTCTCTGGCAATGCGTGATGAATGCAACAGCTAACGAACACTCCGCAGCCATCCCGTTTGGCATAAAGGGCTCGCTCTTCACCGACCTTCAAAACAGCTAGCTTCGCTTCAACGTCCATGGCGTCATCGACATTGTCCAACCGCAGCCAGAATTGTTCGGACATAACTGGCTCGACCCGGCAATTGCTTGTAATCCCCGCAAAACTCAGGAACTGGGCGAAATCCTTTGGACGATATCCGCACTTTCCTCCCGCCTCTTCATATGTCAAGCAAGGCTGCTGACTAAGGCCCGTCGAAAGAACAACGGTCGCTTCATCTCCAACCAAGTCAAGCATCCGCCCCAAAAGATCGTCCATGGCCCTGTAACCTTCCAGAATGGACGATTCGTATTCGAGCTGCTTTTTCTGAGCCGACGGAGCCGTGAATAAACCGGGCTCCATATAACGCCAGTACCGGTGTTGCATGTGAGCCGTGCTGTTCAGAAAAAAAGTCGAAAAGGCGGGCTTGTTGCGGCGATATATCGCGCTGAATACGTCGAATTGCAACTTCTCCAGGATGAACGCACGGCGCCAGCGCCCTCCTCTGGTCTTCTTTTCCGAAAACAATTGGCGGACAATCGAGATCGCGCTGCTTGCTGATAACCCGTGCGTTATCATGAACGCAATGAATTTAATGTAGTCGGACTTGCTCAGCGGGATTCGATCATTGGTGTATTCCTGAACATTTCGCTGCACGAAACGATAGTAAGGCAGCAGGGCGTCCGGATACGGCGGAAGATCCGTAGACCAGGGATCGGGTAGAAAATAGTCTCTTGTGCCCTTTTCGTTACCGTTCCCTTTTTCGCGCTGAGCGTTCATGCTTCCACAGATCCAAACCGGTTGTCCTTTTGCCGAAACCCAGTCCCAAACGTTCCTATGCCGCAACTTATGTCCTTCCGAAAGACGGAAAACTCCGTGCTCGGAATACGGGACTCCCGTATGTACCGTAACCCATTGGATCCAAGGCTCCAGATATGGCTCCTGCTCCTGCGCATCGCTAACGAAAACCTCGGAACGTTCACGTAGCCGTGAGAAATTCGGCAGGTGGCCCTCCGCGACAAAGCGCTCCATCAATGCGGGGGTCAGTTCGTTGAATTCTAGAAGAACCACAGGGGCCGGACAGCAGGACATGTTTTAAATCCTCTCTTTTCAAGCCTGGATCGCGTCTAGGCTTCTTCGGATCAGGATGTAGGACTTGCGGCGAGGGAGGTACAACGGTTAAAAATATTAGCTCCAGGTCCGACTTAAAGTCAAGGGTAATATCGGCTTAGCCACTTTTCCGCATCCTCCGCTATAGCCACTTAGTAACACTGCTCTATCTCGCTGGAGCACACTTAGTTACACTGCTCTATCTCTAAGGAGCACCCATGTTCAAATCAATCGTCCGCATCCTGGCCATCGTAGGCGCCGTTGTTCTGATCGGAACGTTCGTTGCCATCTTTGCCGTCATCAGCTCGAAGGGCACGGTTCCATCCAAAACAATTCTCGAAGCCAACTTCGAGCACGCTTTGATGGAGGACATTCCAGACACGCCAACTGCGCGCCTGATATTGGCCGACAAGCAAACTCTGCGCGATGTAGTCGACGCAATCGATCGCGGAGCCACGGATGATCGCGTAGTCGGAATGATCGCCAGGATCGGCGCCGCTCCTATGGGAATGGCGCAGACGCAAGAGATTCGCGATGCCGTCCTGCGTTTTCGCTCCCACAAGAAATTCGCCGTCGCCTACTCCGAAACCTTCGGTGAGTTTGGCCCCGGCAATGGCGCTTACTACTTGGCAACCGCTTTCGACCATATTTACCTGCAGCCCTCAGGAGACGTCGGCCTCACCGGCATCATCATGGAATCGCCCTTCATCAAAGACACCCTCTCCAAGCTGGGCATGACCTTTCACGGCGATCATCGTTACGAGTACAAGAACGCACTAAATTTTCTTACCGAAACCAAATACACCGGACCGCATAAAGAAGCCATGGCTGCGATCATGAATTCGTGGTTCAACCAGATGCGAGCGGGAATCTGCGACGCGCGCCAGATCCCGCCCGATAAATTTCAAGCCATAGTCGACGCCGGACCTTATTTAGGAACAGAAGCAGTGGCCGCCAAACTGGTCGATGGCGTGGCCTATCGCGATGAAGTCTACGGCCAAGTCAAGAGCCGTGCTGGCAGCGAGGCAGAACTCCTATACCTGGAAAAATATTTACGGCGCGCCGGTCACCCTCATGACAGCGGCAAGACGATAGCGCTAATCTTCGGCGTCGGCGGCGTCACCCGCGGCAAAAGTGATTACGATCCCGTCCAAGGCAGCCAGAATATGGGCTCCGACACAGTCGCAGGCGCGATACGAGCCGCCACCGAAGACAAAAATGTGAAGGCCATATTATTCAGAGTTGACAGTCCCGGAGGATCTTACGTCGCCTCCGACACCATCTGGCGTGAAGTCGTGCGAGCGCGCGAAGCCGGCAAGCCGGTCATCGTCTCCATGGGCAATCTCGCCGGCTCCGGCGGATACTTCGTCGCCATGGCCGCCGACAAAATCGTCGCCGAGCCCGGAACCATCACCGCCTCCATCGGAGTTCTCGGCGGAAAAATGCTCACCAGCGGCCTGTGGGATAAAGTCGGCCTTACCTGGGATGAAGTGCATCAGGGCCAGAACGCGACCATGTTCACCGGCACGCAAGATTACACTCCCGCTGAATGGGCGCGCTTCCAGGCATGGCTCGACCGCGTGTATGTCGATTTCACCAACAAGGTCGCCGACGGCCGAAAACTGCCAAGAGAAAAAGTTCTGGAGATTGCGAAGGGAAGAATCTGGTCCGGCGAAGATGCCAAAAATCTCGGCCTCGTGGATGCACTCGGCGGCTACGATACCGCGTTGCGACTGGCGAAAAAAGCTATAGGGGTTTCTGACGGCGAAGAAGTAAAGATCGTGGTTTTTCCCAAACCAAAATCTCTTATCGAAAGCGTGATCGAGCGCCGCGGCCCTGAGAATAGCGACAAGGAAGCCGTAGGCCAAACCCTGGCAAGGATTCTAGAAATAGTTCAGCCAGTAGCGCGTCAATTAAATGCCGTAGGAATTAAAAACGAAGATAAAAATCAGGACAACGTCTTAACCGTGACCACAACCCCAGGAATCAACTAAGAATTAACGCGAGTACTAACTAAGTGGACGATCTAACGTGGGGCCGGACGCATTCGTCCGTCCCACTCACCCTCTACTGAACTCCGAGCTTCTTCACTTCCTCGTTGTAATACTTGCGATAAAGAATCGACCACTCCTCCGACCCTTCAATAATCGTGCGCCTCTGGCTTTCAATTTTCTGCCGCGCCGCTTGATCAATCCGCGCCTCCTGCATCAGCAGCCCTTCCAGAATTTTGCGCACTTCCAGGCGAATGGTATTGCGGTCCTCAATGAACTCCACTTCGTCCAATTCAGCCACCGCGTCGGTGACGACATGGGCGAGTTTGTTAACTTTGTCGCGGCTCAAACGCACAGTGGGAGCGGCCTCCGGAGGAACTTCAAAGCACAGCCTTATATTTTTTCGTCAGCTCGGTCTTAACCTTGCGAAACATTTCCTGGTAGTTAGCGCCACTCTTCTGCATTTCGTCGGAATACGCCTCAAGAATCACACGCACCTCATCGTTAATGCGATCCTCGAGCGCCAGTTCATCGAGCAGGGCGGCATGCACCTTCTCACTAAGAGCGGGCATCGCCTTGGTCTCAACCAGACCGCTCGCCACCAGTTTTTTGGAAACTTCGCGGGCCAGATAGCCCACATATTCTTTGGAAAAGAGCATGATAGAAGCGCTGTTAGCTGAACAAAAAGTTTAACACAATTGCCGCCGCACAATCCCGCAGCACAATGCAAAGATCCCCTGTGCGCCTTTCCCCCGTGAACCCCTTGTGTCCTCTGTGGTAAAGGTTTAGCCCGCAGCATGCCAAACATCAGGACTCCCCCACCGCACTGGCGGCTGACCGCCAGAAAGCCGTACAATAACAACACTCCATGTCCCCTCATCCAGACGATCTAACTAGCATGAAAGACGACATGACCGCCTTCATTGAAGGCTTGGGTATGCGCCGCTTCTTCGGCTACGTCGAATGCGAAGAGGTTCCCAGCGTTCTATGGGACACGGAGCACAACCCTGATGGCTGGAAAGATTTCGTCGAACTGGCCAAGTCCACCGGCGCCGCTTTCCTCACCATGCACTCCTGGACTCTCGACCGCGAAGAGTTCGACCAGTTATCGCAGCGTCTCTCCGAAGGCGATTACAGCAGCGAAGAAGACATTGAAGAAGGCCGCTGGCTCAAGACCTACATCGGCAAGACAGGTTTCGTGCAACTTGGCTGGGCCTACCAGGGATGCATGTTCGTCTTTGAAGCCGGCACCGAATGGTACGCCCACTACCAACACCTCCGCGAACTTTCAGACGACGCCGGCGGCTTCATGATCGACGAGCCCGGCTCCGACGAAGAACGTTAGCCTGCTAAGGTCAAAGGTCTGATGTCAGATTGCAGAGGTGAAAGTTCTTGAATAACCTCTGCAATCTGACATCAGACCTTTGACCTTTATTTATGCGATGGACTGCCAATCCACTGAATTCTCCTAAAGCGCAAGTGCTCGCGGCCGCTTTGCGTGCTTCGTATATTAGACTCGCTCCATCCGCCCTTAGAGTGCTCGCCGATCTTCTTGTAGCCCGCGGAATCGAAGATGCCGAAGTCGCCGCGCATTTTCTCTCGCCCTCACTCGCAGATCTTCACGATCCCATGCGAATGAGCGGCATGAAGGCTGCCCTCGACCGGCTCGACGCCGCTTTAGAGCGCAAAGAAAAAATTCTGATCTATGGCGACTACGACGTGGACGGAACCACCGCCATCGTTATTCTCAAAACTGCCGTCGAGCTTTGCGGAGGGACCGCCGATTTCCACGTCCCGCACCGCATCCGCGAAGGCTATGGCATGCGCGATGAGATCATCGAGCGCGCCGCCGCCGAGGGCGTGCGGCTCATCATCAGCGTCGATACCGGCATCCGCGCCTTCGCCGCCGCTGATACTGCCCGTCGCACCGGAGTCGATCTCATCGTCACCGATCATCACTTGCCCGGCGTCGACGGCGTCCCGCACGCGCTTGCGGTCGTGAATCCTAATCAGGATGGCTGCGATTATCCCTGCAAATATCTGTGCGGCGCAGGCGTGGCCTTCAAACTCGCGCAGGGATTAATGCAGCGCCATCTCGATGACAAAGATCAATCCCGCCTGCTGATGTCGTTCATGAAAGTTGTGGCCATCGCCACGATAGCCGATGCCGTCCCCTTGCTCGGAGAAAATCGCGTCTTCGCAAAGCTCGGCCTGCAAGGCCTGCGCCGTCCCGTCAATGTCGGACTAAGAGCGCTTCTCGAAGTTGCAAAACTAGGAGACGGGCGCGCCTTGACCTCGACCGAAGTCGCATTTCGCCTCGCTCCTCGCCTCAACGCCGCCGGACGCATGGATATCGCTCGCGACGTCGTCGACCTGTTCAACGAAAAAGATATCGAGCGTGCCCGGCAAATGGCCGGACGTCTCGATCAGTTGAATGCCGAGCGTCAGGAAGAAGAACGCCGCATCATGGACAACATCGAGAGCCGCCTCGAAGCCGAGCCCGCCCTCCGCGAAGCCTATTGCATAGTCCTCGACGGCGAAGACTGGCACCGCGGCGTAATCGGCATCACCGCATCGCGCGTTGTCGAACGCCACGGCCGCCCAACCTTGATCATTTCCCGCGCCGGCGACGAAGCCCATGGCTCCGGACGCTCCATCCCCGCCTTCCACCTCTTGCAAGCGATCGAATCCTGCCCGGAATTATTTTCGCGTTACGGCGGCCACGCCCACGCCGTAGGCTTCGCCCTGCCCAGCGCAAATGTCGACAAGCTTCGCCAGCACCTAGATACCTATGCCCGAGCGCGCCTCACCCCCGCCGACTTTGAGCCCCAACTCGCCTTCGATCGCGAATTATCGTTGCGCGAGATCACTCCCGAACTTTATCAAGCGCTCCTTTTGCTGGAGCCTTTTGGCATGGGAAATTGCGAGCCAATTTTTACCGCACACGCCGTTCGCCTCATGGCGCCTCCCCAAGCCTTAAAAGACAAGCACGTCCGCCTTCGATTGTCACAAGCCGCCGTGTCGCAAGCCGCCAACGCAACCGCCGCGGCTGCGGCGCAAGACTTCACTCCCCGCTGCCATCCCGACGCATCCTCGCTTCCGCAAAGGAATCATGAAGTGACAACGAGGGGTGCGCCACTTCTCGCGTTTGAGAAGTGGCCCTCCACACACAGCTCCGCCCCCGCACCCTCATCATGGCGCGACAACATCAGCTTCAAGGCCATGGGATGGCGGCTGAAAGAATCCTGCGACCGCCAGCAACTCCTAGCCGGAGATCGTCTCGACATCGCCTATTCCCTCGGCATGAATGACCACCCAGAATTCGGCGGCTTGGAACTAACATTGCGCGACATAGTAAGAACAAAGTAAGAACAAAGTAAGAGCATTCCTCTAAACGCCTGCAAGACACGAAGTAGCACCAAGGCTCAACCTGCAGCCCCACATTCGTGAGTTTTTCCTCGTGTACCTTCGTGCCCTTGGTGGTAACGCTTCAAAACTACGGCCACCAACGGTCCCCTGTGACCCCCGTATCCCTGTGTCCCCTGTGGTAAAGATTTTTCTTCGAACCACCACGGCAATTCCGGTAGTGGTGCAGCACCACTGCCGCAATTCCCCAGTCTTTGACAATACGTCGCCGCAGTTCTATAGTGCCGGGTCATGAGCGAAACCTTCTTCTGCAATAAGTGCGGCGCGCAAAATCCCGCAGAGGCCCAGTTTTGCATTCGCTGCGGAGCCCTAACGAATGCAGCGGCAGCAGTAGCAGCAGCAGTAGGTGCGCCGTACTCCCCTCCGCCTCCCTCTTACCCCGCGTCTCCAACTCCTGCGCCGCTCTACGCCCCCGCGGCCGCCTACCCCGCCGCTCCAGTAGCAGGCGTTCGCTACGGAGGATTCTGGATTCGCGTCGTTGCCGCCATCATCGATGCCATCATCATGCGTGTCGTGGTCGCTCCCATCGGCGTGATTTTTGGCGGCCTCGGAATGGCCGGAATGATGACCGGCCTACCGCATCGCGGCATCCAAATGTTGGGCGGCGGCGTCACCTTCATCCTGCTGCTTTTTGGCTCCTGGCTATACGAAGCTCTTATGGAAAGCTCGTCCTACCAGGCCACTCTCGGCAAGATGATCTTTGGAATGAAAGTTACCGACCTGAACGGCAATCGCATTTCCTTCGAACGCGCAACCGGAAGGCATTTCGCAAAATGGCTGTCCGGCATGATCCTGGGCATCGGCTACATCATGGTCGCCTTCACCGAGCGCAAACAGGGTTTGCACGACCTGCTCGCAGGAACACTAGTGCGCCGCGCATAAACGCAAAGACAAAAGACAATGGAGCGACGGGCGTCCCCGCCCGTCCAAAACCGAAGCTGCGAACCACAAACTCTGGTTACTGAGTCAGTCAGACTTATCCACTACCAAACTCTGGCCCTCACCCTCGCGTTACACTAACCACTCATGGTCTCTCACGTTTCACGCCTGCGCCGCTATTTCGCATGGGGCGCAATTGTGATGGTTGCTGTCGTCGCCGGAATGTACTTCTACGCGCGCTGGAGGCTACTCTCCGTCGTCCACTCTGTCCCCGCAAAAATTGGTTTGAATATCCAACAAACCGCCGAGGGCTTCGTCATCTCCAAGTCCGTCGAAGGCCGCACCCAGTTCACCGTCAGCGCTTCCAAGGCGGTTCAATTCAAGGAAGGCGGCCACGCCGATCTCCACCAGGTCAAAATCATAATCTTTGGAAAAGACTCCTCACGCTTCGATCGGATATCCGGCGACAACTTTGAGTTCGATCCCGCATCCGGCAATGTCACCGCCAAAGGCAGAGTATTTATTGACCTGGAGGCGAATCCCGAAGGCAGGGGGCATTCCGACCAATCCCCTCCTTCCCAAAACCACGCCGCAATGCACGTGGAAACCGACGGCCTCACCTTCAACAAAAATACGGGAGACGCTTCCACCAAGGGCATCGTCGTCTTTCAGACAGCCCAAGCACATGGATCCGCGATTGGAATGGATTATGTAGCCTCCACCGGCATCATGAACCTGCTCACTACAGTCGTCATCGACATCAGCAGCACGAGGCCGGTCCATCTCACTGCCGATCACGCAGTCATCCTGAAGCAGCCCCGGCAAATCTTCCTCACTACCATGCACGTGACCCGGGAACAACAGGAAATCCGGTCACAACGCGGAACATTCTTCTTGCGTCCTGATAACACTGTCGAGCGCATTCTTGCCGAAGGCGATGTACAAGGCGATGTCCACGGCCGCTCTGAAACCCATTCCAGTTGCGATCGCGGAGAATTGTTTTTGACCGGCTCAAAAAATCAAGTCAACACCGCCGTGCTCACCGGCAACGTAAAGCTCGCTTCATTGGGAGCGCAACCCGCCGACGGTTCTGCCGGACGCGCGACTCTGCATTTTTCCGGCCAGCAAGTTTTGCAGAAAGTCCACGCCGAACAGGGCGTTCGCCTCTCGCAGAAGAGAAGCGGAAGTTCGTCGGCGACTCTCATGAATGCGTCCGCTTCAGCGCCATCGTTAACCGGCGCACAGCCGAAAAATAATTCTTCTAATTCTAATTCTAATGACGCGCAACACGACTCCGAGCAGGACGTCGAGATGACCGCCCCCGCCATGGACTTTTACGTAAAGAACGGACGCCAATTAGACCGCGCCGTAACCAGCGGACCGCCTAAGATCGTTATCACGCAGCCTTCATCGAATCAGAAGACGACCGTGACCGCCGCGAAGTTCACAGCCCGATTCACTGAAAAAAATCGCATCTCCACTCTGCACGGCGAACCAGATGCCCGAATTGTTGGCAGCAAAATCGACAATCAACTTGCAAGCAGCAAAACAGCTCCCGGTCTCGGCGGCAAAACCAACACTGCTCTTGCCCCAGACGCCCATGTGAAAGGCGCTCCGCAAAGCGACAAAGTCTCAACCAGCCAGAAGCTGGACGTTGTATTCGCTCCTCAAGGTGGTATCGCGTCCATCACCCAGACCGTCAATCTCGTCTACGTCGACGGCACCCAAAAAGCCTGGGCGCACAGCGGGCAATACACCGCCGCCGATGAAATGCTGGTCTTAAATGGATCACCCCGAGTGGTCAATAACGGCACGACCACCACCGCTCAGACCATCCGCATGAACCGCGTAACTGGCGATGCCCTCGCCGACGATAACGTCAAGAGCACATATTCAGACTTGAAAGCGCAGCCCGACGGCGGAATGCTCGCATCTTCCGATCCCATTCATGTCACAAGCCGCAGCATGACCGCTCACCGCTCCTCTGGGATTGCCTTATACACCGGCGATGCCCGCCTCTGGCAAAACGCCAACGTCGTCGAGGCTCCGACCATCGAATTTGATCGCGACCACCGCTCACTGGTAGCTCAAGGTGCCGCTCAACCTGTAACCACCGTGCTCGTTCAAGTCGATAAAAAGGGGAATGTTACGCCGATTCACATCACTTCGAGGCGAATGACTTACACCGATGCGGAGCGCAAAATCTTCATGAACGGCGGCGTGACCGCAAAAGGCTCCGATGCCACGGTCACTTCGGAAGACATGACAGTATTCCTGCTCCCGCGGAGCCAGTCCCAAGCCATTTCAGGTCGCAGCACCCCCGGGCAAATCGAGCGCATCATCGCCGACAAACAGGTTGTCCTCACCCAGCC
>Ga0209332_1000054_pt1 | contig 28373 bp, 21 predicted proteins | sample BlaSpr_A8_OM3_M1_FD_187974 | JGI IMG/M metagenome (GOLD analysis project Ga0209332, IMG submission 187974) | Forest soil microbial communities from Thunder Bay, Ontario, Canada - Black Spruce, Ontario site 2_A8_OM3_M1 (SPAdes) (version 2) | ecosystem: Environmental > Terrestrial > Soil > Boreal...
AAGGAAGAGCAGGGGCGATTTTACCGTGCCTCGGAGCGCGTTTTCGAACGCATGATCGCATTCTATGGACGCACGCTGAAATTCGTTCTGGAATATCAAACGATTACTTTACTGGTCGCGCTGGGCACGCTGGTGCTCACTGTGTTTCTTTACATCATCATTCCCAAGGGATTTTTTCCGGTGCAGGATACGGGCGTGATCCAGGGGATTTCGCAGGCTCCGGAGACGATTTCGTTTCCGGCGATGGCGGAGAAGCAGCAGGAGATCGCGAAGGTCATCCTGGCTGATCCGGCGGTTCAGAGTCTGTCATCGTTTATCGGGGCGGATGGCACTAACACGACTCTCAACAGCGGACGATTCTCGATCAACCTGAAGCCGCTTGCCGATCGTCACCACCTTGCCGCCGCGGACGTAATTCGCCGGATGCAGTCCAACTTGCAAAAAGTGCAGGGGATGACGCTCTACATGCAGCCGGTGCAAAACATAACCGTCGATGACCGGGTAAGCCGCACGCAGTATCAATTCACATTGGAGGATCCCGATCGGGACGAATTGAATGACTGGACCAATCGGTTTGTGGCGAAGCTGAAGTCGTTGCCGCAGATTGAGGATGTCGCCACCGATCAGCAGACCGGGGGTCTGGCGGTCTCACTGGTGATTGATCGTGCGACGGCCTCGCGACTGGGCATTGCGCCCTCCACCATTGACAACACCTTGTATGACGCTTTTGGGCAGCGGCAGATCAATACGATGTATACGCAGCTTAATCAGTATCACGTGATCCTGGAAGCGGAGCCGCAGTTCCAGCAGGATCCTAACACGCTGGACCATCTGTATATCCAATCGAATGCGTCGGTGGGGACATCGGGGCCGGGGGCCTCATCTTCTTTTGCTTCCTCGGGATCTTCGTCCGCAGGGTCGAATGCCACCACGACCTCGGTGCTTTACACGCCGTCATCCGGGGTATTCACAACTCCTACGACCGCGCTTACGCCTAGTAGCACGACTGGAACAGGAGCGAGTTCTTCGAACACTGCCAAGAGTTCAGCGATGAGTAACGCTGTGCCGCTCAGCGCGTTTACCCACTTCGAACGCACATCGGAGGCTCTGTCCATTAATCACCAAGGACAGTTTCCCGCGGTGACTGTCTCATTTAACCTGGCGCCGAATGCGGCGTTGGGCAGCGCGATTACCGAGATCACGAAGGTTCAGAAAGACCTCCACATGCCCGCGAGTTTGCAGGCTGATTTTCAAGGCACGGCAGCCTCGTTCAGAAATTCGTTATCGAATGAAGCGTTGCTGATTCTGGCTGCCCTCGTAACGGTGTACATCGTGTTGGGCGTACTCTATGAAAGCTTTATTCATCCCGTCACCATTCTTTCGACTCTTCCATCCGCGGGCGTGGGCGCACTTCTGGCACTGATGCTGTTTGGCCAGGACCTAAGCGTGGTCGCGATTATTGGAATCATTTTGCTGATTGGAATCGTGAAGAAGAACGGAATTATGATGGTCGATTTTGCCCTCGAGGCGGAACGCGAGCATGGCAAAAACGCGACCGACGCGATTTACGAAGCCAGCCTTCTTCGTTTCCGTCCAATCATGATGACGACGATGGCAGCTTTGCTTGGCGGCCTGCCGCTAGCGCTCGGCCGCGGTATTGGCTCTGAAATTCGACGTCCTCTGGGAATTGCGATGGTGGGCGGATTGCTGCTAAGCCAAGCCTTGACGCTTTACACCACGCCAGTGATTTACATTTTCTTCGATAGTCTCGGCGAGAGATTTTTCCATTCCCGTTCGCGTTCGCGCGCTGATAAACACACCGGCGAAGGATCGGTCGGTGGGCCGGCACAACCCCCGGAGCCGGCATGAACCCGTCTGGCCTCTTTATTCGTCGGCCAGTGGCGACGACCTTATTGACGATCGCGATCGCCATTGCCGGGGCGATAGCGTTTACGGTGTTGCCGGTCTCTCCTCTTCCCCAAGTTGATTTCCCGACCATCTCAGTGGGCGCGTCGCTGCCAGGAGCGAGCGCTCAAATCATGGCCTCATCGGTGGCCACGCCACTGGAGCGGCAGTTTGGCCACATTGCCGGCGTTTCCGAAATGACTTCCGCGAGTTCACTCGGAACAACGTCCATCACCATTCAGTTTGACCTTAGCCGGAATATCGACGGAGCGGCGCGCGACGTGGAAGCGGCGATCAGCGCCGCGCGCACTTACCTTCCCGTAAACTTGCCCGGCAATCCTACGTATCGCAAAGTCAATCCTTCAGACGCTCCGATCATGATCATTGGTTTGACTTCCAATAAGTTTGATCGCGGCAAGTTATATGACGTGGCTTCGAGCGTTATGTCGCAGAAGCTTTCGCAGATTCAGGGCGTAGGGCAGGTTTCCGTGGGCGGCAGTTCCCTGCCCTCTGTGCGGGTCGATGTCAATCCGAAACAGTTGAATAATTATGGTCTAACACTAGCAAACGTTCGATCGGTGTTGAGCACTCAGAACGCCGATATAGCGAAGGGTCAAATAATCGATGGCAACATCTCGGCGGACATCATTGCCAACGATCAAATCTCCAATGCCGAGGATTACAAACCGATTGTGATTGGCTATCACAACGGAGCGGCTGTGCACCTTTCCGATGTGGCCAACGTCTTTGATTCGGTGCAGAACATCCGCTCCGGCGGATTTTTGAACGGCATTCCGGCGGTCATGATGATCATGTTCCGGCAGCCGGGCGCGAACATTATCCAGACCGTGGAAAATATTCGCGCCGAATTGCCTTCGCTCAAGGCTTCGATTCCTCAGGGCATCGATACCACAATCGTTCTCGATCGAACCACCACGATTCGCGCTTCTGTCAGCGATGTGGAACGCACGTTGATGATCTCGGTTGCGCTGGTCATTATCGTGGTCTTCGTCTTCTTGCGTAACGGGCGCGCTACATTGATTCCGAGCGTTGCAGTTCCGGTCTCATTGATTGGAACTTTTGCGGTGATGTATTTATGCGGTTACAGCCTCGACAATTTGTCGCTCATGGCGCTCACAATTTCGACGGGGTTCGTCGTGGACGATGCCATCGTGGTGATGGAGAACATCTCCCGGCATCTCGAGGACGGAATGAAACCGCTGGCGGCGGCGCTTAAGGGGGCGAAAGAAATTGGATTTACTGTATTTTCCATCAGCGTTTCGCTGATTGCCGTGTTCATTCCGATTCTGCTAATGGGCGGAATTGTAGGACGTTTATTCCGCGAGTTCGCCGTAACGCTTTCGACCGCCATTCTTGTATCCATGGTGATCTCGTTAACCACCACTCCGATGATGTGCGCGTACCTGTTGAAGGAGGAAAAGGATCAGAAACACGGCAGGATATATCAGTGGAGCGAAAAATTCTTCGCGTGGATGCTGTCAACCTACCGGACCAGCCTGATCTGGGTACTACAAAATTGGGTCTTGATGCTGGTTGTGCTGGTACTGACGATGGCTCTGAACGTTGTTCTAATCATGAAAATCCCCAAGGGCTTTTTCCCGCAGCAGGATACCGGAGCGATTGTGGGCGGCCTGCAGGGCCCTCAGGATGCCTCGTTTCCGCTTATGGACGATTCGATTAAACAGATCGTCGGAGTAATCAAAAGCGATCCTGCCGTGGCCAACGTAATCGCCTTCACCGGTGGCGGCGGCGCCTCGAATTCGGGATTCATCTACACGGCACTCAAGCCACTCAATGAGCGCAAAATTGGTGCGGCGGACATCATCAACCGGCTTCGTCCGAAGATGAATCGTTTGCCGGTAGCATCAGCTTTTTTGCAGGCGGCGCAGGATTTGCGCATTGGCGGAAGAGGAAGCAATGCGCTGTATCAGTACACCATCCAGTGTGACAATGTGGAAGATTTATCGCATTGGGGCCCCATTCTATTGGCCGAGATGAAGAAATTACCGGGCCTGCAGGATGTCAATTCTGACCAGCAGAATGGAGGATTGGCGGAACTTGTAACCTTTGACCGCGCCAGCGCCGCGAGGCTGGGCCAGACCGCGTCGACGCTCGATTCTTCGTTGTACAACGCCTTCGGACAATCCGAAGTCTCAATCATTTACACGCAACTGAATCAGTATTACGTAGTGCTCGAAGTTGCTCCCGAATATTGGCAGAGTCCGGAGGGATTGAAATACATCTACCTGCGGAGCGGCAACACTGGCAGCGGACCAACTGGCAACGTGCCGCTCAGTTCGATTGCAACTTATCAATCGAGCACTACGCCGCTGTCAGTAAATCACACCAGTTTGTTCCCATCGGTGACCGTGTCGTTCAATCTGGCGAACGGTGTTTCGTTGAGCGATGCCACGCAACGCATTGCCCAGATGCAGCAGAGGCTCGGAACGCCCTCAACGATTCGCGGGTTTTTTGCCGGAACGCTACTGGCTTACCAGCAGTCACTGGACAGTGAAAAGGCCCTGATAGCGATCGCGCTGCTATCGGTCTACATCGTCCTGGGCATTCTCTACGAGAGCCTGGTGCATCCGCTGACCATCATCTCCACGATCCCTTCCGCCAGTGTGGGGGCGATGCTTGCCCTGATGCTTTTCAATATCGACTTAAACGTAATCTCCATCATCGGAATTATTTTGTTGATCGGTATAGTAAAGAAAAACGCCATCATGATGATCGACTTCGCGTTGGTCGCGGAACGGGAACAAGGGAAAAATACATCTGATGCAATCTTTGAAGCTTGTTTGTTGCGCTTCCGGCCAATCCTCATGACAACGATGGCGGCTCTATTCGGCGCGCTGCCGCTGGCGTTTGGCACCGGTACCGGCTCCGAATTGCGAAGACCGCTGGGCATCACGATTGTCGGCGGTTTGATTGTGAGCCAGATGCTGACGCTTTACACCACTCCAGTGGTTTACGTATTTCTTGATCGCGTGCGGCTGCGGCTTCAGGGGAAACGGTACGATTCGCTTTCTGTTCCTATTGCGGAGACTAGTTAATACCACAGTCGTCGGCAAAGTTAGAAGAGGTTGTGATGAAGAATTGCTGCTTAACCTTAAACATCGTTATCGGCAGTCGCAAAATCGCGGGATACTCGTTTGCAGCAGTTGTGGCGCTATTTCTGTTATTGCTGCCGGCCTGTACCGTGGGGCCGAAGTATCATCCTGCGGTTACGCAAGCGCCTGCGGTCTACAAGGAATCCCCAACCCAGTTCAAAGAGAACGAAGGCTGGACCGTGGCTCAGCCCTCCGATGCGAAACTTCGCGGAAAGTGGTGGGAGATCTTCAACGAGCCGGAGCTGAATGCGCTCGAGGAACAGCTGGATATTAATAACCAGAACATCAAACAATTCTTTGAAAACTTTATGGCGGCGCGCGCCATCGTGCGCGAGGCTCGCGCTCAATACTTCCCTACTCTCACGACCGTGCCAGCTGCCAGCCGCACACGATCTTCAGGCAACCTGACAGGAACGGCCACAGCGAACTCTGGCCGGACCGCCTCCGAGTTCTCTCTGCCCCTTGATGCTTCCTGGGCACCCGACGTCTGGGGCAAGGTTCGCAACACCGTGCATCAGGCGCAGTACTCCGCTCAGGTCAGCGCCGCTGATCTGGAGAATGAGCGGCTGACCGAGCAGGCCAGCCTGGCACAGTTCTATTTCCAAATCCGCGGCCAAGACATGCTCCAGCAAATTTTCAACGACACGATTAAGGCTGACAAGAAAGAATTGGAACTTACGCAGTCGCTTTATCAGCTCGGCATTGACGCCCAGCTCTCCGTTGTCGAAGCGCAAACGACCCTGGCAAGTGTCGAAGCCGGAGCCACGAATGTCGCAATCGCTCGCGCGCAGTACGAGCATGCCATCGCTACACTGATTGGAAAGGCTGCTTCAGATTTCTCAATTCCGGTGAAGCCAATGACCACGGCTCCGCCGCCCATTCCCATTGGCGTGCCTTCCGAATTGCTCGAGCGCCGTCCTGATGTGGCCGCCGCGGAACGCGCCATGGCGGCAGCTAACGCGCAGATCGGCATCGCATATGCCGCTTTCTTTCCGAACCTCACGCTCACCGCGCAGGGCGGTTTTCAGAGTACGGCAGTCGGAAGCTGGCTCTCCTGGCCAAGCAACTTCTGGTCGGTAGGAGGGTCGCTCTCCCAGCCGCTGTTTGATGCGGGGTTGCGACGTGCTACCGTGCAGCAGGATGTCGCCACTTACAATGCCGATCTTGCCGCTTACCGGCAGACAGTACTTAACGCATTTCAACAGGTGGAGGATGGTCTAGCCGAAGTGCGCATCCTGTCGCAGCAGATTGCCCAAGAGCAGCAGGCCGTGAAATTCGCTCAGGACTTCCTGCAGATTGAGGAGACGCGATACCAGACGGGCATCGACCCCTACATCGACGTGTTGCTCGCACAGACCACGTTGCTGACCGATATGCAGACGCTGAATGCCCTTCAAGTGCAGGAGATGACATCGGCGGTAGCGCTAGTGGAAGCCCTGGGTGGCGGATGGGATCGTTCGCAATTGCCCAACCCGGGTCAAGTAACGCAGAAACCAAGTCAGGCAGATACGACGATCCAGCAATAAAAAGGGCAACGCGCGCGCTGCCCTTCTTTTGCCGATTTCTTGCGGACAAGAGCTGCCGAGCGAACTTGGTCGCCTAGGCGGGACGGGCGAGGTCGCCCATCCCCACACGATCATTGGCTCACAACTGCGAATCGATCCTTTTTTCTTCTAGCGCGCTGATTTGAAGATGGCGAAGACGGCGCCTTGTGGGTCGGCGATAACCGAAAAACGCCCGACGCCTTCCATTGTCATGGGAGCGAGATGGAGTTTCGCTCCTATCTCTTTTGCTTTATTCGCGGATGCATCCACATCATCGACTTGAAAATACGCCAGCCAGTGGGCCGGAGTTCCGGGCTGGCGATGAGCGGCGGGAGGAATACCCCCGATGTGTTGCTCGCCATTTTTTATATGAAGATAGCCGGAAGGATCTTGGGGAGCGGCGAAGGCCTGCCATCCGAAAAGGCCAGAGTAGAACTCGGCCGCTCGTTTTGGATCGGGCGTGCTTAAATCCGCCCAGCAGAGCGTCCCGTTTACTTGCGAGACTCCAACGCCGGCATTCTTGTTTGCCTGCCACACGCAGAAGATCGCGCCGGTGGGGTCCTGGATGATGGCCATGCGGCCGGCGTCCATAACATCAAAGGCTGCTGTGAGAGCTTTGCCACCCAGTTGCTTCGCCTTGGTTACTGCATCGTCGGCATTCTTTACCGCGATGTAAATCATCCAGTACGGCGGCATACCTTGCGAACGCTCTTCAGGACGGAGCGTGCATCCCGCAGCGGCTTCGCGGCCTTGGAGTTTGAATTCGGTGTAAAAATCGTTCGGACCCATCGGGTTGTCGTGCGCCTCCCATCCGAAGAGAGACTGATAAAAACCTTTCGCCGCATTCTGGTCGGTAGTGTGGAGTTCAATCCAGCAGAAGTTTCCGGCAGGGTGCTTGTCGATGTTTGTCATGGCGGAAGGAGTTTACACCAAATAGGGATGATCGGTTGTCTGAGGACGAGTGCCTTGCGCCAGGCGCTTGGTTACGTGGCGACCGAAACCTTTACCACAGAGGGCACGGGGCACAGGGGAACACAAAGAAACCTCACGGGATAAGCGCTATGCGCATGATGGCGATCCGGGTTTTGTGATGACGAATGCACGCGGACAGGAGTGTCCGCGCCACACCGTCAGAGGTTTTTTCGCGACCAGTCTTCGATTCTGGCCAGGGCTTTATTTAGATTTTCGAGGGAGTTGGCCACGCTGAATCTTAGATAGCCTTCTCCGTAGGCACCGAAGGCGGTGCCGGATAGGCAGGCTACTCCGGCTTGTTCCAAAAGCGCATCGGCTAGTTTTTTTGAAGTCCAGCCGGTTTTCGTAATATTGGGGAAGGCGTAGAAAGCACCTTTAGGTACGCGGCAGGAAAAGCCTTTGATCTTGTTCAGTCCAGCTACGAAGACATCGCGACGGCGTTTGAATTCGGCGCTCATCTTGTCGACCGAAGATTGATCGCCACGAAGGGCTTCGATTCCGGCCATCTGCGTAAAGCTCGCGGTACAAGAAGTCGCGTTGGTTACAAGGCGCGAAATTTGCGTCGCGAGATCAGTACGCATTACCCCGTAGCCCATGCGCCATCCGGTCATGGCGTAGGTTTTGGAGAAGCCGTCTAGCAAGATAGTGCGTTCTTTGAAACCGGGAACGCTCATGATGGAGAAGTGGTCGCCGTCATAGATCAGACGACTATAAATTTCGTCGGAGAGGATCAGGATGTTGCGATCGCCAATGGCCTCGGCAATCTCTAGAATGTCTCTTTTGGTTAGGACGCCACCCGTGGGGTTGTGCGGCGAGTTCAGGATGATTAGCTTGGTGCGGTCGGTGATCAGCGAGGCCAATTCTTTGGTATCTACCGAAAAATCGCGATCCTCGCGCAAGGGGATTGGAATCGCTTTGCCGAGCGAATAGTCGATCATGGATTCGTAGATCGGGAAGCCAGGATTGGGATAGATAACTTCATCTCCCTCATCAACGAGCGCCATTATGGTGAAGAAAATAATGGGCTTGCCGCCCGGGACAACGACCACTTCGTCGCTCGATACTGGGACATTCCGGGTGCGGCTTACGTAGTTGGCGATGGTCTGGCGCAGCTCGGGAAGGCCGGCGGCGGGACCGTAGTGGGTCCAGCCTTCTTGTAGAGCGTTGATGCCGGCCTCGATTACATTCGGGGGCGTATCGAAATCGGGCTCACCTATTTCCAGGTGGACGATTTCTTTGCCTTGTTTCTCGAGGGCGCGGGCCCGGTTCAGAACTTCAAATGCAGTTTCGGTGCCTAGGCGCGACATCCGGCTGGATAGGCGCAATTCATGTTGGGTCGTAGTTGGCATAGCGCAGATAAATTATATCGCTTAGACGAGGTCAAAGGGTGAGCGGTCAGATTTCAGAGGTTGAAGATCATTCTTGATCTTTTACCTCTGCAATCTAACTCTCACTTCTGCAATTACTCTGAGATAGTACTTTCTTCGCTTTGAGCGCGGAGCACGCGATCTACGGAGTATGGGGCGCGCTGCGTGGGTTCATGAAAGTGACGTACTTGCATTTCACCTAGAAGGCCTACGGCTAGCATGTTCAGCCCGGCCAGCAGAAGCACGGCGGAGAACATCATCAAGGGGCCGTGCTGGTACATAACGTCGGCTTGATGAATGAGTTTTTCAAAAATCAGCCAGAGCGAGATACCGCATCCAGCCATAATGCTGAACATTCCTACCGTGCCGAAGAAGTGCAGCGGCCGCGAAAGATATTTGAGGAGAAAACGGATAGTAATCAGGTCGAAGAAGACGCGGAAGGTGCGGGAGATTCCGTAATGCGATGCGCCCCGTTCGCGGTTGATGTTCTTGATGGGAACTTCGATGATCGATGCGCCATACCACGACGCCAGCGCAGGTATAAAGCGGTGGAGCTCTCCGTAGAGTGGCACTTGACCCAATATTTCGCGACGATACGCTTTGAATGTGGTGCCAAAATCATGAATATCAACGCCGCTCAATTTGGCCATCAGCCAGTTGGCGCAGCGCGAGGGAAAACGGCGAAGCCAGAAATTGTCGACACGGGTCTTACGCCAGCCACTTACTATGTCGTAGCCTTCCGCAATTTTTTCGAGGAATAGAGGGATGTCGGCGGGATCGTGCTGCAAATCGCCATCCATGGCGATGATGTATTCGCCGCGAGCGTGATCGAAGCCGGCAGCGAGTCCGGCCGTCTGTCCAAAGTTGCGGCGCAGCTTTACTACCGTGACGCGGCTGTCAACGGCGGCGATTTCGCGCAGCAAACCGAAGGTGCCATCGATTGAACCATCATCGACCAGGACCATCTCGAAGGTCTCGCCGCTCGCTTCCATCACAGACTTAAGTCGCGCGTACAGATCAGTGACGTTCTCCTGCTCGTTGTGCAGGGGCACTACAATTGAATACTTGAGCACAGTAATTCGATTATACGGCAGTGCGGGGCGGTTTCGAAGTGACTTATGTGGGACTCGATTTCGGCGGGTTTCCGCGTTGCCACGGCGGCTAAAGCCCCAAGTTAGCGACCGGTTCGGCGCGGCTGAAGGCGCGCCCCTTCAAAGCGAGAGCGAGGCAAAGCAAAGGAGAAACTTCTGCCTCGCCGAAATTAGACGGTCCGTTCCCCCATGAGGATGCGGAGCAAGAGCAGCCAGCGACGGACATTTGTGGTCATGAGGAAGTTTTCTTTCACATGCTCGCGACCGTTGCGGCCTAATTGCGCGGCGAACTCAGGATGAGTGAGCAAATAGCGTATTTGATAGGCGCAGCCTTCTACGGAATGGACCAGCGCTCCGGTCAATTTATGAATGACCTGGTTCGGAATGCCGCCTACAGCGCCGGCGATGGTCGGCTTCCCTTTCCAAAGCGCTTCGGTCACTGTCAGGCCAAAACCTTCCTTGATCGACTTCTGGATGACGATGGTGGACGCCCGCTGCAGCGCATTGATTTGAAGAGCACACCATGGCGGCAAGTCGAGAATGATTACATCAGGATCGTTGCCTACGACCTCTTTGACCTCCTTTAACACGAGCGCGCCTTCGGGATCATCGCTGGCTCCGCCGCCGGCCAGGACGAGTTGGCAGTCGACATATTTCCGCGCCAGCTTGTAGGCCTGCACGACGCCAACCGGATCTTTCAAGCGATCGAAACGCGACACCTGAGTGATGATGGGACGCGAGCGGTCGATGCCGAATTCATCGCAGATCTGCTGCACGTAACTATCGTCGAGTTCTTTGTTCTTCTCTGACAGAGGATCGATGCAGGGATAAAACAAGTATTGCGGGATGGGCAATTGCCGGGCAAATGATTGCGATGAAAAAATCGCGGCGTCGAATTGATCAATGAAGGGGCGCAGGAAGCCCCAGACTTGAGGATTCGGATTCGACAAATCGATGTGGCAGCGCCACACCCAGCGTCCGGGAGAATCTTTTTTGGAACGAATTAATCCTGCGGGCTGCGGATCGTGGATTACGACTACATCTTCCTGGAACTGCATGCGCTGGCGATTCTGTTCGTTATAGGCGAGAAAGATTTCCTGGGCCGCGCGATTGAGCTGGTATTCGGTGCCATGCAGCGCGTTGTGGAAAGCCTTCGTCACTTCGAAGAAATCGTTGCCCCCGGTGATCACATCCCAGTGCGTGGTCACTTCCAGTTCGGCGAGCATGGGAACGAGACGATTCAGCATCTCGGCCACGCCGCCACCAACGGCCGTGGAGTTGACCATCTTCAGCGTCTTTCCTTTGAGCGGGCGTGCTAGAAAACGCAGCTCGTTGATTTCGGCATCACCCACGATGGGACGGTAATCATCGAAATGAGGCGCGGGCACGGGTTCGGGAGGCGTCTCCCAGGTTCGCGGAGCCTTGCGGCGCTCGGGATAAGCGGTCGCTGGTTGGCTGGCCTGCGACGGCTGTTTGGTTTCTGTTCCTGACGCAAGGGTGGAGATTGATTGCTGACTGGCAGCGTTTTGCGATTTCACGAGTTTTATTCCTTCTCTATTCGCTTCGTGTTTATCAGCTTGGTCTACGGTCATCTATGAATTCGGTTCCTGTTCGATTGTTTATGTTCAATTGCGTAAATGACAGCCTGCGGATTACGTCAGCGATCGTTCTACGACGCGAATAATTTGGCGACGCACGTCTTCGAGGGTCGCGGTGTAGATATCTATCCGGTTGAGCGCACGGGCAGTCTCGGTAAGTCCGACGTCTTCATGCAACCACTGCGAAAAATCATTGGACATGAGCTTGATGCGCAGCCGCGCCTCGATGAAATGATGGTGGATGGAGTGGACGCTAGCTTCTCGCAGGCCTTTTACGAACTCTTGCATGCTGGCGGCGACCGTATCGGTGGGCAGCACTACGATGTCGGCAGCGCAGAAATAGAAAGTCTCTTCGGCAATCTTGCTGGCGTCGGCATGATGGCGTTTGAGATGGCTCGCGACTATTTCGATGAAGCGTTCGCGCAGATCGCTGAGAGACGTGAACTCGCGCACGTCCACGCTAGCAAGCTGTTCGGCCAGGCCGGGCTGATTACAGGCGGCCAAAGCCCAGTGCGCGAAGTCGTTGGAGAATCCCTCCCGAATGAAATGGTGCTCCTGCAGGGTGCGGAAGGTGTGCTGAAAGATGGCATCCTCGGGGCAAGCGCGCAAACAATCCAGCAACTCGGCAAGGGTGTTCGCCTTGAACGTGGTGATGCGCAGGAGGTGGGCCGAGGTATTGAAGTAAAACGGTTTGACTGCTTGATGCCGAAGCGCGGTCTGGGTTCCGATTGTGTTCTCAGTTGTAGTCGTCATCTTTTATCTATTCCCTATTGTTATCGATCCCTATCTAACGCCCTTATCCATTACGTGCGCAGTCTTTGCGGAATTTCGTCGTGACGTGCTGTGTTCGACACAAGTTTTCAGCCAGAGACCGAGAAAATCGAGTAGCTCGTCGGGAGGTTTCAGCCAGAATCGAGCTGCCGTTTCCCGCCAAGTGGGGCGTACCAGCACGCTAATGCCGCGACCCTCCATGGCCAGGAAAGCTGCTTCGTCGGTGGTATCGTCGCCAAGGTAAGCCACGGGAACGGTTGGACTGATTTCACTTAAAAAAGTGCGAACGGCTTCGCCTTTGTCGGCTTCAGAGGCGCGAACCTCAACTCCTCCATCGAATTCGAGCAGGTCGAGGCCGCTTTGTTCGGCAATGGGTTCCCAGCCCAGCATGACGCGGGCGCGCAGATCTTTAGCGTCTTTTTCACTCATTCCGCGCCAGTGGACTGCGATGCTGCCGGCCTTGAATTCTGCGCTATGCCGAAGTTGCTGGTGGCCGAGCCAGCGATCCGCATCCGATAAAGCATCGAGCGTTCGGTCATCGAGGCTTGGCATTTCCATGCTGCCGTCAGTTTTCATGCGTTGCAATCCGTGGATTCCCCAAACCTCGGGCCTCGGGTGAATATTTAAAAAAGGGAGAACATCGGAGGCATCGCGTCCGGACATGACTACGACCCTGGTGCGACAGTCTCGTACGATTTCCTGCAGGACGAGCGCTACACCGGGATAGGGGTAAGCCTGATCGCGCTGCGTGCGAAAGGGAGCGAGGGTTCCATCGTAATCGAGCAGAAGTACAGCCTCGGTTGAGGCGGCGACAGTTTGTAGAAATGGACTAAGTTCAGCTTGTACTTCTGGCCTCAACTCGGGGGATCCTTTCTATCGTTGACGGGCGTCTTAAGCGGCGTCTGGAAGTTTGTTCCTCAAGCAGCCGACACACTGGCACGAAATCTTTCCTGGCGGTCTTCGGGCTCGTCCAAACGTATGTCGCAAAGTTCGGTTATCAGATCGCCAGCCCAGCGATAGATGTTATGGTCTTTGATGTTCTGCCGCATGCGATGGACTCGTAACTGCTTTTCTTCGGGATCCATTTCGAGAGCCGCGCGGATAGCGTCGGCAGTCTGATCGATGTCATAAGGGTTTACTAATAGAGCATCGCGTAATTCGCGGGCGGCGCCAGTAAACTGACTCAGGATCAGCACACCTCTTTCATCTTTCCTCGCGGCGAGAAATTCCTTGGCTACCAGATTCATGCCGTCGTGCAGCGATGTGACCAGGCAAAGATCGGCGGCGCGATAGTACGGTTCGATCTCTTTGTGGCTGTGCTGCCGCTTGAGAAAGACGATGGGCTTCCAGTTTCCGTTCTGGAAACGCCAGTTGATACGCTCTGTCTCTGCCTCAACTTCGGCGAGCAAGTCGTGGTAGCGCTTAATGTGAGTACGGCTCGGCGCTCCAATTTGAATGAACGTGAACTTCCCTTGGTAGCTGGGATATTTCTCGAGGAAGCGCTCGATAGCGAGAAAGCGTTCAAGGATCCCTTTCGTGTAATCGACGCGATCTACGCCGATGCCCATATAAGTGGCTTCTACTCCCAAGCTTCGCAGTAGAGACGAACGTTTCTGGTAGCCGAAGTTGTCACTAATTGTGAGAGTCTTGCTCGTTCCATCTTTCGAATTCGCTTCCGAATTTTCCTCGACATCGTCCCCGGTGAGGGCGACGCTGATGGGAAATGGACGAACCAAGGTGCGGTGTTCTTGTCGCAACACCGAGAAATGCTCCCAATCGACTCGCGATTCCAGCACGCGATCCACGGTCTGCAAAAAGTTATTGCAGTGCGATTGAATATGAAATCCGATCAGGTCAGCACCAAGCAGACCATCGACCAACTGACGCTGCCACGGGCAAATCCCGAAAGCTTCTGGATTCGGCCACGGAATATGCCAGAAGATCGCAATGCGCGCGTCGGGTCGTTTCTCTTTGATCAGGCGCGGCAGTAGAGCGAAGTGGTAATCCTGAACTAAAACCACAGGCTTTTCTACGCCCGCAATTTCTTCGAGGACGGCTTCGGTAAACTTACGATTGACATCCTGATACGCCTGCCAGTCATCGGCGCGGAAGAGCGGCCGCGTGTGCGCGATGTGGCATAGGGGCCAGAGGCCTTCGTTTGCAAATCCGTAGTAGTACCCTTCTTCTTCCTCTTTCGTGAGCCACACGCGGCGCAAGGTATAGCGCGGATCTTCGGGGGGAACGCGAATGCTGTCATGCGAGTCGACGACCTCGGCATCGGCGCTGCCACTCCCGTGGGCGATCCAGGTTCCGTCGCAGGCATCAAGAACGGGTTCCAGAGCGGTAACCAGACCGCTCGGTGGAACGACCACTTCAATCTCCTTGCCGTTGCGCTGGTGCATGTAGGGCTCGCGATTCGAGACGACGAAGAGATGGCGATCGTTGAGACGCGTGCGGAGCTGCACCGCGAGCCGATCCGCCGTCCACATGGATTGCGCTGTGTCCCGCAGGCGAGCTTCATTCTCAGCCGCATTGCGCGCATGAGTGAGGCTTTCAGCCATGGTGGCCACTTCGCGCGCCAGCGGGCGGAAGACATCGAGGTCCGGCGGTTCCTGCCGGAAAGATATCTTGCCGGTTCGCAGGGCGCGCATCCAAAGCGCGGCGCGGGCGATGGGTCCCGTAATGCTCCAGCGAACGATGAGCAGCGTAATGAAAACGATGAGGAAGACTTGGGCAAGCACCCGGAAAAACGTTTGTCGCCAGACCAGCAGGCTCTGGGCGCGGATATAACTCACGTCGTGGACGATGGCTAGGCCGCCGACCACCTCATCCTGACGGCGAACGGGAACGGCGAGAATATGGATCGGTATATCTCCCAGCCGATCGTAGGAACTTTCCTCGCGATCTTCACTCACAGCCCTCGAGACCGCGGGAGGGCTCACAGTGAGCGTTTTAGCGAGGGATGGACTTATGGCTACCAGGCTGCCTTGCCGGTTATAGACAGCGACACCCAGCAGGTTCTCGCGGTTTCCAAAGCGCAACAGGACTTTCTGCAGGTCCTTTGTGGAACCGTTATTCCAGGCTCGCTCAACGTTCCCAACAAGACTTTCCCCTAGCATTTCGGCGCTTCCCTCTAGGTCGCTGCGCAGGGATCGCTTCTTAGCTAATACCTCATAGTAAGAAAACCCGGACGAAACTAGAGTGATGCCCAGAATTAAAGAAACAATCAGTCGAATGCTCAACAATCGCATGCATCGCCCTTCTACCGCCGGAAGTTTGACGCTTTCCCGCTCTGACAGGTTGTTCGCTAAGTTCAAATGACTGTAGGAAATACCGTCGTCATTATCCCAGTTTGTTCGCCCTGCCATATAAATTATACGGCTCCGGCGGAACTCTGACGCAGCGGTCTTGGGACACCTCCAAAAAACCAGCCATTACAAGGTTTTCGACGAGGAATTTATTTTCACAGCTGTTCTCTTATGATTTTTCACAATCGATGAATGAGTAAGTGCAAATGTCGTGCCAAGACCGAGTGGTGGGATCAAGTCGTTGACACGGCGTTTTCACCGCCGGCTCCTGAACGCCATGGACAGTGCAAAGATGACTCGGTTCATGAATTTATTCCCGGAGCGACGGGGGGACGAGGAGAGGGATGACGAGATGGTAGCCCCGGCAGGAATCGAACCTGCATAGTCAGTTTAGGAAACTGAAGTCCTATCCGTTGAACGACGGGGCCTTGAAAAATGAGGTTAGCAGGTTGCGAAATGATTGAGCAATCCGGGGCTTCGTTCCCATGTCGATGTGATTCAGTATGGGGTCCTTCGCCTCAGGATGACAATCTCAGTTGTGGACCGCTGCTGCTCCGCCGCCAACGAAGTGGACGATTTCGACACGGTCGCCTTCTCGCAGCGCTGTCTTCGGCCATTGATCGCGGGGGACGATTTCACGGTTCAGTTCGATGGCCACCCGGTCGGGCTTCATGCCGAGCTGTTCGACCAACGCGCCGAGCGTTTCGGCAGAAGAAGACTGCGTTTCTCCATTGATGGTTAAGTTCATCTGGTTAAGATCTGGTCAAGGTCATCGTATCGATTCTCGCATTTCAAAACCTCCCTGAAGAGACGCGACTTGTCGCGTCTCTTCAGCACACTGGAATTGCGCACGCGGGAGACGCGGCAAGCGGCGTTTCGACAGACAACCTTATACCGCAGAGAATCCTATACTGCGGCGCGGAGCTGGAATTTTTTGGTGGCGGTTCGACCTCCGAAGCTGGCTTGCACCAGAACCGAAGAATCAGGGAGCGATTTTTCATCTACTTGAATATTCATTTCGGCGTTGCCTTTGGCGTCGGTGAGGACTTGCGCATAGTAGGGCGCGGCATCAGCACGGGCAAAGCGCAAGGTGAGCCGCGCGCCCTGCACGGTGGCGCCTCCGTCGGTGACGCGAATTTGCATGGTGAGAGATCCGCTCGAATGCACGGATTTCGCGTTTAGCCACTCCAGCTCAAGTTGTTTCACCGCTGCGAGGGTTTCCGGCGTGTCGCGCTTATCGAAAATGGATTCGAGCCGGCCTTCGCGGATAGCCTCCAGCATTTCCCGATGCAAATCGCGAAGCTTCTTCTCCTTATCCTGGTCATTATCGCCAGCGGCTGCGCCGGCGCCATAGGGAATGGCGCGCTTGCCTATGCAGCGCCCGCGGACGAAGACTTGCGTCTGCAGCAGCTGCTCACCTTCACGCGCTTCACTCTGCACGTGGTAGACAGTATCTTCGTGCTTAACGTCGGTATTAAAGCCAAAAATCATGCGGACAGGCTTTCCTGGTTCTCGTCTAGACAGGTTACGCCGGATGAAACTAATACCATAATGAAACTTGAATGCTGCTAAATGCCCTAAGTGTCGCACTTAACTTGACACTTCTGTCAGGCGAAACTAATCTGGAACGTTTACTAGTTGGCGCAGATTATATATAGCTCTTCCTATGCCGGACAATTATTTTGCTCGCTACCTACCCCTCCTGATGCATTTCGGCATCGCGACAGTCCTTGCGAGCACGATTGTGACCCTTTCGTGGCTGATTGGCCAACATAAGCCGGGCCTCGCCAAGATGTCTCCCTATGAATGTGGAGTCCAGCCGATTGGCGACACTCGCGGTCGATTTTCTGTCAAATTTTACCTGGTGGCCATGCTTTTTATTTTGTTCGACGTGGAAGCGGTGTTTCTCTATCCCTGGGCAGTAATTCTGCGCGAACTGAAGATGTTTGGGTTCTGGGAAATGATGGTGTACATCGGAATCGTGCTGGTCGGCCTGTTTTATGTTTGGAAAAAGGGCGTGCTCGACTGGGGTTTGACGGCGATGAAGCGAGGTGACATGTAATGACCCTAGCGCCTGCAATCACCAATATCGAGGAGCTAAAAGCTCATCCAGCTTTGGCGCGGCTGTTGGAGTGGAATCCGGCAGTGCCGCAAAGCGTTAAATTTGATCGCGATGAACTGACGATCTGGGTACAAAAGGAAACAATCCGCGAAGTTTGCGCCATTTTGCGTGATTCGCCCGACTGCCCTTTTAACTATCTGGCTGACCTTACCTGTGTGGACTGGTATCCCTCAGAACCGCGCTTTGAGGTCGTATATCACCTGCTCTCGATTCCTACAAAAGAGCGCGTGCGTTTGAAGGCTCGACTGGATGGTTCCAGCCCGGTGATTGAATCGGTGACTTCTGTTTGGCCCTCGGCAAATTTCTACGAGCGCGAAGTGTTCGATTTATTTGGAGTGCGCTTCACCGGGCACCCTAACCTGCAACGCATCATGATGCCTGACGACTGGGAAGGTCATCCTCTTCGCAAGGACTATCCCGTGGAAGGCTATCGGTAGTCCATGACGCAATTTCCTACAGCAGTTGACGATCAAGCGACGGGTCAGTCTCCCGACCAGCGAATGGATCGAAGTATAGACAGCACTATGGTCCTCAATATGGGACCACAGCACCCGTCTACCCACGGCGTTTTGCGACTGGTGCTGGAAATCGACGGCGAAACGATTGTGCGTATGAAGCCGGAGATCGGATACCTGCACACCGGCATCGAGAAAACCTGTGAGGCGAAGTTCTATCAGCAGGTTGTGCCGCTGACGGATCGCATCGATTATCTCTGCCCCATGACCAACAATCTTGCCTACTGCCTGGCGGTAGAAAAATTGTTGGGCCTGGAGATTCCTCCAAAGGCGCAGTGGATGCGGGTTTTGATGAACGAATTGACCCGCATCAATTCGCACTTGGTATGGCTGGGAACGCATGCCATGGACTTGGGGGCGATGACGGTTTTTCTGTATTGCTTCCGCGAGCGCGAAGATGTTCTGCGCTTTTTCGAGATGGTCAGCGGCCAGCGGATGATGACTTCGTACTTCCGCATCGGGGGATTGGCGCTCGAACCACCGCTAGGATTCTTCGAGAAGGTCAAGAAGTTTGCCGACCGCTTCCCCGGCAATGTGGACGAGTACGAGAACTTGCTGACCGGAAATCCCATCTTCATGATGCGGACGAAGGGCGTGGCCCACCTGAGCGCGGAAGACGCAATCGCCATGGGCGCGTGCGGTCCAACGCTGCGGGGCAGCGGAATTGATATTGATCTGCGGCGCGATGCTCCTTATTCGGGTTACGAGAATTTCAATTTTAAAGTGCCGGTCCGCACTGAGGGAGATGTTTTCGCGCGGTATCTTTGCCGCGTGGCGGAGTTACGTGAGTCGATAGGCATGGTGCAACAGGCGCTGGCGGGAATGCCAGAAGGGCCCGTGAAGGCAGATGCCCCCAAGGTTGTGTTGCCGGACCGCGAAAAGATGAAGACGCAGATGGAAGCGCTCATCTATCACTTCAAGATTATTACTGAGGGCTTTGCTGTTCCGGCGGGCGAAGTTTATCAGGCGATCGAATCGCCGCGCGGCGAGATGGGATATTACGTCGTCAGCGATGGCACGGCGAAGCCGTATCGGGTGCACATGCGCGGCCCCTCGTATGCGAACCTGCAGACCTTATCCAAGATGTGCGAAGGCCAGTTGATTGCCGACGTGGTAGCGGCGATTGGAAGCATTGATGTCGTATTGGGGGATATCGACCGGTAGGATTTTGTAATGTTGTGATCGGATAATTTTGTAATCTAAAACCTCGCCGAATTGGGCGATTCAAATTACAAAATTATCCGATTACAAAATTACCAATTTTTTCTTATGAAGTTTTCTGACGAATTCGAGACTCGCTTCGCCGAGATGATTACGCACTATCCGACCAAGCGCTCGGCGCTTGTACCTACGCTTCTCTACGCGCAGGATGAAATCGGCAGTTTGACCGGCGAAGTGATCGCGGAACTGGCACAGCGGTTGAGTCTTACCGATCTCGAAGTGCGCAATGTGATCAGCTACTACTCGATGCTCACGACGAAGCCGCGCGGCAAATACAATGTGCAAGTCTGCACCAACATCGCGTGCATGCTGGTCGGCGGTGAGGATCTGCTGGACCACTGCAAGAAGAAGCTGGGCGTCGGCAACAAAGGCACAACCGCTGATGGATTGTTCTCGCTGGAAGAAGTCGAGTGCATCGGTGCATGCAGCTGGGCTCCAGCCGTCCAGGTGAATTATGACTTTCACGAAAATTTGACGAACGCGAAGATGGACCAGATTTTGGACAGCTACAAGAAGAAAGGAACGCAGTAAACATCGGGAGATCGGGTCATCGGGTGATCTAGCCATCTTAAGATCGCCCGTTGACCCGATCACCCGATCACCCGATCACATGGCATCTCTCGTCTCCCATCCCGATGAGGTTCGCGTTATCTCGAAGCGCTTTGGACAGGGCGCTACGGATATCGATCGTTATCTCGAACTGGACGGCTATAAGGCCGTGCAGAAGGCTCTAGGCATGGGCGCGGACGCCATTATTTCCGAGGTAAAAAATTCCGGCCTTCGGGGACGTGGCGGCGCCGGCTTCAGCACCGGAATGAAGTGGTCGTTCGTTCCCAAGGAATCCGCTAAGCCGAAATACGTCCTCTGCAATGGGGACGAGAGCGAGCCTGGCACTTGCAAGGACCGACTGATTTTCGAGCACGATCCGCATGCCGTGATTGAAGGCGTGATGATTGCCGCTCTGGCTGTCGGGGCTCGCACTGGCTACATCTACGTGCGGGGCGAGTATCGCTACTTGCTGGTAATCATGCAGAAGGCTCTTAAAGATGCTTATGCCAAGGGCTTCCTGGGCAAGAACATTTTTGGCAGCGGCCGGGATCTAGATATTTACTGGCACGGTGGCGCGGGAGCCTACGAAGTTGGCGAAGAATCGGCGCTGATGGAATCGCTGGAAGGCAAGCGCGGCATTCCCCGCATTCGGCCGCCGTTTCCCGCTGTCGTCGGACTATGGGGCGGGCCAACGGTCATCAATAATGCGGAGACGCTGGCGGCTGTGCCGCACATTATTTTAGGCGGCGCGGAATGGTACTCCAGACTCGGTACGCCGAAGAATGGCGGTACGCGCCTGTTCTGCCTTTCTGGAAACTTGAATAAGCCGGGCGTGTACGAACTTCCGATGGGCTACAACCTCAAGAAGATGATCTATGAGGTGGGCGGCGGAATTCCGAATGGTCGCGAATTGAAAGCGGTGGTTCCGGGCGGATCGTCGACGCCGGTGTTGTTGCCGGAAGAAATCGACGTTCCCATGGATTTCGATTCCGTAGCGAAAGCCGGGTCGATGCTTGGATCAGGCGGCGTGGTGGTTCTCGACGATACCGCTTGCATCGTCAAGTTTGCGCTGCGCACCATGAAGTTCTACCGGCATGAAAGCTGCGGCTGGTGCATTCCCTGCCGCGAAGGCACGGACTGGCTGGAGAAAACTCTGTCCCGCTTTCATGCGGGCGGCGGAGTGAAGAAAGACATCGACAATATTTATTATCTGTCGGAGAACATGCTGGGAAAGACGTTTTGTCCGCTGGGAGACGCGGCGGCAATGCCGACCATGGCATTCGTGAAAAAGTTCAGAAAAGAATTTGAAGACCACTTGGATGGCAAGCCTTGCCCGTTTGAAAAGGCGGGCGTAGCAGAACAACAACCAGTACTAGCGTAGAGAATCCTTAAATGCCTGATGTAACACTAACTGTCGATGGAAAGAAGATAACCGCCCCCGGCGGGTCCTTGCTAATCGAGGCCTGCAAGAATGTCGGCATCGAGGTGCCTTCTTTCTGCTATTACCCTGGCCTTTCGCTGCAAGGCGCTTGTCGCATGTGCGTGGTGAAGGTCGAGAAGATGCCCAAGCTTCAGACCGCGTGCACCACTGTGGTGACCGAAGGCATGATCGTCTCGACCGACAGCGATGAGGTGCGTCAGGCGCGTAAGGCGATGGTCGAGCTGCTGCTCGGGAATCATCCGCTGGACTGCCCGGTGTGCGATGCCGGCGGCGAGTGCGAACTGCAGGACATGACATTCTCCTACGGCGCCGCTGAATCGAAATTCATGGAGGCGAAGAACCACAAAGAGGAGCAGCAGTGGTCTCCGGTGGTTTATTTCGATCGTCCGCGCTGCATTCTTTGCTACCGCTGCGTGCGCGTTTGCGGCGAAGGCATGGACGTTTGGGCGCTAGGCGTGCAGAACCGCGGCGTCGGATCGATCATTGCGCCCAATCAGGACGATCATCTGGACTGCGAAGAGTGCGGTATGTGCATTGACATCTGTCCGGTGGGCGCGCTCACCTCGGGAGCGTATCGCTATAAGACGCGGCCGTGGGAGATGAATCACGTGGGCACGATTTGCACGCACTGCGGTGACGGATGCAAAACGACTTTGGGCGTGCGCCGATGCGAGACGGGCGCGGAGATTGTCCGTGGCGATAATCGAGATAAGAGTGGGATCAATGGCGATTTCCTTTGCGTTAAGGGACGATACGCTTTCGACTTCGCGCACCATAAAGAGCGCCTGACGCAGCCTTTGATTCGCAAAAACGGCAAGCTTACGCCTTCCACATGGGAAGAGGCTTTCGAAACGATCGGCCGGCGCTTTCGCGAAGTGCGCGACACTAATGGCGGAATTGCGATTGGAGTCATCGGGTCGAATCGCACAACCAACGAAGAAAATTATCTGCTGTCGAAATTCGCGCGCGTTGTGCTTAGAACGAACAACGTCGATCATCATCGCACAGCCGACTACCCGGCCCTAGCATCTGCCTTGCACGGCAAGCCAGGAAAGACTGCGGCGATGCGGGATGCGTTGACGGCGCCCGCGATTCTGTTGATCGGCAACGATCCTACGAATCAGCATCCGTTGCTGGGATGGCAGATCCGCACTAACGTCCGGCTGCGGCGCGCCAAACTTTATGTCATCAACTCCGCGCCCATCAAGTTGCGGCGGCAGGCCACGGCATTTGGATTGGTTCCGGCAGGTTCGGAAGCCAAGGCTGTTGCATTTCTTGCGGGCGATAATTCCCTGTTGGATTCGCTGGTAAAGACGGAAGACCCCGCCAGCATGACTCGCGAAGCTTGGACTGCTCTGCGCGACAAGATCAAAGCCGAACCGAATATGGTGATCGTCTTCGGATCTGAACTTCGCGGGCAAGACATTCAAAAACTGGTGAGCTTCGCATCCACTTTGACTGGAGCGAAACTGATTTGTCTTGGCGATTACGCGAATTCGCGCGGAGCCAGCGAGATGGGTCTCTATCCCGACTTGCTGCCTGGATATGAGCCCGTCAGCAGCACGACAAAGTTTAAAGAAGAGTGGGGGACGCTACCGAGCGAAAAGGGATTGACTCTGCCAGAAATGATCGAGTCGGCGAAAAGCGGCAAACTGAAGGCGCTTTACGTAGTCGGTTCGAATCCAGTTGGCCGTTTGGGTATAGATCCGTTTGTCCTGTCGAAGAGTTTTGTGGTTGTGCAGGATATGTTTCTTACCGAGACCGCAAACATCGCCGATGTGGTATTGCCGGCGGCGAATGCCTACGAGAAGAGCGGAACTTTCACGAACACATGCGGCGATCTGCAACTTGTAAAAAAAGCTGGCGAAGTAACGAGCGTGAAACCCGACTTTGAAATGATTTTGCGGATCGCTGACGCCATGGGCTTTGATGTTCGGAAGTTGGTGCCATTCGGAGGCGGCACGCATTCCGACATGGGTCAAAGTCGCGGCGCGCAATCGGGCGAGGCGGATCGTCATGCGGTCTGGCTCGAGGCCCATAACCTGGAGCCGAAGATGACGCCGTTTGATCCGATGGCAATTCTTGATGAGTTGCAGCGAGTCGTTTCTGGTTACGATGTTTCGAGGGTAAATTTGCTGGCGGGAACTGATCAGCATCTTGAGATTGCGGGAAGCGGCGCGAGTTTGATGCAGTCGCCGGATCTAATTGTCCCGGCTCATGATGATTTGTTCAGCTCAGGCACCCTGGGGCGTTATTCGAAGACTCTCAATTCGGTTATTGAAAATAAGTCCGCAGAGATTGAAGTTGCGGCGGACTAAAACCTTAATATCAGCGGTAGTTCAACTTAGTTCAACCTTTGAGTTCAAAAGCTAGCGGACGAGGGCGCCCGCTCTACACGGACACAATTGAGCATAACTGCTTTCATCATCATTTCGCTTATCAAGTCGGTTGCGGTGGTTTTTATTCTGCTGACTGCGGTGGCGTATAGCGTCTGGCTGGAGCGCAAAGTATCGGCGCGCATCCAGAACCGCTGGGGACCCACGCGAGTCGGCCCTTTTGGACTGTTGCAGCCCATGGCCGACGGCGTGAAATTTATTTTTAAAGAAGATTTGACGCAGCCTCATGTCTATAAGCCGCTGTATATCGCGGCTCCGATTATTGCGGTCGTATTTGCCATTACGTCTATTTCAGTTATTCCGTTTGGCAACTGGGTTAACGTCGGTCCGTGGGGAACTTATCTCCAGATTACCGATTTGAATATCGGCCTGCTGGTTGTTCTCGGCATTACATCGATGGGCGTTTATGGCGTGGCGCTCGCAGGATGGTCCTCGAACAGCAAATATGCGCTGCTGGGCGGGTTGCGCGCCAGCGCTCAGATGATCAGCTACGAAGTGTCGCTCGGCCTGTCGCTAGTAGGAGTGGTGATCATGTCCGGCAGTCTGAGCCTGCGCGATATTGTCGATTCGCAAGGCGGAACCTTTTGGCATTTCATTCCCCGGTGGAATATTTTTCACGGCCAGACGATTGCATTTTTTGTTTATCTGATTTCGGCGTACGCGGAAACGAACCGCACGCCGTTCGATTTGCCTGAAGCCGAATCTGAGCTGGTGGCTGGATATCACACCGAGTACAGCGCCATGAAGTTCGCCATGTTCTTTATGGCGGAGTACGCAAACATGGTGACGGTAGCCTGCCTCGCCACGTTGCTATTTTTGGGCGGGTGGCATGGGCCTATTTTTGGGCCGCCAATAATGCTGGCGTTATTGCCGGTCTTCTGGTTCTGCGCAAAGGTTTTCTTTTTCATGTTTTTGTACGTCTGGGTGCGCTGGACCTTGCCCCGATTTCGCTATGACCAACTGATGGCGTTTGGATGGAAGGTGCTTTTGCCCCTGGCGATCGCAAATATTGTGGTGACCGCGCTGATCGTGGCGTGGACGGCTTAACACCAGTTCTCAGTTCCCGGTTCTCAGTTCCCAGTTTCGATCTGGGGTTACTGAGAGCTGATGACTGACGCGTGAGAACTAAAAGAAATGTTTCACTTAATTCTATTTCTATTTTTCGGATTGATATGCGTGGCGGGAGCGGTGAACCTGCTGGTGCAGAGCCATCCCATTAACAGCGCGCTGTCGCTGATTGTGGTGATGGGCGCGTTGGCGGCTGAGTATCTTCTATTGGGCGCGGAATTTGTTGCGGCGGTGCAGGTGATCGTATACGCGGGCGCGATTATGGTTTTGTTTTTGATCACGATCATGCTGCTGAACGCTGGCAAGGAAGAGCACACGAAGAGCAGCCGCATCGCTACTCTACTCGGCGTCCCCGGAGTGATTATCGGCGCGGTGCTCGTGGCATGGACTCTGCTGAATCGTTCCAACATGCAGGCTGGTGTCCCCATCGGAGCATTGAAGGGCGATCCGCAAGATATTGCAAGGCTGCTCTTCCACGATTTTCTACTGCCCTTCGAAGTCACTTCGGTGCTGATTCTGATTGCCATCATGGGCGCGGTGGTGCTGGCCAGCCGTCCGGAAGCCGTGGCTCGCGGCCCTAGAAAGGACGGATGATGGTTCCTCTTTTTTACTACCTGATTTTGAGCGGCATTTTATTCGCCTGCGGAGTGCTTGGCTTCCTGATCAAGCGCAACATCATCACGATTTTCATGTCGATTGAGTTGATGCTGAATGGCGTGAACCTGTCATTCGTGGCCTTTGCCGCGCACTGGCACGCGCTCAGCGGACAGGTATTCGTCTTCTTCGTAATGGTAGTCGCTGCTGCTGAAGCCGCGGTCGGACTGGCAATCATCATCGCCGTTTATCGCACGCGTGAAACTTTGAATGTGGATCAGGTAAACCTGCTCAAATTATGACGCCAAATCCTTATCTATGGATGGTTCCGTTGCTTCCGCTCGCGGGAGCGGCAATCAATGGCTTTTTTGGCCGGCGATCCTCGAAACGGGCAATCACGACAGTTGCGCTTGTCTTTTGCGGCGCCGCATTTGCCATGGCTTTGTTCCTCGCAGCGAATTTTTCTGCGGCGTCAGCTCCTTATTATTACGATTTGGCACATTGGATCCGTTCGGGAAACTTTCAAGTCGATTTCAGTTTTTATCTCGATCAGTTGTCGCTGGTCATGCTACTCGTCGTCACCGGTGTGGGATTTCTGATCCACATTTATTCGGTTGGCTATATGTGGGACGACGATGGCTATTACCGCTTCATGTGCTATCTGAACCTGTTCATGTTCTTCATGCTGACGCTGGTGCTGGCGAAGAACTATCTCGTCATGTTCATCGGCTGGGAGGGCGTCGGGCTGGCGTCGTATTTGCTGATCGGGTTCTGGTTCATCAAAGATTCAGCGGCGGCGGCTGGCAAGAAAGCATTCATCGTTAATCGGATTGGCGACTTTGGATTTTTGATTGCGCTCTTTTTGATGATCCAGCATTTTGGCTCGCTCGATTTCACGCGAGTGTTCAGTGCGGTTCAACCGCTTCCCGTGGAAACCGCCGGCGCTGGCCTGCTCACGGCGATTGGGTTGTTGCTCATGGTGGGCGCGGCGGGAAAATCAGCGCAGATTCCTCTTTATATCTGGCTGCCGGATGCCATGGAAGGCCCCACCCCGGTGTCTGCCTTGATTCATGCGGCCACGATGGTCACGGCCGGCGTTTATATGGTCGCGCGCTCGCACGTCATCTTCATGCATGCGCCCACAGCCCTGATGGTGGTTGCGATCATCGGCACCCTGACTGCGCTTTTTGCTGCGACCATCGGTATCGCGCAGACCGACATTAAGAAAGTGCTGGCGTACTCCACCGTGTCGCAACTCGGATATATGTTCATGGCTTGCGGCGTGGGAGCGTTCTCGGCGGGCGTCTTCCACCTCATGACCCACGCTTTTTTTAAGGGCCTCTTGTTTCTCGCCGCTGGTTCAGTGATTCACGGGGTCGCGGGCGAGCAGGACATGCGCAAAATGGGCGGCCTGCGATATTACATGCCGTGGACATTTTTGACCATGACGATTGCTACTTTTGCGATTGCTGGCTTTCCACCGCTCGCCGGATTCTTTTCAAAGGACGAAATTCTGTGGCAGGCATACTCCAGCCCGTATGGAAGTTGGGTGTACTGGGCGATCGGTGTTACGACTGCGTTTATTACGTCTTTTTATATGTTCCGGCTGTGGTTTCTTACATTCTTTGGTGATTATCGCGGAGGCGCGGCCACTCACGACGTCACTCATCAATCTGCGGACGCCCATGCGATGCACGATAAACATGGTCATGAGGGGCATGAACATGACTCTCCGCATGAGAGCCCGTGGGTGATGCTGGGGCCGCTGGTCGTCCTGGCGCTGTTGTCGTTTGTTGGCGGATGGATTGGAATTGGCGGGCGCTTCGAGCACTTTCTCGCTCCGGTCTTTCAGAGCGGAACGGCTGCGGAGTTGGCTCACGAAACAGCTGGCGAAGCAGCGGGCGCGGGCCGAGAGACGCTGCTGATGATGATTTCCGTGGGCGCGGCCGTTCTTGGACTTCTGCTGGCCTGGCTTTTATATTTTCGACGTCCCCAACTTCCCGCGCGAATTGCCGATGGGCTTGGCGGAATTTATCGCGCCGTCTCCAACAAGTATTACGTTGACGAAATTTATGCGGCCCTCTTTGTGAAGCCGCTGCTCGATGGCTCGACTACGATTCTTTGGCATGGCGTTGACCAGGGAGTGATCGACGCCGCAGTCAACGATTCGGCCGACGCTGCGCGCCACATCTCTGATACCGCGCGCCACATGCAGTCCGGCAACCTGCGTTCGTATGCGGGATGGGTCGCTGCAGGCGGGGCTCTCGTGATCGCTTACATGGTTTGGATGGGAGTGACCCAATGAATATGGACACTCTCAGCCCGTTCATTCTGTCGCTCGTGACTTTTATCCCCGCCGGCGGCGGACTGCTCATTCTGCTGATCCCGCGGCGCGATCGCGATATCAAGCTGTTTGCGCTGGTTATCTCGATCCTGGCATTTATTATTTCGCTGCACTTGCCGATGCATTTGCATCGCGAGGCTGGCGCCTTCAAATACGAGATCGACAAGATCTGGATCACGTCTCCGAACATTCACTACCACATGGGCATTGACGGTATCTCGGTGTGGCTGGTGGTGCTGACGACCTTTCTCACGCCGCTCTGCGTGCTGATTTCGTGGGCGTCGATTCATGAACGAGTGAAAGAATTTTTCATTCTGTTGCTGATCCTGGAGTCGGCCCTGATCGGCGTTTTCACTTCGCTGGATTTGTTCCTGTTCTATTTCTTCTGGGAAGCGACGCTCATCCCGATGGCGCTGCTCATCGGCATGTACGG
>Ga0209332_1000055_pt1 | contig 28166 bp, 21 predicted proteins | sample BlaSpr_A8_OM3_M1_FD_187974 | JGI IMG/M metagenome (GOLD analysis project Ga0209332, IMG submission 187974) | Forest soil microbial communities from Thunder Bay, Ontario, Canada - Black Spruce, Ontario site 2_A8_OM3_M1 (SPAdes) (version 2) | ecosystem: Environmental > Terrestrial > Soil > Boreal...
GTTCAATCTTTTCTAATCTAGGCGCCGGGAGTTGTATTGGCGCGAACGGCCAGCCTGGAAGGCAAGCCATTGGGAACATCTTGATGTTACTCACGAAACCATCGTCTGCGCAAGGGGAGAGTGACCTTAGTTTTCCACACTGTGCATCGGAGGTCACAGCCTGGCGCTATGTTCTGTATCCAACACACCGCTTGAGCCACGCCCTAAGTTCTTTAAAATGAGATGTCACTTTAGGGGCTGCGCCTCAAACACCAAGTTTTTCAACAAGCTGTGAAGTCGCCTGACAAATACGCCGATATAGTACGTGTGAAACCTTCTCCCGCAAAAGAAAAAGCATCACACTCACTGGCGTTGCCCGGCCAGCGCTACGTTGCCCGTCAAGCAATACTTGATCGAGCCCAGAATGTTTTCGGATATGAAATTCTTTTCCGAAATGGCGTCGAAGACTTCTTCAACGCCGATCCCGAACTTGCCGCCCGGTCCACTTTAGACAGTTCCTTGCTCTTTGGCATCACCACCCTCTGCGATAACCGTCGCGCTTTCGTGAACTGCACACGAGAAGTCTTGTTCAAAGATCTCATCACCCTCTTGCCTCCGTCGCAGGCGGTAGCTGAGATTCTGGAAACGGTCGAGCCTGAAGATCGCGTGATTGCCGCATGCAAGCGCCTCAAAGCAGCCGGCTATCTCATCGCGCTGGATGATTTCGCGCCCAACGATCCGCGCATACCCCTTTGCGAATTTGCCGACATCATCAAGGTTGATGTCCGCGCTACGCGCCCCGAGGAACGCGCGGCAATGATAAGAAGGTTTGCAACTCCCAAGTGCAAAATGCTCGCGGAAAAGCTCGAGACACCCCACGAATTTCAACAAGCCCGCGATATGGGATTTACTTATTTCCAGGGATATTTCTTCTGCCGTCCCGAACTCGTCATAGGCCGCGAGCTTCCCGCCAGCCGGGTGCACTACGTTCGGCTGCTCGAAATGGTTTCCCGCGCGGAAATCGATATGGTTGAACTCGAAGGCTTATTGAAACAGGAAGCCTCGATTTCGTATCGCTTGCTCCGCTATCTGAATTCGCCTGTCTTTGGATTGTCCCTCGAAGTCAAATCGATCCGCCATGCCATGGCTATCCTCGGAGAGCGCGAGATGCGGCGCTGGATCCGCCTCATTGTTACAGTAGGCGCTGCCGAGCAAACCTGCAGCGAACTCATCCTCATGGGACTGGCTCGCGCCCGCTTTTGCGAACTTCTTTCCAAGCACGTGCAGTCGGATGGCGATCTTTTTCTTATGGGCCTGCTCTCCGTGATGGACGCCATTCTGGAAGTCAGCGTGGAAGTCCTCCTCGAACAAATTCCCGTAGAGCGAGAAATCAAGGCGGCCCTGCTCGGCCAGAAAAGTACTCTTCAGCCCTTGTATAAACTCATGTTGGCCCACGAGTCAGGGCAATGGGCAGAATCAAGCGAAATTGCCAGAAGTTTAAAATTGTCTGACGAAGAGGTCGCCAACAATTGGTTTCAAGCCTTGCAATGGGCTCAGGAAGCGACCACCGGCGTCTGATGTCACGTTCTTAACGTTCGCATGGGAAACGCGGGCGGCGCTTTTAGTTTCCGCCAGCTTACGTCAACTCGTGGAATCGGAAAGCTGCCTGTTCGCCAACCCTGACCGCCAGCCTCTTTTTCATCCGCCTTTCACATGACACCATTCCCGCTCCAGACGCCCTCCCACGCCGTTGACTGCAGCCTGCAAGCCCTTTCCGCCACCTTTTTGCTATAAACGTCTTACCTTCAATGCCATCACGCTATGCCAAATGGATGTACGACTGGGAGACGCGGCTCACCTCAGTGGACAATAACCGTGTCGTCCGTCCGCTGGACTGGGGCCTCGATTGGACGCAGCACTGGCCCAGCCGCAACGGCGGCCCTTCCGCCCAAGCCTCCCGCGACCTGCTGGAGTACTTCTCGCGTTTCAACGACCACATCATCCAGGACAGCGACAGGTTTTATTCCTATCAGAAGCCGACGGATTTTCGTCTCGAGCGTCGCGAAGTCCAAGTCTTCAGCACCCGAGAAACTCCCGACCCCCGCCTCGACGAAAAAGTTCGCGGCACCCATGCCGACTTTCTGCGCTTCACCTCGCCCATATCGACGCCGTTCCCGGAAAATAATCTGGTGAACGCCCGCTGGTTCCCCGCACGCGGACGCCGCGCCGTGGTCCTCCTGCCCCACTGGAACTCCGACGCCATCTCCTACAACGCACTCTGCCGCGTGCTCAACTACATGGGGATCGCCGTGCTGCGCCTTTCCATGCCGTACCACGACATCCGCCGCCCCGCCGAAATCGATCGCGCCGATTACGCCGTCTCCGCCAACATCGGACGCACCCTCGATTCAGTCCGCCAGGGCGTAATCGACGCCCGCTGCTGCCTCGACTGGCTGGAGTCGCAAGGCTACAACCGCCTCGGCATAGTCGGCACCAGCCTGGGATCCTGCTATGCCTTCATTGCCACCGCCCACGATTCAAGAATAAAAGTGGCCGCCTTCAATCACGCCTCCACCTACTTCGCCGACGTCGTCTGGCACGGCCAATCCACCCGCCACATCCGCGAAGGCTTGGAACAAGGTATCGATCTCGAAAATCTGCGCCAGGTATGGCGAGCCGTCAGCCCCATGGTTTACTTCGACAAATTCTCCCGCTGGCCCCGCCGCTCCCTGATCATCTACGCCAAATACGACATGACCTTCCTGCCCGAATTTTCCGAGCAGGTCGTAGAGCAATTCGAACAACACAATCTCGACCACAAAGTAGTCGTGCTCCCCTGCGGCCACTACACGCTAGGCGAAACGCCCTACAAATACTTGGACGGCTGGCAACTCGCCAACTTCCTGCGAACCGCCTTCGAATAGGTAAGACCGTGTGGTGGCGCGGCTCTACCCCACACCGGCGAGGCCCAGCCTCGTCCCCACATTTAATCCCTATTAGCCTCAATGCCGCGCCCTCAGACTATAATTGCGCGTCATACATGGCTCTCGCCTCCGGCACAAAACTCGGACCTTATGAAATTCAATCTCCGCTCGGCGCCGGCGGAATGGGCGAAGTGTATCGCGGCACCGACACGCGCCTCGATCGCGCCGTAGCCATCAAGGTTCTCGCCTCTCATCTTTCTTCCTCTCCCGAACTCAGACAACGCATGGAGCGCGAGGGCAGAGCAATCTCTTCACTCAACCATCCTCATATCTGTCATCTCTACGACGTCGGCTCGCAGGACGGCACCGACTACCTTGTAATGGAATTGCTGCAAGGCGAAACTTTGGCCGAACGGCTGCGCAAAGGCGCGATGCCGCTCAACGGAATTCTGAAAATAGGCATTGCCATCGCTGAAGCACTTGCGGTTGCTCACCGCCAAGGCATCGTTCACCGCGACCTCAAGCCCGGCAATATTATGTTGACGCCAGGCGGCGCGAAGCTAATGGACTTCGGGCTTGCGAAACCGCTGGGCCTGCAGAACTCAGGTGCCGGATCTGGTTCAGTTCCCGCTTTCACCGCTGTGGCCACGCTAAGCGGACCCAGTCCCCTAAGTCCCTTGACTACGGCGGGCAGCATCATCGGCACCATTCAGTACATGTCGCCGGAGCAGATCGAAGGCAAAGAGGCCGACGCCCGCTCTGACATCTTCGCCTTTGGATCTGTGCTCTATGAGATGGCAGCGGGCAAGCGTCCCTTCGAAGGCAAGAGTCAAATCTCGCTGGCATCCTCCATCCTGGAAAAAGATCCCGAGCCGATCAGCGCTCTCAAGCCGCTTATTCCAGCCGCCTTCGAGCACGTAGTTGCGACTTGCTTGCAAAAAAATCCTGACGATCGCTTTCAAAACGCACATGACGTCAAACTCGAATTGCAGTGGATCGCGACAGATCGGCAAGCTCCCGCTGCGGGTGCGCCGTCACTGCCCGCATCTTCGCGTCTGAAAGAGCGCATCAGCTGGGCAGCCGCTGTTATCGCGGCGACGGTTCTGGGCGCTGCAGCTGGAATGTTTCTCTTTCATCCTGCAAAGTCTGCACGCTCCATCCGCACCGTTATCAATGCTCCGGAAAAGACCTCGCTCAATCTGACCAGCGACACGGCGGGACCGCCGGTCCTGTCACCAGACGGCGCTTCCATCGCATTCGCTGCCAGCGGCGCTGACGGCAAGACAGCACTCTGGGTTCGACCTATGAATACGGTGGAAGCGCATATTCTCCCCGGGACCGAGGGCGCGATATTTCCGTTCTGGTCGCCCGATAGCCACGCGCTCGGATTTTTTTCCAACAGCAAGTTAAAGACAATCGATCTCGACGGCGGCTCACCCCAGGTGGTTGCAGATGCGCAACTCGGGCGCGGAGGCGCATGGGGCGCCGACGGCGTAATAGTATTCTCTGCCAACCCCATCTCACCCTTGTTGCGCGTCAACGCCAACGGGGGAAGTCCAGTAGCAGTCACCAAGATCGACGCGACTCAACATACCTCGCATCGATGGCCCTTTTTCCTGCCCGACGGCAAGCATTTCCTCTACCTGGCACTGCACCACGACCCCTCCAAGGCGGCGAACAACACGCTTTACTACGCATCGATCGACGGCCACGAAAATCGTCCTCTTTTCCGTTCTCAATCGAATGCCGTTTACGCAGATGGATATCTTTTGTTCGCGCGCGGGGATGTGCTCATGGCTGAGCGCTTCGATCCCTCCAGCGGAAAGCTCAGCGACGAGTCGCGAAGTTTGGCCAAAGGAGTAATGAATGACTTTGCGACCTGGCACATGGACGCCTCCGCTTCCAGCGATGGACTGCTGGTGTTCGGCAGCGGTAGCATCGCCGATCTGCAACTGGTTTGGATGGATCGTAGCGGGAAGCAGATTAGCACCATCGCCGAGAAGTTCACGAATTTGCAGTTCGCGCAGATCTCCCCGCAGGGCGATCGCGTTGCTCTCCAGATTGACGCAGGAGTGAACGATATCTGGGTGCTCGACCTGGCGCGCGGAGTCCGCACCAGGCTGACCTTTGGACCCGTGGCAAATATCTTCCCCGTCTGGTCCCCTGATGGCAAGTGGATCGCCTACAATTCGAATCGTATGGGTCAGTACGGCCTTTTTCGCAGGCCCTCTGACGGTAGCGGCGCGGAAGAGCCTCTGCTGAATCAAGAGCAGCCGGTTATCGCCAATAGTTGGTCGGCCGATGGAAAGTATCTGATCTATACAAAGCAGCCTCAGGATGGCTCACACGAGATTTGGGCATTGCCGCTTGAGGGCGAGCGCAAACCTTCGCTGGTGCTGAAGGGCGGTGATCAGGCCCACCTCTCACCTGACGGCCATTGGCTCGCCTACACCTCCAGCGAATCCGGCCTGCTCGAGGTGTACGTCATGGCCTTTGGCGGCGGACAAGGCAAGTGGCAAGTTTCATCGAACGGTGGAAACTTGCCGCAGTGGAGCAGAGACGGCAAAGAGCTCCACTACATGGACCCGACTTACAACCTTGTCGCGGTGCCCGTAACTCAGGCCGGCGGCGCCTTACAATTCGGCGCTCCTCAGACGCTCGTCCCCACCTGGTCCGCTCCCCAGGTCTTCTACGACTTCTCTCCCGACGGCAAGAAAATTCTTCTCGACAGAGTCTCGCAACTCGTCAGCCAATCGGTAACCGTGATTTCTAACTTTACCGCCGAACTGAAAAAGTAAACGCTGCTGATCAGAATGCCCGTCAACGATTCGCTTCTGAGCGAGCCAGAACAATAGCGCTGCTCGATGGCATCGAGTCGTAATAAGAAACGAATCTGCGGGTTTCACTTGCGCTGTAGGGATTTAAATTGTGCGCCCAGCGATAGCCGATCGGCTGGTACCAAAGCTCGACTTCGACGTGAAAGGGAGCATGTCCTCCCGCAACGGGTGCGGAGTAACGAACCTGATCGCCGCGATCAGTGAAGTTAGGATCTTCCGCAGCGTCTCCTACAACAGCAATATCCGCTTCAGCGTTTTGCTTCTGAAAGCCTGAGGGCAACAGGCGATTGTCTTTCAGATATCCCGTCGCGGCAGCCAGACCAGTCGTAACTTCTCCCGCTTGATTCTTGAGAATCGGCTCGTAAATTTGCACCTGATCGCTGCTCGTGATTTCTCGATAGTGCGGCTCAAAGCGGGAAGCGTCGGCATCGTTATCATTGCCCTGGATGGATCCGTTTGCGTTCAAGGCACCGGACTCGAACACCGTCTTCCCATCCGCATCGCGCACCACAAAATGTAGCCACGCGCGGCGCGAAGGGAACGCAGTCGGCAGTTTGTGGCCCGTCAAATTTTCTACAACAACGTCGGCGTTGAGATGGTCACCCGACAATTCCACATTGCGGATCGTGACGCGAGCGGCTTGCGTTTGCAGAAATTCTTTTGTTCTGTCCGCCTCGGCGGTAAGTTCTGCGGGCATAGCGCTCACACTCAGTTCGTTGCGATGGCTGTTCAGCAAGCTCAATATAAAAAAGTTTGCGCCGATAAAAGTGTGCTGGCGAACTCCTTGCCGAAGTTCGCCGAGAACCGCCGCAATCGGCGCATCTCCCTCGACCTCCGGCATGTGGCAAGATTGGCAGCTCTTTTTCTGCGGGTAGTCACTGTGCTGCCATTCGAGGAATGGAACTTGTTCGGGAAATTTCCCAATCTCTTTGCCATCGGGAGCCAAAGAGGTTGTGTAAAGCGTATGGCAGGTCGCGCAAAGCGCCGAATCATGAATATGCGCAGCTTCGGTCGGTCGAAAACCGCCAGTCGAAGTTTGCATAATGTGAGCTCGTCCCTCAGCAATCACATAAGGTCCATATTCGGGATGATTGTCTTTACCCTGCGGAGCATCCACCACAAATCCGCCATTAAAGCTCTCTTTCGTCCCGAGCTTGGTTTTCGCAATCTGGTGACAGACCGAACAAGAAACTCCATCCTCGGCAGATGCATTTTTCTTGGGATTATCGTCAAAAGGGAGGTGCGCAAAGACCTGCCCAAGGTGGCCTTGAACTTTGGCTTCGTAACGCGAGATCGGCATGTGGCAATCCGCGCAACCATCTTCGATCGCCGCCCGCGATTCGGGATGATCAATGTCCTCGCGTCTCACGCTCGCCTGCCAATAAGGATCGCGAGCCGAATTCGCCATGATGCTCGATCGCCAGTCAAAACCGATCGAGACATCCTTGCCGGACGGAGTGGTGAGGCCGTTGTGACAAGCGAGGCAGCGGTCGGAAGTCTGGAATTCCGCCTTCGATTCTTTCTGGCAGAAAGCTTTACCGGCTATGAAACAAGGCGCTAGCAGCGCGAGCGCAAGCATCAACCAGCGGCTTTTTCTAGAATCATTCCGTCGCAGCATTCCGTTACCAGCCCTCATTCAGCCGTCCGTCCTGCCAGTCCCAAAGCAGATACAACATCAGTTGAATCGGCCTTCCCTCCGTGTTGTTGACCGGAATCCGAACCCCGAGGTCGCCGCGGATGTGTTGCCGCTTGCTTATGGTCACTTGCATTTGCGGAAGCACATCCCAATTTGTTTTTGCCCTATCGATGAGACCACGAGCCGCAAGGAATTCGAACATGGGCGTCCACGCGCGCCCCAACCCGTGATCGGCGGTAAAACTCTGTCCCAGCGCCGTATTGAAAAACAGAGATTGCGGCGCAATCCCGGTATGCCGCGGCAGGTCCGCTCCCAATTGTGTTTGGATGAAAGTGTTCGTCTTAAATAACTGGTCGAAGGCGGCAAAGGTTTCAAAAGTGGTGGTTCCAGAACCAAAGCCCCTTGCGCGATTCCCCGTAGGCAAAATTGCACTGCCTTGCAGGGCGAAGATTGATCCCGACTTTAAGCTGGAAAACATCACCCGCTTAATGCCGAACGTCGTGTCACCCACTCCTCCGTACCAGGTATGATTTTGGTCTTGGAAAGTCAGGGGGACATCGATTTCAATCTGGTTGTTTACCCCAAAGCGCTCTTCGTGAATCATGTGCGTCGTCACGCCCGGGGCGCCTCGTGCATTGACAGCTGTCGAAACTACGGCCTCGTCCTCAGGATAGGCTTTCTCGGTTGCGATCGCTCTCGGTAAGTTCAGTTCGCCGCGCGGCCACTTCTTACTGCGGCAGAAGCTGCGAAGATGCCGGATCACGTCGTCGATCTCTTCTGGAGTTAGCGCCTCTTTGAACGACGGCATGATCTGCGAGAATCCTCGGGTCGGCCCACCATGTACGATCACAGCTTTCCACGCCCAGTTATCCTCGGCCATGGTCTGGTCACATCGGGTGAAATCAGGAAACGTACGAGGTTGTTCAAACCCGCTGATGGACACCGGAGTGCCCTTACCATCGGCGCCATGGCAGGCCACGCATGCAGATTGGTAGATTTTCTCCCCGGCTCTCTGCTGCTCCGAGGAATCTTTCGATTGCGCCGCAAGCAAGACGGCACCGGCGCAAAAGAATATCGCGAAGGCTACCCCAACAGTTACGCATCGACGATGGTCGATACGCGTCCTTCTTAGCATAGCAACTTTGGCCTTTTCCAGATGTCGGTAGCAAAACTCTGGGGCGCGCTGTAGTAACACCGCGCCCAGTTCGCTGAATTGTAGCAAAGCTAAGCCGCTGGAGGAGCCAGCTTCTGCACCCCCGGCACATCTCCCCCCAGCCAGTCGGGATGCTTCGCCGTAGAATCGAAGTGCGATGAGGTCTTAAACAACTCGTACTCTCCCGCCATTGCCACCTCTTTAGTTTTTGCGAGCAACTGCGCCACCTGCTCCCGATTCATCGGCTGAAAAGTCTTTGCCGCTTCGAAGGCCTGGTCCAAAATTTCCGGCTTATCAATTCCCGTAATTACAACCGATGTCGGAAGGCTTAACGCATAGTGCAGGCATTCCAGCGGTGTCACTACTTTACTTTTCAAAATCACGCCGTCTCCCATCGACTTCATACCCAGCACGCCGATATTCTGCTTTACCAACTCCGGCAAAACCATCTGCGCAAAACTGCGGAAGTGCGCATCCATCACGTTCAGCGGCATCTGCACCGTATCGAAGAAGAAGCCATGCTCGGCGGCAACTTTCAACATATAAAGATGAATGTGCGGGTCCTTGTGCCCGGTGAATCCGATGTAACGAATCTTCCCAGCCTTCTTCGCCGCCAGCACGGCTTCGTTAGCTCCGCCTTCGGCAAAGATGCTATCGGGATCGTCAAAGCGAATCACTTCATGATGCTGCACCAGATCGATGTGGTCTGTTTGCAAACGTTCCAGGCAAGTCTCGATCTGCCGCTCCGCAACCTCTTTCGTGCGGCCGTCAATCTTCGTCATCAGAAAAACTTTCTGGCGATATCCATCCTTCAAGGCCTTTCCCATGAGCACTTCACTCTGGCCTTCGTTGTAATCCCAACTGTTGTCCAGAAACGTCATCCCGCGATCAACTGCACTGCGCACCATTCGGACGCTTTCATCCTCATTCAGTCCATGCTGCGCAATATGGTATCCGCCCATCCCGATCGCCGAAACTTTCTCGCCCGTGTGTCCGAGCGTTCGATAAAGCATGTCGCCCTTGCGTGTTCCTGCGGATGAAGTCAGCGGAATCTGATTGATGCGGTCTTTCTCGTGCTCTTGCATGGCCATAGGTTCTTCCTGAGCGTGAACTGCGGGTAGAGTGCTTGCCGCGCCGCAGACAGCGGCGGCCTTCACAAATTGCCGACGTTTCATAAAGGGCCTTTATCTGCCATGATTGGTGAACTTTGTCAGCGTTGAGATGGCGGCAAGGTCCTTCGCGTTACTGACTTGCGGTAGTTATCTGTAGTAGTTATCTTTTAGCGGTGACCTGGTCCGAGATCCGGTCGTACTCAGCCTTGGGCAGAATGTGCCGAGTCACCACGTCGCTCGCGTCGTCATACGGACGTCCCGCAATCACGCGGTCGGCCTCAGCCGGACTCATGCCCGGCAGGCTCATCAACTGATCCCTTGTCGCCACATTCAAATCGAGCGGCTTGTTGCGATTCCATCCTTCGCGTACGCCCTCGGCCATGGCCTTGGCATCGCTTTTTATTGCCGCAGTGGCTTCCGCGGTTTTTTCTCTAACTTCTTGCGGGCTTTGTTGTTGTTGAGTGCAGCCCACCAACGCGGCCAACAGCAAAACTGCCGGAACACATACCAATTTCAGGAAGTTCATTTTGAGTCTCCCTTTCGTCGTCTTTGGATGAATTCGGTCGCGGTTCGGTTGGCCTTTATTCTGGCAGAAGAATTCTGTGGAAAATCTAACCTCCAGATGTTCGCGAGCTTTTCGCGGACAAGAGTGTCCGCGCCACAGTAAAATAGCCAGCGGTGCCTTCTATGAAAAATTCCGCTATGTCCCGTCCGCTCTACGAAGTCGATCCGCAGATCGCCAGCGCTATCGACAATGAAACCCGCCGCCAGCACGAAGGCCTGGAACTGATCGCGTCTGAAAATTTTGTAAGCGAAGCCGTGCTTGAAGCCGCAGGATCCGTATTCACCAACAAGTACGCGGAGGGCTATCCCGGCAAGCGGTACTACGGTGGCTGCGAGTTCACCGACGTGGTGGAAGAGCTGGCGCGCGAGCGGGCCAAAAAACTTTTCGGCGCCGAGAATGTAAACGTGCAGCCGCACTCCGGATCACAAGCCAATCAAGCCGCATATTCCGCCGTGATCAAACCGGGCGATACGATTCTAGGACTGAATCTCGCTCACGGCGGACACCTCACGCACGGCCACCCGCTGAATTTTTCCGGCAAGACCTACAAGATCGTCCCTTACGGCGTCACCAAAGAAACCGAAACCATTGATTACGATGACCTCGAAAAAATCGCCACCGCGGAGCGTCCCAAGCTGATTATTGGCGGCGGCAGCGCGTATCCGCGAATCATTGACTTTGCCCGCATGCGACAAATAGCCGACAAAGTAGAAGCGCTATATCTCGTCGACATGGCGCACTTCGCAGGACTGGTCGCCGGTGGAGCCCATCCATCGCCAGTTCCGCATGCGCATATCGTGACGTCAACCACGCACAAGACTTTGCGCGGACCTCGTTCCGGCATGATCCTGAGCAAGCAGGAATTTGCGGCCGCGATCGACAAAACAGTGTTCCCCGGCATGCAAGGAGGTCCGCTCGTTCATATCATGGCCGCCAAAGCAGTCTGCTTCCTCGAAGCATCGCAGCCAAGCTTCCGCGATTACGCGCGGCAGGTTGTGGCCAACGCAAAAGTCATGGCCGAGGCGCTAGCGGCAGAGGGCTATCGCATCATCTCCGGCGGCACCGATACGCATCTCATGCTCGTCGACGTTTTCGCCAAGGGCATGCTCGGGAGCGAGGCGGAAAAAGCTTTGGGAGAGGCGGGGATTACGGTAAACAAGAACGCGATTCCGTTCGATACCAATCCTCCAATGAAGCCTAGCGGTATTCGCATCGGCACCCCCGCAATCACCACGCGCGGCATGAAAGAAGCCGAGATGCGGCAGATCGCACACTGGATCGCGGAGGCGCTCAATCATCGCACCGACGCCCCAATGTTGAGCAAAATCCGTAAGCAGGTGCTCGGAATGGCCGATGAGTTCCCGCTCTACGCCGAGCGCCGCGCCAAAGCCCCGGCAGAAGTTAGAGCATAACCTTATACCGTTGTCATCTCGAAATGCCGTTGTCATCCTGAGCGAAGCGAAAAAGAGCTTCTGCATTTGCTCGCGCCGCTGGGATGCATGATCCCTTCGCTCTGCGAAATTCCTTGTGCCCCTCCACGCTCCCTGTGATTAAATCCAAGCTGTGAAAGTAGCCATCGACATCCGTCGCATGACGGAATTCGGAGTGGGCACCTACATCCGGAACGTGGTCCGCACCTTGGCGTGCTTGGACCTCTCGAGCGATTATTTCCTGATTGGATCTCCGGCAAAGGTCGCCGAATGTGGTCCGCTGCCGCCAAATTTTCACACCGTAGAACTCCACAGCCGCGACGATACCTTTCGAGGCAATCGCGAATTTAGGGCGATTGTTCGCCGCGTCGGCTGTGACCTAGTTCACATTCCCCACTTGTTCTGGATTCCACGCGGCCTCGGGTGCCCCTACATTCTCACGGTTCATGATTTGTTAGAACATATGTATGGATCGCGCCATGCCTCCAGTTTGCGGCGCGCGATGCACTTTTACCTGACCCGCCGCGTCTTGCGCAAAGCAGCCCGCATCATCGCCGTTTCTCAGTTCACTAAAAATGAAATTGAGAAATTGTTGTCCATCGCCGACGAGCGCATCGAGGTTGTCTACAACGCGATTGACGAACGTTTTCTGCACGGCCATGCCACCGAAGCCGATCGCGAAATGATTGCGCAGCGCTATCTCGTGAACTACCCGTTTATTTTGTACGCGGGCGCGATTCGTCCCCACAAGAACGTAGTACGAATCATCGAAGCGTTCTCGGCGCTGAAGAGCGAGCTTTTGAAGGAACCGGAAAAAGAGCAGCAATTCGCGGATCTAAAGCTCATCATCATTGGCGACGACCTTTCCAGCCACCCGCGACTACGGCGCACCGTAGTGCGCGGCGGCGTGCAGAATGATGTGCGTTTTTTGGGATTTGTGCCAATTGACGTGTTGCGCATTTTCTATGATGTCGCCAAAGTTTTTGTCTTCCCCTCGCTTTATGAAGGATTCGGATTACCTCCGCTCGAAGCGATGGCGCATGGAACTCCAGTCGTCACATCGAACACGTCGAGCTTGCCGGAAGTGGCGGGCAACGCAGCTTTGCTGGTCAACCCAGAAAACGTGTTTGAAATTCGGCGAGGGCTGCAGCGCGCCCTGCTCGATCCGAATCTTCGCGCGCGAATGAAACAACTCGGTTATGAGCAAGCCCAGCGATTTTCGTGGACGAATTCCGTTTCGAGGATCCTTGAAATCTACCGCGAAGTAGCCGGTGAACGCGTGTCACACACCGTGGCCGCTGACTGAGGCCAACGCTTACTTCCCGCATCGACATTCTTACTCTTATTGCTCCCGTATAATGAACTTTCTACGATGAATTCCGGCGCCTCGCCTGCTAACGACCACTCCCAATTTCAAACCTCATCCCATCCAATAAGAATTGGTTCTCCGGCGCTCGACTACAATCGCCTGTTTTCTGACTGGCGGATAGCCGTCCTCATGCTGGTCGCGCTCTGGGCGGTCGTCTACCTGTCTGGCTTGTCGCATCCCGCACTGCTCGACGACGCAGACACTGTCCACGCCGAGGCCGCGCGCGAAATGCTGCAGCGCCACGATTGGGTGACGCTGTATGTGAATAACATCCGCTATCTGGAAAAAGCCCCACTGATGTATTGGTGCGTCGCCGCAAGCTATAAGTTTTTCGGCATCAGCGAATGGAACACGCGCTTTCCCCTGATGCTAATCGTGCTCGCCATGATTCTCTCCACATACGGTTTGGGGCGCTGGGCTTTCGGCGGCGAAGGCGGATTCGATTCCGCACTCGTACTCGCCACCGCCCTCGGCCCATTCCTCTTTACCCGCTTTCTGATTCCCGACGTAGCCGTAGGACTTTGGCTCACGCTAACGTTTTGGCTTTTTCTCATAACGCTGGAACAAACAAGAGCCCAACTCAAGCCCGCGCTCTGGACCTGCTGGAGCCTCGCCGCCGTGTGCGCCTTCAACGTGCTGACCAAAGGCTTGATCGGGCTCGTGTTTCCAATTGGGGCGATCGGCCTCTATCTTCTTCTCACGGGAAACTTGCGGCACCTGCTGAAGTTGCGCCTGATTTCGAGCACGCTGGTTTTTCTTGCGATCGCCGCACCATGGCACATTCTCGCGGCTCTGCGAAATCCACCCCAAGGAAACGTGCGCGGATTCCTCTGGTTTTACTTCGTCAACGAACACATCCTGCGCTTCCTCAACAAGCGCATGCCTCGCGACTATGACACGGTCCCGCTGTTGCTCTTCTGGGCCTTACTGGTTTTATGGCTGCTGCCCTGGACAGTATTCATCCCGCAGTCGCTGCAGGAAGTGCCGAAAAAGTGGCGCGATCTTCGCTCTCAACTGACGCGCCGCCAGCAGGCGTATTTATTGTTCTTTTTGTGGAACCTCGTAATCGTAGGCTTCTTCAGCCTCTCCACGCGGCAGGAATATTACACCATCCCGGCAATCCCGGGGTTGGCTTTGCTGGTAGGGGGATGGCTGCAGCGAGAACGTACATCCTCTGCAGACAGCCCGGAACGCCGCAAAGGCCGCGTCTCGTCGATGCTGTTATTGGCCGTCGGCGTACTGATCGCGGTGGCAGGCTTCACATTACTTTTCTTCTCTAAGGCCCCGCCGCCGGGCACGGATTTGTCCGACTTACTCAGAAAGAATCCGCAGGATTACGCGCTCTCCTTCGGACATTTTCTCGATTTAACTCCGGAAGCAATGGGAGCGTTCCGTCTACCCCTGTTCGGATTTTCCTTTGCGTTCTTAGCGGGCACGTTGGCAAACTGGATTTTGCGCCGCCGCGGCCGAGCGGGCGCCGGAAATTTTGCTCTCGCCGCAATGGCTGTTGTGCTGCTCGCGTGCGTTCGCATTGCGTTCGGCATTTTCTCGCCAATTATCTCGTCGAAAGATCTGGCAATGGCGATTCGCGAACAGTGCCGCCCCGGTGATCAAATCGTTGTAACCGGACTCTATGAAAACGCGTCAACCCTGAATTTTTACACTGGTGTTCCTCTGCACAGCCTGCGCGCACCCGCCGGAAATATGTGGTACGGCACGCAATTTCCCGGAGCCCCCAAAGTTTGGGAGACAGAGTCCTCGTTCGCCAAAATGTGGGAAGGCCCCCAGAGAATATTTCTGTGGACCGATCAGGACGATCCAGCCGCCCTGCGAGGCTTGACCAGCTACGTAGTGGCCAAGCGCGGCGGCAAAACTATCTTTTCGAATGAGCCGATGAAAACGTCGGAGTAAATTACATCGTCTGTTTTGAAGGGGCGCGGCTTCAGGCGCTCCGCAAGTCGCAAAATCAATGCGGCTTTAGCCGCTGAGGCGAATCTTCCGCTCATTAAGCAGTTTCCCGCAGCCTGCTTAGCGACGTCCGCTAAGCCTCGACGCGAGGAGCGGCGAAAAATCGCAAGGAATTAGATTCTGCCTCGATCAACCTTTAGTGGAAGCCCGAGTTAATCTGCCGTCCTTCAAATCAAAAACCTCGCCCCGCCAGTAAATTCGGTTACCCATGAAACTCGCGACCCACACGAACGGCGCAACCAGATCTCGCAGCGGCAACAAGACAAGAGTGTTCAGCACCTCAGTTCGAAAACTTCGGCGATCATTGAGCACAACATTTGCCGAAACGAATGCGACCGCCATTCGCAAAGCCAACGTGACCCCCAATAACGCCCACCCCCACATGGCTCCGCGAGACGCCAGCAGCGCTACCAACGCCCAGGGCAATCCAAATGTGAACAGAAGGCCAGCATAACCCCATTGACGTGCATCGCGAATCGTTCGCGACCACCTGAGTTGATGACGAAAGAATTGCCCCAGAGTGTAAGCCGGAAGGAACGTGGCCACAGTCGCGGCGCTCAGTTCGATCCTCTTTCCGGTAGCTGCGATGCGGCGGCCGAGCTCATAGTCGTCCGCCAGAAAATCAACCAACGTTTCGAAGCCGCCACTGGCATGAAGAACGCTGCGGCGAAATGCCAGCGTCGAGCCCAATCCAAAATGCAATCCGCGCTCTAGAAATCGGGCGCTCAAAACGCCGGGGATAAAGTCGGTGCTAATGCTTAAGGCCTCGAGGCGCGAGCCCAGTGTCGGGCCGGGGACGCCATGGTAGAGACAAGTCACGAGCCCAACAGAATGGTCGGCGAATGGCGAAACCACATTTTGCAAATAATCTAGAGCCACACTAATATCGCTGTCATTCACCAGAAGAATTTCGTGGCGCGCCGACGGCAGCATCTGTAGCAGATTGCTGACCTTGATGTTTGCACCGAGAACGCGGTTGCAAACGATCAGTTCGATGGGGACATGTGGATACTTCGCCTGTAGCTTACGCACAAGATCGACCGCGGGATCGTTGGCATCGCTGACTCCGAAAATCAACTGGAATTCAGGATATTGCTGTTCGCAATGACTGCAGAAACTCTCCCAGATTTCAGGATCGATCCCCTTCAACGGCTTTAGGATTGAAACTGGCGGCAGTTGGATGTCCCGCAATGAAGTTTGCTTTAGCTTTTTTTGCCGATCACGGAGAAAGTCCATCATCCCAACCGCTGAAAGTACGTAGAAAACTAGACTCCCGACAGTTCCTATTAATGCCACAACTTCAAGTGCATCGGAGAGGCGCGAAAGTAGTGTCATGGAATTTCCTAAGAAAAACGCACCCGGTAATCGAAAAATACTGTGAATAAGCCGCGTGTATAGCTCGCTGCGGCTCCAGTTTAACAGCGTTGTACTTCATCAATTAAGAACCAACTTCTGACGTTGAGTTCGCCTGGCTGTTCTCTGAGAATTGAGAAGCGACGACCCGATGTACCTCCCTCTTGCGCACTCGTTCAACAAACTCATATCCCCGGTGCACTATAATGAATTCGGTTGGCAGCCGGACCGGACGGTCGCTCGTCGAAAGACGGGAGGAAAGTCCGAACTCCGCAGAGCAGTGTGCCGGATAACGTCCGGGAGGGCCCCCGCGCTTTTACGGGCGGGATCGTTCGACGGAAAGTGCCACAGAAAACATACCGCCCGGGCCGCAAGGTTCAGGTAAGGGTGAAAAGGTGCGGTAAGAGCGCACCGCCGGAGCAGTAATGCGCCGGGCAGGGCAAACCCCACACGGAGCAAGACCAAATAGGGAGGGATTTTCTAGCAATCCTTCGGGTGTGCTGGAGAAGCGTGCCGGCTCGGCGCGCCACAACCTCCGGGTAGGTCGCTTGAGCCGCGCAGTAATGCTCGGCCCAGAGGAATGACCGTCCCGCCGCAAGGCGGACAGAATTCGGCTTACAGGTCCGGCTGCCATCTTATATTGCGTGTAAGAGTTCGCAAGCAGCAGCGCCCTCCATTGTGTAACTCCGGTGCTCGAACTGGATACTAGTCATCCCGCCGGCTCTTATTTTCAAGATGCCCATTCTTTCTCTTCAGAACGTCAGCAAGCATTACGACACGGACGGGCAGACTGTTGACGCTCTCAATGATGTTTCATTGATGGTTGAAAGCGGCGAGTTTGTTGCCCTCGTGGGGCGCAGCGGCTGTGGTAAATCAACTCTCTTGCATCTGGCGGGAGCCATGGATTTCCCGAGCAAAGGTGTGGTGCTGATAGATGGGGTGTCGTTCTCAACATTCGATGACGCGAAACAAACGCGTCTGCGGCGGGAAAAAGTCGGCTTCATATTTCAGTCGTTCCAACTGTTGCATACGCTTACTGTCCAGGAAAATATTGAGTTGCCGCTGTTGCTCGCGGGAAAGACGAATGCACACGAGGAAGCGATGAAGCGCATGCAGTGGGTGGAAATCGATGGACTTGGCTCGCGCTACCCGCACCAGCTTTCCGGTGGACAAATGCAGCGTGTGGCCATCGCGCGCGCTTTGGTGCACTCTCCTAAAATTCTTTTGGCCGACGAGCCCACTGGAAATCTGGACACCAGCACCGGGGGTGTAATTCTTAGCTTGTTGCAACGCATGACTCGCGAGCAAAAAACCGCAACCATCGTGGCAACTCACAGCACGGAAGCAACCGCGGTTTGCGACACCATCGTACGCCTGCGGGATGGCCGCATCGCAGAGGTCACGCACAGTCGACAGGCGTAGGTTGAATGGCTCAAACTGAGCCACTACGTGAATGCCGCATAATACTTTCAATTGTTGTCATCCTGAGCGAAGCGAAGGACCTCTGCATTTCGTCCGCCGCGTCATAATGCATAGGTCCTTCGCTTCGCTCGATGGCATCTGTCGCCCTCATAATGTCTCGCCTCAAACTTTTTTATCGCTTGATGGTCCGTCCGCTCTTTCGAGAGCCCGTGCGTCTCGGCCTTACCGTGCTCGCGGTCGCGTTTGGTGTCGCCGTCGTTCTCGCCATTGATTTGGCTGGCACTGCGGCTGCCGGATCGTTTCATTCGTCCATGGAAACTCTTGAGGGAGATAACGATTTAGAAGTTGTCGCCTCCGGCGGCGTTCCCGAGTCTGTCATAGCCACTCTCGCCTCCTACCCTTCCACGCTGGGTATTTCCCCTCGCATGGAGGACTTCGCAGCTTTAGCAGATTCTCAACAGACTATTCCTTTGATCGGTATTGACCTCATTGCGGAAGGAAGTCGACATTTGGAGCTCGCATCATCGGACAACGGGACGAAGTACTTTGGCACTGCGAACGAATCCTTGAAAGATTTGACCAGCCCGCAAAGCATCTGGGTGAGCAGCAGCCTCAATAAACGTCGGGGAGATAAACTCTCGCTGCTGATTAATGACAGCGTTTACACCTGCACCGTGCGCGGCGTTTACCCTGATTCCAGCGGAAGTGAAAACGCGATAATCATGGACATCGCCGCCGCCCAGCGCATTCTAAATCGCTTCGGCCGCGTCGATCGCGTACTCATCAAGCTGCCTGCGGGCGCGGACATCGCGAAATCGCAAAACCAACTAAAGAGCATCTTGCCAGCCGGAGTTGAGGTTCGCCCGCAAGGCACCGGAACGGACGAAAACCGTAAGATGCTGGCCGCCTTCCGTTGGAATCTGCGCCTTCTGAGTTACATCGCGCTAGTCGTCGGAGCCTTTCTCATCTACAACACCATCTCCGTCTCGGTAGTTCGTCGACGCGCGGAAATCGGCATCGTGCGCGCCGTCGGCGCCAGCCGCAGCGATGTGCTGGTTGCGTTTCTTGGTGAATCCGCTTGCTTCGGCGTCGCAGGCGCCCTCCTCGGTCTCCCACTCGGAAGACTCATGGCTTCAGGCGCCGTAAAACTGACGGCGCGCACCGTCGAATCTTTATATGTGAGCAGTCGCCCCGGTTCGATTGCGCTTACTCCCTTCTCCATCGTCTGGGCGCTCCTTATTGGAGTCGGCGTCTCCGTGGTTTCTGCTCTTTCGCCAGCACGCGAGGCCATGAACGTCTCTCCAACAGACGCCATGGCTCAGGGCCGTCGAGAATACATTGCGAGAGCGCACATGAAGAGTGACCTTCTCATTGCCGCGCTGCTTGCCGGTCTTGGAGCCATCGCCGCGCTAATGCCCGCCATCGCGGGAAAGCCGCTTTTTGGATATCTCGCCGCGATTCTGCTGATCGCATCCTCCGCCTACGCCATGCCTGCGCTGGTAAGTTTTCTTTCCTGGTCCACGTCCAGCCTGCTAAAAAAACTGGTGGGAGTTGAAGCCTTGCTGGCGGCTCGCAGTTTGACCGCTGCATTGCGCCGGACTTCCGTGCTGGTTGGCGCTCTCGCCACGGCTGTCGCCATGATGGTTTCGGTCGGCATCATGGTTGGAAGTTTTCGCCAGACGGTCGTGGCGTGGATGAATGATCAATTACCCGCAGACCTCTACGTGCGCCCCGCGGGCGGCCCCGCGGCAGACCGCCATCCCACCCTCTCGTTGGATCTTGTGGAGAAAATTTCGCAATTGCCAGGAGTCGCTGCCATTGAGCGACTTCGCGCCTACGAAATAAGCTATGCCGGCATGCCGGCGACCCTGGCGTCGATTGATCTCAGCGCTCCTCGCTCCTACCGCAGTTCCAATTTTTTCTCCGGACGCCCCGCTGAGAAGGTTCTCGCTCAGTTGCGAGACCAGAACAACGTTATCGTCAGCGAACCCTTCACTTACAAACAAAAAGTCAAAACTGGAGATTTCCTAAAGCTGTCTTTGGGAGCAGAGGACGCGACATTCAAAATAGTGGAGGTGTATTACGACTACGCCAGCGAGCGTGGCTACATTCTTATGGATCGCGACACCATGCTCCGTTACTTGCCCGACCCAATGCCATCGAATCTGGCGGTCTTCGTCGCGCCCGGTGCGGATGTGCAGAATGTCCGCAAGAAAATCGAAGAGGTGGCCGCGGGGCACCGCATCCTGATTTTTTCAGATCGTGATTTGCGCGCTGAAGCAATCCGGATCTTCGATCGCACCTTCGCCATTACCTACGCGTTAGAGGCCGTCGCCGTATTTGTCGCGGTCATGGGAATCGCCGGCGCCTTCGTTGCCTTGGTCATCGACCGGCGCCGCGAACTAGGACTGATGCGCTTTCTCGGAGCATCGTCCTCCCAAATCCGCAAACTCATTTTGGTCGAGGCCGGCCTTCTGGGACTTCTCGCAAATCTGGCAGGGTTTGTGCTCGGTTACTTTCTCTCTTTAATTCTCGTCTTTGTCATCAACAAGCAATCTTTTGGTTGGACGATCCGCTTCCACTGGCCTGTGGCAATCATTTTTGGGGCGCTAAGCGTCATCTATGTGGCAACTATTCTCTCGGGACTCTACCCAGCGCGACTAGCCGTGCGACTAAACCCGCTGGAGGTTATCCATGAGGAATAGGGCTCTCATTCTCGTCACTCTGTTCGTGTGCCTGGCCTGCGTTGTTACGCAACAGATTAGTGCGCAAGACATGAGTGTGCGGTACAAGACCGCGCTCCCCGGCTACCATTACGAATTTCCGCGCGATCATTTTGACCATCCCGATTTTCAAACGGAGTGGTGGTATTACACCGGCAACCTCACCGCGGCCGACGGCCATCGCTTCGGTTTCGAATTAACTTTTTTTCGTGAAGCTGTCGACCGCGACGCCGCCAAATCTTCAACGTGGGATATTCACGATTTATATCTCGCGCATCTGGCGCTGAGTGATCTTGATGGCGGCCACTTCTATCATGCTGAGCGCACTAACCGTGCCGGTCCTGGATTAGCGGGGATTAGCGACACGCAGAAAAAAGTGTGGAATGGTAACTGGGCCGTCCAATGGCAGGGCGATGATCTGAGTCTGAAAGCTTATGGCGATCGCTTTTCTATTTCGTTGATGCTTCATCCTACGAAGCCACCTATCATTCACGGAGAAAATGGGATAAGCCAGAAGGCATCGGGCCTGGGCCACGCCTCGCATTACATTTCGCTGACCCGCTTGAATACAACCGGCACCGTGACGGTGAATGTTAAAGACGGAAGCGGAAAGAGCGATCAAGTAGCAGGAACCTCGTGGATGGACCACGAATTTTTCACGCATCAATTGGAGGCGCAGCAGGTCGGTTGGGATTGGCTGAGCCTTCAATTAAACGACAATACTGAGTTGATGCTCTTCCATATTCGACGCCAGGACGGCTCCATTGATCCCCACTCTGCGGGAACTTACGTCGATAGTAGCAACCGTTCAATGCATCTCCGGTCCTCCGACTTTTCGCTTACGCCGCTCGGCGAGACGTGGACTAGTCCGATTACCTCGGCAAAATATCCGGTTCGCTGGCGCATAGATATTCCAAAATTAAATCTCTCGTTGGAAATCAGCACGACGTTAAAATCGCAAGAGTTAACCGGAACTGCAAAATTCGATCCCAATTACTGGGAAGGAGCGATCTCCATCGAAGGGCAACCCGCCACCAGTGCGATCAAAGGGGTTGGCTATTTGGAGTTGACAGGCTACGATCGCCCCATCGAAATGAACCATTGAACGCGCTGAGAAGTACTCTCCATTTATGTTAGATGCCAGCAATAGCGCGCCGCCGCGACTCGATCCGGGACTGTGCAAGAATTGCGTTTACGAGCGCTGCATCGAGTCCGATCGCGGCTCGATATTTATTATGTGCAAACTTTCATTCGAGGATTCGAGCTTCCCAAAATATCCCCGGCTGCCCGTGCTGAATTGCAGCGGCTATCTGCCAAAATAGACGCGCCTTTGCCTGCAATGCTCATCAACTCTATAATTGGAGTGCGTCAGTCATTGCGACTTTTAGTTGGTATTGAACAACGTCGCGGCACTTTCCATTGCAAATTTGTGATTTGAAAATAAGGAGAAGTTTATGTCCGCACCCAGCCGTCGTCCCGAAATTCGCCGCCGTCGCACCCGCGCCGAAAAAGTAGCCAAACTTCGCAAACGCCTCGCGGCCGCCTCTGCCTCTAACGATAAAGATCGCCTCACCGCAAAGCTCAACCGTATCGGATGGGTTTCTCCGGGCAATCCACTGGTCAAAAGCGCGTAGAGACCTGCTCCTCTGGATGTGTAACGGACGCCGAAGCCGCGTCTCTCTCTAAAATTCAAGGGTGATAAATCTGGCGGGCTCCTTACCCACATTCGTCAAAGTGTGGGTGTAGCCTCCCGGCAGCCATTTAATATCGCCAGCTTTAAATTTTCCTGGCATGGGTCCGCTGCCATCCACATCGCTGCGCACATCAAGATCGCTTACCGCAACCAAAAGGTGCGGACTATCATGACGATGGCTAGGCACGATAGCGCCAGGTTCCAGGTTAACTTCGGATACTCGCACCCCATCTTTAACGAAAAGAATCTTGCTGCGCCCGCCCGGAAAAGTCTTCTCACCGCTCTCCTCCGGCCATCGTGATGCTGCCTGATGAGCTTTTTCATCTTGCAAAAGTTCAATCGTCACATTGCGAAACGGCTTGTCTGATACGTTGCGCGCGATGTGAACGAAATTTCCCGCAACAAACCTGGTCTCCCCGTCGCTAAACTTCACCTCCACCGGCGACTTCCCTTCGACTTCGTTAGAAACGTGGGCATCTCCCATGGAGGTGGAGAAATAATCATGGCGATGACGGTGCATCAGCGTCGCAGACCGTGGCGCAACCTCCACCTTGAAGACACGCACGGTTTCGTTTTCGAGCACGAGGTGGTGCGAGGGCTCAGCCGTGATCTCGACTTCTGTAGCCGTCTGCGCGAACAGAAATGGAATGAGCAGAAGAAACAGGATGCGCTCCATGGCCGGGAATTGTAGCACTGCGTGAAGGACCGAGCACCGCCCGGCTTGGACGGGCGAGGTCGCCCGTCCCCACTAGATCCGTCCCCAATTGCTTCCCACAGCCGGCTAAGAGGAGCAAACAATCTTGCCGCCAACAATCGTCGCCACTACTTTTCCCGTGAACTGCCAACCATCAAAGGGAGTGTTCTTCGACTTGGAAATCGACTTGGAGGCATCGAATGTCCATTTCTTTTTCGGATCGAAAACCGTGACATCGGCGACCGAGCCGCGAACAAGCGAGCCCCGGCCACAAAGATCGAAACATCGCGCTGGCCCTGCGGTAAAGAGTTCGACAACGCGCAACAGCGGAATGTGCCTCTCGCGATGCAGCTTCGTGATCGCAAGCGCGAGTGCGGTTTCGAGTCCCGTGATGCCGAACGCGGCGCGCTCAAACTCCATTTCCTTTTCGTGCGCCGCATGAGGAGCATGATCAGTGGCGATGGCATCCACGGTGCCATCTGCAAGCGCGGCCAGAATTGCTTCGAGATCGGATGCCGACCGCAACGGAGGGTTCATCTTGTAATTGCTGTCGTAGTCACGCATGTCTTCGTCGGTCAGCGTGAAATGGTGCGGCGTCACCTCCAGCGTGACGCGCGCTTTCGCCCGCTTGCCGCGGCGCACACTCTTGAGCGCATCGGCAGTGGAGAGATGTGCGACATGCAGTCGCGCATTCGGAATCTGCATAGCCAGTTGCACGTCCCGCTCGACGATTGAAGCTTCGGCTGCCGCAGTCATGCCGCGCAATCCGAGACGAAACGAGCGCGCTCCGGAGTGCATCGAGCAGTTCTCGGTCATACGAGTATCTTCCGCATGTTGCACGACAGGAAAATTCAGCTCTCCGGCCAGAGTGAGAGCCTCGCGCATAACACTATCGTCGAGAATCGGCTTGCCATCATCGGTTACCGCGATTGCTCCCGCAGATTGCAACGCGCGAAAATCGGTGAGCGTCGCGCCCTTACTCGCACGCGTAGCCGCGGCAATGGGAAACACATTCACGATCGCACCTCGTTCGGGCTGGCGAAGCCACTCGATCCATTCGACCGAATCCACAACCGGAGCAGTGTTGGGCATGGTGCAGACAGAAGTAAAGCCGCCTGCCGCCGCCGCAGCTGTGCCCGTCGCGATCGTCTCTTTGTACGCTTGCCCGGGTTCTCTCAGATGCACGTGCAGATCAATGAAACCGGGCGCGATGATGAGTCCGCGGGCGTCGAACTTGTCATCCGCATTGCCCTCGATCTTATTGGGCAGAGCTATTTCAGCGACGCGGCCATCCTTCAGCAGCACATCCATCGGAGTATCGATGCGAGCCGCAGGGTCGACAACGTGACCGCCTTTTATTAAGAGGCTTCCCGATTGACTCTGATTCTTGGCCGCGATCGTCATCGCATCTTCCCCATCGCCCGCGCCAGTATTGCCATTCGCACCGGAACTCCATTGCGCACTTCTTCCAGAATGCGCGCCTGCACACCATCAGCCACTTCGCTGGTAAGCTCAAGACCGCGAATGATCGGACCGGGATGCATCACAATGCAATCTTTCTTCGCCATTTTCAATCGCGCCGCGGTCATCTGGTAGCGCGCGACATATTCTGAAAGGTCGATCTTCAATCCCGCGAGCCTTTCTGTCTGAACGCGCAGCAGCATTAAAACATCGGTACCGCGCAACGCATCTTCGATGTGACGGGCGATGCCCACCCCGGGCGCAAGCGTAATCGCAATTTCAGGCACCAGCTCTGGCGGGCCGCAAAGAATTATCTTTACTCCAAATTTGCTCAACAAGTGACATGCCGATCGCGCCACGCGACTATGAAAAATGTCGCCGACAATCGCTACCTGCAGATCCTTGAAAGATTTCTTGTTGCGCAAAATTGTATAAGCATCGAGTAATGCCTGCGAGGGATGCTCGTGCAATCCATCACCCGCGTTGACGATAGGGACATCGATGTGGTGCGCCATCACGTACGGTGCGCCGGCATTGGGGTGGCGGATGACAATGACATTCGCTCCCAGCGCACGCACCGTGTATCCCGTGTCGAGCAACGATTCGCCTTTTTCTATGCTCGAACCAGTGGATTGGATGAGAACGGTATGAGCTCCCAGCGACTTTGCTGCAATTTCAAACGAGCTTCGCGTGCGAGTGGAAGCCTCATAAAAAAGAAGCAGCACGCGCTTCCCCTTGAGTAGCAGGCGGAGCTTATCCGGATTCATTCCCCGGGCAAACTTTAATATTTTCAGGATCTCGGCTGCTTCAAGATGTTCTATGCCGAGCAGCGACCCGCGTGCTGGATTCATAATTCTCTAACATTCTCTTCTAGCGTTTTTCCATGAGCAGAACTTTTTCCGCGTCATCAACTTCCCGCAGTTTCACTTCAATAATCTGATTTTCGGTTGTCTGCACAACTCGTCCGACGAAAGTAGCCTCCACCGGCAGCTCCCGATGACCGCGGTCGATCAAAACGCAAAGCTGTAATCGCCGCGGACGACCGGAGCGAAATAGCGCGTCCATGGCGGCTCGCGTCGTGCGCCCTGTATAAAGCACATCGTCAACCAGGACCACCGACTTGCCCGTGATTGGAATTTCCAGCTCCGTTTTTTGCACCACCGGCTTCGAGCCTAGCGTAGAAAGATCGTCACGATAAAGTGTGATGTCGAGCGTGCCCAGGAGCACTGGCTTCTTTTCGATGCGCTGAATAATTTTTGCCAGGCGCTCCGCCAAAGGAACTCCGCGACGCCGGATGCCGACTAACGCCAGATCTTCGACACCATTGTGTTTCTCAAGAATCTGGTGCGCCAGGCGGATCAGAGTGCGCTCTACTTCAGACGCCGACATCAGTTGCGCCTTCTGATAGATTCCGGGCTGAGGGCTTTGTATACGCGAATGCATAAACGCTGGATCATACGCGTGCGGCAAGATGAGAGCAAGCGCACGCCCATAACCCGCACCCCTTTTTGTGTGAACTAGGAGCGCGTATTGCCAGGCCGCAGAAAAATTGAAGCGAGCGCTCCGCCAATAGAAGCGAGTATTACGGCAATAATCATCCAAAAAAATAAACTCACGGCCAAACCCGCCGGAGTGAACAAATTACGGATTCCCGCTTGAATGTTCGGATCCGACGCGTCGGCGCCAACTTTGTGGGCAATCTGCGTTAGAAAATCGATGTATTCCTGCTGTGCATGAAATACAAAGATCCGAACCGTCATCAACATGGCGTTAATGGCGAAGGCAACGACTCCCGCAGCTCCGCCCACGCGCGACGCCAGGCCAGCTATAGGCACTAATCCATTTTCTCGGCGATAAAAAAAGACTGCAAGGTACCCAGTGAGAACCACGCCAAGAAATGGAATTACGCCAATAAAAACTCCGAGCACTCCTGCTTTGAGAGCGGCGTGCCTGGCTGCGGGTCTATCCAAAATATTTCTCGACGCTGTTTGGCGCATTGGAGACGAGGCGAGCCTCGTCTCCACCGGAGCGTCAGAAGCAAATTCTTCGGCGGGGATTATGTCCGTCAAAAACGGCACTTCGGGAGTAGCAACGCTGACGTGAATTTGAGGAGCACGGCACTGGGGACAAAAAGGTCGCCCATCCTCAATTAAAATCCCGCATTGTTTGCAAGAGTGCTCCACATCTTTGAAGCTAGCGCACAACGATGCGGAGAGCAAGGGACTGCAACGGCAATGGAGCCATTGCGGGATGAGTTCATCATCGAGCCGCTACGAAGCCGCTGCATCAATCCCTCAATGAGCCATCAAATCGTGCTGTCTGAGCCAGTATGCATCCGCACATATACCAGCGCAAATCGGGTGCCGGCGCTATTCGGCTTCACGGCTACGAGGTGCTGATTACCCTGAGTACCAACCTTTAACTCCACGGAGTTGCCGCTACCCGTATTACCACACGAGACCGGCTTCGACATTTCGTCCTTGTTCGAGGACTGAACGTGGCCCCCACTCCAATCACCACGGCATTGAATCGGCTTCCCATACATGCGCAATTCTTTGTCGTAGTAAGCGATGATTTTGTCCGGAGCATCGTCCGAGGTAAATTCCGCGGCTACCACTTTTAGCGAAAACCCCGGCACCGAAAGATTCACATTGGCGCTCTTCTTGTCGTCGCTGTCATCTTTTGGAGCCGGCTTCGCGCCGGGATAGAGTGTCAGTCCGGCATCACGGATGTCGGCCTGCTCGCTAACGTGCAGGTCACCTACCGGAGACTTGATGTCAACATGCGCCTCCCCGTTCTTGCCTTTATCGTGCGCATCGATGCTGCAGGCTGGAAAAACGCAGAGCATGGCAAAAAGAGCTCCCCGTAAACACTTCGCGCGCAGATCACCACTCACTTTGCGACCAGAAAACTGATAGCCATGCATTTTATAGTCACGCATTTTATTGATGAACATTGTTCGAACCTCCTGCACTGATTTGAATGGCGCGCTCGATGCCATCGCCTCGGGATGCCACTCCCGGAATAGTAACCGGCAAATGACCAGCCATGGGAATTTCGCCGAAGATCGCCTTTACGGCCGCAGTCTCTGATACGGTTGCATTGGAAAATGCACACACATAATTCTGTATCGCCGGGAAATTCTGGATCACATACGGATTTCCCATGGCCAGCACAACAGTCCGATCGGCCGCGTGGTCCAGAATCGCATTGAGCAACGAGCCGGTGCTATCTTCCATGGAAACCGAATTTGTCAGGCCCCCACCCGGCGCCCGAATCGCCCTGCCCGCCACTGGCACAACATACAGCGCAGCAATCACGTGATCCGCCCCATCAATCGCCTGCATCACAGCCGCCTCCATGCCAGCGGCGGAGCGGGTATCGACATAGATCACATGTGCGTCGCGCACCCGCGCTAGAATCTGACGTTCGAGCATTCGCCCCGAATCCGTTCGCAGATCATCCGAAAAAATGATCGCTACCAGGCGGTTACTTACTTCTGGCAATGATTGATACGGAAGAGCCGCTTCCGAAGTTCCATTCGGACGATCAGAAACTCTCAGCGGAATTACTTTTTCGTTGTCGCGAACCAGCGTGATGGCAGCGTCGGCAATTTTCTGCCCAATCGCTACGTTCCCTGGTTTGGCTATTTCGTTGGAAAGTTGGCTAAGGTCCGCCAGTCGCGCCTTATTTAACCCAAGTGAAGCTTTCAATTCCAGAATCTTGCGAACCGATTCATCGAGCCGCGCACGGCTAATTTCTCCATCGTGAACGGCTTGCATCATCGAACGGAAACTAGCGTCGAGATCGGCGGGCATGATCAGCACGTCATTGCCAGCCTTAAAAG
>Ga0209332_1000056_pt1 | contig 28156 bp, 24 predicted proteins | sample BlaSpr_A8_OM3_M1_FD_187974 | JGI IMG/M metagenome (GOLD analysis project Ga0209332, IMG submission 187974) | Forest soil microbial communities from Thunder Bay, Ontario, Canada - Black Spruce, Ontario site 2_A8_OM3_M1 (SPAdes) (version 2) | ecosystem: Environmental > Terrestrial > Soil > Boreal...
GGGCGGAACGTGCTCATCGACACCACTCCTGATTTCCGCGAGCAGGCGCTGCGCGAGAAAATTATTCAACTTGATGCCGTGCTCTATACGCACACTCATGCCGATCACATTCTTGGCATTGACGATCTGCGGCCACTGACTTATCTGCACAAGCCGGGGAAGATGCCGCTTTACGCCACTCCACATGCGTGTGAATTTTTGCGGACTATGTTTCAGTACATTTTTAGGCCAACGTATAAGTTTGGCGGCCTGCCGCAAGTCGAACTGCATGCGATTGACGGCGCAGTCGAATTATTCGGAGCGTGCTTTGAGCCGCTTACGGTGATTCATGGCGAGACTCCCATACTCGGCTTTCGTTTTGGGTCGGCAGCCTATTTGACTGATCACAGCCAGGTTCCGGCGGAGACTTTGGAGAAGCTGCAAGGGCTAGATATTTTATTTCTGGATGCGCTGCGCTACAAGCCGCATCCCACGCATTCTACGGTGGAGCAATCGCTAAAAATCGTTGAGGCGGTTCGTCCGAAGCGCACTTTTTTTACGCATATTTGCCATGATCTGCCGCACGAAGAAACGAATGCATTGCTGCCCGAGGGCGTGAAGCTGTCGTTCGACGGGATGAAACTTGAATTCGAAATTTAATCGGGACCGCGTAGCCCCGACGCATTCGTCCGGGCAGGCGAAGCGAAGCAAGCCGACGGCTCGAGCGCGCGCCGGGAATAGACAGAGGGTTGCGGATCTACGCTCCGTGGACGGACGAATGCGTCCGTCCCTACGTGGGCATTGCTGAATGCAAACTTTTCACAAACTCGAAGACATGCCCGCCGACTTCGGCCGAACCGTAATCAGCGTCGGAAATTTTGACGGAGTGCATCGGGCGCACCGGCATGTGCTCGATGAAATCGTTGGGCGGGCGAAGGCAGCCAATGCCAAGTCTGTAGCTGTTACGTTTGATCCTCATCCCACGCGTATTCTGCGGCCCGATAATACTCTCAAACTGCTGACCCCTGCGGCGGAAAAGTTGCGACTGCTTGAGGCTGCTGGTGTCGACGCAGTGTTGTTCCTGCCCTTCTCGCGCGATCTTTCTCTGATGACTCCGCAGCAGTTCGCTTACGAAATTTTGAAAAAGCGGTTGCAGGCGTGCGAAGTGCACGAGGGCTACAATTTTCACTTCGGGCATAAGGCTGCGGGCGATATTCATCTGCTGCGTAAGTTGGGCGGCGAGATGGGATTCGCGGTGCACGATTATCCAGAGCTGCGGCTGCGCGGCGAGAGCGTGTCAAGCAGCCACATTCGCAAGCTTCTTTCGGAGGGCCGGGTAAGCCGGGCTCGGCATCTGCTGGCGCGTCCCTTCAGCATTCTTTCTACCGCCGGACGCGGACGCGGCTATGGATCGAAGTACACCGTGCCTACAATTAATCTGGCGCGCTATGAAGAGCTTGTTCCGAAGGATGGCGTTTATATCACGCGCGCTCGCGTGGGCGATGAGTGCTTTGACTCGGTGACGAATGTTGGGAATCGTCCAACCTTTGGCAGCGACTCGTTTGCGATTGAATCGCACTTGCTAAACTTTCATCCGCTGGAGCTCTCGGCGGAAACGGAAGTTGAACTGTTTTTTCTCGAGCGGCTGCGCGATGAGATCAAGTTTCCGACGGTTGAGGCGCTGAAAGAGCAGATTGGGCGCGACGTAGGGAAGGCGCGGAAGTATTTGCAACGATTGGGACGGGCGGAACGACATTCGTAAATATTCCTGGCTTAGTCTGCCGGTCTTCTTCTAGTAACTGGCCTATCTAGCAGTATTAGTAAGTCCGCGGTATGATAGCGGCCTTCCCCGACTACCAGGTCTTCTAATTCATCTGCTTCAGGAGGTTGCGCCAGCAATGGTTCAGGACACACGGCCTGTTGGCGCGCAGGTTCGATCCGGCATCAAAATAGCAACTATTATTGTTGCGGTATGCGCCACCTTGTGGCTCACACTAACCTTGGTGCCTATTCCCCGGGTTGAGGCATGGATGTGGCATTGGAAGAATGGAAACAGAATTCAGATTGGCGAATTCTCGGTTCCCGTGCCGAATGAGTGGGGTGTTCAGCGATTCGAATCTGGGATGACGGACGAGGTTCAGCTGGTTAATACCGAGGGCGGTAAACCTTTCTGGGCGACAGTTACCATCACCCAAGAATGGCGACAGCCGAACACGGTCTTGGCAGATTTAGCGAACTCACGTCGGCACATTATGGAAAGCCGAGGGACACATGTTTCAAATCCTCGGAACCTTGTCGTCGATGGTGTGAGCGGATTTTGTATCGATGGGGATTCCCCGATGGCAGGAATTCCTGTTCGAAGTATCTCCTGCTATTTAGGAACAAGTTTTTCAATGGAATATAGCGGTAGCTATCTCAAGGCTCCTGCTTTCTATTCGATTCTGGCCAACATTTCGAAGGCGTCAACTAGAAGAGAATTTCCTTAGTGCTCCTTAGTGCCCTTGGTGGTGAACGCTTTCCCAACGTCAAGAGCAAACCTGTTCCCCTGTTACAATCCCACGCTCATGCCAATCGGCCCCATCCAACTCCTTAAGCAAGCCACGCCAGCCCAGCGCAGCACCCTGCTGGCCGGCGCTCTCGGTTGGCTGCTCGATTCTTTTGACGCGATGCTCTATGCCATGGTGCTCACTTACGTCATGCGCGATCTCGGCATGTCGAAGGCGGTCTCAGGATTCCTTTACACCCTTACCCTGCTGGCCTCAGGAATTGGCGGCGTCTTTTTCGGCGTTCTGGCTGACCGCATCGGCCGCAAGCGCTCCTTAATGCTCAGCATCCTTACTTACTCGGTCTGCTCCTTTGCGTCGGGCTTCGCGACCTCTGTTGTGATGCTGGCTGCGTTTCGCTTCGTGCTCGGCCTCGGCATGGGCGGCGAATGGAACACCGGCGCAACTTTGGTGGCGGAGACTTGGCCGAATGAACTCCGGGCCAAGGCTTTAGCTGTAGTGCAAAGCTCATGGGCGATCGGATATGCGCTCGCAGCTTTGGTGGCGGGCATTGTTCTGCGGTTTGGGAATTGGAGAATGGTGTTCTTCGTTGGGATCCTGCCAGCCGCGCTGACACTTTGGATACGGAGAGGAGTGCCGGAATCGGAGCTGTGGATTGATCGGCGGCGGGCTGCAAAACCTGGAGGCTCGGGGATCAGCTACGAGCCACGATATTCTGCTAGCGTTTCGCGGGCGGGGGCGCCCGCGCCACACGATTCTGATTCGTTTCTTCTTATTTTTCGGGCGCCTTATTTGAAAAATACACTTGTTCTTTTGTTGCTCAATTTTTTTGGGCTGTTCGCATGGTGGGGAATGTTTACCTGGATTCCTCCTTATCTATCCCTGCCCGTCGCGCAGGGTGGGCGCGGCTTTGGCATTATGGGAACGTCTTCTTTACTGATCGTTCTAAATCTGGCAGGCATGTTTCCCGGGTATATCTGCTTTGGATGGCTTGCGGATCGCCTTGGGCGCCGCAAGTGTTTCATGCTTTATCTCTTTGTGGCGGCCCTCCTGGTGCCTCTCTATGCCACGGCTCGTTCGCAAGCAATGTTGCTGGTGGTGGGCACGGTGATAGCGTTCTTTGGGTCGGGATTTTTTTCTGGCTCGAGCCTCGTAGGGAGCGAACTTTTCCCGACTCCCCTGCGAGCGCGGGCTCTGGGCTTTACTTATAACGGCGCGCGGACGCTTAGTTCGGTGGCTCCTTTTGTGATTGGCCGGGTGGGGCAGGCTAAGGGATTAGGCTGGGCATTCTACTTTTGCGGTGCGTCGTATCTGCTCGCTGGTCTGATGGCGGCGCAACTGCCGGAGACTAAGGGGAAAAAGCTGGAGTAACAAAACTTTTCACCAATTTTGAATAAATTGTCATCCCGAACGAAATGAGGGATTCCTATACTCTGCACACATTCTCGGCCGAGCAGATGTGCCGCCTCTCACTCGATCGGCTCAACCACTAACTGTTGGTCATTTCTGTCGCGTTCGGGTAACTGAATCAGGACGATTGCTACTAACACTAAGACAATCCCGAAAGTCTGCATAGGTCTTACTAACTCCCCTAAAACGATTGCGGTAATTACGATGCTGAATACCGGCTCGAGGCAACTAGCTACGATGGCGCTGGTGGGTTCGAGGTGTTGCAGTCCGGCGAAGTAGCAGGAGAATGGTCCTAGTACGGAAAGTAGCGAAAAGACAAACATGAACGCCCACTGCTCGCGGCTGTAGTGAGCGGCAATAATTTTCCACGGCGGATTCACGACGATCCAGAATGCCGACGCAGCCAGTAACACCCATAGCAGAACTTTCCACCGGTCATAGCGGGCGAGGACGGTGTGTCCGCCGACGTTGTAGAACGCAAAGGAGAAGGCGGCTAAGAGGGCGGCAGTAACTCCGATCGTATCCATCCGAAAGCCGCCGGCGCCGACCAGGCCTACGGCTAACGCGCAACCTGCCACCGAAAGCGCTACGGCCGCGGTTTTTCGCAATGAGGGGAGTTGCGACGCCCGAATTGCCGTATAGAGCAACACCCAGACCGGGGCGGTATATTGCAGGATGATAGCGGTCGCCACATTGGTGCGCTGGATGGCGAGATAGTAGAGATAATTTGAGGCCGCTACTCCTAGGACTCCTAATAAGAAAAATCGTATTAGGTCACGAGCGGGAACGCGCAGCGCGGACGAGCCTCTTCGCCCTAACAAGATCGGCAGAAGAACTGCCAGCGACAGTGTGGCGCGGCTTTGGGACAAAATCAACGGGTCGATGTTTTTTAGCGACGTACCCAGAGAGATCGTGCCGAAGAGTAAGTGCCCAGTGAATGCGGCGCGGCCAAGAGTGGCGGAAACTCCCCAAAGAAATGCGGCTACGCCTATATAGAAGTAGCCGCGCAGCGGACGAGGTCCAGACTTCACGCCGCGTACTCAATCGTGTAAGTGATCTTGGCGGATTTTTCTAACATGGCCGACACGGAACAATATTTTTCTTTCGACAGTTTCACTGCGTCTTCCATGGATTTCTTCGCTACTTCTCCGCGAACGATGTAGGTCAGTTGGATTGCGGTATAGACGGCGGGATAGCCATCGGCCCGTTCGGCGGCGGCGCGAACTTCCAGTCCAACAAACTTCTCTCGCTTCTTTCTAAGAATTCCTACGACGTCGGACGCGGTGCAGCCGCACAAGGCTAGCAGGACTAACTCCATGGGACTGTTAGCGGTTTTTTCTTTTGCGGTGTCCATCACGATGGAGTGGCGCGAGGTGGCCGACCCTACGTAGCGTTCATTGTCGGTCCAATTGACGGATGCTTCTATCATGGGTGCCTTTCTTCATCGGTGCGTCCGAGTGATGATTACCACGATGGAGCGACGGGCGTCTCGCCCGTCGGGCAGGGCGGGGGAAACCTGCCGCTCCACGAGCTCACCTTCGGTTATCGGTTACCGGTTCTGGATGTATGAGCACGCGAAATAATTCCGGCGCGTCATGTTTGAAACGAATCTCTAATGATGTCTGGACGTCGTGCACGCGCGAGAGCGGCATATCGTCGGGTAGCGTGCAGTGGCATGAAACATACAGGCGCTCGCGCACTTTCTTGAATTGAAACTCGTGCAGGTCCATTACCTCGGGAAATTCTTTCACGATATTTTTGAGGCGTTGCTCTAACTCAGGCTCGCGAACAATTTCTTCTCCGGTTTCGATCGTCGCGGGCTCGCTTTCAATGTGCGTGAGAATGGTCGCGATCTCCGGCACCTCGCCGCGCATCTCCATCTCCAGGCGTGTGACTTCGTCGTGGGCTTGTTTCATACTCAGGCGTTCGTCGAGTTCGAGATGCTGCTCGACGTGCAATTGTCCGTTCAAGTCTTGCACGCTCACGTCGTGAACATTGAAATTGTGGCGCGTAGCGACTCCACGGATACGATCGAAAATATTTTCGGCGCGCCCCGCGCGCGGGACCGAGTGCACCATGACGTCGGCGTCAGGCAAAACTTCGCGTACACGCGAGGTCACTGCATCGGACACCTGCTCGGTGCGCTGGAAGGTAAAATTGCGTTCCAGGCCAACGGAGACATCGGCAAAGAATCGGTTGCCCGCTTTGCGGAAGCGCACGCGCTCCACTTCAAGCACGCCCTCGACAGTGCGAATACGTTCGAGAATTTGGCTGCGGACTCCGGCGGGAGCAGCATCGAGCAGCGCATCTATCGTCCTACGCGCCAAACGCCAACTTACGGAGATCACCACGCCCGCGACAAAGAGTGCAGCGATGGGATCGGCGCGGCGCAGCCATTGAACATGGTAGCTGCGTCCGATCCACACTAGCGCAAGTCCGAGAATAACTACGCCGCTGGACCAGATGTCCGTCGAAAAATGCAGCGCATCGGCCTCCAGGGCCTGGCTATCGTACTTTGTCGCAATAGCACCCAGAGCGCGAGAACGCCAGGCATCGACGGCGATGGACAAAAGCATAACGACGAAAGCTGCGACGCTGGGCTCGATCTCCACGTTATGAAAGAACATGCGTTTTATCGCTTCATAGACGATCCAAACGCATGTGAGCAGCAGTAATCCCGTTTCGATGAAAGCGGAAAAATTTTCGAATTTTTCGTGTCCGTACTGATGATCGGCGTCGGCAGGTTTATCGGAGACGCGCACCGAGAAAAATGTTACGAGCGCGGCGATCAGGTCCAGACCCGAATGCGCAGCCTCCGACAGTATTCCGAGGGAGGAGGTGGTGATTCCGACAACGATTTTCAGCGCCGTAATTATTAGGGCGGCCAAAACCGAGTTACCTGCGACCGCGCGTTTCTCGCGTCGCATGGCCCCGCTATTCAAGATGGCTCGCCCTTCCGGCATAACCGCCATTATCGCTTTGGAATGATTTGCCGCCAACCCCTTACCTTCCCGGCCGTCATTTAATGTGCGAATTCTCAACACTACCAATTCTTAACACTACCTAAGGGCACGAAGGTACACGAAGGGAGATACGAAATAAAAGGGTTTTGTACGACTTCGTGCCGCAGTATGGTGAATCATTCTCGGAGCGAACGCGGAACTGATCCTCTTAGTGCTCTTGCTCGGACTACCAGAGGACATGCTACGATGACATTCGTCTTAATTATCACTCACATCTGCCGGAGGATTAGAACTGATGCGTTCACTGTTTTGCGTGTGCCTGGTGCTCGCTGGGTTGGCCTTTGCACAAGCTCCTCAACCATCTGCACCGCCAACTGGGGCGAAGGCAGAGCCCGGGGCAACGGCTCCGGCGGATACCGCGCCCGCGGTACAGGTTGGGCCAAATGATCCTGTGCTGACGCTGAAGAATTTCTGCGCGGACGCCAAACAAAGCGGCGATTCTTGCAAGACGGTAATCACGCGAGCGGAATTTGACAAGCTCGCCGACGCGCTGCAGCCGAATATGACGCCGGCGATTCGACGTAACCTCGCAAACAAGTACTCGATCATGCTGCGCATGTCGATCGAGGCGGAAAAACGCGGCTTGGATAAAAAGCCGAAGTTCGATGAGACGATGCGTTTTGCGCGCATGCAAATTCTTTCTGGCGAACTGAGCCATGCTCTGCAGGAAGATGCTGGCAAAGTTACAGACGCAGATTTGGAAGACTATTACAAGAAGAATGAAGCTAATTATGAGCAAGTTAATTTCGTAAAGATATTTATTCCTCACACCAAGCAGACACCGCCCCCACCGCCCGCCAAGGCCGGGTCAAGGGCATCCGTGCCAACTCCGCCCACTGAAGCGCAACAAAAGGCGAATGAAGAGGCAATGAAAAAAGTTAGCGTTGAACTGCACGCTCGTCTGGTAAAGGGTGAGGACGCCGATAAGTTGCAGAAGGAAGCATACGTCGATGCAGGATTTGCGGGAAATCCACCGAAGACGGAGATGGAGAAAGTCCGCCGCAATACGCTGCCGGCGACTCATAAAGTAGTCATGGATTTGAAACCTGGCGAAGTCTCCGAAGTGATCACCGACGCGAGCGGCTATTACATTTATAAGTTAGTCAGCAAAGAAACTGTACCTCTGGACACAGTTAAGGCCGAGATTCGCGGCGTCATTTCGGGGCAACGCTATCGCGATAGCATGAACAGTTTTCAGAACAATGTGGAGATGAACGACGCTTACTTCGGTCCCAGCCGAAACCCTGCGATGCCCCCGCAGCCGCGCGGGGCAAGGCCGCCAGCCGATCATGCTGAAGACCCGGACTAAGAAGATCTCAAGGTAGAAAGTACGAACACAAAGATCCCGAATAAATGGACACGTCAAAACCAACTATCCTGGTTACCGGCGTTTCTGGAAATCTTGGCCAGCGGCTTGTGCCAATGCTTTCAGACTATAAGGTAATTGGGGTCGATCTCACGCCTCCCACAAATTCTCCCGTTGACAGCTTTGTACCGCTCGATCTCGGGGCGGAAGAGACTACGCGGGAGTTGTTACTGCTGATGCGCGAGGTGCAGCCGGTTTCAGTTGTCCATCTGGCATTTGTGATCGACCCCCAGCGCTCTGGAGTGCTCGACGTTGATCGCATGTGGCGAATCAACGTTGCGGGGACAGCTCGAGTGGTTGAGGCCATTACCGAAGCCAACCGCAGCAGAGAGAGCACGATTCGGCAGTTTATTTTTCCCAGCAGCGTATCAGCCTACGGCTCCGATTTGCCGTCGGCGGTTGCGGAAGACTCGCCGCTAGCTGCCCACACGCTGCCATACGCCATTCATAAAAGAGAGTGCGATCTCGTGGTGCAACATCGAGCGCCTGCGTTGCGAGATTGCGGCGTTTTTATTTTACGTCCGCATATTTTCGCGGGAGCGTCGGTTGAGAACTATTTAATGGGAGCATTTCGCGGAACTCCCAACGGCAAGAGCTCGCAGGCGGCACGCATGCGGGCCTCGTCGAAACGCCTTCCCTGCATGCTGCCTTACGGACAGAAATACTTGGACAACAAGATTCAGTTTGTTCACGTCGATGACATGGCACGCCTGATCGCCTGGATTTTGACGCGGGAACCCGAAGCGCAGCGCTTAACGATCTTGAATGTTGCGGGTCGCGGCGATGCTTTAACCTTTGGAAGATGTATTGAAATGGCAAAGGCTAAGTTGTTGCGAGTTCCGGGGCAGTGGGGAATGCGCCGCGTGCTGGAATTTTTGTGGAAGTTTAAGATCTCGGCGATTCCGCCCGACGCCGTACCTTACATGACCGGGCAGTACATCATGAACACCGACCGGCTGAAGAATTTCCTGGGCGATGATTACGAACAGGTGATCGCTAAAACTAATGCCGAGGCGTTTGCAGATTCGTTTTCCCACAACACAGATTCCCTTTCGAAAAACCCAGTTTTGCTTTCGAAAAACTAAACTGTTTCGCGTCGCGACGTTCCCAAAGCCAAATACCCGCGTCCTTGTCCCTCTGTGTTCCCTGTGGTGAAGTTGTTTTGCTATCGCTCCGCGGCTATTTGTTCTTCACGCCGCGATACAGGCCCGCGATACCGAACGTGTACGGCGTCCACGAAACCTCGCGAAATCCAGCCTGATGCATGCGGCCCAGCATTTCGTCCGGCGACGGAAAGCGCTCGACTGACGCCGGCAAATAGGCGTAAGGGCCGCGCACTCCTGAGAGCATAGTTCCAATCGCGGGAAGAATTTTTTTGAAATACACGCGGTAGCCTTTTCCAATAACACCGCCAGGTTCCCCGAAATCGAGGATGCCGCATTCTCCTCCCGGAGCTAGCACTCTCGCAATTTCCCGCAATCCCGCATCGTAGTCGGCCAGGTTTCTAAAACCAAATGCAGACGTCACAAGACTGAAATGTCCATCGGGAAATGGGAGGTTTAATGCGTCGGCTTCGACCCAGCGCAGGTTCGTGCCACTTCCCTTCTGCGACGCTCGTTGCAGCATAGCGTGCGAAAAATCCGCGCCCAGAATTTGCGGAGCCGCAGAAGACGCCCGGCGGCGGAGAGCAAAGGTCATGTCGCCAGTGCCGCAGCAGAGATCGAGCACGCGCGCGTCCGCACGTTTAAGAATTGCATCGAACTTGCGAGCCGTTCGCCACCACCATAACCGGTCGATGTTGAAAGACAGAACATGATTCAACAGATCGTAGCGCGGGGCGATCGAGGTGAACATCTCGCGAACAGCCCTCGACGCTGACGCGCAGTCCTCCGCGCCGGCAGGAGATGCGCCGACAGTTCGCTGGTTCGCTTCTCGATTCATATTTATTGTTGCCGATGGAACGCCGGTCGTCCCCCGCCAGTCCACGATGAGCTAAGCCAAGTACTCGAGCGGTGTGGTGGCCGGGCGGGGACGCCCGGCGCTCCATCGCATTCCAATAATTAGTTCCGCGACAACTTGCGAATTTCTTCTACGGCCGCCCTCACAATGGCTTCTGGAACGTCGCTTGTGATTTCTACTTTGCCAATTTCCCGGGGAAGAATGAAGTGGACTTTTCCCTGTCTCGTCTTTTTGTCGGAACGCAATCGCTTCACGATGCTCGCGGTCTGAAATTTCATGCGCGGCAGCTTTCCGAATCCGATTACCGAGTTCGTGATGCGTCCCGCTGTCACACTATCCAATTTACCCGTGGAGAGCGCGATGTGCGTCGCGGCGATCATGCCCCACGCTACCGCTTCCCCATGCAGCAGTTGGATGTATTTAGTCTCCGCTTCGAGCGCGTGGCCGATAGTGTGCCCGAAGTTCAGCACTTGCCGCAAACCACCTTCGCGTTCATCGGAACTGACTATTGAGGCTTTCAGCCGGACGGAATCAGCTATTACTTTTTCAATCACCACCGGATCGCGATCGAGAATCTCGCGATGGCGATCTTCAAAAAGGCGAAACAGGCCTGGATCTCCGATAATGCCGCACTTCAGCGACTCGTAAAGGCCAGCGCGATATTCGCGCGATGGCAGGGTGTCGAGAACCACGGGATCGATCAATACAGCGCGAGGCTGGTGAAATGTTCCCAGCAAATTTTTGCCAGATACCAGGTTGACGCCAGTTTTTCCGCCGATTGCCGCGTCCACTTGCGCCAGCACGGTTGTCGGAATTTGGATTACATCGACGCCCCGCATGTAGATTGAAGCTAGAAATCCGGTGACGTCCCCGACCACGCCGCCACCAAGGGCGATCAGGGTAATGCCGCGGTCAGCGCCCTGTTTCACGAGTTTGCCGGCAAGTTTTTCGAGCGTAGAAAGGCGTTTGGCGCGCTCACCATTCGACATTTCAAGCAGATCGGTTGCGATGCCTGCCGTCGATAGCGATTTCAGCAGAATCTTTGCCCAGCGCCGGCGCACAGGTGCAACGGTAACGACAAAAGCGCGCCGATTTTCAAGAAGTTTTCCGAGGTGCTCTCCGGCGCGCTCGAGCAGGCCGCTTCCTATCAGAACTTCATAGGAGCGCGACACCGTGGTGACGGGAATACTTATCATGAGCATTCAATGATAGCGCATGGGCGCATGGCGCAAGAGCGCTTTGAAGATTGCTGACATGCCCGCCGGAGAGCGAATCTATCCTGCTGCTTGAGCCTTCGGTTTCACTAGCGACGCGACGACGGAAGATAGCAAAATGAAAAGCACAGTCGCCAGCATCCACTCGGTTGGAATATCGATGTAGTGCGAGCCGAGCATTTTGAGCCCTACGACGATCAACACGATTGAGAGGCCGTAATGCAGATAGCGAAAGCGGTTGAGCATTCCGGCCATGGCGAAGTACATGGAGCGCAAACCGAGGATGGCGAAAACGTTTGAGGTGTAGACAATGAAGGCGTTCAGGGTAACGGCAAGCACGGCGGGAATGGAATCCACGGCAAACAGAATGTCGGTGGTTTCGATGATCAGCAGCACTACAAATAAAGGTGTTGCATACAAGACTTCCCGATGGGTGAAGAATCGGGCTCCCACATATTCGTCGGTTACGGGAATGATCCGGCGAAAAACTCGGAGAACAAAATTCTTCTCGGGATGAATTTGCGTCTCGCCTTGTCGAAGCAACCTCGCACCGGAATAAATTAATAAAGCGCCGAATACATACGTGATCCATTGGAAGCGGGCGATGAGGCCGACTCCGGCAGCGATGAACAGGCCGCGCATCACGAGCGCTCCCAGAATTCCCCAGACCAACACTTTGTGCTCGTGTTCTGGCGGAACTTTGAAATAACGGAAGATTAGGAGAAAGACAAACAGATTGTCGACGCTCAGAGATAATTCAATTACATACGACGTTATGAACTGCAACGAGTGCGCCCGGCCATGCCAGAAGAACTCCAGCAAAGCGAATGCCGCCGCCAGTGCAATCCAGATTCCCGACCACGTCAGGGCTTCGCGAACGCCTACGCGCCGCGGGCGTCGGCTGACGACACCCAGATCGAGTGCGAGCGTGGCCAACACGAACAGATTGAAAAGAATCCAAAAAACCAGCACAGGGAATCTTACGACAGGTATATGTGACTCATCGTTCTCTTCCCCGCTTGCCGTTCGCCCACTCGTCCCACAGACCCATATTTTTTAATTCCTGGTCGAGACGGGATTCGTGAAGAGTCTGCTCAATTTGCGCCCGGTTCAGCCGGGGCCCGACGCGCTCGTCCGCATTTGCGAGCGCAAAGGTAAAGACGGCTGCTTCGGCCACGTTCTTCTTGAGCTGATCGAAATCTACTTTGTCGAAAGTGTCGGTGGTGGCGTGATAATTCTCCATGTAGTTCGCTTCCACCTGATCGGCGACGAAACTCGGAACGCCTTCGAGCATGAAGTCGAAATGGTCGGTGCCGGACTCGGCGGTGGGCACCGCTTTTATGTCCCCAAATTGGTCGAGTGGAGTTAGCATCGGCGCCGTTGCGGCAATTACGTCTTTGCGGCCTCCGGTTGAGAAGGTTGTAGTCTTCCCGCTACCGGAATCGAAAATCACTACCGCGGCAGCTTTATCGAGTTCGCGGCGATGCGCCGTTGCATAGGCGCGCGAGCCAAGCAATCCTTCTTCTTCGCCAGAGAAGAGGATGAAGCGGATCGATCGCTTCGGCGCCAGACCGGAGGCTTTTATGGCCCGCAGCGCATCAATCACCAACGCGGCATCACAACCGTTGTCCAGCGCGCCGGTACCAAGTTCCCAGGAATCCAGATGCGCGCCTAATACCACAAATTCGTCCGGCCTTTCGCTGCCGCGGATCTCGCCGACAACATTCCAGGTTTTAAAAGCTGGGCCAATTTTATTGGGGATTGCAATATCGGCCCATACTGGGTGGGCGGAGGCCAGCAATCGGGCGATCCTCTCGCCATCTTCACGGGCAATTATTAATTGCGGAAGCGCATCAATTTCGCCGTTTACGGAGTTCGTGTGACGGTAAAGAATCCCGTGATCACGGGTAGCCATAAACGCAATCGCTTTGGCCTTCCCCTTCACCGCCAATGCGATCACGGCAGGGGCGCGCGCGTATTCAGCGAAAAGATCGTCCCAGGTTACGAGGACCTTGGAGTGGACGAGAACGACTCGTCCCGCGATGTCGCCAACTTTGGCGAATTCCGAGGCCGAGCCTTCTCCCACGTCCACGATAGGAACATGCTTTGTGGGCGCGAGTGCTGGAGCCCACGCGACCGATACGGCACGAATCGGAAATGTAGTTCCCGAATATAGCGACGCCGTTATGGACGTAGCCCCCTCCGTCCATGAATGTTGAACGCTGAACTCTTCGGTGTGGACATTGTCGGCACCCGCTGTTTTTAGCGCCTCTACTCCCCAATTAACCGCTTGCTGAAATGCCGGAGTACCCGGAATGCGTCCGCCGATCTCGTCGGTCAAGCGGCGAAGATTAGTTTCGATGTCAGAAGGTTTAAGTGCTTCGGTGATGAGGCGATCCGCCATTTGCCGCTGCGAATCGGGATCGGCAGCGAAAGCGGGCATGGTAATCATAACCACTAAGAAAAGCGCAAATCCCAAGGGCCCAAGGTTGTGAATTATTCCGCGAATCATAGCCGAGCATTAGAAATGAATTCGTCGGAAATGGAAAGAGGCCAAGTCCTCGCGCCGAATGTCTCACAGGCCCCATATTCGATTTGCACCAACCACCAAACCCAAAGTCAAAGCCGCGATTAAAATCTCGCCCAGCGCACCCACGATAAAGGGACGTAAGCCTTGCTTCGACATGTCGCGCAAGTTAGTGCGAAGCCCGACTCCGGCGAAAGTGAGCAGGAATGCCCATTTCGATAGGTTCCCAAGCGACGCGACCTGTCCTTTGCTGAATGCGTGGAAGCCGACGAGTAACGACATCAAAAGAAAGCCAAGAACAAACTTGGGAAATTTCTTCCAGAGAAAAGCGGCTTTGTTTGCGATGGCTTCGGCTTGGCCACGTCCGGACCAGTAAAGCGCGTATCCGAGGACAACGAATCCAATCATGGCGTTTCGAGCTGTTTTGGCGAGCACCGCAACTTTGCCTGCGGCATCCGAATACAATGCGCCGGCCGCGGTTGCTTCCGCCGTATTGTCGACTCCGAGACCAGCCCATAATCCGTAAGAAACATCGTTCATGTGCAGAGCGTGCGCGATGGCCGGAAATGTGAAGAGTGATAGCGCACCGAGCGCCAGGATCGCCGCGATGGCGAAAGAGGAATCCTCGTCGTCGGCATCGATTGCGCCTTTGGCGGCGATGATGGCGGAGACGCCACAGACTGCTGATCCGATGGCTAGAAGCGATGTGAGTTTCGGCTTGAGCTTGAACAATCGGCCCAAGAGGGTCATCAGGGCTAGAGAAAGCGTGATTTCAATCACGACGAGTCCCAGACTTATTCCCCCTAGTTTCAGAACATCGGCCAATACAAAGCGCGTGCCCAAAAGTACGATCCCGAGTTTCAGCCAGAACTCGTAGGTGGCGATGCCAGGTTGAAAAAGTTTTGGGATTGCCAGGGTGTTGGATATAACCAGGCCAATAAGAATCGCCCAAAGAACGTACTCGATGTTGGGAAATGTCCAATGATGCGATTTGGCATAGGCATTAATGGAGCGCTCGAGAACTTTACCGGCGTATCCGATTCCAGCGAGCAAAAGAATGCCCGGAACAATTCTCAGCGCATTGAGCAGTGGATTTGCGGACTCCGCGCGCGGTAGGGAAATTGATGATGCCATAAACTTTCTCCGTCAGAAATGAGAGTTGAGGGTTCGCAGCTACCAGGGAACGTTTTTCAAAATGTCGAATCTGACCGCCAGGGCCAGCAACGCGGCGATGATGAGTGCCCAGGCATCCAGCGAAATCGAAGTACCCTTGCTTGAGGGAGTTGTCTTGGTACTGTTTGTTGACATCAGAAATGCTCCTTATGATCCGGATGATACGGACGCAGTTTGGGGATTTTAAGTGGTCAGCCCGTACTTCAATTGGAGACGCCGCTCCAAGTTGCGAAAGATCAGGCCATCCACAGCAAAGCCGAGAATAATAATCACGATCATCACGGCCATCACCTGGTTCATGTCGCTTAGATCGCGGCCCATCATCAGCAATTGGCCCAGGCCAAGGCTGAGAAAAATCATTTCGGCTTGAATCAGCGAGCGCCATGCGAAAGCCCATCCTTGCTTCATGCCGTTCACGATGAAGGGTAAGCTTGCGGGCAGCAGCACAGACCAGAAGAGACGGAAGCCGCTAGCTCCCAGGTTGCGTCCGGCCATGCCGTAGATTTTCGGCATCTGCTTGCGGCCGTCTTCCATGGCAATAGTGACGGACAGTAACGAGCCCATCAGCACGACAAAAAGAATTGCTTTCTCCGTCAGTCCAAACCATAGGACGGCAAGCGGAATCCAGCAGATGCTGGGCAGCGATTGCAGGCTTACCAGCAAACCGCCGAGAGTTTCTTCGAGAAATTTATTACTCGATATCGCCAAACCGAGAATCAGGCCAAGGACGATGGACAGGCTGTAGCCGATGAGCATTCGCTTCATGGTGACGGCGATGCCAATCCAAAAACTGTGATCGGCAAATCCATCCCACAGCGCGTGCCCCACTCCCCATGGCGGAGGAAAGAGATAGGGTGGCCAAATATGCAGCTTGGCGAGAAGCGCCCAAAGGCCGAGGAGAGCGGAATAGAAAACTACCTGCTTAGCGATTTTTTTCATCGGCATACTCCGCTTCCAACGACTTATTGATCTCGGTTCGCAGGCAATCCAAGATGTTGCCGGCAGTTCGCGCCACATCGGGCTGTTCCATGTGACGGGGACGAGGCAGGTTCACTGAAAATTCCTGTTTGACCCGTCCGGGGCGGAACGTGAGCAACGCTACGCGATCGCCCAGCCTCACCGCTTCGCGAACATTGTGGGTGACGAAAATGATGGTGCGTCCAGTCTCTGCCCAGATGCGTTCCAACTCATCGTGCAGCAGATCCCGGGTTTGCGCGTCGAGGGCCGCGAAGGGCTCGTCCATCAGCAGAACGTCGGGGTCGGTCGCGAGTGCTCTTGCCAGCGCAACGCGTTGCCGCATTCCGCCCGACAGCTGATGAATGTAGCTGTCCCTGAACTTTGAAAGATGAACCAGCCGTAAATAATATTGAACCTTCTCTTCGCGCTCAGCTTTGCCGATGTTTTTCATCTTCATGCCAAACTCGATGTTTCCCGCGACCGTCAGCCACGGGAAAAGGCCGAGTTCCTGAAAGATGAGAATGCGATCCGTTCCTGGTCCATTCACCGGAGTGCCATCGACGAAAACGTTGCCCGAGGTCTGCGGATGCAGTCCGGCAATCAAATGCAGCAGCGTCGACTTTCCACATCCCGAAGGACCCACGATGCAGAGAAACTCGCCTGGCTTGACTTCAAGGCTGATATTGTCGAGCGCCAACAACCGTTCTCCGGAAGTCGTTTTGTAGCTAAGCGAGATTGAATCCAGAGCAACCTTTGGCACGGTGACATCGGCGGGCGGGCGCCTGGGAATTGTCGTGACCGGGGAAAAGGGCTTGCCGTGATGAAGACTCGCACGACCGCCAGAAGGAGAGATTATTCGCGCCGCTGAAAACGAATTGTGAGGCTGAGTGCTCATTGGATTGCTTTCTTTCCTTTTTCCGCTAGCACCTGATTCAAGAGCGACAGGTCGTACAAATTCGACAGATCGGGCATCTGGCGGCCCAGATAACCTGCCTCAAATGCCGACTTCGCGGCATTCATCAGTGATCCTCGGAGTGGATCATAGGTCGCTGTCATGCGACTAAACGCTTCGTCCAGTACCGCGGCTGGCAGTGCTTTCCCCGTCTCTTTTGCTATTTGCTGGTTAAGCAACTGCTTGGCTTCTGGCATGTGCCCGTTGATCCAATCGGTTAACTCCACGTGCGCCCGAATCCAGTTCTTCACCAAGTCGGGGTGCTGCTTTAAAAATTGCGTGCGGACGATAATGTGGGCGGCAATGAATTGACCGTTTGGCCATAATGTGCGTTCGTCCAGGAATAACCGGCCATTTCCTTCCTTGATGAGGCGCGTTGCCCAGGGCTCCGGCGCCCATGCGGCGTCAAGCTCTTTTTTTAGAAAGAGAGTCAACTGATCTGGGTTCGCCAGCGGAATGACCTGGACATCGCCTCCCTTGTCCGTCGATTTCATGCCATTCGCTTTCAACCATGCGCGCAATGCGACGTCCTGAGTGTTGCCCATCTGCGGCGACGCAACCTTCTTGCCGTGAAAATCCTCCGGCTTCTGAATGCCTGAATCGGTGCGCACCACGAGCGCGGCCCCGCCGCTGGTCGCACCAGCCACAATTCGCAGCGCCTCTCCATTGGAGCGGACGTAACCGGAGATGGTGGGATTCGGTCCGATATAAGCGACGTCAATTGCCCCTGCAAACAGAGCTTCGATTGCGGAAGGCCCGGCATTAAAACTCTTCCACTCAACTTTGATTTGGGGGCCCATCACCTTTTCAAACCACCCATTATTTTTGCCCACCATCGCCTGGGGATGAGTGATGTTCGGAAAAGCGCCGACCCGAACTACGGTCTGGGCGCCGATCCACCCTGTCATCAGCAAGATTGAAGCGAAAAGAGCAAAGATGTGCCGCTTAGTCATGGCGTTCTTCGTGCGACAGCATCGGCAGAACGAAAAGATTTCTTTGCTGAGCGACGGGTTGAATCCGATGAGTGCCGCCGAAGACCAAAAAGCGGTCTTTCAACGATTGTGGCCATCGATTGCGGCCGCAGAGCCATTTTTGCAAAATTTTCATGAGCCCGATGTCACCCTTCCAACTATCTCTATTTCCTTAATAGACATTATCGTAATGCAAGTGGATTGCCAAAGGCCAGCACTGCCGCGCGTTTGGAATCCTTATTTTGAGTAGCTTATCCGGGAGGAAGGAATGGGGGTTCAGGTTGGTGCAAGGCTTTGCAGTTTATGGCTGGGTCATTCCTGTTCGCCGATACCCAGGGAGAGCGGAGAGGATTTGTCTGCTCCATGTAATTGCGCACGGCGATTGTCACAGCAAGCGAAGGATTTGGACGGTGATGTTATCGGGGCCGCCGCGCTCGCGAGCAAGCGCAATCAGTTGGCGGGCGGCCTGTTCGGCGGGCTTGTGGTTTACGGCGCCGAGAATTTCAGAATCGTGTACCTGTCCCCAAAGCCCGTCACTGCAGATCAGCAATACATCGCTGGCGCGCAAGGGCTCGGGCTGTTCCGGCGCATCCATCACCAGCTCGGGATTGGTTCCGACTGCCGAGGTCAGGATGTTGCGCTGAGGATGAACTTCCGCCTGCTGTTCACTGATCATTCCAGCTTCGATGAGTCGCCCAACGTAGGAGTGGTCGCGCGTTACCCTTCTTATTTTTCCGTCGCGGATCATGTACAGCCGCGTGTCGCCGACATGAACATAAAAAAGCGATGCATAAGTGGTTTCGTTCGTGGCCCCGATCGGGCCGTTTATGATTCCAACCGCCGTGCAGGTGGTTCCCATGCCGCGTAATTCGGGATGGTCAAAACTATATTTTCTGATCTCCTCGTGAGCTGACTGTAAAGCCTCGACCAGCGCTTCCCTCGGGTCGTCCCCGGGGAAATCGCGATAAACGTCGATCAGTGTTGAAACCGCCAAACGGCTGGCCTCCTGGCCACCTTCGTAGCCTCCCATACCGTCGGCTACGACCGCCAACCGCCCCTTCCGGAGGAATTCGCGGTCGTCTTCAGACTCCCAATAACCAAAAGAGTCCTCGTTATTTTGGCGGACGCAGCCAATGTCAGTTTGGCTGGATAGCTCAATGCCGGGACGAACCTTCATCCGCAGATAGCTTCGAAAGTGGCGTTGTCGAACATAGGGACGATTGTATGCGCAAACAGAGTCCCGATTATAGAGGCTGGCGAGAGGCCGCTCCAACCATCGATCTAATTACCGACCCAAGTGTTGAGCATCGATCAAGGAAGAAGTTCAAGTAAGCTGAAAAAAGCGTGTGGACTGAGCGATCGCGAGGGCATCGACTACGTTTCGAGATGCTGCGACGATGCGGAAGATTTTCTTAGTTGGAGGCACACAGCGGTGAATCGTAAACCTCTCTTTACCGGTTAGCTTGGGCGCTGTTGGTCTTTAGGATGCTCGGTTGCGGAAAAACCAATCATTTGCAGAGCCTCGAACTCTATGGGTCCGGGACCACCGGCGTCCTCGAGATCAAAGGCTGGGATGGAACACTACAATTGCAGGCCATCGGCGCCTTCGTAACGGGAAGACGAAGGCAAGCAACCGAAGTCACTGAACAACGGAAGGTGGCTTTCAGAGGAGCAAGCCGCGCAACAGTTTGGCAAACGGACGCCACACCGTCGTGGACAGGTACGTCACCCGGTCTTGCAGCGGATACGGGAGCTGGAGAGGGACAAGCTTAGGTGCAAACCGCAATTTATAGCTGTTTTGCCCGCTCCCGCTTGTCTTCCCGGAGTTGGGCCGCAGTAAAGCTGCTGCCGCACGTGCTACATCTCCAGTTGGTGGAAGCGCTGCCCATCAGGTTTGGCTCGTTACCGGGTTGGGATTGGTTGGCACGGACAGCGAGAACCAACTCGCCTCCGCAGTCAGAACACACACGTTTTGGCACTTGATGGCTCCCCAGGGGAAACAGGTCAACGGATGAATCATCCGCCGGGACCAGAACTTAGCAATCACTTTCTTGCAGAACCCGCGAAATGCGCGGTTGCAGTGTCGCTTTTACAACTATCGCACAAATCGGTAAGGACAAATGGTTAATATTGATCTCTAGTTTTAGGGAATTAGTCTTAATGAGTTCGAGCCCAAATCTTTTCTTTCGAAAACGAATCGACGTGTGCGCGGCGCATCCAAGATACCGATGACGCGTGCCGGGGGCATCGCATCCTAGCAAACGAAAGTTCACCACGTTTCATGTCTGGATTGAAGCTGAGAGCGTCAAAAAGGAGATTCATGAAAACAGATTTGAATCGACGCGATATCCTTCGCAACGCTGCGGTGCTGGCCGCGGCTTCTACTGCAGTAATTGCGCCGGGCAGCTGGCTGGTTCTTCCCGCATCCGCAGCCAAGCCCGATGAGAAGGAGCCCGAAGTCACCGCCACCGAAGACCTGATGCGGGAGCACGGCGTGATTCGGCGCGCGCTGCTCGTTTACTTTGAAACCGTGCCTAAACTGCGGCAGAATCCCGCAGGCGTCGACCCTTCTGCGTTGCGCCAGACGGCTCAACTCTTTCGTACCTTCGGTGAGGACTATCACGAAAAAATGCTGGAAGAGCAACACATATTCCCCCTGGTCCGGAAACAAGGTGGGGAATTGGAGCGTTACGCGGACGTCCTGACGGCGCAACATAATCGCGGGCGCGAGGTCACAGACTACGTGCTCTCGGTTACAAATGGGTCCAAGATCAGCGCGGCGCACGCCGAACCGCTGGCCAAAGTACTGGAGACGTTTGTGCTCATGTACGAGAATCACGCGGCGCGCGAGGATACGATTGTTTTTCCGGCGTGGAAGAAAAACTTTTCTAATAAGCAGCTCGATGAAATCTCAGATCAATTCGAAGACATCGAACACAAAATGTTCGGTAAAGATGGTTTTGAGGATGCCGAGAAGAAAATCAGCCACATCGAAGGAGTTTTGGGATTGGCCGATCTGGCGCAATTTACTCCGCCTCCACCGCCGAAAGTATAGTTACTGCCGGTAGCGCCGGATAAGCTCCCGAAAGCGCGGGTCAGCGCGCAAGGAAGCAAAATAGGGGCTGGCTTCAATGGATGCGAAATCGCGGTAGCCGAAATTGAGAGTTCTTTGCAGCGTCGCCAAAGCTTTTTCTTTATCACCCTTCCCGGCGTAGGCGGCGCTTAAAAAGTAGGAGTTGATCGCCTCTTTCGGTTCACCATTCTTGGTTAGCCGATCGACGGCCGCATCATACTTGCCTTGCGCAAGATAAACTTGAGCCTGTCCCAAATCCCCGTAGGAGGTGTCTCCCAAATCCGCAGCACGCTCGACGGCCTTGCTGGCTTCTTCATAGCGTCCCTGCAATAAAAGCGCGCGGCCGAGATGATAGTAAGCGACGGGAAGCGACGGCTCCAGACGAATCGCCTCTCGCGCAGCTTTTTCCGCTTCGACAGCCTCTGGTGGCTGCTCGTAGGCAAGAACCCACGAAAGCGAGTCCCACCCGTGCGAATTCTCCGGGTCCAACCGGACGGCTTCCCGAAGGATTTCCGCCGCCTTGGCATACTCGTACTTCCAGCCGTGAGCGTAAGCAAGAGCAATTTGCGCCTCCACTAGATCTGGTGCGGCGGCAACCGCTCGTTGGGCAAGTTGATCGGCACGCTCTAGGTGAATTTGCTGTGAATCGACGTTGCGATAGTAGTAGCCTTCCACCTGCGCGAGACCGGCCAAAGCGGGAGCATACTCCGGGTCGAGCTTCAGCGCCTGTTCGAAGTGGCTTCGCGCAGCTTCCAACTTATCGGGCTGGCTGTCGTGCTCTGCCAGCGCTCTCCCGACGATGTACGCTTCGTACGCCTGCGGATTTTGCGTGTAGCGACGGTTTAATACCAGCTTTTCCTGCGGACTCAGCTTCAGGTCAAGGGCCTGGGCAATCTTCAGCGCGGTTTGCTCTTGCAATGCGAACACATCCTTCGTCTCGCCGGTGAAGTCTTCCGCCCACGCATCGAACCCGGTTGACGAGTCGACCAGATGGACGTTGATTCTCATCTGATCTCCCGACCTTCGCACACTTCCTTCGATGAGGTAGCGGACGTCAAGTCGCCGTCCGGTGTCGGCGGCGTCGGCTTGGGAATTTTTTAAAGCGGTGACGGCTGAATGCGAAGCGACATTTACTCCCTGAATTTTGGAAAGCTTGGTGGTGATTTCATCGGTCATGCCGTCCGCAAAGTACGCGCCATCGGGATCGGAGCTGAGATTTTGCAGCGGCAACACGGCGATGGAAGGCTTGCCCGCTGGCGCTGTCGAGGAGGACGCGGCGCGCGCCGTATACCAACGATAACCGGCAAATCCCGCTAGCAGCAGGAGTAGAGCTCCCACTGCGGCAATGAACATTTTGGAGCGCGTGACGACTCGCGATTTTTCGGTGACCGCAGCCGGCACCGCGCCGCTTATCGAATCGGTGTCGCGCTTTGCCCGTTGCAGGTCGGTGCGAATCTCGGACGCATGCTGATACCGCAGGTTGCGATCCTTCTCCAGGCACTTGTTGAGGATCCGTTCCAACTCAACGGGAACATCGGGATTCAACCGTAGGGCAGGCGTCGGCGTAGCATCCAAGATAGCTTTGAAGATCACTCCGGTACTTTCACCGCGGAAGGGCAGCGTGCCCGTCGCCATTTCATAGAGGACAGCGCCCAGCGAGAATAAATCCGTTCGGCTATCAAGTTCTTTGCCTCGCACCTGCTCGGGAGACATGTAAGCGACGGTTCCGAGGGTAGAGCCGGGACTCGTCAGGTGCTGCTCGTCGATGGTGCGCGTGTTGTCGGAGGCGATCTGGCTCGGCAAACCGGATGCGGTCGCAACTTTAGCTAGTCCGAAATCAAGGACCTTGGCATGGCCTTGCTCCGTAACGAAAATGTTGGCGGGCTTGATGTCGCGATGAACTACGCCCTTGGCATGCGCGGCATTGAGGGCATCGGCAATCTCGATTCCGAGCGAGAGCAGGGTTTCGGCGTCCAGCGCTTTTCCGTTGATCCTGTGGCGGAGGGTCTGACCTTCCAGCAGTTCCATGGAAATAAAGGCGCGGCCATCGGCTTCGTCGATCTCATAGATGGTGCAGATGTTTGGATGATTGAGAGCCGAGGCAGCTTTGGCTTCACGCTGAAAACGGCTGAGTGCCTGAGGATCCGCGGCAACATTCTCCGGCAGGAACTTGAGGGCGACGAAGCGGCCGAGTTTGACGTCCTCGGCTTTATACACAATGCCCATCCCGCCACCGCCAAGTTTCTCCAGAATGCGGTAGTGCGAGATGGTCTGCCCGATCATTTAGAAAATTGGAAAATGCCTGTCTTTGGGACGCTCCATATTACGAACGCGGCATGCTCTAGTCAACGAACGATCGGATAAACCGAATGGCGCTCCAACGACAAGCGGTCCCAATTTGCAAGCTTCGCCGCTGCTTCGTAAGTGCTCTGAGCGAACTCCATAATCGCCGCGCCTGGATCGCTGTCCGTGCGCACGTCGTCATACGTCAACAGGAACTCATGGAGTTGGTTCGAGTAGGCAGCTTTAATCGGGCCCACTGGCTGCTCCCCACAACCCTTGGGTTCGGGAGCTGCATAACCGTAGAATGCCGGCCCTGCCGCGCCGCCACCGCCCGGCCACCAGCCAACACTTATACACTCATGCGAGTAGGCCTCAGAGGTAATTATTCCTTTCCGCGGCGGAGCGGGGCGACCGTTGAACCGCGTGCAACACAAATCGAAGCTTCCCCAAAAAAAGTGAACAGGACTCGACTTGCCGACAAATCGGGATCGAAACTCCTTGAACACCGTGTCGATTGACAGCAAAATGCGCCATAGTCGGTTGGCGTATGTCGCGTCGTACGATGCGTTGGTGTCGTCCTGATCAAACGGAACGGGGTTGGGAACTTCTTGGGGCTTAAGATTGATTTGGACATCAACTCCAAGCTCTCGCAACTGCGAAAAAAGCTCGCGATAAAAAGCAGTGACCGATTTTGGCGAAAGCGGCAAACTTCTCTCGCCGCCGGACGCCTTCACTTCCAGGCGATGGTTCACAAAATCAAATTGAATCTCAAATGCCCCGCCCCGGTACGGGATCGACGACGTCGTCAACCCCCGCTCATTTACATAGAGGGCAACGTTCCACCAGTGATTTTGCAGCGGTGTAAGAGCAAGCCGGATCTTGCCCACGATCTGCGTCCACATGTGTAGAGTTTTGTAAGTGGCTTCCCATTCTTCGAGTGGTAATGCAGGCCAGTTCTGCTCTTCTTTATTCATTAAAGACTCCTTCGAGAATACAATCGAGTTTCATCTCAGTGGCTGATGACGTTGTGACCATGGTACTCACGATCGCGGAGTACATCCGATACAACTTTTCGCGCATTTTTGGGTTCAATACTATATAGATTAATCGCATGTAAAAGTGTAATTGGTGGAGGAGACAGTGAAACTATCACGCTTGTTTCGCGGAGCAATTCATTCCCGCTTATCGACGGCAGCCGTCTATTTATTTCTTATGATGGGAGCGGCGGCATTCGCCTGCGCTCAGAAGGGCGCCATGAGTCCCTATCAGGACGAAGCCGACGGCGTCAACGCGGGCGGCAACTGGGTGGAGTTTACGTCCACTGACAAGATGACAGGCGCAAACAAAGTGCGCTTTCAACTCCAAGCCGATAATTATTTTCGTGAGGATCCAAACTATAAGCCAAGAATCACTTTGATTTGCAGCGGCGGGAAGCTCAAGTTGGCCGACTTCAACCCTGGCGTCAGACTTCCACCCCCGAACCGTCCCGGCTTCTGGGGACAGCCCCAGTTGGAAGTGGAAGTACGAATTGATGACACGCACTTCTACAAAGGCTGGAACTGGGCCGGCGGACGAAACTTTCTGTCCATGGACAAAGGCACGGTGCGAGGTTTGATTAACGCGCAGGTTTTTAATATCGCGCTCCCCACGCGAAGCGGGCGCCAAATCGCCGAGTTTTCCCCCGCCGGACTGAATTTAGATAGAGTGCGGCAAGCCTGCGATCTAACCCCCAAAAAACCAAGCAAAGACTAGCCCTAAGATTAGCGATGGAGTACCGGGCGTCCCCGCCCGGTCGCTTTTGCAGCGTATCTGTCATCCTGAGCGAAGCGAAGGACCTCTGCATTTTGCCGCAAGCTGAGGACTTTCGCTTCGGACACTGCGCTCAACAAAATTCCTCCTCCCATCGCTGCATCCCTTGCCACTCCCGGGAATCCAATTCCAATGATGATATCTTTGGACTCGGAACCGGAGGCGCATTGAAGATTGGCATCACGTGTTATCCCACGTACGGCGGCAGTGGAGTCGTTGCCACCGAGCTTGGCCTTGAGCTAGCCCGCCGCGACCACGAGATTCATTTCATCTCATATTCCCAGCCCATCCGCCTGACCGGCCCTGAACCGAACATCCATTATCATGAGGTCGAGGTCACGCGTTATCCACTCTTTGAATACCCTCCCTACGACCTCGCGCTAGCCACTCGCATGGCCGAAGTCTCTCAGCTTTACGAACTGGATCTACTTCATGTGCATTACGCGATTCCCCACTCCGTGAGCGCATTGCTCGCGAAGCAAATGCTGGCTGCAACTCCGCCGCGAAAGAATCTACCATTCGTCACCACCTTACACGGTACGGATATCACGTTAGTCGGCCTTGACCGCTCCTACCTTCCCATCACGCGTTTTTCTATCGAGCAGAGCGATGGCGTGACCGCCGTCTCGCAATACCTGAAGAATCGCACGCTTAATATTTTTGATATCAAGAATCAGATTGAGGTCATTCCAAACTTCGTCAACTGCGACGAATACGTGCGAAAAACCGAATGGCTCGACAAACGATTCGAATACGTCTCCAATGACGAGCGTCTACTCGTGCATCTCTCTAACTTCCGCCCGGTGAAACGCGTGCTCGATGTAATTGAAATTTTTGACCGCGTACTCAAGAAAATTCCCTCCAAGCTTCTGCTGATCGGTGACGGACCCGATCGTTCTCAGGCAGAGTGGCTGGCAGTGCAAAAAGGGATTCAGAAACATGTCTTGTTCCTCGGAAAACAAGATCAGATTCGCGAGAAACTCGCCATTTCCGATGTGCTCTTGATGCCGAGCGAACTCGAAAGCTTTGGCCTGGCTGCCCTCGAAGGAATGGCTTGTGAGGTCGTGCCAATCGCTACCCGCACCGGTGGGGTGCCCGAAGTGATCGAACACGGTGTGAACGGTTTCATGGCCGACGTGGGCGACGTGGAAACAATGGCGCGTTACGCCATTGAGTTATTGGGCGATGAGTCTGAGCTGCGGGCGATGGGAAAACGGGCGCGCGCGTCAGCGCAAGCAAAATATTGCGCCAGCAAAATCATTCCGCTTTACGAAGACTTTTACCGAAAGGTGTTGGAGCAATCGTCGAAGTCGTCATAAGTTCTTCCGGGTTCGGAAGAATGGGCAGGCGCAAGCGAACCAAAGTGCCTCCGCCTTCGCGATTTTCGATGATCATTTTGGCCGTGTCGCCGTAGAGAACCTTCAGGCGTTCGGCAACATTCGCCATGCCGATGCCTCCGCTGCCAAGGCCCTCAGGTTGCCCAAGGAGTTGCGCGGCTCCCATGCCGACGCCGTCATCTTCCACTTCCACGACGAGGCGCGATTTTATTAACCGGCTGCGCAGCGTAATCCTTCCCCCTTCGATCTTGGGACCGAGTCCATGTTTAATGCAGTTTTCGACCAGCGGTTGAAGCAGCATACTCGGGACCATGGCTTCAAGCGACGCGGGATCAAGATCCTTGATGACCATGAGCTTGTCTTTGCCAAACCGCACCACTTCGATGTCGAGGTAATTGTCGATAAACTCCACTTCCTCGCGAAGCGGTACAAATGAATCGGTGCTGTGCAGCAGCCGCCGAAGAATGGTAGCCAGCTTCAAAATCATTTCGCGCGCCGTATCTGGATCAAATCGTACCAGCGACGAAATAGAATTCAAAGTATTAAAAAGGAAGTGCGGATTAATCTGATTCTGCAACGCCGTCATGCGCGCCTGCAGCAGCAACCGCTCCTGCTCTTCGAGCTTGATCTGGATGCGGACGCTGTTAAAAATTTTCAGTTCCGTGCCGACCACCATGACGACCGTGAGATAGATGGCGCTCTCGACCAAGTAGCCGTTGAGAGTCGCGCTATTTCCAATCCACAGCTCAGGACTCTCCAGGCTGAAGATTGCGTTCGGCCAGAAGCGCCAGATTTCCGTCTGCATGAAACGTAAGCCGACGATGGTTACAAAAAATGCAATCTGCCAATCGAAGACGCGCGGACGCGGAAGGTTCCGGCGAATGATGCGGTACAGCGTGAGATCGATAAAAGGCGAGAACGACCAGATATCTTCCTGCTCGGGCGCAAATCGGCGTAGCTGCCCGGCGATGATTCCAGCTATAACGTTCAAGGGCAGACCAGCCCATTCACCATGAAGCGCTGCCGGTAGCGAGAGCAGCGCTCCGCCGAATCCACCCGCAAGGCGGCCGCCCACGACTCCGAGCAGCAGCGCCGTTTCAAGTGAGAGGTCTCCGGCAAGAAAACTTTTTACACTCGACCGTATCCATACGCCCAGCGCGATCGGAATCGCCATCCACAGCGCGAGATAAATCTTGTCCCGCGTGCTGCGGTGCTCGCGGAAGAGTAGATTCTTAAATTCTTTAGAGCGCACCAGCGCACTCGACACTGCGGCCGCCACGCCGAGCTTGATCAAAAGATTGACGAGTATTAGCCGCGGTTCAAGCATTGAGAGACTTGGAGTCAAGGACCTTCCGCCTGCCCCGTCGAGATTGCCAGTAGAGCGCCGGGCGTCTCCACCTGGCCAGACGGGACTGTCCCCGCTGCACAACATTTCATCCCAAAAAGCGGCAGGGGATCAGGCTCCGATTGTAACCGCAGCCTCGCGCAAAATCTGCTCGACATTGGAGTTTGGCGGAACTCCACCTTGAGCGAAATCTCGGCTTCCGCCGCCACGCCCTCCGACGGAATTCAATACCCGCTTGAGCAGCGCTCCCATGTCAAATGCGCTGCCAGCCAAG
>Ga0209332_1000057_pt1 | contig 28138 bp, 20 predicted proteins | sample BlaSpr_A8_OM3_M1_FD_187974 | JGI IMG/M metagenome (GOLD analysis project Ga0209332, IMG submission 187974) | Forest soil microbial communities from Thunder Bay, Ontario, Canada - Black Spruce, Ontario site 2_A8_OM3_M1 (SPAdes) (version 2) | ecosystem: Environmental > Terrestrial > Soil > Boreal...
CACTGAACCAGCTCAAGCCGGGATTCTATACATGCCAGGTAAACGTGATCGACGACGCTGCCGGTCGTTTTCTTTTCCCGAGGGTTGCCCTGCTGATTCGGCCTGAGACTACCGTTGGATCCCGCTAAAACCAGTTGTCTTCACAAATGTTGGGTATGACCGTAGACGTTGCCCGCTTGTACCAATCGAAGGGCAAGTTGAGCAATGGACGCAATCGGTCAATCGGTAATGATAAGTCGGCCAGCGGATACCGATTTCTACGCCTCCTCCTCACGAGGGCGCATCCGGTTCCAGGCCGATGTGATCGTTAACCGCATCGCGAAAACGCTGCTTGCAGCCCAAGTATCGCTCCGTCGTCTGAATTGAAACGTGGCCGAGCAGGAACTGAATCTGATCTAGTTCACCTCCTGCCTGATGACACAATCGCGCACAGGTCCTTCTCAAATCGTGCGGTGCCACCGATGGCAGACCACAGCTTTTCGCGTTTGCTTTCACGATTGCCCAGATGACTTTAGGTGTAAAGCCGTGTCCCCAAATTCTGCCTGCTTTGTTGATAGACCGTAGCAACGGACCTGAGGTGATGCCGGCACCGACAGTCCAGCTGTCGACCGCCTCCTTCACCCACTGCGGAACGGGGATCGTTCGGATGTGGCCACCTTTTCCTCTCAGGTCAGCGATGACCCAATGGCCTTCCCGAAGCTGAAGATCCTCTAACCGTAAGGTTGTAACCTCAGCTCTCCGGAGGCCGCAGCCGATGAGAAGCGACAGCAAAGCGCGATTTCGTCGGCTGCGAAGGGTGTAGGCTGTCTCAGCGCCGAGTAGCTTCTTGCCCTCCTCCGCCGTCAGCCAATTCCCGACACGCACTCCCAGCCGCCTGACGCCCTTCACACGCCGAATGCCTGCTGCAAGATCCGGGCTGAGTAGTCCGCAATCGGACGCTTCATACGCCAGCCGGCGTATCGCCGCCAATCTCAGGTTAATCGTCGACGGCGCGTACGGGTGCTGTTCGAGTGCGATTCGGTACCGTGTGACCACGGTCCTGTTGAAGGCTAGCCTGGGCTCCGAACAGTACCAGTCGATGAATTCACGAATGGCATGGTCGTACGAGCGCTTTGAACTCGTCGACGTTAGGCTGTTCAAGACCGCAGATTTCGATTGTTCTAGATCGGGTAATTTGAGGACCGTTTTCGGAACTCGTTTGCGTTTGCTCTTCGCCATTGGAAGCGGCCTCCGCTGCCGCGGCGAAAAGCATGATCCTGTCCGGGATCTTCTAACCAGTAGCCCGTCTATCGGTACCTATACCCGAAATCGAGCGTAAACCGGTCTGAGTGAGTGATTTGGTCTGTTTTGAACAACTGACAGAAACAGGCGCCGTCATGGGCTAACCCTATTCACGATGGGTTTTTTATTCGCCCAGTTGCACGCCTCCTTGGCGAATCGCAACTGAATCGTTCGCTGGCCCCCGGGTGCAATTGCGACTACAATTCCCGCGTGAGTGCCAGAATCCTTCTTCTCGTGACCTTCACTGCTGTCTTGCTTATGTCCAGATCGCAGCCCGGAGTATCGAACAGCGCAGCCTCCGGAGATGGTCTCTGCCGGCCACAAATTGCTGCGCATGGACCAGCCCCAAACAATGGAATCGTGATGAACGGGATCGACGTCCTCGAACAGGATGGTTTCCGGGAAGTCCGGGGTTCCGACCCGTCCTCCCCACGCGCAGTCGGTGTTATCACCAACCACACTGGTTTCGATGTCGAGGGCCGCAGGACGATTGATATTCTCGCCAAAGCGCCCGGCATCAAGCTCGTGGCGATATTCAGCCCCGAACACGGCGTGACCGGGGAACTCGACGTCAATTCGGTGGGCGATTCAGTCGATCGCGCCACGGGCGTACATATCTACAGCATCTACGGCGACACGACGGCGAGCCGGCATCCACCCGAAAGCGTGCTCCGGAAGCTGGATGTCCTAGTGATCGACATCCAGGACATCGGCTCCCGTTTCTATACGTACGAGTCTACCCTGGGTTACACACTTGAATCTGCAGCGATCACCGGCACCGAGGTCGTTGTGCTCGATCGGCCGAACCCTTTAACCGGTGTGCATGTGCAAGGACCTGTCTCGGATGGCAAACACCTCAACTTTGTCGATTACACGAGGGAACCGATTCGCCATGGCATGACGGTGGGCGAGTTGGCGAAGATGTTTAACAGCGAGCGCCACATCAACGCCAAGCTCACGGTGGTTCCCGTAAAGGGATGGACGCGCAGCGACTGGTTCGATTCCACCGATCTGGTTTGGATCAACCTGTCGCCGAATATGCGGAATATGAATGAGGCCGCGCTGTACACCGGGATCGGGATTTTGGAGTATACGAATGTATCCGTCGGTCGCGGGACGGATACGCCGTTCGAGGTGTTTGGTGCGCCGTGGATCAGACCACGGGTATTCGCGCAGTATCTGAATGCACGCCAAATCCCGGGTGTCCGATTCGTGCCAACCTGGTTTACACCCGCCAAAGATGCCAAGTTAGGCGGACAGCGCGTTGGCGGGGTGCAGATGATCGTGACTGACCGGTCTGTTCTCGATGCGCCGGAACTTGGATTGGAACTTGGCTCCGCGCTGCTGAAGCTCTATCCCGCCGATTGGGAGTTGGATCGATTGATCGATCTGCTGGGGAATGAGTCGACCTTGGAGGAGCTTAAGTCCGGCAAAGATCCGCGGTGTATTGCCGAGGACTATCAGCCGGATCTGCAACAATTCATGCGGGCCCGGCAAAAGTACCTGATCTATACCGATCACTGAATGTCGAGCGATAAGAGGCGTGGCCGTTGAAACATTCGATTTCAACGAAAACCGGCCAAGAATCTGTGAGCCGAAATGTATCCAAAAAGCCGAGAAGATCGTTTATAGGCATCCAGACGCGACGCGGTTTCTGCCCAACTCTGGCAAACGGAGTTGTTCAACAGCCACTTGCGTGGGGGCTGATTTTATTGGTCGGCCCTAGGAGACGATTTTCGAACTTTTTTTCTAATCGGGCTTCCGAAATTGCAGCTCGCACCATCTGGGAATCAGTGAAGAGGGCAATGTTAAGTCAACTGCTCATTCCGGGCCGACCACCAGAGCCCCAGAAGTAGGATTAGCGTTTTGCATTGATCTGCAGGGATCTGAGGCGGGAACTGGCCGTCAATTCTTTGCGGCGCGCGCCATCGCGAGAGCACGATCCAAACAAGGATCTTTCTCTGTGCGTAGATCGGCAGGAGAAGGGATACAGAATTCGTCAGGAGTAACACCGTGACCTTCCAATTCCTCTCCGTTTTCCATCACTACCCTTGATACGGCGATTTCGGTCCCGAACTCCACTCCTTCCCAAGACCCGATCGGTTGCCAAAAGAACCGGGCGCTGTTGACACGACCGCTAGACCGGTCGCCTATCACTACGGCTCGTTTGTGAATCTGCATGCTTCTCGCGAACATCTCAGACGCGCTTGCCGAGGCACTGTCTATCAGAATATAGAGCGGGGATGTAATGTGGGGAGAGAGAGGCTTTACGCGAACAGACTCCGACTTCTTCCGGGAAACCGAAGTTGCCATCTCGAAAGGTTCGCGCACGAATTGCCCCATCAAGTCTACCGTTGTGGACGACCTTCCCCCACCGTTTCCACGTAAGTCCAGGATCACAGCCCTCGCGTCTTTTAGGGGCCTCATCATCCCTACTATCTCTGTGGAGGGCATGCTAAAGGTCCGAAGCCTCAAGTACTGGATTCCATCGTGGTAATTCTTGAAGTCATAGAAACGCTCCTGTTCGTCGCTGTCGCGGCCCGTTTCGATAAAGCTAAAAAAATATTGCGGCGGTTGGGGAATTGCTGTAGCGGGCACCTTCACCACTCGAATAGATCCATTCTGCGAGACTTCCACGCCCAATTCGGCTCTCGGATCAAGAACCGTCAGATATCGCATCATGTCAAAATAGTTCTCGCGCGCCGCGTTTAGGTTATTCACTCCCACGATCTGATCGCCCAATTGCAATCCTGCCTTTGCAGCAGGTCCGTCTTTGTCCAGTTCATACACAAAGATATTGTTAGCAAAAGGCTTTGCCTTAAACCCATATACCGCTTTGATTTTTCGCTTCGGCGGGATGAAAACTGTGTGCGAGTCGTGCAATTGATATAGCAATGCAGAGATGGCGCCATGCATCTGCCCCAGATCCTCAGCACTCCGAATCCGCTGACGCGCTTGTTCCGTTAACGCTGGCCAGTCAAGGCCGTTGAGAGCGTTATCGTAGAAATTGTTTTGGACGTCTTTAGAGACCAGGTTTAGAATTTGTTCGGCTCTACGACGCTCTGCCTTGATGTTTTCAGAGTACGAGGTAACGCAACAGGCTAGCAGAATTGCAAGTAGCAGGCATCTGGGAACATTTACACAAGAGTGGGGCAGTAAAAAAACCCTTTCGGAACTGCGAGCGGGGACAGCGGCCCATCTGGCATTTGGCAACATGCGCCCCATTGTGACATTTGGGGATAAATCAAGCCAGACTGTAGTAATAAAGGGGCTACACCTACAAACTACCAGGGCAGTTCAAAAGTGTGGGATGGGTTGTCTACAAGTCCATGAAATCACGGGCTGATTTTATTGGTCGGGGCGCGCGGATTTGAACCGCGGACCCCCTGCGCCCAAGGCAGGTGCGCTACCAGGCTGCGCTACGCCCCGACTGTTCTCGATTATAACTGCGATTTTAAATGACAGTGCGGAATGACGTCCCGGAGTGACGTTCCGGAGTGACATTTCCGACACTGCCGGAAGGTGGTGTGCCCTTCGAGCCGCACTCGTTCTATAATTTTAGCGGAAGTCATGTCCAGTTCACGCTACGCATTGGTAACGTACCTCCGCAATCCGATTGGCGAGTTCGTCGAACGTCTTCGCCAGGAACTCCATCCCACTACAGAGCACATGGCGGCGCATCTTACGATTCTTCCGCCGCGAGAGTTGACCGGGACGGAGGCTGCGGCTTTGGAATTTCTGGAAGAGGCTTGCTCCCGCGTGATCCCGTTCTGCGTTGAACTGGGCGACGTTGAAACATTTCTGCCGACCACCGCGACCGTATTCATCCAGGTAAAGCGCGCGGCGTATCGCATGCGCGAGCTGCATGATCAACTCTGCTGCAGGGGGTTGAACTGCGGGGAGAGCTGGCCGTACATTCCGCATCTCACGATTCTGAAGACCGACGACAACGCGGAGGCCCGGGCCGCCTTTACTATCGCGCGCGAGCGCTGGGCGCAGTTTACCGGCAGCCGCGAGGTAATGGTGGAGAAGTTGATGTTTGTCCGGGAGACTGGCGGCCATTGGCAGGACGTCGCGCCGCTGCTGCTAGGCCATCGCGAGCTGTCGTCTAAATCGTAATTCAGTAAATCGTAGTTCAGTAAATCATAGTTCAGTAAATCGTAGCTTTCACGGGGTGTTGGCAGGCGGTTGCGACCCTGTTCCGAAGGCAATCCGATAAAACCCATGAAAACCCGTATCCAGCGGGCTGTTTCCCGGTGTGGAGGTACATGTCCTTTCTACCCGTTGCCAACTCCATTGGACGGATTACCATAGATTCACGGGCTGCACCGCGAGCGCCGGATCCCAGGCTGCGGGTTGATTTAAGGTGACTTGGAATTGGATCGATAGTCGTCGATAGTTGTCGATAGTGATCGATAGTTATCGAAGGTTCGATCCCGAAATTCCGGTCAGAAGAGAGAATATGCAAATTGGGGTTTATGGGTCCGGCTATCTTGCTACGGTCATCTCTGCTTGCCTTGCCGATTTTGGCACTCCGGTTTGCTGCTGTCATGCGGACGGCTCGCGCATCATGGAAGTTGCCAAGGGCAACATCACTTTCTTCGAAAAAAATCTGCAGGAAGTAATCCGGCGCAACGTTCGTTCGGGCCGTTTGGTCTATTCGTCGGATCCGGAAGAATTGGCGCGGCGCACCCAAGTGATTTTTCTCGCCGAAGATTCTCCGCAGGGGCTGGAGGAGATTGTTCTGCGATTGGCTACGGCGTCGCAGGGCCGGTTTCAGGTGCTCTCGATCGTCACTCCGGTGCGAGTTGGTTCGACCACCATCATCGAAAAAAAGCTGAAGGAAAAAGCACTCAAGAGTTTGCTGGTATGCCAGCCCATGTTCTTCACCAATGGATGCGCGGTGGAAGACTTCAACTGGCCCGACCGGATCCTTCTGGGTACGGGCTCGAGCGAAGCGGTCTCTGCGCTGAAACAGATTTTTCATCCGCTGGTGATGCGCGGAGTTCCGGTGCTGGTCACGAATTACGAAACGGCGGAGTTGGCGCGCGAGGCGACGACGGCATTTGTGGCGACTAAGATTTCGTTTATCAATGAAATTGCCAGCCTGTGCGAACACGTGAATGCGGATGCGGTCAGCCTCTCGCTGGCTCTCGGGCTGGATAAGAAAATTGCGCCCCGCTGCCTGCAGCCGGGCGCCGGCATGGGCGGAATCTTCGCCGAGTCCGACATGGAATCGCTGACTGGCCTGGCGAAAGAGAATCGTGTCGATCTGAAAGTGTTGAGCGCGGCGCGAGCAGTGAATGTCGATCTGGCGAACCGTCTCATGCAGAAGGTGGCATTTGCGCTGGATACGGTGCAGAACAAAGATGTCGGCATTCTAGGGCTGGCATTTAAGCCGAATACCAACTCGGTCGCGGGATCGGCTTCCGTACAACTGGCGCAGAACCTGCTCGCTGGAGGAGCGCGCATACGCGCGTACGATCCGGTGGCGATTCCCGAGGCGCGTCTGCAACTCAATAGCACCGTGAAGTACTGCGAATCGGCCTATGGAGTCGCGGAAGGCGTGGACGCATTGATTTTCGCCACAGGCTGGCCGGAGTTTCGAACCCTCGATTTCGCCAAGATTCGCCACCTGGTGAAACGGCCGATCATCTTCGACACGAAGAATCTGCTCGACTCGTCACGGTTGCGTGCGATGGGGTTTCAGTACATGGGTGTAGGAAGACCATCGTAGCGCCGGTGCGCTGCGGTAGTTTTGCGAATCTTCAATGTTCAAGCTTCAATCGTAATCGTTAATCTTCGATCGTAACTCTCGATCGTCAATCTGAGTTGTTGAAGGCCGGACTTCCGCCGCAATTGCTATAATCGATCTCTGCGGTGGGAGTAGCTCAATCGGTAGAGCATCGGACTGTGGCTCCGACGGCTGCGGGTTCAATTCCCGTCTCCCACCCCAAAAATTCTCCCGCGTCGAATCTTGGATCATCCGTGCGCATACTCTTCAGTTAGTGCAACGCCTGCTTTCGCCAGTTATCGCTTTGCCGCTTCGGCAGCCTGTGCGAACATGATGCCGTGCCGAAGCGTCTAATCCGCGGGGTCATTAAAGCTGTAGCCGGAATTGCTGTTGTAGTTTTTATCCTAGCTCGATTCACGACGAATAACGGAGTGCTTCTCTTCTCAGGCTCAATCGTCGTGCTGCTCGTTTGCTTCGGTCTATTGAAGCTCTTGGAGGGCGATGATACGCGCCGGACGACTGTTGCAGTTCTCAGTTAGTGCAATGGCGATATTTCGCCAACAATGGCGAATGCCTCCGCTTCTTGGATCGCAGTCTGTCCTTCCCGACCTTGGGAAGACCGCCCGGTCGGCTGACACTCTTTTTTCTTGAGCCGTCACTGGTCAAGCAGCAATAGAATGGCATTGTCGCCTCCCCGAAGAGCGGTTCCCGACCGTTGAGACGCAGCACCCCCTGAGGCGAGACTCCAACAGTTCAGGCACCCCCGAGAGGAGACTACCATGAAGAAAACGTGGATCGGTATGCGGTTCACCAGCGTTATTCTCGCCAGCCTGCTCGCGTTCGGATGTGGAACCGGTTCTGGAAATGACCCGCACGGGCTCAAGACCAGCACATTTTCCCCACCCTCGATCACAGAGTTGGTGCCTAACAGCGTTCCCGTCAATAGCGTACCCTTTGCTCTGACCGTCAATGGCGCAAATTTCCTTACTGATGCCATTGTCGTCTGGAACGGTGCGCCTCTGAGTACGACATTCGTAACCTCGAACCAGCTTGTGGCTGTTCTTGAGGCAACAAACCTCATGAACACCGGTTTGATTCGGGTTTATGTTCGCACTGGGGGATTGAATTCAAATACCGTGGACTTTGATGTGACCGCGCAGTAGAGAACGACAGTCCATCAAGAACGCGCACGCCTACTGCGTCGCTATACGTGCGTCCAGGTCGCCAGGCACTCTCTGACCCGCCACAGCTCTAGCTGGGAAGTCTTGGCCACAGGCTTCGACGATAGTTGACGCTGCGAAACCGATAGTATCCTCTCCCCAAATGGCGAAATCCGCTTCCGGTGCAGGACCGACATGCCTACGTGCTACGGCCATTCGCGCACGACCATCAGCGCATGATCCATCGAACACGATCATGGGCACTATCTATTGGGAACTTCCACAGGTAGCAGGCTGCTTAGCCGCGGCTATAGAACTGCTTATTCCCTAGGAATAATAAAGGTAGAAGCAGAAGTGGAAATGGGTTGCATTAGCAAATTCCAATTGTTCCGGGAAAGGTCATCGGCTATTGGCGAAGCGGCGCGACGCGGATAGATGGTGGCAAGTGCGGGAAGCCTCAAGTGGGATGCGGCTCGCGCCGATGGAGCGAGTAATCCCTTATGAATGATGCCGACGATATTGTCAAAGAGTTTCTGGTTGAAAGTTACGAGAATCTCGACCGCCTCGATCGCGACCTGATCACGCTCGAGAAGAATCCCAAAGACAGCGATATCCTGGCCAGCATTTTCCGCACTATTCACACCATCAAAGGCACGTCGGGCTTTCTCGGTTTCGGCAAACTGGGAGCGGTGGCGCATATCGGCGAAAGCCTGCTCGGCCGGTTACGCGACGGTACGCTTGTCCTCGACGGCGAAATCACGACTGCGCTGCTGGCCATGGTCGATGCCATCCGGCAGATGCTGGCGAGCATCGAGGCGCAAGGCTCGGAAGGGGAACGGGACGACAGCGCGCTGATTTCCACGTTGACTCGGCTGCAGCACGATCCCGAAGCCGCCAGAACTGAAGCGGCGAAGAGCGAAGCGGCGAAGATCGAATTAGCAAAGATTGAATTGGCAAAGGTCGAATTAGCGAAGATCGAATTAGCGAAGATCGAATTATCTAAGACCGAAGCTGCGGCCGGGGAAGGCGGTGCGGAAGCGGCTGCTCCGCCGGCGAATATCGGCGCCATTCTGATGGAACGGACGGGTGTCACTCCGGCTGAGATTCAGCGCGCGGCAGCGCTCCAGAAAGAAGGCGACCCGCGCCATCTGGGCGAAATTCTGGTGGAACAGGGCGCGGTGAAGGCAGCCGATGTGGTCGAGGCGCTGCGGGTGCAGCGGGTGCAGCGGACCGCCCGTGTGTCCACGGCGGCAGCCTCGGACAGCACCATCCGGGTGGATGTGGGCTTATTGGACAAGGTCATGAATCTGGTTGGGGAACTGGTGCTGGCGCGCAACCAGGTCCTGCTGTTCGCGAACCGGTTGAAGGATGCGAGTTTTCTTGCCGCTTCGCAACGCCTGAACCTGATTACGACCGAACTGCAGGCTGCAGTCATGAAGACCCGGATGCAGCCTATCGGAAATATCTGGGGGCAATTTCCAAGAACTGTGCGGGACGTAGCCCTCGGCTGCGGCAAGGAAGTCAGGATCGAGATGGAGGGCAAAGAGACGGAACTCGACAAGACCATCATTGAGGCCATCAAGGATCCGCTGACCCATCTGGTGCGCAATTCCGTCGACCACGGCATTGAACTTCCCGCCGATCGTGTGCTCGCCGGCAAGGACCGGGTCGGGCGCCTGACCCTGCGGGCGTTTCATGAAGGCGGGCAAGTCAACATCGAAATCAGCGACGACGGCGCCGGCCTAAGCGTTGACCGCATCCGCAAAAAAGCGGTGGAGCGCGCGCTGATTACGGCGGAACAGGCAGCACGCATAACGGAGCGGGAAATTTTCAATCTCATTTTCCTGCCGGGATTCTCCACTGCCCAAAAAATAACGAATGTCTCGGGCCGCGGCGTGGGCATGGATGTGGTGAAGACGAATGTGGAGAAGATTGGGGGCACGGTGGATCTGCAGTCGGTGCTCGGACGGGGCACGACGGTGCGAGTCAAGATTCCGCTGACGCTGGCCATCATTCCGGCGCTGGTTGTAACTTGCGGCGGCGATCGCTATGCCATTCCGCAGGTCAGCTTGCTGGAACTGGTGCGGCTCGCGCCCGAGCAGGCGAAGAGCGGCATTGAGATGGTGCAGGGCGCGCCGGTGCATCGCTTGCGCGGCCGCCTTCTGCCGCTGGTTTATCTGAGCCGGGTACTCGATCTGTGCGATGCCGAATGGAACCCGCAAGAGGGGCGCCCGGTCAACATCGTGGTGTTGCAGGCGGAGGGGCGTGCCTTTGGCTTGGTGGTTGACGAGATCAACGACACCGAAGAAATCGTGGTCAAGCCGCTCGGTAAGCAGCTGAAGGGGGTCAACACCTTTGCCGGAGCGACCATCATGGGCGACGGGAAAGTGGCGCTGATTCTGGACGCGCTGGGCCTGGCGCAGAAGGCGAATGTGGTGAGCGAGCGGCACGACCGGACGGTCGCGGAGAAAGAACTATCGGCGGCGGAGAAGGACGCCGGGAACCGGCAAACGCTTTTGCTTTTCCAGGCTGGCGACCATGGGCGGATGGCGATTCCGCTGGCGCTGGTGGCGCGGCTGGAGGAATTTTCCCGCAACAAAGTGGAAAGGGCGGGCCAGCGCAAGGTGGTGCAATACCGGGGGCAGATCATGCCCTTGATCGAGGTGGCGGAGGCGGTCGGAGAATCGGCTTCCGCGGCCACCGATGCCAACTCCCGGCTGCAGGTGCTGGTCTATGCCGAGCGCGGGCATAGCGTGGGGCTGGTCGTGGAGCGCATTCTCGACATCGTGGAAGAGGACGTGGTGCTCGATCGCATGGCGGAGCGGGCCGGAATTCTCGGTTCGGCGGTGGTGCAGCAGCGGGTGACGGACATGCTCGATGTGCAGGGAGTGGTGCGGGCGGCGGACCCAGAGTCTTTCGCGGTGGCGGCGGAGTAAGGGGGGAACCAAAGGGAGCGAACAAACGCTAGCGAATAAACAAAAAACGAGCAAACGAAAAACAAGCAAACGAAATACGAGGCAAATTTTCCATGGCGCAGAGCGAGCAATTTTGTACGTTTTTTCTTGATGGGCACTTTTTTGGAGTGCCGGTGCAGCAGGTGCAGGAAGTGATCCGCTATCAGGAGATGACGCGGGTGCCGCTGGTGCCGCAGGCGGTGCGCGGCCTGATTAATCTGCGCGGCCAGATTGTCACCGCCATCGATCTGCGGCGGCGCCTGGGGATGAGCGAACGCCCGGCGGACAAGTTGCCGATGAATGTGGTGGTGCGCACCGACGATGGAGCGCTGAGTTTGCTGGTGGACGAGATCGGGGATGTCATCGAGGCGGAGCAGAAGACCTTTGAGGAGCCTCCAGACACGCTGAAGGGGATGCGGCGGGAGATGATTCAGGGTGTCCACAAATTGAACGACCGCCTCATGCACGTGCTGGATATCGAAAAAGCATGCCGAATAATGGAAGCGCCGGAAAGCGCAGTTGCGGTCCGCTAGCTGCGGTGTGCGAATTATTCGATCTGTGTGGGTGCCCATTCGGGTGCTGCTCGATGTTGTCGATGTTGCCAAAGATGTTGTCAAAGATCGCTTTTACTAAAGTCTGTATTTTCGATGCCGATGAAAATCATGTCCGGACGATGTTGCATAACTCCCGCACCCGCGCGGATGATGATGGCCGCGAAATTCTTCCGTGAATCCTGATAACGCTGATAACGCTAGTGACGCGAATAAGGAGAAATGAAATGACGCTGACTCTGGGAAAAAAACTGGGCGTTGGCATGGCGATCATACTTTTCCTGATGGTCCTGAACTCGGTCGTGGCCTACGAGAAAGCAGACGCCACCCGGAAAAGGCTGGACCAGTCATTCACCACGGCGCTCAACCAGCCGCTCGGAGAGATGGCCGATTCCTTTGACAGTTTGCTGCAGACAAGCAAGGCGGATTTGGACAACGACACCCAGTCCATGAATATGACGATTATGGCGACCACGGCCGTCGGACTGGCAATCGGAATTATCGTCGCGTTTGTCGTCACCCGCGGTATTGCAGGCACCGTGAGCAATGAGAAGTTGGCGCTCGATGGACTGTTGGCGGACGCAACGATGCTGTCGAACGCGGCCGCAGAAGGCAAACTTTCGACGCGCGCCGACGCCAGCAAGCACCACGGTGCCTACGCGGAGATTGTGCGCGGCGTGAACGGCATGCTGGATGCGATTCTCCTGCCGATTGGCGAGGCCAACCGCATTCTCTGCCAGATCTCGAGTGGCGAAATCGACGAACTGATCTCTCAGACCTACAAAGGCGACCACGAGAAGATGAAACTGGCGGTCAACAACATCGCGACCGTGGTGCAGAACCTGCAGCAGGAAATGGCTCGCCTGACCGACGCGTCCGAGGACGGACAACTTTCCGAGCGCGGCAAGCCGGCGCAGTTTCAGGGAGCGTTCGCGGAGGTGGTACGCGGCGTCAACAGCATGCTGGATGCGATTCTGTTGCCGATTGGCGAGGGCAACCGCATTCTCACTTTGATTCGTGGCGGTAACTTGCGCGAGCGGGTCGAAATAGCCTGCAAGGGCGACCACGCCAAGATGAAAGATGCCATCAATGGCGTGCATGCGTGGTTGACGGAACTGACTGCCTACGTGACCAAGATTGCGAACGGCGACATGTCGGCCGCCATGGGGAAGGCCTCCGACGCCGATCAGATTCACGAATGGCTGCTGTTGATGAAAACCAACATTATTGCCGTGTCCGCCGAAGCCACCGCGCTCTCGAAGTCGGCGGTGGAAGGCAAACTCGCGACGCGGGCCGACGCCAGCAGGCACCAGGGCGACTACCGCAAGATCATGCAGGGGGTCAACGATACCCTGGACGCCGTTATTGGGCCGTTGAACATGGCGGCCAAGTACGTAGACCAGATCTCCAAGGGCGAGGTGCCGGCCAAAATCACGGAAGCCTACAACGGAGACTTCAACAACATCAAGAACAACCTGAACGCCTGTATCGATGGCTTGGGCGGCTTAGTCGAAGCGAATGAAGTTCTCCAGTTGATGGCCACGAACGACTACACGACCCGGGTCCGGGGATCGTATCAGGGAGTTTTTGCGGAGGTTGGCAAAGCGACCAATAAGACGGCGGACACAGTTCGCATCAGCATGGAGATGCTGGGGCAAAATGTGCAGACGCTCTCCAGCGCGGCGGAAGAACTGACTGCCACCAGCCGGCAGATGAGCGCGAATGCCGAAGAGACTTCGGCGCAGACGCGAGTTGTCTCCTCGGCAACGCTGCAGGTCAACCAGAATCTGCAGACGGTCGCAACCGGCGCCGAAGAGATGGGCGCGAGCATCAAGGAAATTGCCAAAAACGCAACCGAGGCAGCGAGGGTTGCGACCTCCGCGGTAAAGGTCGCGGAAACCGCGAATACGACCGTATCGAAGCTGGGAGACTCTTCGACTGAAATAGGGCAAGTCATCAAAGTAATCACTTCCATCGCGCAGCAGACGAACCTTTTAGCTCTAAACGCGACCATCGAAGCGGCCCGCGCCGGTGAAGCTGGCAAAGGTTTTGCGGTGGTGGCAAACGAAGTGAAAGAACTGGCCAAGGAAACGGCCAAGGCCACGGAAGACATCAGCCGCAAGATTGAAGCCATTCAGACCGACACGAAAGCGGCGGTCGGAGCGATTGGCACGATCAGCGAGGTTATCAACCAGATCAATAGCATCTCCAACAGCATAGCGACGGCAGTCGAGGAACAGAACGCCACGACCAACGAGATGGCGCGCAACGCCAGCGAAGCAGCGCGAGGCAGCGGTGAAATCACGAGCAATATCAGCGGTGTCTCCGAGGCGGCGCAGGGCACCACGCTAGGCGCGGCGGAGACGCAGAAAGCGGCTGGCGAACTGGCGAAGATGGCCACGCAACTTCGCGGCTTGGTCGATCAATTCAAGATCGGGAACGGCGATAGCGGAAGCGAGAACCAGGCGAATCCGCGGCAGGGAAAGGCATTCAGCCACGCTGCGGGCGCACACTAAATAACAGGCGCGTCGAGGCCTCCGTCAGCTTAGGACAAGACAAATATGAAGCCAGTCCGGGTATTAATCGTGGACGATTCGGCGGTCATTCGGAAGATGGTGAGCACCATGCTCTCCTCCGATCCGGAAATCGTCGTTGCCGGGACGGCAGGGAACGGCCGCGTGGCGCTCGGACGGATTCAGGACCTGAAGCCCGATCTGGTCACGCTCGACATTGAAATGCCGGAGATGGATGGACTGGAAACGCTGGTTGAAATTCGCAAACTTTATCCCAAGTTGCCGGTGATTATGTTCAGCACTTTTACGGAGCGAGGTGCGGCGGCGACGCTGGATGCGCTGGCGCGAGGCGCGAGTGATTATGTAACCAAGCCCTCGCAGAGCGGGACGGCGGAGCTCACACAGGAGCTTTCGACAGAGAGGGTGCGGGAAGAGTTGCTGCGAAAGATCAAGTCATTATGCGCGTTCTGCGTGCCGCATTCGATACCCGCAGTTCCGCATATTCCAATCTCCGAACGGCCGCAGTCGCGGATCGACGTGGTCGCGATCGGTTCGTCCACGGGCGGGCCGAACGCGCTCTGTGAGCTGATTCCGCAGTTTCCCGCGGATTTTCCGGTCCCGGTTGTGATCGTGCAGCACATGCCTCCATTGTTCACGCGCCTGCTGGCCGAGCGTCTGAACACGCTCTCGCCGCTGGGAGTGCAGGAAGGCAAGGAAGGACAGAAATTGCAGAGTGGCGATGTTTGGATTGCCCCGGGCGACCATCACATGACGGTCAGCCGCAAGGGGACGGAATTCGTACTTGGCCTGAACCAGGATGCGCACGAAAATTCCTGCCGCCCGGCGGTGGATGTACTGTTCCGCTCGGTGGCTCGCACTTACGGGGCAAACGTTTTGGCGGTGGTTTTGACGGGCATGGGGGCGGATGGAACGCAAGGGTCAGCCAAGATACGGGAGGCAGGCGGAAAAGTGCTCGCACAGGACGAAGCTTCGTCGGTGGTCTGGGGCATGCCTGGAAGTGTGGTCGCTGCGAACCTGGCCGACCGCGTGTGTCCGCTGAGCAGCATTGCGCACGAAGTGGTGCGTTGGGTTGCCATGCGGCGGACTTTAGAACACGCTGCAGGACGCTGAAAATTTCGGATGTTTGGACCCGGAAAACTCGCTGGGCGAAAGATAAACGATGCCTGTTGAAATAGGAAAACCGAATACTGGAGCCGCTCCTCAAGTCGAGAAGACTGATCCTGCGTACTTAAAGATTCGCGACCTGATTTACGGGGTTTCCGGAATCTATTATTCCGACGAGAAGCTGTATCTTCTCAGTTCGCGCTGTTCGCGCCGGATGGCCGCGCTTAAAGTGGCCACCCCTTCGGAGTATCTGGAGCACCTCACGACCCGGGGAAACCGCGATGCCGAGCTGCGTCTGCTGCTGAACGAAATCACTATTGGCGAGACTTATATGTTCCGCCACCCGGCGCAATTGGATGCGCTGCGCAACGTGATTATTCCCCAGATTTTGCGGATCAAGAATCAAGCCAGCCTCAAATGTCTTCGCTTCTGGTGTGCGGGATGTTCAACTGGAGAAGAGCCCTATACGCTGGCCATGTTTCTGCTGGAGGAAAAAGACAAGATGCTGGCCGGTTGGACATGGGATATTCTGGCCACCGACTTAAACGATAATTCGCTCGAGACTGCGTGTGCCGGCATTTACGGCGAATACGCCCTGCGCAACACCAGCGATCTGCTGCGGCGGAAATACTTCAAAGACCTTGGCGACAAGCGGCTCCAAACCAATGATTTACTCAAGTCGCAGCTTCGCTTTGACCGTCTCAACCTCAGCGACGACAGCAAAATGATATTCCAGAAAGGCATGGACATCATCTTTTGCTGCAATGTGCTGATTTATTTTGATCTGACATCGAAGCGGCGTGTAGTGCAGCACTTCTACTCCAATCTGATGCCCGGAGGCTATCTTTTTATGGGTCACGCCGAGTCGCTGTTCCAGGTGGACGATTCATTTCGGCTGATGCATTTTCCCGGGACAATGGGGTACTGGAAACCTACATCCATGCAAGCGGCGGCAGGAGGCAAGAAATGAACGCGAAACTGCAATCGCAACTGCGGGAGCAGGTTAAGAAGCTGGATTCGATCTCCGCCGCCCCGGCAATCTTAAAGCCGCTCCTCGATGTGATGCGCCTGCCATCCGACCAGATCAAACTCGAAAAAGTGGTCGAGATGATATCGTTCGACGGATCAATCGCGGCGCAGTGTCTGCGGCTGGCAAACTCTCCCCTCTACCGCAGGCGCGAAACCGAAACCGTGCGCGCTGGGGTGATGGCCCTTGGTATCGACCGGGTGCGTTCCATGTTGCTCGGATTGTGCCTCAACCGAGTGATTCCGCAGGACAAGTGGGTGCTCGATCCAAATGCTTTCTGGCGGCATTCGCTGGGCTGTGCTTTAGTCACGCAAAGGATGGCCAAGAGAATCGACTATCCAGAACCTGAAAAAGCTTATCTCGCCGGATTAATTCACGATCTCGGTTTTCTGGTGAATTCGGTCCTTTATCACGACGGTTTCAAAGAATGCCTTCGTCTCGCTACCGAGCAACATGCGCCTCTCAACGTTATTGAAGAGCAAATACTCGGTTTCTCTCATTGCGATACGGGACAGATGCTTTGCGAACACTGGGGATTATCCAAGGAATTCGGAGAGAGCGCTCGATGCCACCACGACGTGAGCCTGCTTCCGACGGCGGGGCCGCTCGCATGCCTGGTTCATCTCGGCGACCTTCTCTGCCGGATGCAGTATTTGGGCTATGGTTACGACGAGATTATGGGAGTTGACCTGGGCAGCGATGTGGCCTGGGAAACTCTGGTTATCACCTATCCGGCTCTGGCAAAAATGGATCTGATCCGCTTCACGCTCGACATTGATGGAGCTATGCCAGAAATTACGGCGACTGTTGATTCCGTTTTTGGCGCAAAGCAAATGGCAGCGGTTGCGAACAGTCGACGAACGCATGGAGCCGATCTCGACGAATTCAGCAAAAAAAAGAATTCAGCAAAAAAACGCCCTGAGCGTTGAAGCTCAGGACGTCCTCGGCAGCCCTCCCCCAGAACTGCCAGACTACCCGCTCATGCTATGTCCACTTGGCCGCAGTGTAAATGTCACTTACGTAATATGAGATTGGTGCTGAGAATGACGAGTTATGAGCGCGGAAGTAACGTTACCCTGAGAAGTGAAGGAGACGCGGGAGTTATTGCTGTTCTAACTTTGGGCTGAAATGATCCCTGAGCGCGCGAAGCGTTCAGGCGTCGCGGCCTAGCGCCTCACCGCTAGTGCTTTATCGCTTAGTCCAGGTTTTCCCGCCGTCGGTACTGCTCCATACTTCGCTAGTGCCTGTAGAAACCACAATCTGCTGAGAGTTTTGCCTTCCGGTGGGCGTGTCACTGCTGGAGTCGTTCTTTGGCGAATCACTATTTCGCAAATCACGATTTGATAAGTCACTATTGGGCAAATCAATTTGAGTTATATCCGAATTTAGCAACCCATCATTCATGGATGGATGCACCTGCGTCCAACTCACCCCGCCATCGGTAGAGTGGAACAGCGCGCCAGCCTCCCCGCCAGCCCACACATCTTGGCCGCGGCTTGCGTAGCTTAACAACGAACGATCTGCGCGCAATGCAATTTGCCACGTGTTGCCAGCATCGGACGACCGCCGCAGGGCACCGGAGGCAATAGCCCATGTAACTGGCTGCGTTGCGTCGCCCGAAGCCTGAGCCTGTGCTCCTGTACTTTGTGTTTCTTCAGACGGCAGAGCTGGCTTTGCCTTCTCAATCGGCGGCGCATCGTTCCGCGCCATTAACACCTCGTCGGAACGAGGCGAATTTGTCGGTCTCTTCTTGTGGGCAGAGCGCGCCGCGAAACGCGACGACGTGTGTGTGTTTTCTTTGCCCGACAAAGTTGATGCGGCCACGCTTTGAGGTTTATCGCTCTGGCTAATGGCGGTCGAAGGGTTCGAAGAAGACGAGACGACCTGGGAATCCGCGGCCGGCGACATGTTGGTGTTGACCGGATGGCTTATCGCAGACTGCGTCGGCTGATTTTTCTTTGCTGGATGCAATACGAGAAGAGACGCTGCAAGCGCAGCTCCCGCCGCCAACCCGGCCCAGCCCAGATTCGGCCATGCTAGCCTGGGCCACCAATTTTTCTTGGGCGTGAGTGGGATTGAAGTTGGCCGTACAGGCGCGGACTCAATTGAAACTGAGACGGGCGTGGAGTCGACGCCGGCGCTGGCACCTTCCAAGGCAGAGTCCCAGGCAGAGTCCCAGGCAATGTGAACTGTTTCCCGGCAGTCTCCGCAGAGCGCCAGGTGATGCAGGACATCTTCTCGCTCCAACGCAGAAATCGATTGCTCGGCAAACGCCGTTAGCAGATTCGCATCTGGATGAGCTCTCGCCACCGGATCGCTCTCTGGCGGAGCCGTCCGTAGGCGGTCGTATACGATTTTGGGCACTTCACTCATTATTATTCGCCAATTACCCTTTGCCAGTCATTTTCGCCAGCTCTAGTCTGGAAGTAACAGTTGCCGTCCGTACCAGGATCCTACCGACCACTGCTTCAGCCCTTACTACCATCCCGGTCATTCGTATTATTATTCGTCTTCCGATCAGTACTAGTTCTCTCAGGGAACGTTTTTGCGCTAGAATCTTGCGTCAAATGCGCCCTTAAATTCAACTGCAAATCCCGGACGTCAATTTCGAGCGCTTCGGTCGCTTGAGCGTGGCTCATGCCGAGCGCTCGAAGGCCTGCCAAAATCCTTTTACGGAGCGCGGTTGCGAGGCGGTCCAGGCGGCGGCTTACGCTCGATTCGTGCAATCCCAACATGCGTGCGATCTCCGCCAGCGTGCGGCCATCGAGGTAATAGGCGGCCAGAGTGAATCTGTCCTCCGGCGAGAGCTCAGCAAGGGCCTCGTCGGTGGCGGCCTCCAACCGGCGATCGGGGACAGTGTCCGGGTGTGGAACGGGCGCGGCAAATTGCACGCCCTCATCACTTTGTTCCTCCAGACTGACGGTTCGTTTCTGCTTGCGATATCGATTGATAAATTCCTGCGCCATCACCGTGCGCAGCCAGCCCTCGAGCGAACCGCGCCCGGTGTAGGACACTAGTTTCGAAATACGGACTCCGTCACGCAGATTAACGCCATACAAATCGGCGAATAACGAATCGGCTAACTCCTCGGCGTGCGTGCTATCGCGAGTAATGTGGATCGCCATCCGATGCAGCTTTTGGCGATAGCGGCTGATAAAATCCTGCCACGCTCGTTCATCGCCTGCTGCGCACCCGCGCGCGAGCGCGAGTTCCTCTACATGCAAGCTTGCGCCGAAGTCTGACTTTTCTGGAGCCGAAGCGTCTGGATTCTGGGGAAAATACTTGCCTCGAATCTCATCGAGTATTTCCGCGAATTTCGTCTCGCTAATCCCGTAAACCGCGGCGGAACTGCGTTCGTAAAGGCCCGCAAAAGGGTTCGCGTCATCGCCGGATTTGACGGGTCTCGAAGAGTTCTGAATGGACATGCCTTACACGATGCTAGCAATATTTTTGATGCAAGGAGGGACAAATCGTGCGTTCTTTTTCAGCGAGCAAAGAGAAAAACTCCTGGAAGACTCGCTTCGTCTCCCGGCACGCGTGGCTGTGGCGTGCCGGGACTGGAGGGCGGCTCTCCTGCCATGACAAAATATTTATTCGACATATTTATTCACATATTTATTTGACAACACGCGCTAAACCTTTGTGCACGACGTCATTCGCGTCATACGCCAGATTGAGGGCCGGCAGTTCGTCGCGCGTAAACCAGCGAACATCAGCGGCATCGCTCGCGGCTTTGATATCTCCATTCATTTCTCCATTTAACGGACGGCACAAGAAATCGATGAGCACAAAGTGATAGCGGACTCGCCCATCGTCGCCTGGAATTATGCGCTCGTAAACGCCCAGCATTTCTACCGTTTCAACTAACAACCCGGTTTCCTCACGAGCTTCGCGGACGGCGGCTTCGCGCAAATTCTCTCCACATTCGAGCACGCCGCCGGGCAACGACCACTCGCCCAGAAGCGGCGGTGTTCCTCGCTGGATCAACAGCACGCGCGGCTGGCCCTGCTCGTTCGGCCTGGTGTCGACGATTACCGCTCCTACTCCTACCAGCGGCGACTCCGGATATTCACGTTTCATGCGGTTCTCACAGCGATGCCCATTTAAGTCTCTCTCCGCGTCTCCATATCAATTGAAAGGACGCAACAGTATAAAGCCTTGAGAAGCGCTTCACGGGCAACCGATAGATCCGGGCTGCAGTCTTAAGTTGTGGATTTGAACTGGAGAGTCATAAATCTGCGACCCGGAATACAATAACCGCCATGTCACTCGAAGAGTACAAACGAAAGCGGCGCTTCGAAGAAACACCCGAGCCTCCGCCGAAAGTTGAAAAGAAATCGCGCCATCGTTTTGTGGTGCAGCGCCATGCGGCGACACGCCTGCACTACGATTTTCGGTTGGAGATGGAAGGCGTTCTGAAGTCCTGGGCGGTTCCCAAAGGGCCGTCGCTTGATCCTGCAGACAAGCGACTGGCGATGCAAGTCGAGGATCATCCCGTCTCATATTTCGATTTTGAAGGCACCATTCCGCAAGGCAATTATGGCGGCGGCACGGTGATGGTTTGGGATGTAGGAACGTGGGAACCACTGTCTCCGGTTCCGGTGAACGGCGAATATTTGCCGGGCACGGAAAAAGAAGCTATTGCGATGCTAGAGAAAGGGGACCTCAAATTCCGCCTGCATGGAAAGCGGCTTAAGGGCGATTTCGCGCTGATCCATATCAAGGCTCGCCGCGCGGGCAGCAAGGGCAACGAGTGGCTTTTGATCAAGAAAAAAGATGATGAAGTGGTCGACGGCTACGACATTGACGCCTACGAAACGTCGATTTTGACTGATCGGACGATGGCACAAATCGCGGGCGATGAAGGCTCCGCGGAGTGGAAGAGCAGTCGTCCGGCGGCGCGCGGCAGCATAAAAGGCGCATGGCTGGCGGACGCAGTAGCGCGAGCCGATGCCAAGCGCAAGGCGGCGGCCGTTCCAAGTGCGAAGCAGGCCGAGAAGAATAATGCTTCTTTGAAAAGTTCGAAAGGCGGGGCGAACGCACCCGTTACCAAGAGTCAGAGTAAGAGTAAGAGTAAAAAAAAAGTCTCTGAAAGTGCTCCGAGCGTAAAGAACAGCAAGGTCTCGGATAACGCGTTAAGTACGGTACCCGGCGCGGTACAACGTCCGATGCCGACGATGATCCAGCCGATGCTGGCCACGATCACGGCTGAATCTTTCGATAATCCTGATTGGCTATTCGAAATTAAATGGGACGGCTATCGAGCTATCGCTTTCATCGAAGAGGGACGGGCGCGGCTGGTTTCTCGCAATCAGAATGAACTCACCTCGCAGTTTCCTGAACTCGCGGCCCTGCCAAAATATGCAAAAGCTGAGCGGGCCATTCTCGACGGAGAAATTGTTGCGCTTGATGACGAAGGTCGTCCCTCCTTCAGCCTGATGCAGCAACGTACGGGATTTCAGCCCGGCAAGCGGCAGCTGCCGGGGCGTTCCGGCGTTCCCATCATCTATTACGCATTCGACTTGCTCTACCTGGATGGTTTCGACCTGCGTCGAGTGACGCTTGAGCGCCGCAAGGAATTATTGCAAGAGCGAATCAAACCCGGAGAACTCGTTCATTATTCCGATCACGTTGCGGAGAAGGGCCTCGACCTTTTTCAGGCGGCGAAGCAACGCGGCCTCGAGGGTATCGTAGCGAAGAAGCGCAATAGCTGTTACGAAGAAAAGCGTTCGCGCGACTGGCTGAAGATCAAAATCACGCAGCGCCAGGAATGCGTCATCGGAGGCTACACCGATCCCGAAGGCAGCCGTGAATATTTCGGCGCGCTAGTGCTGGGACTCTATGACCGGCAAGGGCGATTGATTCATGTGGGGCAGGCTGGCACCGGCTTTGATCACAAAGCGCTCAAGGAAATGTTCGCTCGATTGCAGCCGCTCAAAACAAAACAGAATCCGTTTTATGGTTCGCTAGGCGGATTACGCAAAGTTCAGTTCGTGCGTCCGGAACTTGTCGCCGAAATTAAATTCTCTGAGTGGACCCACGAAACAGCGGATGGCGGGGTGAAGTTGCGGGCGCCTGTGTTCATGGGGCTGAGGGCTGATAAATCGGCGCAAGAGTGCAGGCTGGATGAAGCGATTGCTAGCTAAAAAGTGAGCGAAACATTTTATGAGTTGTCATCCCGAACGGAGTGAGGGATCTGCATTTCGCTACTAACTTCAGGTCCTTCGCTTCGCTCAGGATAACGAGGTAGGGTCAGTTGTATGCCGATGCTAGAAGGCGCTGCCGCCGCCGCCGCCGAATCCGCCTCCGGAAAAGCCTCCGCCTGAAAAGCCGCCTCCACTGCTGAATCCAGAACCGGTAGAACTCGACCTCGGAGTTGAAACAAAGACCTGGTGCATGTCTGACGCCATGCTGTGCATGGAACTGGAAAAGAAGAGTGGGCTAAAGCCCGTATATCCATTGGGCGAAACGTACCAGCTTGGCGGGTCTTTAATGATGCCGTCGAAGGCTTGCGCCCAGTGGTGTTCCACTCCTAACGCCATGGCGTAGGGGAGAAATTTTTCGAAAGTGTCGGGCGGCATGCGCTTGATGCGGTCGGCGTCAACCCGGTTCATGAATTCTTCAAACCCAAGAACTGCGATTCTGGTGCGTACTCCGGCTACCGTCTTTGCGGTCATCTGCCGGGCAAACAGCCACCAGATAATTGCTGAAACAATTACGCTGCCGATCACCAGCGGAACAGAAGAGAAGAGGTTCATCCAACCCATGACCTGGATGGCAATTACCAGAATCGCAATCGCGATACCCGCGGCGATGCTATAGCCATTCGCCGATTCCGGATCAAGCATGTAGACACCTTTGCTCTTGAGCGACGACATAATGTCTTGTCGAACAACCGGAATGACCGTGTAGAAGCGGTTCTTCAGGCTGGATAACTGAGTTTCCGTTCCTTCCAGGAAAATATTCTCCAGCATCACGCGTTCGTGCGGCGTGAGATCTGGTCCCCACTGCTCGCGCGGTTTGAGCAAATGGAATAGATAATCTTTGTGGTGAAATACCAGAAACGTGTCGACTTTTTCTTCGATCTTGATGTAGCCGCGGACGGCAAGGTCCACAATCGTGCTAGTAATGTCGCGTGGATGGATGGTGTCGTCGACTAATGTTCCGGCCTCAGCCGGGCAAATACCTTTGGGAGGTTCATACTGCGGGGCGACGGAGACGCCAGGATCGGGATCGCGTCCAACGGAGTACCAGAGCGCAAACATTACGGCGAAAGTGAAAAAGGGCAAGAACAGGATGGGGTTGCTCCCCAAAAACCAGAATAATTTTGTGAGCGCAGACGGAGCTTTGATAATGCCCGCCGGAATATAAATATCGATAGTTGCGCCGCCCCGCATGGGAAGCGGCCGAGTCGTTTCGAAGATAACGTTCGCGTCCTTAACTTCGACGTTCGCTTCGCTTTGCTTCGAACCGTAGGCGCCGGTGAAGGCCTGGGCGCGAATTCCGCCCACCGCGTTTTCGGGCAGGGTGATGAAGGCCGAGGCGTGGTCGATCGGAACAGGCCAATCATTTCCGGTTACATTCCAGTAGAACTCCGCGTAATTGTCGTTGTTACCGCCGCTGTTGCTCCCAAAAAACCGGACGCCATTGCGCACGGAGTAATCGATATTGACGACGCGCGTAGTGTCGACGGCGCCGGGAAGATAAATTTTGAGATCGCGGTAAGCGCCAGACTTGCTCGAATCGTATTTGAGCTTCTTCCCATCTTCGTCGGTCACGCTGATGACTTTGAGAAAAAGTGTGTAGTTCGATCCGTCGGCCCCGGGATACTCGACTGGAATCGTGCGATGGATGCCGTGCCACTCGCCGACGAAGGCAAGGGTGATTTTTTCGCTGACCAAGGCGGTACCGTCGGCGGCGATCGAGATTGTGTCCTGAAAATCTTTGACGCGCCAGTTGCGGGACTGTCCTTGAGCGACACTGGAAACCAGAAGCAAAAACAACGTCAAAATCTTTACCACAGGGGATACAGGGGAACACAGGGGGCTGCGGGAATTTCGCGGCGGCTGATAACGAAGCGATCGCGGCGGCGGCATGCCTAAAATTTCACTGCCACCGGTTCGCGATCGGCGGCTGCGGTTTCAAAGAATTGTTTCTGCTGGAATCCGAACATTCCAGCCAGAATATTTGTGGGGAAAGATTGAATCTTGGTATTGAGGTCGCGGACGACGGCATTGTAGTAGCGCCGCGCATTCTGGATGGCGTCTTCAATCTCGCTGAGCGAGTTCTGCAATTGCGTGAATTCCTGCGAAGCCTGAAGCTGAGGATAATTTTCGGCGACGGCAAACAAACTTTTCAGCGCGCCGGTAAGCTGATTTTCAGCGGCGGCTTTGTCGACAGGCCCGGTTGCCTGCATGGCCATCGAGCGAAATTTCGCAATGTCTTCGAAGGTAGTTTTTTCGTGAGTTGCATAGCCCTTCACGGTTTCAACCAGGTTTGGAATCAGATCGTGGCGCCGCTTGAGCTGAACGTCGATATCTGACCAAGCTGACTCGGAGCGCACCCGCAGCTGGACCAGGCTGTTGTACATCGCAATCAGGAAGAATCCCAGAAGAACGACGACCGCCAGAACGGCTAATAGCATGTGAGTACCCTCGATGCGGATTCAAGGGAAGTTAGCACAGCGGGAGACCCTGGGCAATAGTGAGGCGCGCGAATCGCGCCCTGGGCAATTTCTAGAGAAGAACAATATCGTGTTTGACGAAGCGATTCAGGAAAAAGTGCGATAGCTTACGCGAGTGCAACTGGTGCCGGGAGGGGGAGTCGAACCCCCAAGGGCCGAAGCCCGGCGGATTTTGAGTCCGCTGCGTCTGCCAGTTCCGCCATCCCGGCTCATCGAGCGGTGAGAGACTTAGCTTAATTCACGGTTGTAGGCTTTGCAACCTAACCTGATCTTGACTTTGCTCGTGTGGTGACGGGGCTTTGCCCGTCCCTGCGGGACCGAGCCCGCCACCACACAATCCTTCCCCTACTTCACAATTTCCAGCTCCTAAAGCTTTTCTACCATCGGGCCGATAGTACAGACAGGCGGGAGTGCGGTTATAGGCCGCCATGAGGTGAATCATGTCAGTTGGAGCGATTTCAGCAGCGGGGCTTGGTCAATCGGTTTTGTCGTCCAGCGGGGCGAGCCAGGTGCAGCAAACATTGCAGACCCTGCAAAATAGTCTGGCAGCGGGAAACTTGAATACCGCCTCCTCCCAATTTGCGATTTTGCAGAATCTGTTTCAGAGCTCGGCAACGGCCAGTGGCAGCAGCGCTTCGACCAATACGCAACTTTCCACCGATCTTACTGCGCTTGGCAGCGCACTTAGTTCCGGCGATTTGCCCACAGCGCAATCAGCTTTTGCGACGGTGCAAAACGATCTCAAGAACTCGGCCTCGCCGACACAGACAAATGAAATTAGCGCGGCATCACAATCTGTGCAGTTAGTGCAGCAAATACTTGGCTCACTCGATACGTCTGCTGCTTCCACAACTGACAACACGAGCTCGTTGTTGGGTCAAGTTTATGGAAGCAAGAGCGGGCTAAACGTGATTGCCTAGCATTTTACGATTCTGGAAGATCGCCAGAATTTCGCGCGCCGCTGTCCACTCTTACTGCGCTGTAGGTGCGTAGAAAAAATAATCAGCCGAGTAGTTGCTTCGGGATTCGTTTCCGTTCGCGGGCGCACTGCATGTACCCGCTTGCGGTGGCATTCCACCGTCGGTATTAATTCGTTGGATGCTGGTTACACGGTCCATTATTCCGTTTCCGGAGTGACTCGCTGCCGATAGAAGGAGCCACGGTATTGCGCCGGCTTTCGGCGCATCGTGTTTGGCTACGACTTTGCCCGTCACTTCGCTTCCATCAATATGTCTCCATGTTGGCCCGGCGGAGTGATGGACGATTGTCTTGCCCGTGTCGTCGCTTAATTCGGCCTCAGGAGCTTTCAGTACCCAGTTCGAACCTTGCTCTGAGCTTTGGCAAACATAAATTTGCACTCCTTTGGCATGCCCGACGAGAATCACAGCTTCGCCTGCGGGAGCTTTCAAGTTGTCGGGCACGGCAGGTCTTTCTGATGCGAAGAGCAGCCCGAATAAAACAGTCGCAGCGCCGATGACTTGGACAAAAGTCTTCATTTTTTATTCTCCTGCAAAAATTGAACTAACCGCGAAATTACATCTTGCCTAGAAACCTGGCAGTGGCGTGATTCCTTTCGTCTCGACGCATTCGTAGGATCTCCCGGCCGCCAGGTTTTTGTATTCTTCGGTTCTTCCACTTGGCCACTCGATTAGCAGGCGATCGATTTTATCTTGCTTCCCTAATCCGAACGTTACGGGTAGTTCGGATTGCGACAGATAACTTGAACCGCTTTTTACCATGCGCGATTGGATGATGGTCGCATTGGATGTTGCATTCGCTGCTGCGTACGACGTTCCGTGAAAGATCTTCACCGCAGCGCCAATGGCATCGCGATTTGATTTCGTTCCTATCAACCGAATTCGGATGCTGCGGTTGCCGGACGTCTGATCGTTGCGGTATAGATAGGCGGGGCCATTGTTGCTAGTGATCAACAGATCGAGATCGCCATCGCGATCGAAATCGCAATAGGCTAGGCCGCGTCCGACTTTTGGTTGACTGAAACCGCCTCCGATTTCGGACGCTACGTCCACGAAATTTCCTTTACCGCGATTCAAGAAAAGTTGTGGAGGCTGCGCGTAGCCGACGCCGCTGACATTTCGAACGGTGTCATCGATATGTCCGTTAACAACCGCCAAGTCGAGCGCGCCATCAAGATCGGCATCGAGAAACACGCAACCGAATCCTAACTTATCTTTCGACGCCTGCCCCACTCCGCTCGGCATTGCTAGGTCAACATAATTGCCGTCGTTCGTAAGCCGATAGAGACCCGTCATCTCATTATCGAAATTCGTGATTGCAACACCAGGGCGCCCGGAATTCTCAAAGTCCGCAACGTCAACGCCCATGCCGGCACGGGCGCGGCCCTCAGTGGAAAAAGCGATGCCGGCATCGACCGCTACATCTTTGAATGTGCCATTGCGCTGGTTGCGATAAAGTTTATTAGGTTGGGTATCGTTCGTCACCAGCAAATCGGGCCAGCCGTCGTGATCGTAGTCGAGCATGGCTACGCCTAGAGACTTCGAACTGCTGTCGAAAATTCCGCAGCTTGCAGTGACGTCCTCAAATGTTCCGTTGCCGCGGTTGTGAAAGAGCCAGCAGGTTTCGCCGCGATAGGCTTCGGGCGTGCAGTATGATTTGTGCTTGCCATCGAGGCTGCAAAATACGTCGTGCTCAGCGGACCACTTGACGTAGTTGCAGACAAATAAATCCAGCAGCCCGTCGCGATCGAAATCAAACCATAACGCGGACGTGCTCAAGGCCTGCCGTCCGCCTAGTCCGCTCGACTTGGTTACGTCGATAAATGTTCCCCTGCCGGTATTTTTGAAGAGGCGATTCTGCCCCACGCAGGTGATAAGGATGTCGGGAAAGCCGTCGTTGTCGTAATCTCCAACGGCTACTCCCATGCCATACATTTCAACATCGAGCCCAGCGCTACGAGTCGAATCGGAAAACGTACCGTTGCGATTGTTGCGATAAAGTTTCAGGGAGTTGGGCTGCGATGTTGATCCGCGCTTGTGCCCCGGCCAATCGGCGCCATTCACCAGAAGAATGTCTTGCCAGCCGTCGCCGTCGTAGTCGAGGAATGCGCATCCGGCACCGAGCGTTTCCGG
>Ga0209332_1000058_pt1 | contig 27489 bp, 26 predicted proteins | sample BlaSpr_A8_OM3_M1_FD_187974 | JGI IMG/M metagenome (GOLD analysis project Ga0209332, IMG submission 187974) | Forest soil microbial communities from Thunder Bay, Ontario, Canada - Black Spruce, Ontario site 2_A8_OM3_M1 (SPAdes) (version 2) | ecosystem: Environmental > Terrestrial > Soil > Boreal...
CCCCGAGCCCACTCACCGGGATCCGGGCGACGCCGCTGCCGACGAAAACGATCTGCCCGCGATTGCGCCGCAATTCGCCGAGGGCTTCGCGGACCAGCGCGAGCGGCGCGATCACGTGAGTCGCGAGTTGCTCGCGCAACGCCTCGTCGCTCTGCAAACTGATCGGACCGGCGGCGACCGTCCCTGCGTTGTTGACGACGACGTCGATGCGCCCGAAACTCCCGAGTGCGTCGCGAACGATTCGCGCCGGCGCGCCGGCTTCGCGGATGTCCGTCGCGCTCGTCGCGATCGCACCGGTCGCACCGCTGCCGGCGCGCTTCAATTCTTCGAGGCGTTCGGCGCGACGCCCGACGGCGAAGACGCGCCATCCGGCGCGCGCGGCGCGTTCGGCCAACGCGCGACCGATCCCCGACGACGCGCCGGTGACGATCATCACGCGGCGTTCAGAACGTGTGTCGTTCACGATACTTCGCATAAACTTGCGGCAGCGACGCCGGTAGGCCTGCGTAGTATTCGGCTTCGTCCGCGATCGGCGGCGGCGCGTCGGCAAGTGGGCGCCGTTCGCGCGCGAACTCCGCGAACGCGCGCGCGACCGGACGCTCGGAGCCGTCGGCGCGCAGCATCCCGAAGCGCAATTCGTGCGGCGCCTCGTCGAACGGCGGCGCCGATGCGAGCGCGGGATCGTAATCGGTCCAGCACCACCAAAAGGCGCCAAGCGCGCCGCGCGCTTGCAAGCGTGGCAGCACCGCGCGCGCGTAGGCGCCGCCTTCCTCGTCGTCGAGACAAGGTTTTCCGGCGACGAGGCGCGCCCCGGGCGGACAGACCGGCGTCCCAAATTCGGAGACGAGCACGCGCTTTCGCGAAAACGATCCGGTCAATTCGTACAAGAACGGCACGACTTCTGGGTCGTCGGCCGAGCGCGCAAATGAACTGTACGCCGCATAGCCGTGCATCGTCGCGTACGGCCACGGCTCGGCGATCGACGACGGTCGAATGTGGCGGTCCTCGCTGAGATCCTCGCCGTGCAAGCCGCCGGTGACGCCGATATTCGAACTCTCGAAGAGGTCGTGCGTCAGCGCGCCGCTCCAATGCGCAGCTTCGGCCGGAGAACGCGGCACTCGCAAGTTAGAGAACTCGTTGCCGAGATCCCACGCCAAGATGGCCGCATGTTCCCGCGCGCATGCGCCGATCGTCCGGGCAAAGAACCGCTGCGCTTCGAGCAAGTCACCGCGATAGAAATCTCCGATCCCATATCGCGATACCACGCCGCCCGAGATCGTCCTGAAGCGCTGCAAATGTGACGAGCGGTCGAGCGTCCAGGCCGGCAGCCAGTTCACGCCGCTCATGTGGCCGCAAAAGAGCGTCGGCATCGCGCGCAACTTGTGCGCGTGTGCGCGATCGAGAACCGAGACGAAACGCTCCAGCGCCGACGCATCGACGGCGTCCGGCTGCGGCTGGAATACCTCCCATAAGAGGAAGAAGCGCACGACGTCGAGCCCCAGGCCCGCCATGCGAGCGAAGTCCTCGTCGATCTCGCCGAGGTCGAAGCGCGACCAGACTGACATCGCGCTCGAGCGGGGCCAGTAGTTCGCGCCGAGCAGAAAGCGTGCCATTACTCGGAGCGATTTTGCGTGCGCGAGGTTGGACCTTGGCGGCAAGCGAACGGCCGCGCATGGAACGCAGGGCGCGCGTCGGCATCATCATGGGTAGCCTCTCGGATCTCGAAACGATGCGCGCCGCCGCGACGACCCTGCAAGAATTGGGTATCGCCTACGAGATGCGCGTCGTCTCCGCCCATCGGACGCCCGATCTGCTCTTCGAATACGCTTCGACCGCGGCGTCGCGCGGATTGCAAGTGATTATCGCAGGCGCCGGCGGCGCGGCGCACCTTCCCGGGATGACGGCATCGAAGACCCAACTGCCGGTGATCGGCGTGCCGGTGCGCAGCTCGACCCTCGACGGCCTCGATTCGCTGCTTTCCATCGTCCAGATGCCCGCCGGCGTCCCGGTCGCGACGATGGCGATCGGCAACGCGACCAATGCCGCGCTCTTGGCGGCGCGAATCTTGGCGCTTGACGATTCGGAACTTTTGGATCGCCTCGAGCGGCGCAGTGCGGCTGCCGCCGCGAGCATCGCGGCGACGCAACTGTGATCGAAACGATCGGCATCCTCGGCGGCGGCCAGCTCGGCCGCATGCTGACGCTCGAAGCGAAGCGGATGGGCTTTCGCGTCGTCACGCTCGAACCGTTGCCGAATTCACCCTGCGGCCAAGTCGCCGACGAACAGATCGTCGCCGCCTACGACGACTTGCGTGCGATCGGCGAGCTGGGCGCGCGCAGCGACGTCGTCACCTACGAATTCGAGAACATCCCGCTCGACTCGGTGCTCTCGCTCGAGAGCGATCGGCGCCTGGTGCGTCCAGACGCGGGCGTACTGCGCGTCACGCAAGACCGGCTCCTTGAAAAGGCGTTCCTTCGCGACATCGGTTGTTTGGTGGCGCCGTTCGCGCGCGTCGGCGACCAGCGCGAACTCGAAGCTGCGATGCAGTCGGTCGGCTTTTCGGCCGTCATCAAGAGCGTGAGCGGCGGGTACGACGGCAAGAACCAGTGGGTCGTTCGCGACGAAGCCGGCGCCCGTGAAGGCTTCGCCGCGGCGCGCGGCGCGCTCTCGATCTTCGAACGATTCGTTCCGTTCGATTGCGAGGTTTCGATCATCTGCGCGCGCGGCGCCGACGGCACGATCGTGCACTTCCCGGTGACTGAGAACATTCACGACCACGGCGTCCTCGCGACGACGATCGTTCCGGCGCGCGTCGGTGACGATGTCGTGGAGCAGGTCCGACATCAGGCGGCGCAGATCGGCGCGGCGCTGGAAATCGTCGGGACGTACTGTATCGAGTTTTTCGTCTGCGAGCGCACGCTCTACGTGAACGAGATCGCACCACGCGTTCACAACAGCGGGCACTACTCGCTCGACGGGACCCAGATCTCGCAGTACGAGGCCCACGTCCGCGCGATCTGCGACCTGCCGTTGGTCGAGCCGCGGCTGATCGCCCCGGCCGTGATGGTCAACATCCTCGGAAGCGGGACCGGCGACCAGCTCGAGGGCGTCGCCGACCTGCTCCGCGACCCGGACGTCAAGCTGCACCTCTATGGGAAGCGCCACGCGGCGCTCCGCCGGAAGATGGGCCACTTCACGGTCCTCGGCCCCAACCCGGCGGCCGCGCTCGAGAAGGCGGAGGCCGGGCGCCGGCTCCTCTCCTGGCGGCGCCGGGTCGAGGCGGTCCCGGCCTAGTCGGCCCCCCTCCTAGCCCAGGGGGTACAAAGCCGTCCCGATGGGTCTATAGGACCTTTGGCCCAGGCTTTTGGTTCCGTAGCACTACGACCGCAGACCCCCTACGTGGTATCTTTGGGTCGGAGGACATGAACGTGCACAGCGAGGTTTCACAGGGGATGGACGGCATCGAACGCTATGCGGCGATGTTTCCGGAGGATCGCATCGTCCCGTGTGCCCCGGGCGCTTCGTGGTCGGTGAAGCCCGGCGATGGGGTCACGCTCGTCTATTGGTCGTTCCAGGCTCCCGAGTGCGGCGAGCTCCCGATGCACGGCCACCACCAGACTCAGTCCGGTTACGTCATCGACGGCGAGATGATCATGAAGTTCGAGGACGGAACCGAGCGCGTCCTCAAGACCGGCGATTTTTACTGGATTCCCAGCGGCACCAAGCACGGAGCCGAGGTCAAGGATCGCGTCACGATCATCGACGTCTACACGCCGGGCCGCCCCGACTACGAAGAAATTTTCCGCTTTAGCCTTCGCGCGAAAGAAGCTGCCGAACCCAAAGCGCGCGAAGCGCGCGCCGCCGCCGCCATTTAGTAGGACGGCGTAGGGACGGGCCGCGTCGGACGCGGCGGGATTTCGGTGAACGCCATCGGGCGATCCCAATAGTCGTGGTTGCGCCAGGCTAGTTTCTCCGGGCTCGGCGGCCGCGGTTTTTTCGTTTCCAGCGCGCCGCGATATACGTCGAGATAGCGGTCGATCATTTTCTCTAGCGAGAAGAACGTTTCGACGCGCTCGCGGCACTTGCGCCGGTCGAGCTGTGCGAGCAACGGGACGCGCGCGACGGCTTCGTCGACCGAATCGCACAAGAAACCGGTTTCGCCCTCGACGACGATTTCGGGGAGCGAGCCGAGTCGCGCGCCGAGGACCGGCGTCCCGCAAGCCATCGCTTCGATGGTCGTCAACCCGAAACGCTCGGGGCGCGTCGACATGTGCACGAGCCCGAGTGCGCCGCTCAACAGCTCGTTGCGCGCTTCGCGTTTCACCGCGCCCAGAAACTGGACGCGGTCGCCGTCGATGTGCGGCGCGACCTCCGACGTAAAATAGTCCATGTCTTGATGGATCGCGGCGATCTTGAGCCGCACGCCGGCGCGCTTCGCGATCTCGATGGCCAGATGCGTCCCCTTTTCGGGATGGAAGCGCCCCAGGAAGACCAGATAGTCGCCGGGGGTTTCCTTGAAGGTGAACTCGCTCGGATCGATCCCGTTATAGGTCGTCGCGATGTAGTCGAGCCCAGGATCGCGGTCGGCGTCGCTGATCGAACAATAGAAGCTACGGCCCGCGCAGGCATAATAGGCCGCCAGGATCGGCGGGCTCGAGAACCCGTGGATCGTGGTGACGAGCGGCGGCGTCTCCGTCGCAAGCGCGTACGTCAGCGGACGCCAATCGAAGTTGTTGTGGATGAGGTCGAACTCGTGCGCGCGCCGGAAGAGATTGGCGATGTGGAGCGCGCCGTAGACGTCGGGGTTGAGCGCCGGGTCTTCGTTGAGGCCGACGGGGACGACGCTGGCGATTTTCCCGCGCGTCTTCGAGTCGCCGGTCGCGAACAGCGTCACCTCCAGACCGCGCGCGGCCATCCCGTCGGCGATGTTGGCCGCGATCTGCTCCCACGGCCCGTACCCCGGCGGCGGCGTCGGCCACGCGATCGGCGCGAGCACCGCGAGCCGCACGCCGGCGAGGTCGCTCATCGTTAAGCGGTTCGGCGATCGGCGGCGATCCGGCCGTTCTTGATCACGACCGTCGGGTCGCGGAACGCGCGCGCATCGCTGTCGATGTCGTGGTCGAGCAGGAGCAGATCGGCGATTTCGCCTTCTTGCAGGCGGCCACGTTTGAGGCCGAGCAGATCGGCGGCGCTCGCGCTCGCCGCGAAAAGCGCCTCGCGCGCGTTCATGCCGAGCATGCTCTGCATCAACTCGAGTTCGCGCCAGTAGGCGTCGTGGTAGTTGAACGGCGTCCCCGCGTCCGAGCCGCCGGCGAACTTGACGCCGGCGGCGCGCGCCTTGCGCAGGTTGCCCTCGGCGTGCTCGAGGATCTCGCGTGCCTTGCGCGTGACGAAGTCGGGCATCCCCGCATCAGGCCCGGCTTCGATGATGCACATGATCGCGCTCAGGGTCGGCACTAAATACGTTCCGCGCTCGACCATCAGACGGATCCCTTCGTCGTCGATCAGATGACCGTGCTCGATCGAGTCGATGCCGGCGCGGATCGCGTTCTTGATTCCGCTCGTTCCGATGGCGTGCGCGGCGCAGTGCATCCCGTGCTTGTGTGCCTCGTCGATTCCGGCGCGCATCTCGTCTTCGGTGAGCTGCTCGATTCCGGGGACGGCGCCTTTGGTGAGCACGCCGCCGGTCGCGATGAACTTGATGCAATCCGCGCCGCCGCGACGCTGCTCGCGCACGGCCTTGCAGACGTCCCACGGCCCGTCGGCCTGGCGCCCGGCCCACCAGCCGTGACCGCCGGTCATGCAGATCGGCTGTCCCGCGGCGACGATCTTCGGGCCCGGGAGACGGCCGGCGTCGATCGTGTCTCGCAGATCCATCGCGATATTCTCCGTGCCGCCGATCTCACGAATCGTCGTGACGCCGGCTCGCAGAGATTTGCTCGCGTTTTCGGCGCAGGTCATCGTGCGTTGCGTCGGCGTCGTCAAGACGAAGACCGACGTCGTCTGAGCCTCGCCGCTCATCTCGAGGTGCGCGTGCGCGTTGATCAAACCGGGAACGACGCAGACCGCTTCCAGAACTCGCGCCCCGCCGGTCTTGTCGGCGGCTCCCGCGACGCGATCGCCGATCTCGGTTATGTGGTCCCCTTCGATGACGAGGGCTCCATTGCGCCGCGGTTTGCCGACGTTGTCGTGCAGCGTGCCGAAGCGGACGATGAGTTTTTCCATCTAGGCTCGCTCCCCGAAATAGACGTCGGTGCGAAAGGCAAACTTGATTTCGCCGTCCGTGTTGTAGGTCTCGAACGCGCGGTTGACCCGCTCGAGCATCGCGGCGTGCTCTGGGCCCTCGCGCGGCGCATACGACGTGCTGCGCAAACGCCCCATCAGCCCGTCGTAATCGAGCCGCTGACTATGGGCAAACGATTGTAACCGGAGATTCTGAAGGCCGCCGTCGACGAGCAAGCGCCGCACGAGTTCGCTTCCGTTGCGATAGCCGGCGATCGCCATCCGGTCCGCCATGTTGTCGACCACCTCGCCGTACGCGTGCGTGAAGGGATCGTTGTCGTCGCGCTCGTTGAAAACGATCGCGAGCCGCCCGCCAGGGCGCAGGACGCGCAGCAACTCGCGAACCGATTCGGGATTCGCGAACCAGTGGAACGCTTGAAAGCAAACGACGACGTCGGCGCTCGCGTCGGGAAGACCGAGCGCATCGGCGCGCGCATTGCGAACGTCGAGTCCCGACGTCTCGGCCTTCGCGCGCATCTCGGCGTTCGGCTCGACCGCGATGACGCTAGCGCCGCGCTCGACGAACAGCCGGCTGGAAATCCCGGTGCCTGCGCCGACGTCGACCACGCGCAACATTTTGGACGGTCCCATGCCGTCGAGGATCGCGTCGATCGCCTCGCTGGGATACGACGGCCGGTATTGCGCGTAATCACCGGCGCGGGCATCCCAGCGTCGGACGCCGTTCACTTGCGGGCCGCCTGCGCTTCGAGCGCTTGAAATGTGCGCGACACCGGCGCGCGCTGCAGAACGCCGGAGATAAAGCGTGACGCTTCGCGGACACGATCGAGGTCGACGCCCGTGTCGATGCCCATCCCGTGCAGCATGTACAACAAGTCCTCGGTCGCAAGGTTGCCGCTGGCGCCGGGCGCGTACGGGCAGCCGCCGAGCCCACCGCTCGCCGAATCGAAGATCGCGACGTTCATCTGCAGCGCGGCCAGCACGTTGGCGAGCGCCGTGCCGCGCGTGTCGTGAAAGTGCATCGCGAGACGTTCGACCGGCATCTCGCGTTGCAGTGCTTCGGCAACGTCGACCACGCGGTCCGGCGTTCCGACACCGATCGTGTCGCCGATCGAGATCTCGTCGATCCCCATCTCGGCCAGCGCGTTCGCGACGCGCACCACCGCTTCGATCGGAACGTGACCTTCATACGGACAGCCGAACGCGGTCGAGATATACCCGCGCACCCACATCGCCTCGGCTCGCGCGGCGGAGACGACGTCGCGGAAGGCCTCGAGGGATTCGGCGATCGTCATGTTGATGTTTCGTTTGGTGAACGAGTCCGAAGCGGCGGTAAAAACCGCGATCGCGTCGACGCCGGCCGCGCGCGCGCGCTCGAAACCGCGCATGTTCGGGACCAGACAGAGATAGGTCACGCCCGGCTTGCGATCGATCCCAGCCATCACCGCCTCGGCGTCGGTCAACTGTGGAATCGCCTTGGGCTTCACGAACGAGGTGGTCTCGATCACGGCTAAGCCGCTCGCCGAAAGCAAATCGACGTAGCGGATCTTGTCGGGCGTTGCGACGGTGGCGGCTTCGTTTTGCAATCCGTCGCGGGGGCCCATCTCGCAAATTTTCACGCGGCGCGGAACGGAAGCTAACGCTGTGGCGCTCACGATGCCTCCTGGCCGGCCGCTGCCTTCGCTGCAACGACCTTGTGGGTTTCGATGTGATCGGCGACGCGAGCTACCGCTTCCGACCAAACCTTGTCGTCGAACGTGAAGCCTTTGATAAGCAGAACCAATGGATTCCAGGCACCGATGAGGTTAAGATGATTCGCGCGTTCGCTACCGATCTCCGAACAACGAATGCGGCCGCCAAGGGTCGCCGAGTCTTTCCAGACGATTCCGTCGTTGTCACCGCCGAAGTGCGGGACGGTACCGTAGATCGAGAAAACACAACATTCGGGCGGGGAGAGCCACGGCTCGGCGTCGAGGATCCAGTTGCGATCCTTTCCCCGGCCTTCCCAGTGACCGCCCGTTCCGTTCAGCCAGCGCATGAAGTCCGAGCGAAGGTCGAGTTCTTCGACAGCGCGGTCCTTCAAATGGATGAAGGCCGTGAGCATCGGCAGGATGTCGACGGTCATGCCCCAGTGCGGCGTCCCCAGCGTGGTCGTGTGCAACATCTCAGCAGCGCGTTCCGGGTAACGCCGTAAGAATCCGCGCGTCACGAGTCCGCCGAGCGAGTAGCCCAGCGAGACGATCGGAAAGGCGACCTCGCGTTTGAGGTCGTCAAGGAACGCAGCAAACTTGTCGATTCGCTCGGAGAGCGTGCTCTCGGAGACCGGGACCATGCGGCAGTCGTAGCCGCGCGCCTCGAGACCAGGCTTGCCGCGGCGCCCGTCGGAGAGAGTACTGAGATCGGAATCGGGCTCGTTGAAGCCGGGGACGATCACTATCGTCTGCGTCACGCGCGGGTTACCCGATCTCCACGAGGGTCGCGCCGCTGGTCACCAAAGCGCCGGGTGCGACGGCGACGCTCTTGACGACGCCGCTCTGCGTCGCTTCGATGCGATGTTCCATCTTCATCGCTTCGAGGACGACCAGCAGATCGCGTTCTACGACAGAGTCTCCCGGCTTGACCGCGACCTTGACGATCTTCCCTGGCATCGGCGAGGTCACGGTCCCGGCGTGTGCACCAGCTGAGGCGATCGTCGCCTCGCCGAGCGTCGGCGGGGGCTCGAAATCGAGACGGGCGCTTGCGCCGCCGGCGATCACGGTGACGCCGTCGGAGTCGACCTCGGCGCGTCCGGGCAAGCGGGCGCCGCTTGCGTCGTGCACGGTGACGCTCTGCCCCGAACGTGCGACGCGAAACTCACCGACGAGATCGCCGGTGAGGCGCCACGTTCCGTCGCCGCTGCGCGAGCCGACGACGCGAACCGTTCGCTGTGCGCCGCGCAGCGCGACCGGGATTCCGACACCCGCGACGCGCCAGGCTTTGCCATCCTCGAGGACGGCGGCGATGCCGAGCGTGAAAACGGCGTCGGACTCGGGCGCTGCCTCGCGTGCCGAAATCCGTTGGTGTTCGGTGAGATACGCGGTCGTCGTCTTGCCGGCGCGAAAATCCGGTTCGCGCGCGATCTTGAGAAGGAGTGAGACGTTGGTGCGGATGCCCTCGACGTGGAAGCTTTCGAGTGCCTCGGCGAGACGCCCCGCGGCGGACGCGCGGTCGGGTCCGTACGCGATTAACTTTGCGAGCAGCGAGTCGTAATAGATGGAAACTTCGCTGCCCACGCGGACGCCCGCGTCGACTCGGACGCCGGGACCGGTCGGCGGCTCCCAGCGCACGATTGTTCCCGATGACGGCAAATAGTTGTTGGCGGGATCTTCCGCGTTAATCCGCGCTTCGATCGCCCAGCCGCGCGGCGCGACGTCGCTTTGTTTTAGTTGCAGCGGTTCGCCGTTCGCGATCGCGAACTGCATGCGCACGAGATCGAGGCCGTACACCAGCTCGGTGACCGGATGCTCGACCTGTAAGCGTGCGTTCGTCTCCAGAAAATAGTACGCGCCCTTCTCGTCGAGCAAGAACTCCACGGTGCCGGCGTTGACGTACCCAACCGATTGCGCGGCGCGAATGGCGGCGGCGCCCATCTCGGCGCGCAATTTCGGCGTCAGCGCGACCGACGGCGCTTCCTCGACGATCTTTTGATGCCGCCGTTGAATCGAACACTCGCGCTCGCCGAGGTGAAGCGTCGTTCCGTGCGCGTCGGCGACGATCTGGAATTCGATGTGACGAGGACGCGCGAGGTATTTTTCGAGCAGGACGCTCGCCTCGCCGAACGCCGCGAGCGCCTCGCGCCGAGCGCTTTCGAGCGCTTCGGAAAACTGCGTGAGATCGGCGACGACGCGCATCCCGCGGCCGCCGCCGCCGGCGAGCGCTTTGATGAGCAGCGGCGTGCCGATCGCGCGGGCTTCCTGGTTCAGACGCTCGGGTGATTGATCGTCGCCGTCGTAGCCCGGGACGACCGGGACGTCGTGCGCGCGGGCGCGACGCTTCGCTTCAGCCTTGTCGCCCATCGCTGCGATGACCGCTGGCGGCGGCCCGACGAAGATCAAGCCGGCGTCTTCGACGGCCTGCGCGAAGGGCGCGCGCTCCGAGAGAAAGCCGTAGCCGGGATGGATCGCGTCCGCTTCGAGTCTCTTCGCCGCGTCGACGACGCGAGCGATATCGAGATACGACTCGCTCGCCGGGGCGGGCCCGAGACGCGCCGCGTCGTCCACGAACTCGAGGTGATACGCACCGACATCGGCGTCCGAAAAGACGCCGAGCGGAACGATGCCGGCTTCGCGCGCGGCGCGGGCGATGCGCACCGCGATCTCGCCGCGATTCGCGATCAACAGACGCCGAATCGGTTTTGCCGGCCTGCTTTTTGGCATCAGTCCGCGCGCCAGCTCGCTCTGCGCTTTTCAAGGAAGGCGCGCAGGCCTTCTTGGCCTTCCTCGCTCGTGCGCTGTTTCGCGATCGCCTGCGCCGTGATCTCGAGTGTGTCGTCGTAACCTGCCTGCGCGATCTGCGCGAAGAGGCGCTTCGCCGCCGCGATCGCCGTCGGCGCCGCGCCGAGCAACTCGGCGACGACGCGCGCGACGGCGCCGTCGAGCGCGTCCGATGCGACGACTTCGTGAACCAATCCAATCGCGAGCGCACGCCGCGCGTCGAAACGTTCGCCGCTCAAACACAACGCGCGTGCGTGCGCTAGCCCGATTTTCGCGGCCACGAATGGCGAGATGACGGCCGGCAGAATTCCGAGCTTCGTTTCGGTGAACCCGAAAAACGTGTCGTCGGCGGCGACCGCGACGTCGCTGACGGCGACCAATCCAGCGCCGCCGCCGAGGGCCGCTCCGTGGACACGTGCGACCACAGGCTTCGGAACGGAATCGATGGCGCGATACATCCGCGAAAGGCGCCGCGCGTCTTCGAGATTCTCGTCCTGTGACAGGTCGAGTGCGGCGCGCATCCAGGCGACATCGGCGCCGCCGCAAAAAATCTTTCCGTTTCCGGAGAGGACGATGACGCGCACGCTCGCGTCGTCGCCGAGCGCGGCGAACGTGTCTCGCACTTCCGCGATCAGCGCCGCGTTGAAGGCGTTGCGAACCTCCGGCCGATCGAGCGCGACGTGCGCGACCGGCCCTTCGCGGCGGACGGCGACCAAAGCCGACTCCATGCGGCCCGCTTTCGCGGAGTCTTGCCGCCCACCTTACCCATTGAACCCAGCGGCGACTCGGCCGCGGGTGAGCGGGCTTACAGGAGTGCGGAAAGTCGCGTGCTAGGTTAGAGCCATGGACGCCACCGCCCCGGCGGCTCGCGCCGCCGCGCAAAGCAAAGCCGAGACGCTGGTCTACCGCCACTCGCTGACGACGCGCATCACCCACTGGCTGACGGTGATCGCCTTCGTGATTCTCGTGATGAGCGGTTTGCAGATCTTCAACGCCTCACCGAACCTCGACGCATCGGACAAGAGCGATCCGCATCGGCGCGTCCTCGCGATCATGGGCGGGAACGACGCCGCGGGCCGCCCGGTCGGCGTCACGCAACTCTTCGGCTGGACGATTCCAACGACGCATCTGCTCGGCTACGGCGACGACGGGATGGGCGGCGAGAATTTCAGGGCGTTTCCGGCCTGGCTCACGTGGCCCGGTTATCAGGCGCTCGCCGACGGCCGCCGCTGGCATCTCTTCTTTGCATGGGTCATGGTTTTGGGCGGCATCGCGTATCTCGTCGCCGGGTTCCGGCGCAAGGATCTTCAATTATTGATCTTGCGGCCTGAAGATCTTCCGAAGTTGCTCCCGATGCAACTCTACTACCTGAAGCTGCGCAAAGAGCCGCCTCCGCACGGCGAGTACAATCCGCTGCAGAAGGCGGCATACACGACGGTGCTCTTCGTTTTCACGCCGCTGATCGTCATCACCGGATTGGCGCTCTCGCCGGGGATCGACGCGATCGCGAGTCCACTGACCGCGCTTCTCGGCGGACGGCAATTCGCGCGGCTGTGGCATTTCCTGCTGATGCTGGCGCTGATCGGCTTCGTGCTGACGCACGTCATCCTCGTGCTCAGCACCGGCTTCATCAACAACATGCGTTCGATGCTTTCTGGATGGTATCGGGTCGGGAAGGACGAGGGCGCCGGAATATGAGACGGCGGATCTTCATCGCGACCGGAACGGCGGCGGCGCTCGCGGGCTGCGCGCGCATCACCAACGCGCTCAGCGAGAACGCCGCGATTCACAAGTCGCTCGGCGCGGCCGAAGCGCTCAACCACGTGCTGATCGGAACGCACGGCCGGGCGAGGACCTATCGCGACTCCGACGTCGATCGTAATTTCCGCGTCAACGGGTTCGACACGCCGAGCGACTCGCGTTACCGCTACCTCGTGCGCGGTAACTTCGCCTCGTACAAACTGATCGTCGACGGTGCGGTCGAGCGTCCGCAGGCGCTGACGTTGCACGAGCTGCGCGCGATGCGAACCTACTCTGAAGCGACGCGCCACGATTGCGTCGAGGGCTGGAGCGCGATCGGGAAATGGGCCGGCGTTCCGTTGGCCGCGGTGCTCGCGCTCGCGCGGCCGACACCGAAGGCGCGTTTCGTCGTCTTCCATTGTTTCGACCGTTCTCCCGAAGGCGATCCGTACTACGAGAGCCTCGACCTCGCGCAAGCGGCGCATCCGCAGACGGTCCTCGCGCTCGATTTGAACGGCAGCAAGCTGGATCAGGATCACGGTGCGCCCGTGCGCTTGCGCGTGCCTACGCAGCTCGGTTACAAGAGCGCGAAGTGGGTCTATCGCTTACAGGTCGCGGAGTCGCTCCATCCGATCTTGGGCGGAACGGGCGGGTATTGGGAAGACAACGGTTACGAGTGGTACGCCGGGATTTAGCGATTGCTTGGTTGAGCGCGGCAACTCTTTTTGTTGCGCTTGCTCCCGGAGTTGTGAGCGTCACGGCCTCCGCGCAGCCGGTTGTCGTGCCGTCGGGGCCGCCGACGCCGACGTGGACGCCGGATGCTCGGTCCAACATCGACTCCCTGATCGGTTGGCCGTCCGGAGATCGCGTGCGCGCGGAACGGAGATGGGAAGATCAATTCGTCGCGTATCCGTCGGCCGACAACGCGCTCGACATCGAGAAGCATCTTTCATCGGTGCCGCATCGCGCCGGCTCGCCGGCCGACTATCGGACCGCCGTCTTTTTCCGCGATCGCCTCAAGGCCGATGGGTTTGACGCGAGCTTCGAAACCTTCCAGGTGATGTTCACCGGGCCGGTCGACCAGCGACTCGAGCTCGTGACGCCACAAGCGCGAGCGCTCGATTTGCTCGAGGGCACGCCTGGCAATCACACGGAGTATGAAAAGATGGCGGGTCCTGCGTTCGAGGCAAACTCCGGTGACGGAGACGTAACCGGGCCGCTGTTCTATCTCAACGGTGGAAGCGAAGAAGACTGGAAAGCTTTCGACGACATGCACGTCACCATGCCGCCCGGCTCGATCGTGATCGAACGTTTCGGCGCCGGCAGTTTCTCGCGTGATCCCCGAGCGGGCGCGCGCGCGTGGGACGCCTTGGTTAAGCACAAAGTCGCCGGCGTGATCCAGTACTACGACCCGAAGAACGACGGTTTCGTGAAGGGTGAAGTCTGGCCGAAAGGCGCTTGGAAGAACGAATACATGACCGAGCGCATCGGAGGCCCACAACCGGGTGTCGGCGCGTTGCGACCGCCCGGGGATCCGACGCTGCCCGGCGAGGCGCCCCTTCCCGGAAAGACACATCTGACTTGGCAAGACGCGGTCAAGGTGCCGATTCCTGAGATGGATGTGACGCAAAACGTCGCGCGCCAGTTGCTTGCGAGTTTGGACGGGCCGGTTGTTCCCGAGACGTGGCACGATGGTTTCGAATTGGTCGAACACGTCGGCGCCGGCGGCGCGACGGCGCACATGGTCGTTAAGTTCGAGCGCAAGCTCGTGACGATTTGGAACGTGATCGGAACACTGCGCGGCGCGACCAAGCCCGACGAGATCGTCGTGGTCGGCAGCCATCGCGACGCGATGACTTTCGGCGCGATCGATCCGGGCAGCGGTTCGACGGTCATGCTGCAAATCGCCGACGGGTTCAAGAAATTGACAGACCTGGGCTGGCGCCCCGACCGAACGATTCAGATCAAGTCTTGGGATGGGCACGAGCTCGGGCTGTGGGGTTCGATCTCGGAGGCGTATAAGGACGGCCCCGTGCTGCGCAAGCACGTCGTGCAGTACATCAACACCGACCAATTGACCAACGGATTACCCTTCCGCGCGGCGATGAGTCCGGAATTGTGGGCGTTCGGTCGCGAACTCGCATCGTACGTCAAGGGACTCGACGGCAAGCCGATCATCGCCGGCGAGGACCCGAAGCAACCGGCGTTCAGCGCACCCGGTGGCGGATCGGATCACATGACGTTCATCTATTGGCTCGGCGTGCCGGGCTCATCGGTCGGGTATTACGGACATTTCGGCGCACACCACTCCGCCGAAGACAATATTGACGGAATCAAGACGTACGATCCGGGCTTCTTGCAAGGGATCTCGATGGCGCAATACACCGGCGTTCAAGCGATGCGTGCCGCGGGCGCCGCGCGAATGCCGTTAAGGCTGACGGAGGTGACCTCGCTCATGCTGAGCGACGTCGAAACCGCGAAGCGCTCTTCGCAATACGCGGGCGTCGATTTTGCGCCTTTGCAGGATCGCGTTCGAGCCTATCACGCCGCGGCGCTGGCGTTTGATGCGAATTTGCAGACGGCAGAGCGTTCGGGAAATGCGGCGCAACTCGATGCGCTGGCAGTGAAGGCCGCCGAGGCGCGCGACGTCTTTTGGATGCCGGACGGCTTGTCGTACAACAAGTATTGGCACACGATCGACCGGTACACGGCGGCGTTTCCTGAGTTGAACTTCGCGTCGTTCGAAACCGAAGATCGCGACGCGAAGATCAAGGCTGCGCTCGGACGCTTGATCGATTCGGTCAACCGCGCAATCGCCGCCGTGGGCGCCTAATCGCCGCTGGCGGCGTGCTGTGCGATTTCACGAACCAATGGGCTCGGCAAACGAGCTTGCGGAATGGGATGACCGAGGGCAAGCCACACGCCGGCGATGACGAGTAACGCACCGGCTATGTCGCGCAGGCTGAAGTGTTCGCCGCCCGCGAAGGTGCCGACGGCGACAGCGATCACCGGAATCATGAGTGCCGAGAGCCCCATCGCACCGGTCGAGATGCGCTGCAAGAGCCAGTGATTCAGATAGAAGGCGAGCGCGCTGCCGAAGAGCGCGAGGTAGCACAGCGCGAGCAGCGATGGCAGCGAGAACGCCGTTCCGGAGTTGACGCGTTCGAAGAGTAAGCCGGGGACGCTGAGGGCGACACCCGCCAAGAGCATCGCGGGCGGTAAGGTAGCGAGCGGCTCGGCGTACGCGAAACGCTTCAGATAAACGTTGGCGAACGCCGACGACGCCGACGCGAGGAGAGCGGCGCCGACGTATAGCACGTCTGCCCGGAAGTCACCAACGAGCGAGATCGTCGCGACGCCACCGAGTGCGAGGAGGGCGCCGGCGATCGTTTCACGGTGTGCGCGCTCGCGGACCATGACGTGCGCGAAGCCAAAGATGAAGAACGGCATCGTCCCGAACAGGACGGCGACCAGACCGGAGGCGAGCCGCATTTCGGCGAGATACGTCAGGGCATAGTTGAAGCCGAACATCGTGAGCGCGAGGACGACGACGAGATGCCAAGGCGGAGCGTGCTTGCGCAGATCGACGCGCGACGCGAGAGCGAATGCGTAGAGCACCAGGCCGGCGAGGACAAAGCGGAAACCGGCGCCGGCGATCGGGGGAATCGACGCGAGCGAGACCTTGATTCCGAGCCACGTCGTACCCCAAATCAAAACCGTCGCCGCATACGCGGCGATGATCGCAACGGGGGACACGACAAAACGCGCCCAAGAGGCGCGCAGTACGAGGAGCATGACACTTTCATCGACACGCGAAGCGTTCGAAAGGTTGCGGCGCCGACGGACGCGGTTAGCGCATTCGCCAGAAGGTCGAGAGGCCGGTGCCGCGGCAGATTCGCTCTTGGAGGCACGTCGATGAGATCAGGTCTTGTTCGACCATTGATGATCAGCCTGACGGGCGCACTGGTCGTTCTCTCCCCGTCTGGCCGCGCCGTTTCGGAAACGCGAGCCCCCATTTGGGTGGTGAACTGCGCGCCTTATGCGGCCCGGGTGAGCATGTATGTGAAGAGTCAAGGGGCTGACTGGCAATTAGCCGCCACTTTCGGAGCCCCGGTTACGCGCGGGTCACCCGCGAGTATCCGACTCCCGAGTTCCGCTGCTGCGTCGTCCTATACCGGATATGGTATGCAGGGCGCTCCCCCGGGCGAGGTCGACGGCGTGCGGTTCAAAGCCGAGTTTCTCGACCCGCTAGACGCCTCGAGCAAGGCGCGCTCGATCGGGCAAGCGACCATAACCGCGACCGGCCGTTTTAACGAGCGCGATCACTATCTTTTGGGGTTCGAATTTCTAGCGACGCCGCAGCATCAGTTCGGGAAGTATAACGATGTGCAATTCTCCGGTAAAACGGATTTCGGCGTTGCGCCGGAAGGCGTCGATTCGAAGTCGCAAGACCCGCCGGCCTGCGAGCCGATGGAATTGCCGGCGGCGCCTCCGCCGGTACCGCGAGCGACGTAAGGTCCGTCGAGCAGTACGCGGCTCGCGTTGCGTTACGCGCCGAAAAGATAATTCATCGGCGTCACGCGGCCGCCAAAGAACGCTGTCACCGAGATCCCATAGGTCTCGGCAAGTCGTGCGAGCTCGTCTTCGTTAAGAGCGAGCTCACCCGCTTCTGCGGCTGCAAGCCGTTCGGGATCGATCTCCGCCTCATCGGCGGCGTCGTCGAAATCGAGCCCTTCCGCGGCACGGAACGAGATCAAATGCTCGGCGACCGTATTTAACACGGCAGCGCGATCTTCGCCGGCCATCAGTTCAAGAAGCCTCTGACCGGCGAATCACGCTCTTCATTGAGTTCCCCGCTGAAAACAAGATAGAACCTCTATCGATCAAACGGGGCTAGTGACCTGGTACATCATTCCCGCCTGCGCCGTCCGCGTTGCGTTAGCCGACCGGCCCGCCCGGAGCCCCAATGTCCTCGATCTCTGGGTGAACAGCGGTAGGCCCGCCGCCTCCAACATCTTGCAAGTGACGTGTCTGAGTTTGAGAGCGTGGCACGAAGCCTGCCGATCCTGCATTGCCGGTACACGCGGCTAGGCACGTCGAGACGAAAAGCAACGCCGATATGGCGAAAAGGCGCTTTGCCATAAGTAACTCCTCGAATGTTCAGCGGCGGACGCGGGCGGGCGTTCGGCTCGCCACCGGTTGCCCCTTGTGGAGAAGTCGGGCTACGAGATTAGTTTGCGCTTGCGGGCTTCCGTGATCAGTTCCGGCTGCGACTGAACCCTAAACGCTTGATAGACCCAATGGATGTGGTTGCGGACAGTATTTGGGCTGCACTTGAGCCGCTCACCGATTCGCTTCGCAGTCAATCCTTCGCAGAGCGCGTTAAAGACTTCGCGCTGTCGTGGCGTCAGTCGATTCCATCCGTCGTCACCAATCCCAGTGGAGGCCTCGCGAATATCGGCCGCGATCCAGCTGTTCGGGTAATCGCGGATCTGCAGTCGAGCCGCTTCGTGCCATGACTGGTCTTGTGTAACCTGATGAAGACGCAGCGCGGTCTCGGCAGCGCGCCACTTGTGGTTAATCTGTTCAAAGATAAAGTATGCGGATTCGAAGAAATGACGCGCCTTCCGCCCGTCCTTCAACGCCTGTTGCACGACACCGGTACTGTACGCGGTGATCGCCTCTAGTAGTCGATCGCCCCGCATCGCCATACGAGCGCTGTACGACTCCCGCATTTGATTGAAGCGAGACAAGAGTGAGGCGGCCTCGGTTGCGTCAACTGGCGCGAACAATTCGGCCGCATAGACGAGACCCATTCGTTCATCGTTTGCAGTTTCGCCCCAATTGACCGTTCTTGTCAGTTCAAGCGCTTCATAAAGGTCGGCGCTCGAAGAAGCCAACTCGCCGGCGTAGCGTTTCATCGCCGCCCGATCGAGGAGCGAGAAAACTTGCCACGCGGGAGTCGGCGCCGAAGAACTGGCCTGGTGCAGTAGCCTTAGCGATTCGAAGTAGCGTTCGGGACCTTGCAACGCCAGCGCCCAGCCGAGCGACCGCGCAGCGGCGAAACGGTCTACCGAAACTTCGGCGGTCCAGTCGACCGCATCATACAGCTCCCTCGCGCGGCGCACTAGATTTGGTATATAGATTTCGCGAGCTAACGAGCAAATGGCGCGTGCGGCACCCGCTAGGAGGCCGACGTCTACGATCTCGGAGTTCTGAACGATCTGCGCGCCCTCTAGCATAAGACGGGCATGGGCATCGTAATTCTCGCGCTTGTACGCGATCCATGATTCTAGCATCACGCGCCGGCCACGTACGAGCGGCGAAGTGTCCTCTGCGCGAGCTAGAGTAGCCTCGGCTGCCGCAAGATCACTCTTCATCCACGAAACGAGAGCATCCGCATAGGAGAGCTCAGCGCGTACTTCCGCCGGCGCCGACACCGCTTCTGGCTCGCTGAAGCTAGCGACTACCGCCTCCGCGCTCGCAAAATCACTTTGCGCTGCGTGGGCAATTGCGAGCTGAGACTCGGCGGCTAGACGGGCATTTGAATCCTTGAACTCGGCCAGTCTCGCAACCAATACTGAGATCGCGTCTCCAGGCTGCCCCAGCCTGACGAACAGCCGGGCCAGGAGGGCTAGAGCACGGTCGCCGTCCGGCGCGCCTTCGTCGACCAGCGCGGTGCATGCCTCGCGGCAAGCCGAATAGCGCCCAGCGTAGTAGTCCTGCCAAGCGGCTGCAATGTTCGGAGCAACGGCTAGTTTGGGCGTGCCGGAGGCAAGCATCTCGCCGGGCTTGGCCCAGCTAGACAGCCACTCCTCCTGTAGGACTACTTTAAGGAGCCTATCCTAGTTGCCGGGGCCGCCGGGTGTAGCGCCGGCAACTGAGCTATCAACGCTTTGCGTTGAATTTACCGGGCCGCCCGGCAGATCAGAAGGTTGGCGACTGTGCGTCTGAGGGATGAAGTTGGCCGACCCGGTAGAGTTGCCGGTACAGGCAGCCAGGGCGGCGGTGAGAATTACGAGGCCGATATGGGCCGTGATCCGCTGCATGCGGGGTAGTCCTCCTTGACGAATTCGGGTAGTCCTCACGTACTAGCGTGGGGACGACTCCCTACCTGGTGCCTGGCCGGGCGCCTCCGAGCGCCGTGACCTGGACCGCTTCCCCCCTCCGTGGATGGGAGCGAACCTATCTTTTCACGTCGGGCCCATCACAGTCTAGACTTAGCGCCAATCCGTGAGGACGGTCACATGCCCAGCTGCGCATGATGCGCGTCACAGGGGCGCGATGTGACGCGGTTGCTACATTCGGAAGACTCCGAAGTGCGTTTCTGCCGGTGGAGCGTACGTCGCGCACTCCAATCCGATCGCGATTGCGCGGCGCGTGTCGACCGGGTCGATCACACCATCGTCCCACAACCGCGCGGTCGAGTAATACGGACTCCCCTCGCGCTCGTACTTTTCCAGAATCGGCGCCATGAAGCGCTGCTGCTCTTCGGGCGACAACGTTCGGCCGCGCGTCCGCTCCGCTTCCATCCGGACCGTCAGCAACGTCGAGGCGGCTTGCTGGCCACCCATCACCGAGATGCGCGCGTTCGGCCACATCCACAATTGGCGCGGCGAATACGCCCGGCCGCACATCCCGTAGTTGCCGGCACCAAAGCTGCCACCGATCACCACGGTGAACTTCGGCACTTCGGCGCAGGCGACGGCCATCACCAGTTTCGCGCCGTCCTTCGCGATGCCGCGATTCTCGTATTCCTTCCCCACCATGAACCCGGTGATGTTCTGTAAGAAGAGTAGGGGCGTACCGCGCTGCGCGCACAGTTCGATGAAGTGCGTGCCTTTGAGCGAGCTCTCGGAAAACAGGATGCCGTTATTCGCCAAGATCCCGACCTGATGACCTTCTATGCGGGCGAAACCGCACACCAGCGTCGAGCCGTACAACGGCTTGAATTCATGGAAAAGCGAGCCGTCGACGATGCGTGCGATCACCTCGCGGACGTCATAAGCGAGGCGCGGATCGCTCGGCACGACCCCATATAACTCCGCTGGATCGTAAGCCGGCGGCGCGGGAGCGGCGTCATCGCGCCAGCGTTCCGGCGGCGGCGCGAGGTTCGCGACGATCGAGCGCACGAGCGCGAGCGCGTGCTCGTCGTTCTCGGCGAAGTGATCGGCGACGCCCGAGATGCGCGTGTGCACGTCGGCGCCGCCGAGTTCTTCCGGCGTCACGACCTCGCCCGTCGCGGCTTGTACCAGCGGCGGTCCCGCCAAGAAAATCGTCCCGCCCGCGACGATCACCGTCTCGTCCGACATCGCCGGGACGTACGCGCCGCCCGCCGTGCACGAACCCATCACCGCGGCGATCTGGGGGATGCGTTCGCTCGACATGCGCGCTTGGTTGAAAAAAATGCGCCCGAAGTGGTCGCGGTCGGGAAAAACCTCGTCCTGCTTCGGCAAGAACGCGCCGCCCGAATCGACCAGATATATACAAGGAAGGTGATTCTGCTGGGCGATCTCTTGCGCGCGCAGATGCTTCTTGACCGTCAGCGGGTAGTACGTGCCGCCTTTGACGGTCGCGTCGTTTGCGATCACGACGCAATGCCGGCCTTCGACCGTTGTGATACCGGTCACCATCCCGGCCGCGGGCGTCTCGTCTTCGTAAACGCCGTCGGCGGCAAGCGGCGAGAGTTCGAGAAACGGCTGCAGCGGATCTCCCAGGCGATCGATCCGTTCGCGCGCTGTCATCTTTCCGCGCTTGAGGTGACGCTCGGTCGCTTCAGCGCCGCCGCCTTCCCGAACGCGCGCCAGTCGCGTCCGGAGATCGGCAACCAAATCGCGCATACGAGAGGCGTTTGCGCGAAAGTCGTCGGCATCGCGGTCGATACGCGTCTCGAGGAGCTTCATCGCGCGCGGCTTTCGCGGAGCGGCGTATGGCCTCCGTTTACGGCACCCGCGCTTAAGGCGCGGTTAGATTACCGTGCGGGGGCGATGGATTGCCCCACCTTCGCGTTACAATGCCGGCAGACGCTTCGATGGAGAGATGCTTGCAATGACCGGGAGCACGAACACCCCATACCGTCCAGCCGGGACGCTGTCGATCTCGACGGCACTGCAGCCCTATCAGGGGCCTTGGAATAAGCGGCTGGCGGCGCACCTTCTGCGTCGCGCCGGTTTCGGCGGCTCGCCGGAAGAGATCGATCGCGTCGCCGCGACATCGATGAACGCCGCCGTCGACGCGCTCGTCCACTATCCGAAGGATACCGGTCTGCCCGGGCAGCCCAGCGAGATGGATCCGCAGTACGCTCAGGAAGTGGCGCTGGCGTTCCAAGCGCGCAGCCGCGCCGTCGACGACGCGACCGTGCAGATGCAGCGGATGCAGATCCAGCAGTCGCGGCAAAAGGCGAATCTTTCGACCATCGGCTGGTGGCTTGACCGGATGATCAATTCGCCCGCGCCGCTGCAAGAGAAGATGACGCTGCTCTGGCACGGCCACTTTACCTCGGCGATGTTCCAAAAAGGCATCACGCCGAAGGAGATGGTCGACCAGAATTGGTTGTTCCGCAGCAATGCGCTCGGGAACGTCCGCGAAATAACGCATGCCGTTTCGCGCGACCCGGCGATGCTCAAGTACCTCGACAACGCGCGCAGCAACAAGGATCATCCCAACGAGAATTACGCGCGTGAGCTAATGGAGCTCTTCACGCTCGGCATCGGCAACTACACCGAGAACGATATTCGCGAAAGCGCACGCGCTTTCACCGGCTATTCGGTCTACGGACCGCTGCGCGGCGGCGCCTTCTACTTCAATCCGAAGATCCACGACGACGGGAACAAGGCGTTCCTCAACGCGCGCGGCCCGCTCGACGGCGATCAGGTCGTCGATTGCATCTTCCGCCAGCCGGCAGCCTCGCGCTGGTTCGCACAGAAGTTCCTCAACTTCTTCGTTTATAACGAACCGGAGCCCCAGTTGATCGACGCCGTCGCGGAACAGATCAAGAAGAACGACTTCCAGATCGCTCCGGTCATGTCGATGCTGTTGCGCTCGAACGTGTTCTACTCGGATCGCGCCTATCGCGCGCTCGTGAAGAGTCCGGTCGAATTCGTGATCGGAACGCAAAAGCTCTTTGGACTCAAAGAGGTCACGCCCCAGGCGATCGGCGCGCTCAACCGGATGGGACAAGTGCCGTTCCACCCACCGAGCGTGAAGGGTTGGGACGGCGGCGCGACGTGGCTCAATAGTCAGACGGTGCTCGCGCGCGAGAATTTCCTCAACTTCACGGTCACCTACGCTGCGCAGCAGATGAAGAGTGCCACGATGAGCGCGTCGGCGTGGATGCCGATGACGCCGAGTTTGAGCACCAAGGATACGACGCTCAAATTGGTCGACGCGATCCTGCAAGGCGACGCGGCGCCGGCGTCGATGGCCAAATTGCAAGCCTATCTCGAAGGCGACGACAGCTCGGCGCTCGGGCAGCTCTCCGGTGAGAATTTCGAAGAGCGGATGCGCGGCGCGGCTTATCTCTCGATGGCGATGCCCGCCTACCAGTTGAACTAAGGAGCCGATTCATGAAGCGCAACAGATTCCTCTTAGGTGCGGTGTCCGGGCTGACGGTTGCCGTCAACGCCGACTCGTTCTTCGCGAAGGCTCTGGCCGCGCCGGCCTTGCCCGGCCTTCCGGGGGGCGCCGACGATCGGATCCTCGTGCTCGTCAACATGCAAGGCGGCAATGACGGCCTCAACACGGTCGTCCCCTACGGTATGCAACAGTACTACCGCTACCGTCCCTCTATCGGCGTGACGCCGCATGACGTGCTCTCGCTCAACGCGCAAGTCGGCCTCAATCCGGAGATGAAGTCGCTTAAGGCGATGTACGACGCGGGCAGCGTCGCGATCGTTCAAGGGGTCGGCTATCCCAAGCCCGACCATTCGCACTTCCGCTCGACCGAGATCTGGCAAACGGCCGAACCCGATCACATCGAGAGCACGGGTTGGCTCGGACGCTATCTCGACTCGGCTAACCTCCCGGCGTCGAATCTGTTCAATGCGGTGGCGATCGCGCAGGTTCTGCCGGAGGCGCTGATCGCGCGCAAAGTCGACGTGCCGGCGATTCCCGCGCTGCAAGGCTACGGACTCGCCAGCGACAAGGCCGCGGGTCAGCGGATGGCGTTTTCATCGCTCGTAAGCGACGGACGCGCGCCCTTCCAGTCACCCTACCTCGCGACCGTCGCCGAGATCGAAGATCACGCGCAACGCGGTTCGGAAGAGTTACCGAAGCTCATCGCCGGCTATAAGACCGACGCGTCGTATCCGGCGACGCCGATCGGACGGAGCCTCGCGCTTGCGGCGCAGATCATCGGTAGTAAGACGCAGACGCGGGTCATCTACGTTCAACACGGTTCGTTCGACACGCACGCCGCGCAAAAGGGAACGCAGGATCGCCTCTTGCGCGAACTTTCCGACGGCCTCAAAGCCTTCTACGACGATCTCGCGCAGCACGGCAACGACAAGCGCACCTTGACGATGACGTTCTCCGAGTTCGGCCGCCGCGTCGCCGAAAACGCGAGCCGCGGCACCGATCACGGCGAGGCGGGTCCGATGATGCTCGTCGGCGGCGGCGTCAAGGGCGGTTTGTACGGCGAGCATCCGTCCCTCGACGACCTCGACAACGGCGACATCAAATTCACGGTCGACTTCCGCAGCGTCTACTCGACGGTGGTCGAGAAGTGGTTCGCCCGTCCGAGCCAAGGGATCATCGCGGGTTCGTTCCCGACGATGCCCCTGCTCGCGTAAACGATGCATCGTGCGCCGGCTGTTCAACGTCGTTTCGGCGACTATTGCGCTGGCAACCCTTACGGCGCTTACAGCCGCATGTAGCGGCGGCGGCGGCACGCCGGGACCCGTGCCGTCGCCGACACCGTCTGTTTCGCCGACACCGGTCGGGCTGACGGCGATCAAGCACATCGTCATCATCGTCCAAGAGAACCGAACGTTCGACAATCTCTTCAACGGCTATCCGGGCGCGGACACGGCGCAAAGCGGGACGATGAGCAACGGCCAGACGGTGCAGCTCCGGTCGCAGGACTGGATCGCGCCGGCCGACATCAGCCACGCGCATACGAACTGGTGGAAGCAATACGCGAACGGCAACCTGTACTTCGACTTGGGTTCGCCCGCGAGCCAATCGCCGAGCTATCCGTACGCGTACACGCCGCAATCCGAGACGGTACCATATTGGAATTTGGCGCAGCAATACGTCTTGGCCGACCGGATGTTTCAGACGAACACCGGCCCCAGTTTCGTCGCGCATCAATACTTGATCGCGGGGTCGGCGGAATACTCGCCCGGTCATTTTGCCGACGAGAATCCGAATCACGCCAGCATCTGGGGCTGCGACGACCCGAGCGGCGTCACGGTCCAGCAGCTAGGCCCGAACGGCACGAGCCTGCCGGGTCCATTCCCCTGCTTCGATTACACGACACTCGCCGATGAATTCGATGCGAAAGGCATCTCGTGGCGCTACTACGCGCCCTCGATCACCGGCCCGGGCGGATCGATCTGGTCGGCGTTCGACGCGATCCGGCACATCCGGTACGGTGCCGACTGGACGAACGACGTCATCTCACCGGAAACACAGGTCCTGACCGACGTCCCGAACGGAACGTTGGCCAAAGTCACGTGGATCGTGCCGAGCGGCGGCAATTCGGACCATTGCTGCGGATCGAAGAATGGCCCGGCGTGGGTCGCTTCGATCGTCAACGCGATCGGGCAAAGCCAATTTTGGAGCTCGACGGCAATCTTCGTTACCTGGGACGATTGGGGTGGCTGGTTCGACCACGTCGCACCTCCCCAAATCGATTCGATGGGACTTAGCTTCCGCGTCCCCCTCTTGGTGATCTCGCCGTACGCCAGGCAAGGCTACGTTTCGCACGTCCAGCACGAATTCGGCAGCATCTTGCACTTCACCGAAGAGGATCTTGGCGTCGCGTCGCTCGCCGCAAGTGATTCCCGCGCCGATGACCTGCTCGATTGCTTCAATTTCAACCAGAGTCCGCGCGCCTACGTCCCGGTCTCGGTCAACGTGCGCCCGGAGGAACTGCGCCGCTCCACCGGTCCCCCGGATAACGACTAGCAAGACAAGATAAAGAGGGGCGGCGCTGCCCAGTCGCGCCGCCCACTCCTGTCGTCTTGCCGACGTGTTTCACCGTACCGCCGGGGCGTTACAGGAGCGTTACCGTCCGCTTGCTTGGGTGGGGGAGGACCGGGGTGGAGATTTACATATAGAAGCAATGTGGATATGAGAAAAAGTGCCTTTTTTGTCGGGCAGCGCGTCGCGGTCACGCGGACCGTGACGGCCGCTCAGGTCGAAGAGTTCGCCAGGGTAACCGGCGACACGAACCCCGTCCACCTCGACGAGGCCTATGCGGCGGGGACGCGGTTCGGACACCGGATCGCTCACGGAATGCTTTGCGCCTCCTACATCTCGGCGCTCCTTGGAACCCAATTTCCCGGCCCTGGTACGATCTACGTCAACCAGGGCCTCAGTTTTCTCAAGCCCGTCTATCTGGGCGACACCCTCGAGGTCTCGGTCACGGTGACCGGCTACCGACCCGACAAGGGGCTTTTGACGCTCGAGACGGCGCTCCATAATCAGCGGGGAGAAAAGGTCCTGGCCGGTGAGGCCGTTTGCTTGGTCCGCGACGTGACCGCCCGCTCGCCTGCCTATTCCGGGGCCGCCGCCGGATGAGACGCCTGAAGTTGACACTGGTTGCATATAGATGTAATATGCATATATCGGCATGAAGAACGTTGTGGAAGGCCGGGGCCCGTCCCCGGACGGTGACGATCAGGATCGCACCGATTCGACTCAGACTAAAGCCGAGGCGGGGCTACCCCCGCGTGGTACGCCCAAAAACTACCTGATGGCGTGGCTCCTGGTGGTGCTCAAAGATCTCAACCTTCACGGGTACGAGATCATGCGAACGCTCAAGGAAAACTTCGCCGTCGTCTCCGACCCCGGGACCGTGTATCGCGCGCTACGACAACTCGAGCGCGACGGCTACATTTCCTCGTGGTGGGATCCCAAAGACCACGGGCCGGCCCGCCGGATCTACACGCTGACCGACGCCGGCACCGATGCCTTGAAAATGTGGAGTTCCGCGCTTGAGCAGTACCGTACGAACCTCGACACGTTCTTCAGCCTCTACACCGGGACGTGGGCGAAAACGCACTCGTCCAAAAACCGTGAGGAATAATCAAAAAATGAGCCGCAAGGACACCGAGTCGACGTCGAGCTACGTCGAACTTTCCAGCCAAGCCTACAACCTGTTTGTCGACGCCTACGCTTCGGCGAACCAGCGCACCCTCGGATATCTGAAGAGCGTGTGGGAAATCGCTTCGCGCCCGTACGCCTCGACCGCGCTCGAGACGACCGTTCGCGAGAACTTCGACCGAGCCAATCAGGTCGTCTCCCTGACGATCTCCGAACTTCAAACGACCGGTGCCAAGGGTGCCGAACTCGTCGAGAAGATCGGGGCGCACAACGCCAAGGTCCAAGATTCAATCTCGACCGCCTTCCGCGGACTCGTGACGACCGGAATCTCCAACGTGAATTACGTCAAGGAGTCGACGGCCCAACAGTTCGAGGATCTGACCAAGCGCATGGACGAGATCCAGTCGCGCGCCGCAGCGTCGGTTAGCAGCAACTAGGACCTCCGCCGCCGCGGAGACCAGAGGGCCGGTAGCGATACCGGCTCTTTTGCTTTCCTAGGGGAGGTTTTGCGCGCCTGCGAATCAGCCGGCATGGAAACGAAAGAGCGCACCGCCACCGGCGTCGGCCCCGATCCGACGCATCCGAAACCTCTGCTCGGCCGCGTCGCCGTCGTGACGGGCGGCTCGCGCGGGATCGGCGCCTGCATCGCCCGCGAATTGGCGGCGTCCGGTGCGACCGTGATCGTCAACTACGTTCGTGGCGCCGAGGCCGCCGCTGGCGTCGTCGCGCAAATCGAAGCCTCGGGCGGAAAGGCGAGCGCCGAGGCCGC
>Ga0209332_1000059_pt1 | contig 27343 bp, 20 predicted proteins | sample BlaSpr_A8_OM3_M1_FD_187974 | JGI IMG/M metagenome (GOLD analysis project Ga0209332, IMG submission 187974) | Forest soil microbial communities from Thunder Bay, Ontario, Canada - Black Spruce, Ontario site 2_A8_OM3_M1 (SPAdes) (version 2) | ecosystem: Environmental > Terrestrial > Soil > Boreal...
TGCGCTGCGCCGCCTAGGATGCGACGTCACTGACATTGACCAGCAAACTATCATTCCCCAGTGGCGGCAGCGCAGCAATCGCGCCATCCGCCGGTTGCTGCACCCTCGCATCCTCCGCGAATACAACCAGCTCATCCTTGACTCCGCGTCACAGACCAAGCCCGACATTTTGCTGGCTTTCAAAGGTTCATTCGTTACCGTCGCCACCCTAAGAAAGCTGCGCTCTTCGGGAATTACGCTTTACAACTATTTCCCCGATACGATCCCCTCTGAACATGGAAATCTATTGGCCGAGGCTATGCACGAATATGATTGCATCTTCTATACCAAGAAATTTTGGAGCGGGAACCCTCCGGACGGCTTGGGTAAGCGCCCATTGGTTTTCCTGCCTCATGGATACGATCCCGAAGTACACCGAGTCACAAAGCTGGATGCCGAGGAGAGTTCGGAACTCATACACGACGTGACCGTTATCGCGAGCCACACAGGCTACAAGGAAAAATTGTTGCAAGGGCTGGTCGAACTCATGCCGAAACTCGATTTGCACATCTACGGAGAACGTTGGACATACCCGGGGCGTGCCCCTGAATTAAAGTCCCACATTCGCGGCATGGCCTTGGCTGGCAGCCGCTATGCAAGAGGCATCTGTGCGGCGCGGATCAACCTGGCGATCACGTCGTGGACTGGGCGCCTTGAGGTCGACGAAACCACTACGCGTACCTACGAGATCCCAGCCTGTGGGGGTTTCATGCTCCACGAGCGTACTCCGGAATTGCTGGAACTGTACGAAGAGGGTCGGGAAGTGGCGGCGTTTGGCTCAATCGAAGAGCTTGCCTCGAAAATCGAGTACTACCTCGCGCATCCCGAGGAACGTGACGCGATTGCCCGTGCGGGTCATCTTCGTTGTGTGCCCGCATATTCGTACGACGAGCGAATGAAAGAGATTCTGCGCCACTATGAGGCGTCCAGCCGGAGTCCGTGCGCAGTCGCCAGCTAGCGTTCGCGATCGACTAAATGGAATTGACGGGAGGGGATGGTAACGGCCTCTCAAATGTCTTAAGGCTCAATTCTAGCTTGTTCCGGACAAATGCTCTTTCCCCTTCGCGGAACCAGAAAACGCATGTACCCAGAACTACGACTGCAATACTAACGCATCCTGAAATAACCCATCGCGGAAATGTCCCCAGGCCTGGCGCCAGGTGCACCACCCATGTTGCGCAAAACGCTGAGGCCATAACCGCAGTCAAGCCGAGCCAAAGCTTGCGCGCGAACCTTCCATATGGGTCGCCGACGATGCGGCATGCGTCGCGAACCACAAAGTGGTAGCAGGCGGCCGATTCCGCCACAATAAAGGCGATAGGAAGGCCTTTAAGACCAAGCCGTGGTAATAGGATGAGTGCCAGCAGGAGTCCCCCGAAACTGGACGATATATACGACATGGCGAGCCCTTTATGCTGATTGGTGTAGGACGGGATTGCGGAGGCTGCGATCCATGGCGATTGCAAAACCAGCCATAAAAGAAACATTCGTAGCAGCCACACGTCAGCTAGCAACTTGCCGCGAGTCCAAACGGAAAAAACGGATGCGCCTTCAAACCAAAGGGAGGCAGCCACGGCTACGCAGCCAGCCACAGTAGTGAAGACAACCAAACGAAACGCCATACGGAGCTTTTGTTTCTCTTGCAGAGATTCCAACACAATCAAGTTCGTAGACGAAGAGTGAACGAACAGGCCTACTAACTGACGGATGGAGTTGGCTAGCGTGCGGGTTGTCACAAAAACCGCCAGTGCCGTCGTCCCAACCAAGCCGGCAACGATCAGGTTGGAACCTTGCAAGGTAGCCCCCACCGCCACATCGATCAAGGCAAAGAATACGCTTTGGCTCAGAATGCTTCGCAACAGCGAAAGCTTCGCTTGTGAAAATCCTGGCGCCACTTGGGGAAAATGCCTGCGAACATCCCACCAGATCACGATAAGGATCGACACGAAAGCGAGGGCCTGCGCTCCCGCCACCACCACCAGGCGCGGCCAAAAAAGAAGGGCAACCGCGGTGAGAGTGACCGACAAAGCGCTGGCGGCGTTCGTGACCCATTGGGTTCTTGCCAGGTTTCCCGTGGTGGCATAGACGGACCACACCAGCGACGCCGGAATGGTCCACAGGAACTGACCTCCCAAAAGAACTACGATGAGAGCAACGCTATGCTGATCGGTTAATGACAGATGGAACCACAAGCGAATAGGAGCCCACCAGCCAAGGGCAATCAATGCCGCGCTTCCCAACAAGGCGAGACAAAAATAAAACGCGAAAGCGGTGTGCTGCACTTGACGGTACTCCTGCAAATCGCCACGGGCATAGGCTTGGGTCAGACGATTGACTGCGTAGGTCTGCACTCCCAGATCGAAGCTGGAGAGATATGCCACGACGGAATAGAGCGCTAGCCATTCCCCGTAGAGGGCAGGGGACCAGACGTGGAGATACAGCGGAACCAGAAGTAAAGCAGCCGCAATCCCAAGGCCTTGCCCGAAAAAGAACGCGAGAAAGGCATGAGCGACGCGCTTCAGCATGGGTGGGTGTTGGCTCGACTATAACTTTCGAGACAGGCAGTGTCAAAAAAGCGGAAAGGCAAGAGTTCGCCTCAGCTTTAGCGACGCGAAAATATAAACTCGTCTTCGCCAACTGCCATGGATACGTACCCAGCCGAGCGGAGCAGATCAGAACATTGAGCAGCCAGAGCAGGAGTGGGTAGCCAGAAAATAATCGGGTACCCGGACAGGCAACGCTCGGCTCCCTGCAATGCCAGGTATTCCGCTCCTTCCACGTCCATTTTGATCACATCTGGAGCGCCGAATTTCATGAGCAGTGAATCCAGCGTAACTACATTGACCTTGAGCGTCCCAGCCGCGAGATGTCCTGTGGAACGGTTTTCGCCAACAGAGAACGATGCCTTCCCACATTCGCCTGCCACCGCCGCCACTACCAGTTCGATATTCCGAATCCTGTTTAACGCGATGTGCCGTTCGAGATACTTAATATTCTCTGCCACGGGCTCGACTGCAATCACTCGCTTGGCCTTCCGTGACGCGACCAGGCTATAGAGACCGACATTAGCGCCAACATCCCACACCACGCTTTCCGGCTGAATGACTCCATGGAAGAGTCGCTGCTTGCGATGCTCGTAGCTGCCGAGCCAGCAGCCGTGATCGCCGGATCCGGTGATCCACTTCATTCCCCTTAGCGGGCCCTGCAGCACCGGCAAAACAGCATCGGAGGGGATCAACCTGAGAGGCAGTCGTAAGGCCCTGCCCAAACTGGAGGAGTGTGGCACCGCTGAAAAATTCATGCGAGTACAGAGTATCGGCACTTGCATTTACGAATCAAGTTGAATAACGGTTGGGTAGTGGTGCAATTTGAAAACTGCACCACTACCAACGGTTGGCTGCCTTCTTCCGACCCAGATGTGGTTCGCGTTGAGAAAATCACATTACATGAAATCGATAGAATCGGTTAACATACATTCCAAACCACCCCGCAATACATAACGCGAGCCGGTGCAGTGGGAACCGAATTGCCCTCGCTGCGTTTCGGTCCGGAGGAAAATTGCGAATTCGCGAGTCTGTCGCGACAGCAGGACGGGTGCAGTTCCGGTCGGCGCTGCGCTCTCTGATGCGCCTATCGGGACGAAGTTTTACTTACCGCGTCGGGCGCTTGTTAATGAATGAAGCCAGATTCGACGTCCCTAACGATCCCGCGTCGAACGGCGAACGGGAATTGCAGGCAACGGTTCTCCATTACCGCCAACCGAACCGGAAAACGGTCATTTTTGACGTGGGCGCAAACGTTGGCGATTGGGCCTGCTCCCTTCTGAACCAGGCCGAGGACCTCGCGAGCCTGGAGGTGCATGCTTTTGAGCCTTGTTCCGGAACCTACGAAATTCTACTTGGCCGCATCGCCGCCCTGCGTGTGTCAGATAACGTGATTGCAGTGCGTAAGGCTTGTTCCAGCTCGGCAGGCGTCGGCGGTCTGCACATTGTCGGCGTCGGAGCGGGAACCAATTCTCTGACTTGTATGGAGCACAGCGATGCCGTCGAGCAGGTCGAACTTGTCTCGATCGACGATTATTGCCATAGCTGCAATATCGATCACATCTCGCTCCTCAAAATCGACGCTGAAGGTCACGACATTGACGTTATCAAGGGGGCGACCAGTATGCTCCAGCGGCAAAATGTCGACGTGCTGCAGTTTGAATACAATCAAAGGTGGATTTTTAACGGCGCTTTTCTCCGGGACGCCTTCGGCACTCTCAGTCCCTTTGGATATAGCATTGGAAAGGTGACACCGTATGGTGTCGAATTCTACGAAAGCTGGGACTGGGAACTGGAAACTTTTCGCGGAAACTATCTCGCCTGCCTGCCACAATGGATCAGCCGCTTTAACAGCATAGTTCCGAGCTGGAATCCCCGGCTTTTGGTTGCCGGCAGGAATAGCTGAGCCGAATGCCGATTCGCCTCGCCACCATCGTCAGCCATCCCATTCAGTACTTCGCTCCCTGGCATCGCGAGCTGGCCAAAGTCCCCGAGATCGACTCCAAGATATTTTTTTGTTGCGACTGGGGGATGAGTAACGACATCGACCCAGGCTTTAATAGGGAAGTGACGTGGGACATTCCGCTCTTGGATGGATATGCCCACGAATTTCTTCCTATTGCTCGCCGTCCGCAGCGCATGAGTTTTTGGGAAATGGACAACCCCACGGTAACTGCCGCATTGGACCGCTTTCAGCCCGACGTAGTTACCGTGTACGGATATGCCTACCGCACCAATTGGCGAGCGGCGCTCTGGAGCCATCGAAACCGCCGTCCGCTCCTGCTGTTCTCCGACTCCAATCTGAGATTGGCGCCGGCGTGGTGGAAACGCGCCATCAAAGACATTATCGTGCGTCGCTTTTATCGTTACGTCGATGGCGCACTATGCGTTGGCGAAAACAATAGCCTTTATCATGCTTATTATGGAATTCCTCCTGACCGCCTCTTTCCCGGCGTCTACCCGATCGAACGTCGAAGACTGCTCCAGGCGGTTCCCGACCGTGCCGCCACTCGCTCCGCGATCCGCCACGCTCTCGGTATACCGCAGGATGCATTCATCGTGCTTTTCTGCGGAAAATATATCGACAAAAAGCGTCCTCAGGATCTTATCGTCGCTGCGCACTCCCTCGCACGAAAAGGATTGCCGGTTTGGGCGTTGCTGGTAGGTGAAGGGGAGGAACGGCCCGCGCTGGAAGCTTTTTGTGAACGAGAACGAGTCAATAATGCCGTACTCACTGGTTTCGTGAACCAGTCAGCGATTGCCTCTTATTATGCTGCATCGGACGTCATTGCCGTGACCTCGAGCTTCGAGGCGTATGGTTTGGTCGCGTCCGAAGCCAGCGTCTTCGGATTGCCTATTCTGGCGAGCGATCGGGTCGGCTGCATCGGTCCCCAGGACACGGCGCAGCCAGGACGAAATGCGATCGTTTTTCCCTGCGGTGATACGCAACGGCTCAGCGACGCTATCGAGTTGCTTTATAACGATCGCAGTCTCTACGCAGCCATGTCGTCAAATTCCACACAAATTTCCGAGTCTCAGGATGAGCTGGTTGCCACGGAGCGGATGAGCAGTGCCGTGCGGCGGCTTCATGAAATGGGCCCGCGGTGGCTGACTTCGGGCAGTAGACGACAATTAAAATCGGAGGCTGCACCCCTATGAGTGTCGCCCCAGCTTTGCTGCAGCAACTTCGTTCTGGCCGGTTTCCGGTGCCTCTGAAAGGCAAAGGCACCCGACGCTTTATTTGGAAGCCCGCTACTTGCCTGAAGATCCATCTCGCTCTGGTGGGCGTTGGTGCGTTACTCCTCTACCTGGTTTCCCCGGCGATTTGCTTGGTGCTGAGCGGGATACTGATCGGCACGTCAATGTTAATTCTCGGAATTATGGAGGCGCGCCGTGATCCGCTCTGGATCAATCCTTTATCGGTCTTCCTTCTTTTCCTGGGCATGCAGATGGGCCCGGCGACCATTTACGCCGGGACCACCCTTTTGACTGATCGCTCGCTGGATTTCCCGCTGCTTCGAATTCCCGCCCACGACGTGGCGCTTGGATACTTCATTACGCTGATCGGTACCTTCATGATGCACCTGGGGCTGCGGGCCTTTCAGCCACTCGTTCGGTGGCATGCTACAGGGCCGCTGAATTGGAAACCACATTGGATCGTCTTGCTGTACGCAATTGGGATCGCGGCCATCTACCGTCCCACGACTTTCACTTTCCTGGGAATGTTTGGAGGAATGCTGCAATGGGGCTGCATGGCGGTTTTGCTGGCGTTCGCGTTCTCCAGCGCAAATGTGCAGAGTTCGTTTGGTATGCGGCTTCTGTTTGCCGCCGGAGTGACCGTCTATGTATTGGCGGCCTTTTTTGGCGGCAGCAATTCCAAGTCCTACACCATGCTGGCTTTATTGCCAGCCATCGTCTTCCTTACGCGCTGCAGACAGTATTACAAATGGATTCCAGCCGTGGTCGTCTTATTGTTATTGCTTTACCTCGGGGTTGTCGCTCCCGCGGTGAACACTTCTCGTAACATTCAGGAAGGCGAATACTACGACAGGGTTATGGTGGGCCTGAAATCGTCGTCTCCTTTCTATACAGGAGAATCGATCACGCTTTCTCTGGGTGATCAGCTCAATGCATTGATGGAGAGGTTGTTTGAGATCCCGCAGGTCACCGGCTTCATGGTGGGAGAAGTGAGCAGGTCCGGATTGCAAATGGGCAGCTCGATGAAGGACTTGTACTACGCGTTCATTCCCCGAATTATCTGGCCGGAAAAACCTCCAGTTAGCCGCGGTGCGTGGTTTACGGCGTATCTCGGCATGGCCAACAGCGAGGCGGAAGCGACCACGTCCACCGGCATGACGATTGTCGGAGAGTGGTACTGGAATTTTGGCATCGTGGGCGTTGCTGCCGGCATGTTCCTGACCGGACTCCTGCTCAGCGGACTGTGGCGTTTGGCGGGAAACTATCCTATTCACCACCCGGCAAACATGTTCCTCTATGTGGCGATCATTATGAACGTCCTGAACTTGCCCGACGCGACGTCACCTATTGTTTCGAATGTTGCTCTCTTTTTGTTTTTCGGCGCGATCGCCTATCTGCGTACGTTCGGACAGAAGTCTGCTCTTCCATCGAGAGAAGCAACCGCGCTGCATTTTGCGGCGAAGCGCTCGGACTGGTTCTAACGATGCGCGTCCTATTAAATGCGGTTTCGGCAAAAATGGGAGGAGCTGCCAACTACATCAACAATCTGGCGGTTGAACTGGCCCTTTCTGGAAGCGAACACGAGTTTATTTTCCTTGCCCCCGAGGCCCAAGCCAAATCAATCCGCGGGCTCACACCAAATGTTCATGTCGTCGTTACGGACGTTGGCGATGCTGGTATCGGAGCGCGGTTGTGGTTTGACAACGTGACTTTGCGACGATTGGTGCGGCGCGAGAAAATAGATGTACTCTTTTCCACAGCCAACTTTGCTATGTTTTGCTGCCCCTGTCGACAGGTGCTGCTTATTCGCAATGCGCTGCACTTTTCTCCGATGTATCCGCGTAAGCTCCGCAGGACGATGAGTCGACGCTTGGAGAACTCACTGAGGCGGCGTTTGATTTGTCGATCTGCAAAGGCGGCAGATATCGTAATGACTCCGTCGCAGTCGATGCTGGATGACTTGCGTCTTTGGTGCTGTGTGCCGTACGAAAAGAGTCTAGTGAACTATTATGGGGTGAATGCACCATTGTTGCAGGCTACGAGGCGACCTTCAGGCAACGGTTCTTCCAGGCTTCCCTCTCGCCTCCTCTATACATCTTTGTACGCGGAACATAAGAATGTGACAACGCTGCTGCGCGCGCTTCTGGAATTGATCAGGAGTGGAACAGTCTGTCACTTGGTTACTACCGCCGATCCCAATTGGGCGCAGGCAAGATGGACATCCACATGGAAAGAGGATGCCCTGCTTGCCGCTTCCCCTGAGCTCTTTCAATACCTCGAATTTAGAAGCCCATCCACTGTTGAAGAAACCGCGGCACTGTACGGTGGAGCCGACGTCTTCGTGTATCCCTCGGCGGTCGAATCATTCGGACATCCTTTGGTAGAGGCAATGACTGTAGGATTACCGATTGTGGCGGCAGATGCTCCTGTCAATCGGGAACTTTGTCGAGATGCTGCTATTTACTTCAGTCCGTTTGATCCCAAGGGCTTCGCGCAACAAATTCGGCGCGTGATGGAGGACAGTCAACTGCGGTTGTCCTTGATCGATGCTGGTCTACGGAGGAGTCGCGAGTTTAGCTGGAAGAGGCACGCCCAAATTTTGATCAATACGTTCAACCAATTATCGTCCGGAGCGATGACGCTCGAAGAGGCTAAACGATGAGCGCTATCCAACCGCTGGCGATAGACGTGTGCACAATGTGCGGCGGCGAAGCGTGCAGCCATGAGGCGGGACGGCCTGACCTGGCGCTACGGCGTTGTCAGCTTTGCGGCATCGTGTTCCTGCCACTGCTTAGCGGTGCTAGGGAATATGTCAGGCAGATGGAAGCCGAATTTTTTTCGGAGGACTTTACCGCACGCCACAATCGCTGGCAGGCGCTCTTTGACCAATGGAAAGCCCGTCAAATCCTTCGCAGGCTACATCGCTTCGTGCGCGGAGGTCGTTTGCTCGATATCGGAGTCGGGAGCGGTGTTTTCTTAAATGCGGCGCGGCTATCCGGCTTCGATTGCATGGGCATTGAAGCCTCAGCTCACATTGCCGATCACGTGCGGCAGGCATATAAGGTGCCTGTTGTCCAGGGTTATCTGGAGGATTTTAGTTGCGCAACGCACCACGCCAAGTTCGACGTTATTGTCATGAACCATGTGCTCGAACACATGCCTGACCCAAAAGCGATGTTACACAGGGTTAGCGCCCTCCTTAATAAGGGAGGCATTGTGCACATTTCCGTGCCCAACATTGCCTCATGGGAGGCGAGCCTTCCGGGCTGGACATCTTATGAGCGCTACCACCTCTATTACTTCTCACCCGCTACGTTGCTACCACTGCTGGAGAACGAAGGCCTGCGGTCGCTTCTCGTTGAAACCGAGGAGCCTTTCTCAGGTTGGTTTAATGCCCTGACGCGGACGATTATGGGGGTCAGCTACCAGAAGTTGCGCACGTCAAGACGATCTAAGCCGACAGGTTGGCAGTCTGTCGCTGCCAATGTGCTAAACGTTAGCCGAGTGGGGTTCGGCACGATAACGTGGCCGCTTCGACACATTCAAGCACTGGCCAACCGGGGCGAAGAACTCGTTTCAGTGGCGGCGAAGGAATGACCATGGGAGTAGACGCCACCACAGTGAGATGCTTGAACGTCTCCCTACTGATCCCCACGTTCAACGAGGAACTCAACCTGGCTGATTGCCTGGCAAGTGTCCGCGGGTGGGCGGAAGATGTGTGGGTGGTGGATTCATTCAGCACCGATCGAACGGTGGAGATCGCGCGCGAGGCGGGCGTCAACGTAGTGCAGCACGCTTTCGAAGGGTACTCTCGGCAAAAGAATTGGGCCCTTGAGAGCGTGCCATTTCGCGGCGAGTGGGTGCTGATCCTGGACGCCGATGAGCGCGTTTCACCGGAACTGGCGGCGGAAATTGGCGGGATTGTCGCGGCCGACGGGAATGGTTATGACGGTTTTTACCTGAACCGCAAGTTGATTTTCTATGGCAAATGGATACGACATTGCGGTTGGTATCCAAGCTGGAATCTGCGTTTATTTCGGCGTGGTCACGGGCGTTATGAGCAGCGGGAGGTGCACGAACATCTGCTTCTCGATGGCAAAGCAGGTTATTGCCGGTCTGATCTGATCCACGAGGACCTGCGCGACATGAGTTTCTGGATCGCCAAGCATAACGGCTATTCCACGCAAGAGGCGTGCGAATTGGACCGAGTGCGCCGGGGCGTAAGCACCGCAGGGCTTCAAGCTTCCTTTTTCAAAGGGAGCCTGGAACGTAAGCGATTTATCAAAGAGCGAATCTGGCCGTACCTTCCGGGCCGCTCTTTTTTGTCTTTTTTTTATTGGTACTTTTTCCGTCTTGGTTTTTTGGACGGCAAGCACGGCTTTCTCTTCTGCCAAATGCATGCCGTATTCGAGCAGTTCACCACGGCGAAGCTGTGGGAACTCCAGCACCTCAAGGAGGATCCGCCGGAAGGCGCCCTCAACGCCGCAAAGTTCCGAACCACCACAACAGTAGAAGCCGAGCAGTCCAAAGAGTAAGAGGGGGAAAGCATGTGTGGGATCGTGGGAGCCGTTGGTTCCCCAGACCAGGTTCAGGAAGAAAGCCTGCTGCAGGGATTGGCGGCGTTGGAGCATCGGGGCCCCGACGATTCCGGATGGCAGGTGATACGTGAAAGCGGCCCGCAGCCAAGCTTGATCTTTCTTGGAAACCGGCGCCTCGCCATTCTTGATCTCTCGCCCGCGGGCCACCAACCGATGCAGGACCGTGAAACCGGAAACTGGATCGTCTATAACGGCGAGATATACAATTTCCGTGAGGTTCGCTCGGAACTGGGATCATGCGGCGTTGCCTTTCATAGCCACTCGGACACCGAGGTGATCCTCAAAGCGTACTCAAAGTGGGGAACCCAATGCTTAGACCGTTTTCGGGGCATGTTCGCTTTCGCGATCTGGGATGCACGCACCCGCGTATTGTTTCTGGCGCGGGACAGATTTGGTGAAAAGCCACTCTACTATTTTCATCGCGACGGACTTTTTTTGTTCTCTTCTGAAGTCCGCTCCTTATTGCAGACAGGTCTCATCGCCCGCCAGATTGACGAGGTTGGGCTCATGCAGTTCCTCCGCTATGGGTCGGTATCAAATCCCGATACGCTGATCAAGGGGATTCACTCGCTCCCGCCGGCACACTTTGCTCTGCTTCGAGAGGGCGAACTCACGCTCAGGAAATATTGGGACTTGAACAGCGCAGAGCGCGACCTCGCAGCACCCGGGGAAGTGCGCCACATCGGCCCGGAAACGATCGCCGAACTGCGAACTCAATTGGAGGATGCGATCCTTCTACGCACGGTCAGCGACGTGCCCGTGGGCGTTTTTCTCTCGGGCGGCATCGATTCTAGCGCCCTGGTCGCGCTGCTTAGCAGCAGACATTCGAGCCTTAGCACATTTTCTGTCGTTTTCAATGAGTCGGACTACAGCGAGGCTGAATACTCGCGGTCGATTTCAACCCGCTTTGGCACTGATCACCACGAAATTGAGATCTCCAGCCGTGAGGTGATGATGTCGTTACCCCACATCGTCGGTGCTATGGATCAGCCGACCGTGGACGGCGTAAACACTTACATCATTTCGCGCGAAACCCGGCGTATGGGACTCAAGGTGGCCCTATCCGGTTTGGGGGCTGACGAGATTTTTGCCGGCTACGAAACCTTCACCGCCGTTCCGCGGATGGAACGCGTTGCCTGGTATGCCAGTACAGTCAATCCTGCATTGCGGCGAAAGCTGGCGGCCTGGACCAGCCTGGCAACCCTGAAACGCGGGCCGAGGATGGAAAAGATGGCAGCTCTTATCGCAGGCGATCGTGGCATTCCGCATCCTTACGCGCTCGCCCGCACGCTGTTTATGCCCCGCCTTTTGCGGCAGTTGAGTTTGGCCGGTGACGGCAGGAGTGCTGAGTCCGCCATGCGCCCGCTAGCCGATATAGCGAAGTCGGCCGCGAGATTTGATCCCTTCAATCGCAATTCCTATTTTGAACTCCGCCACTACATGACCAACACGCTGTTGCGCGATTCAGACTTCATGAGCATGGCGCACGGCTTGGAATTACGTGTACCATTCATCGACCACAAGTTGGTTGAATTTTTATTCCGGATTCCTGGCGCTCTCAAGCTTAAGTCGGGAGCTCCCAAATGGTTGTTGACTGAGGCGCTACAGGGCGCACTTCCACAGCAGGCGGTGCAGCGGCCGAAACGCGGTTTCACTTTTCCCTTTGATCTCTGGTTGAAAAAAGAGATGCGGCACGACATCGAGGATTCCTTGCTCGACAGCACGGCGAGCCTGATAGACGGAGTCGATCGAAAGTTCGTTGTAAAAGTGTGGAAGGACTTTTTAGCTGGACGAACCACGTGGTCTCGGCCCTGGTCCCTCTATGTCCTTAAGCAGTGGGTGGATAAATTTGTGGAATCTCGGCCTACGAGTTCAATCGCCGATCTCTCAGAAGAGCCGCGCCCTCCCGTCATGGCGCAGAATTGACTATCCAGCGGGCGTGAAATGTTGAGTCATCGCTGCGCTGCCACTTGTCGACAAATTGACTTCCAAGAAGGAGTGCTTCGCTAAATGTGTGGCATCAGCGGATTGGTGAATTGTGGCGACCGTGACACTCTGGTGCGCATGACCGACGTGCAGGCCCATCGCGGACCCGACGATGCCGGCTTCTGGGAACATAAATTTCCTGACGGTTCTTATGTCGGACTCGGAAGCCGTCGACTGTCTATCATTGATCTCTCCCCTAGCGGCCACATGCCCATGTGCAATGAGGACAGGACCGTTTGGATCACCTATAACGGTGAGATCTACAACTTTCGCGATTTACGCCGCGAACTGGAGATGAAAGGGCATCGATTTGTTTCCGAGACCGATACTGAAGTCGTCATTCATCTCTACGAGCAAGAAGGCCCAGCCTGCGTAAAGCGTCTGAATGGCATGTTCGCATTCGGCATCTGCGACCTGCGCTCCGGCCACCCAACTATGTTTTTTGCTCGCGATCATTTTGGGATTAAGCCTTTCTACTATGTGCAACAGGGACGCCGCTTTGCCTTTGCGTCAGAAATCAAGGCACTGTTGAAGGTTCCAGGGATTCAGCCTCAGATCGATGTCAAAGCCCTGCACCAGTATTTGACCTTCCTTTGGGTGCCCGACCCTAAGACGATGTTCCGCGACGTTTTGAAGCTGCCGGCCGGCCATTATGCGCTGCTACGTAACGGAGAAGTAGAAATAATTCAGTATTGGGACCTCGAGTTTCCAAACGACGGCTTCGAGTTCCCTCGTTCGGAAGCCGATTTGAAAGACGAGATTCGCGAGCGGTTCCGACGATCTGTCGAAGCACAGATGATCAGCGACGTGCCGATCGGTGCCTTTCTGAGTGCAGGTCTGGATTCTTCGAGTATCGTTGCCATGATGTCGCAAGCTAACCGGCAGCCGGTGCGGACCTACACGATTACCTTTCCGGACCGCCACCGGATAGGGGAAACCACGCTGGATGACCCGGACGTAGCAGCCCGACTGGCACGCCATCTCGGGTGCGAGAACCATCGCATTCTGGTGGAACCTGACGTTGCTGATCTTCTACCTAAGCTCATATGGCACATGGACGAACCCACCGCCGATCCGGCGATCATCGCGTCTTATCTTGTATGCCGTGAAGCGCGCAAACATGCGACCGTGCTGCTCTCCGGCGTTGGGGGAGATGAATTGTTCGCAGGATACCGCAAACACTATGCCCATTACTGGGCTCAGGCTTATCGACGCGTCCCCGCCAGAGTTCGGGGGTTAATCAACTCGTCGCTGCTGAGCCTTCCCAGCTTGCGAGGAACCGCGATGAAGGGAAGACTTCGCCTTGCCAAGAAGATGGCCCGAAGCTCCTCATTGTCGCCAGTCGAACGGTTCTTGATGAATTGCACGTACTTCGACGAGGAACAAAAATCTGCACTTTACACATCGGTTCTATCCGACGAGATGTGCGGAGAGGATGCTGCGAAGCAACACATGAGAAGATTTGAAAAAGTCAAAGACGCTGATTTTCTCAATCAAATGCTTTATTTGGATACCAAGATTTTTATGACCAGCTTGAACCTGACCTATAACGACAAGATGAGCATGGCCTGCTCCGTGGAGGTTCGCGTGCCTTTCCTGGATCGCGAACTCGTCGAGTTTGTAGCCTGGAATGTCCCCCCGCACATGAAGTTGAAAGGCTTTTTCCATCCAACCACCAAATATATCTTCCGGAAGGCCATGCAAGACGTTTTACCGCGCGAAGTTCTACGGCAACCCAAAGCAGGCTTTGCGGCTCCGGTAGATTACTGGTTAGCGCGCGATCTAAAAGAAATGGTGGACGACTTGCTTTCCGAATCACAGATTGAAAAGCGTGGCCTGTTCCGGCCCAACTCCGTGCGCACCTTGGTCGATGAACACCGCAGCGGGAAGCAGGACTGGTCCATGCAGATCTGGCAGCTTTTGACACTGGAGATCTGGATGCAAACATTTCTGGATAGCGGCGGTAGGCATATGCCAAGCGATCTGGGGCATGAGCAACAGGCGGCAACGGCATGAAACCGATTCTGAAGAAGTCCGCAACTGGCGCCCCAAATGATCCGGCCGTCGCATGAATTCCTTTTTTATCGCGAAGTGCGGCGGGGGTTCTTCGGAGCTCAGTTTCGGACAACTCGTCGTGCTATAGTTTGGTGTTGATCTCAAGATTTCAATAAGCATGTCGTTTGCGAACCGCCTCCAGTATTATCGGCGCATCTTCCGCGCTTACCTGGTCCCGGGCAAAAGCCAGCTGACCTTCTGGCACGATACGCCTCGCGCGAACCCGCACGCCACCACCGATAAATTGGGCGAGTACTACATGGACTTCGGGACCAAGTCTGATTATTCGGGCCATCACGATTCTCTTGGCATACCGTTGCTCGATTATCACGGTGAGATCGGCCTGCAGTACAACCCGATCGCTGTTGCGCAGTGGGGACTCGGAAATCATGATCTCTTTCAATGCACTGACAGCGGCGAGCGCAAAGAAAGGTTTCTGAAGGCCAGTGATTGGCTCTGCAATCATCTGGAGCAGAATTGCTGGGGTCTTTGGGTTTGGAACCATCACTTCGACTGGGAATACCGCGATACGTTGAAGGCTCCCTGGTATTCGGGGTTGGCACAAGGGCAGGGAATCTCACTCTTAGTTCGGGCGCATCGAGCGACTGGTAAATCTGAATATCTTCAGGCTGCCGGAAAAGCGTTTCACAGTTTTGTCGTCCCAACTGAGGATGGTGGTGTGACCTTCACCGACAAGCAGGGTAATCTTTGGTTCGAGGAATACATCGTGTCCCCGCCCACCCATATTCTGAATGGTTTTATGTGGGCGGCATGGGGAGTGTATGACTATTTTCTTGCAACCGCCGATCCCGCCGCGCAGCACCTTTTTCATCGAGCTGTTAAGACTCTGTTGGAAAATCTGGAGAGCTATGATTTGGGATTCTGGTCTCTGTACGAGCAATCCGGAACGCGGCTAAAAATGGTGGCCAGTCCCTTCTACCATCGGCTGCACATCGTACAGTTGCAAGTCATGCACTTACTCACCGGAGAAGAGCAGTTTAGGCGTGTTGCCGATCGTTGGGAGAGTTACGGTCGCAGCCGCGCAAAACGGACTCGCGCCTTGTGCTACAAGAGCGCATTCAAGATCTCTTACTACTGAGGTGCATGAAAATCATCTGCGCCTCGCAATATTCTTCGCCTTAACTGGGAGCGCCTGCCGTTTGGAGCGCCTGCCGTTTGGACCGCTGAGCTCGTACGTTATTGGGTTGAAGCCGGACACGGGTCACCGCTTTGACCGGATTTGCTAGCCAAACACTGCCGGTATTGTGTCCACATGGCAGGGAATGCTCAATCGAAAGTGCCTAAGTATTGCGGCTTGATAGTTACAAGATAGAGGCGTCATCCTGTTTCGAGTCGCGTAGCATCATTTTCGAATGTTAGAGTGAATTGCATCTGACCCGATAGGCAGCAGGATAATGAAACTATTCTTCAGTCGCAATGACGATGGCAAGGCGGCAGCGATACTCGAGAACAGCGCTGGCTCACGTGTACTAAGCCGTCTTTCGGTTATATGTCTGTTCCTTGTAGGTACGCTCTTCGGCCAGTCTTATTCCATAACGCCGCTTACTCCCTCAAATGACTACGAGAGTCGAGCATACGCACTGAACGACAATGCCGAGGTTGTCGGAGCATTCCGGCAATATTCATCCTTGTGGCACGCGTTTCTATTTAACGGGGAGTTTTTGGACTTAGGGACACTTGGCGGTCCTCAAAGTGAGAGTCTGGGTATTAACGCGGCGGGCGATGTCGTAGGAACTTCCGATGTTGGGTCAACTGGGATGAGACACGCCTTCCTCTACCATTCGGGCGGACTGGCGGACTTGAATCATCGAATTGCTTCTGGCAGCGGCTGGACTCTCTCTTCGGCTGTGTCTATTGGTGACGCGGGCCAAATCATCGCCGTCGGAACGAAGGGCAGTGCCAGTCAATTGTTTCTTCTCTCGCCAAGTGGTCAGGTCGGCTGCGATGGCGGAGTTGAGACGGCAGGAGTGGCATCCGACAGCCCTGAGAGTGGCGTAGGTTGTTACACACTTTCAGTGTGGCTCGGTACGTCTCCAATCATCACGGGCGCGCCGCATGTTCTTTCGCTGCAAGCCTCAACGTTAGGGAGTCGCGGCGATTCCGAACCCCCAACCGCGGGCAATTCGGGAACCGTGACTCTGGGTTTCAACCGTTCGGGGCTTGCGATCGGCTATGCCAATTTCCAAACTGGCGAGTCACGTGCAGCTTCGTTTACAAATGCAGGCGTTATAGATCTTAACAGCCAAATCCGGCAAGACTCCGGCTGGACATTGTCCAGCGCAACGGCAGTTAACGATTTCGGGCAAATCGTGGGGGTTGGCCTCTATCAAGGCCATACTCAGGCCTATTTGCTAACGCCGTTGCGATTGGCGACAGTAACTGGCAACCGAAGCAGCAACACGAGCACTACGACGGTAAGTGCCACAGGGGTCGCTGAATATGCCTCCCCCTCTCAGCCCGCAAGCCCCTCCCCAATTCCGCAAGATGCTACGGGGTTGGCAGGAGGAGTGTTGGCAGGCAGCTATCCAAATCCTGTTCTGGCGGGCATAGCAGGGGGTCCAGTGGTGTTTGGCAATGGAAGTGGAACCATCGGGCAGGATAGTTCGTTCACATTCAATGCTTCAACGAAGCAGTTGAATGTCGGTGACGCGCCTAGCACTTACGGTTTGGGCTCTCTCACGGTGAACAAAGGCGCTGGCTCTTCATCCACTCTGGATCTACTCGAAACGGATACTACAGGAGACATTCTACGAATACTTCAACCACGCGACCAGGCACATCTCACCCCGACGATATATATCAACAACGGAGGTGGCATGTATATGCGGTCTTGGCTTACAGTTTCCGGGACGACAAACGGTGGCACCGGGGATGGATATAACATCGTGCCGCCTTCCAATGATCCTGCGATGATTGATGTATGGGCAGACGTCGGTACAGGTCTTCAAGTGCGTACCGGCAACTTGAGCGGCGCCTACAATTACTCGAACCTTGACAGATACGGAAACTACACCATGTCGGTCGAAGAAGACGGAAGCCTGAAGTGGGGGGTGACGACTCGATCAGCCATGGATACTGGGCTCAGCCGAGATTCCGCCGGTCGTCTCGAAGTGAACACTGGAACCAAAGGTGCCTTCGGGGACTTGAGGGTGAGAAACCTTATTGCAGGAGGGACAATTCAATTCCTGAAGTCCTCCAGCGGCGGATCCGCAGCGTCTCTCGGCAGCAACAGCCCGGCAGCATCGCCAGCCCAGCCATTTACCTGGATCAGCATTACCTTGCCCGACGGATCGACAGGCTATATTCCCGCTTGGAAATAGGCGAGAGCGACCAACCAACCAACCAACCAACCCTGGTACATCATGGATTCAGCCTATGAATGCAGGTGATCGTAAGTACAGCGCCCTGTCACCGAGAATATTTGATCCGTCTTTCGATTTACCCGCTGGCGCATGGATAGGATTCGGCAACCTAACTTGCAATAAGGAAGATCGAAATTCACGGGAATTTCACATCCAACGCGCCGGTCGACGACTAGAAGGGAACATGGTAGATCGCAGCGCTTCCCATGGTGGCAATTAGCGTACCCGCATTGAGCGCGCTCTTTACCCCGCTAGTGGGGACAAACAGTATATCCTCGTTTCGCACGGAAACGTCCGCAGCTTTACCACGCAGAAGTTTTTTCAAATCTATCGCTTGCTCTTGAAACCCATTCTCGGTACGACGAAGCAATCTGGTCTTTCCCGCAGAGGCGACGTGAGTGGGTCCGCCGGCAACGGCGACAATCTGCAAAACGGTGAGACCGCCCGTGGAATTCAATACATACCCGCCCGGGCGCGTCACTTCTCCTAGCACATACACAATCCCTGCTTTCGGGACCACTACCGTGTCGCCGGGTTGCAGTTCGATGTTGTTGGCTGCCATTTCTGCGGGATCTTTGGAGATGGAGAGAGTCGTCCCGTCCTTTTGGCCCCGGTGGCTAATGATTACTTTGTTTTCAGCTTTATCCGTGACACCCCCGGCCGCCTGAAGGACATCAAATAACCGGTGTGGACCCATAGCGGAATAAAAACCCGGCTTGGCAACTTCGCCAGCCACAGAAAATCCGCTGCTGGTATATTCCTTAACGAAAATTGAAACTCGCGGGTCGTTAACAATCTTATTTTGCCGCAACTGGGTTTCGACGGCGACTTCTGCTTCGGTACTGGTGAGCCCGGCCACTCGAACGTAACCCATAAGAGGCATCGAGATATTTCCGTCAGCGCCGACGCGGGTGTGACCGGAAAGATCAGGTGCACCATACACAGCGACCTCCATTTCATCCCCTGGCCCGAGGATCAGCGCCGAGGGATTCGCTTCCATATGAGTCGTTGTTTCCGGAACTGCAGCGAGTGGTTGTATCGCATCCGGGAAAGGTTCTTTTGTCCCGACGTCCCGGTGCTGCTGGTTTCCTTGACCGCCAGTATCTTGCGAACGGGGACCGTTTTGAGCCAAAGTTAGCTGAAAAAGACCCATGACCATCAGTGCCAATCCAGCCCGTAACAACTGGAGGAGAAGTTTTGGAATACGTTGCATAGGTGACCCGATTCTAATGCGGCACTGTACGAATGCACAACCGGGGTTACGAAGTGGAATCAACTGACGTCGATTATTGTTCCCGCCGCATCGCCTGTAGATCGATTCCCAACTGCTCAGCTTTCTTGCAGAGATGACTACGCTCGAGTCCCAGCGACTTCGCCGCCATGCTGACATTGGAGTGGCTGCGCTTCAACTCAGCCAGGATCACTTCTTTTTCGAAAGCATCCACGCGGTCGGAGAGCGAGCCCGACGCAAGTGTGGCCGATGACGGTGTACTGGCACCCTTTGGACGGCGCTCATTAGCACATCCGGTTGTTATCTCGAATGACTGGCGGCAAAGAGAGCGTCAGGAAAGGGATGGAGCGCCCGCGGTTGAGGAAGCTAAGGTGAATCGTGGGTTGGCGCTAGACAAGGGCGGGTCTACCGCCGCGATTCAAGAGCAACGATCCGATGGCTACCCTCGGAACTCGCAGAAGCAGTGCTCCCCGCCAGTTGAATGGACTCGCGTAAGTTCTCGCAAACCGCTTCGATTTGTTCGTCTTGCAGTCGATTGAAAAACGGCAATGCCAGAGAGCGCGATGCCTGATACTCCGTGACGCTGAGGTCGGTCCTCCGCACAGACGCGAATTGATACGCCGGTTGGAGATGAATCGGCGCAAAATACCTTCCACAAACGATCCCTCGCCGATTCATCTCCTTCACAATCCAATCGCGATGAACTTGAGACCAAGATCCTGATAGCCGAACGACATACACGAACCAACTGATTCTACGGAGCGGCACAGCGAGTGGGGGAAGCCGTAGATTGTCATTCTCCGTCAATTTGTCGTTGTATTTCCGTGCGATTTCCTCACGCCTCGATAGAATCGCTCCAATTCTCTTGAGCTGGCTGATTCCCAGCGCGCAATTCATTTCGGATAACCTGTAGTTGTACCCGAGTTCGGAATGTTGCAGCCAGTCTTCCGAGTTAACCCGGCCTTGATTACGCAGCACCCGAACCAAAGAAGCTGTGCGTGGATTCGCGGTGACAACGACTCCCCCTTCGCCCGTAGTGATTTGCTTATTGGGATAGAAAGCGAACACGCCTGCATCGCATTGGCTCCCCACCTTCCGGTTCTCGTATTCCGCCCCAAAGGCTTCACACGCATCCTCAATTACGTAAAGATTATGACGCCGGGCGATATCCACAATCTTTGATAATTCTGCGGGGCAACCAAAGGTATGAACAACCAGGATGGCTCTTGTGCGGGGAGTAATGGCGGCCTCAATTCGGTTGGGGTCGACATTCAATGTCTCGGGTTCGATATCGACAAAGACCGGAATTGCATTCTCGTAGCGGACCACGTTGGCTACAGCGATGAACGCGAAGGAAGGAACAATGACTTCGTCTCCCGCGCCAATTCCCAGTGCGCGCACGCAGAGATGCAGGCCCGCCGTCCCAGAACTCACGCCGATCGCATTTCCGGCGCCAACGTAGCCTGCAATGGCGTGCTCGAATTCCTCAAGCTTAGGCCCCAGGCTTAAGTGCGGAGAGCGAAGGACGGCAGCAACCGACTCGATTTCTTCCTCTTGTACATCGGGAGCAGAGAGCGGGATTTTCATGACGCACTGGTCATGCTTGCAACTTCCACTGGATTCATCAAGGGGCCATGCCGCTTGATGAGTAGATCCCGGGTGAGCGGCACGGTTGTCAGCACCTGGACGATGTTTTCGGAGGCATGGCCTTCGCCATAAGGATTGAGCATTCCCCAGAGAGACTCACGGAATTCCCCCGCCCTTGCGACCTCCATTGCTTTCAGGATCGACTCCTTGTTTGCAGCCGCGTCTAACACGTTCATGGCGCGCTCCCGGCCTTGCTGCCTCAATCCGATATTGACCGTGGGCAGCGCAAAGGATGCCGTTTCCATAATTCCGCTGCTGGAATTCCCCACCAGCATTTCCACTTGACGCAGCAGACTCCAATAGGTGATGGCATCCAGGTTGGTATACAGCGCACCCCGGCCCCGAGACGCCAGGAAGGATTTGGTTCGATCGATGAGTGCGCGACTCCCGGCGTCGGCATTCGGATAACAAAACAGCATCTGCTCCGGCACCTCCTCAAAAGCCGCAAACAATGCGTCCGCTTCTTCCATTGTGTCGCGAGCGAGGGTGACAGGATGATAGGCGACAAGCACCGGTGGAGTCGATAGATCGAAATGCAGTCGGGACTCGACTTCCTCGCGCGTCAAAAGAGTCCGTCGCCGCAAATGATCCAAGGACGGCGCTCCAGTGCGGTGGACGCGCCATTCTTCTTCGCCCATGTCGATCACCCTTTGCCGGGCTGCATGGGTGGAGGTGAAATGGATGTGAGCCATCTTCGTCAAGGCGTTCCGAACAGCATCGTCAATCGCGCCTTCGCTGACTTCACCCCCCTCGATGTGTGCGATTGGAATTCGCAAAGCCAAAGCAACGGAAGCCGGCGCCAGCATCTCGTATCGATCCGCTATCAAAAGCAGCAGATCGGGTCGCATGGCTCCAAATAAATCGGCAAGGCCCAAGACAGCAACTCCAATCGTTTTGGCCATTCCGATGTCGCTGTCCGAACTAAGCAGGCATTCGACGCGAGCGTGGATCGTGAAGCCGTCCTTTTCCATCTCCTGGAAGGTATGTCCAAATTCCGGCGAAAGGTGAGGCCCAAGGGCCACGATTCTAAGGTCCACCGAATCCGCTTCCGACAAATCTCGCAGGGGCCAGTACAAATGCCCATAGTCGGCGCGGGAAGAGGTGACAACGGCGATAGTCCGTTTCATAAGGAAATCGATTGTTGCTCCTTTATAGACTCAAGAATCATTTCACTGGGGCGATATTCGGGCACGAGCCAGCAAAGCTGTTTAAGGCTTTCCGCCAAGTTGTGTCTAGCTATGCTTTCCTTCAAGGCTGCTATCGATGAATCGAATTCTTCTGGCGAAGGCTGAGGTGTCTTAATCAAGCGGAGCCGTGCATCGTCCGCCCAATCGACCGATTCGAGATCCGAAACAAACTCCTCGGTCATCTTGTCGCCTGGTCGGAGCCCTGTCATTACTATAGGGATTTCGATTTCGGGCTCAAATCCAGCTTCCTTGACGAGTCGCTTCGCCAGATCCAGAATCTGGACTGGTTCAGCAGGATTAGGAATGAATATACCTCCTTTCCCGTCGAGGCTTGCTGTCAATAGCACCAGTTCGACCGCGTCACTTAGACTTAAAAAGTACCGATTCACGGCGTGGTGCGTTACGGTCACCGGCCCTCCCTCCGAGATCTGCTGAAGGAATATCGGAACCACGCTTCCCTGCGAACCCAAAACATTTCCCAGGCGCACTGCCCTCATTGGAGTGCGAGGGCTGCTCCACCGCAGCAATGCAAGCTCCGCCAACCTCTTAGACGCTCCCATCACACTGTGCGGGTTTACTGCCTTATCCGTGGACACCATAACGAACGTGGTTACGTCATGCATTCGGGCTCTTTGCGCCAAGAGGTAAGTCCCAAGCGCATTGTTCTGGAGAGCCGCAATTGGATTACTCTCCATGAGCGGTACGTGTTTGAATGCTGCAGCATGGATTATGGTTTCAGGTTTTCTTTCTTGAAATATTTCTGTAAGGAGCGCGCCATCGCATATGTCTCCAACAATCGGGAAGAGGACATGACAGCCTGGAAGGGCACTGAGATCGAAGTTGATCTGATGGAGATTGCCTTCCGAGTGATCAAAAAGAATTAGAGACCGGGGCCTATGCCTGAGGATCGTCTTGGCGAGCGCAGATCCGATCGAGCCGCCGGCTCCCGTCAACAAAACACGACGTTCGGTGAAGGGAATGATCATAAGAAATCAGCCGCTGCCATGGGGAAAAAGAAATCAACAAACTTCGCGCCGACTATCACATAACTGTGCCACAAGACCCCGCAGGATACGTAGCATAGGTGACCCCGATTCCAATGCGGCACTATACGAATGCACAACCGGGGTTACGAAGCGGAATCAACTGACGTCGATTATTGTTCCCGCCGCATCGCCCGCAGATCGATTCCCAACTGCTCAGCTTTCTTGTAGAGATGACTACGCTCGAGTCCCAGCGACTTCGCCGCCATGCTGACGTTGGAGTGGCTGCGCTTCAACTCAGCCAGGATCACTTCTTTTTCGAAAGCATCCACCCGGTCGGAGAGCGAGGCAGAGGCGGGTGTAGCGGATGACGCTGTAATGGCACCCTTTGGCATTGCGGCCTCTACTGTTGAAAGATCTACCTGACCATCGGTGGCCAGCAGCATGAGCCGCTCGACAATGTTACGTAGTTCGCGAACGTTTCCCGGCCACGATTGCGATTGCAATGCGGTAATCACCTCTGCGGTGAAGGGAATCGGCTTCCATCCATTTTGCGCGCTGACTTGCGCCGCGAAATGAGCCACCAGCGCCGGAATATCTTCCCGCCGATCGCGCAGCGGAGGCAGCACGAGGGGAAAAACATAAATGCGGTGAAACAGATCTTGCCGGAACTTCTCCTCGCGGACTCGGGCTTCCAGATCGCGATGGGTCGCAACTACCACTCGCACATCGATGCTGATCGGTTTATCGCTGCCAATGCGCTCCACTTCTCCTTCTTCTAGCACCCGCAGCAATTTGGCCTGCATGGCCAGCGGCATATCCCCTATTTCATCGAGAAAGATCGTGCCGTGATCCGCCTGCTCGAATTTTCCAACATGGCGCCCGGCAGCGCCGGTGAACGAGCCTTTCTCGTGACCGAACAGTTCCGACTCTATCAGTTCCGCCGGCACCGCCGCGCAATTCAGAGTGACAAACGCCCCGCTGGATCGCGCGCTGCGTTCATGGATGGTCCGGGCAACTAACTCTTTGCCTGTGCCGGTCTCCCCCAAAATGCAAACTCGTGTTTCACTTGCCGCTACGCGATCCACTTGCGCCATCACCCGCTGCATGGCCGTACCTTGCCAGACAATTTCGTGTTTGCCCAGCCGCTGTTTTAGCTGCCGGTTCTCACTTTCCAGGCGTTGCAGCTTCAGCGCATTCTCAACGGTTAGCAAAAGTTTTTCTGTAGAGATTGGTTTCTCCAGAAAATCCAGCGCTCCGAGTCGCGTGGCCCGAACCGCCATTTCGATATCGGCTTGCCCTGACATCATCACCACTGGCACAGTCACCCCCTGGGTTTTCAATTCTTCCAGCAGAGTGAGCCCGCTCTTGCCTGGCATAGCCACATCGGACAGAATCACGTCGAACTTTTGTGTCTTCGCGAGTTCCAACGCCTTTCCAGCGTTGTCGCACAGTGTGGCTTCGTGACCCGCCAGGCGAAACGCCCGCGCGAGCGAGGCTAGAGTGTTCGCCTCGTCGTCCACAATCAGCAAATGCGCCTTCGACGCCAATCATCCTCCTACCGACTTAATTCTACCCACGCCTGCGCGAGTGATCCGCATTTCGCGGCAATTCGATCACGAATGTCGTACCTTGGCCAGGCGCGCTCTCGACATGGATTGTACCGCCATGATCGCTGACGACGGATTGAACGATAGCCAGGCCAAGGCCAGTGCCCTGCTTCTTGCTGGTGTAATAAGGAGTAAAGATTCGCGTGCACTCTTCCGACGTCAATCCCGTCCCCGTGTCCGCCACTTCAATCACTACGTTGCCATTGCGGTTTCGAGTACGCAAGGTCAAAGTCCCTCCGCCCGGCATTGCATCCTGAGCATTGAGTACGAGATTTAAGATCGCCCGGTGCAGTAGATCCACATCCGCGTCTACTGGCTCCAAGTGCGGCTCCAACTGCAATTCACAGTTGATCTTCACCCGTCCCGGCGCTTTCAGCTGCGCTTGAAAAAGCTGCATCACCCCCAGAATCAATTCATTGGCCTGCACGCGCTGGAATTGTGGCTGCGGCAGCTTCGAGAAGTCGCTGAACTTTTCGATGATCCGTTTCAGATTCGAAATCTCAGCCAAAAGCGTTCTGGAGCTTTCCCGGAATACTTCTTCGAACTGGTCGGGATTCTGCGTCCTCGCGCGCACCAGATTCTCCACCGTTAGTTGCAGGGGAAACAGAGGATTCTTCAATTCGTGTGCGAGTCGCCGCGCCAAGTCCCGCCAAGCCGCAACCCTTTCCGCCTGCAACAATCGCTCTTTCTGGCCGAGCAACTCTGTGGTCATGCGATTGAAAGAATCTGCCAATTGCCCCAGTTCGTCATCGCCCAGCACGTCTACCCGCGTGTTCCAATTTCCCCGAGCAACTTCTTGTGCCGCATGGGCCAGTTGCTCAACAGGACGCGTCACCCGTGCCGCCGCCCAACTGCCGGCGATGAGCGCCAACAGAATCCCGGCAGTGCCCACAATCAGAGCCGATGAACCGATGCGCCGGACGAGTTCTACGTATGTCCGACGCGAGTTGCCGATCAGCAAAATCGCCAGCAGCGGACGATCCTCGCCCGCACCCAGAAGTGGAATCGCGTGAAACACTTCATCCTCTGCCTCATCCTCCGACCACTTTACCAACCTCGTCGTTTCTTGTTCTGAATGCCGGACTGCATCAATGAGAGGCTGCAACTTTTCAGCCGCTCGCACATTTTCCTTGGAGGCGGAAGAAGGATCGACGAGAAACTCCGGCGAGAAATGATCGCCGCGATTCTGGTACAACAAAGCTCGCATACCCGCCGGCAGATCCAAAGTGGCGAGAAGACACTTATCCAGACGGCGGCCTCCGATCACATAGATCGGGCGCTCGCCTGCCCGCGTCGCGGCCACAGCAAATAAGCCTAAAACTGTTCCGTCCGGCAATTCTTCCTGCTTCAGAAAAGCTCCGTGATCAGCCTGTGCGGGGAAGATGTTGATATCGCTGTCCGGATGTCCGAATTTCGAGGGCCACTGCGCCGACGAAATAATTGCGCCGTCGTTGTGCACGAACTCCAGAAATTCGAGTTGGTTATTCTCCGCCGTCGACTTGGCCAATTCGAAATACGGACCCGGATCCGCCGTCACCCGATTCAAGGCGGTTGCCATGTGGCTTATGGGTTCTGACGAGGCGATGGCCTGCACCTTCCGCTCTACGAACTCACCCTGCCGGTTGAATTCGTGGCGGAACTGAGTTACGAGAGAAGCGGTTCTCTCATTCTCGCTGCGCTCAAAAGCCCGCCGCGTGACGGCAGAGACGAGCCAGGCCACGGCGGCCACCGACACAAACACGGTCAGCGCGAAAACGGACAGAAGTTTCCGGCGAAACATTAGCGCTCCTGTCCTTCCATGAAGAGGCGATGCATGGTTTGGCGAACCGAATCCTCCGCATCATATCGTACGACCCCGGTTGGGCAATGCACGATTAGCGCACTATCTGGGTTGCGGTTCAGCCTGCGTGCTTTGATTCGCCAGATTCATGCCACGAACTACATCGTTAGCGAAAAAGAACTTACCATCGGCAGGGACCATCATGATCTGCAACTTATCGGAAAGCCGCTCAGCCACAATTTTATTGATCAGAAGCGGATTGTTCTTTAAGACCGCGGCTTCGCTTTGCAGTCGCTCCGCATCCGCCGCCGCCGTGACGCGAATGCGATCAGCTTCCGCGTTGGCCAGCAATTTACGCCGTTCTCCCTCGGCCTTGCTGTCGATCAGCTTGGCTTGCGCGTCTCCCTCCGCATTCTGAATCGTCGCTTCCTTCCGAGCCTGCGCCTCAAGGCGGCTCTGTTCGATCTGTTTCTGTTTCAAAGGCAGAGTATATTTCATGGCGTCCGATTCGCTTTTCGCCCGCAGCACGCGCACCCGAGCTTCGCCTTCCGCCGCCTTGATCTGGCGCGCCTTCATGGCCTCGGCCTCCAATTCAGCGATGCGTACTTCCTTGCTCTTTAATTCCGTCTCCACGCTCATGCGGTCATTCTCCTGTTCTTTGAGCAGCAAAGCCTGTAGCCCCTCGGCATATTCGGGAGGTAACTGGATATCCCGCAGCATCACCTCTTTCACCACGATCCCATCTGCCGCCAGCCTATGGGTAATCAGTTCAGCGGCAGTTCGCCGTACTTCCTCGCGTTTCGCGGAAAAAACGTCGCGCACCGTGTAGTTCGGCACGATCTCGCGCCACACGCTGGCCACCACGGGAGGGACAATTTCTTTTTCTACCGGGCGCGGCAAGTTGACTTCGATATAGTCCAGATGCTTCGCGTCCAGCCGGTATCTCACTGTGATCGCCAGACCTAGAGTCAGGCCTTCTTTCGCCTGCACATTGAGCGGCTGCGTGTTCGAAGGATGCTCCTTCGTGGAGGCTTTACCCGTCGTGATTTTTCCGTCTTCTGACGTGCCTGTGGTAAAAATCTGATCGCGGGTGTCGAACAGCG
>Ga0209332_1000060_pt1 | contig 27307 bp, 19 predicted proteins | sample BlaSpr_A8_OM3_M1_FD_187974 | JGI IMG/M metagenome (GOLD analysis project Ga0209332, IMG submission 187974) | Forest soil microbial communities from Thunder Bay, Ontario, Canada - Black Spruce, Ontario site 2_A8_OM3_M1 (SPAdes) (version 2) | ecosystem: Environmental > Terrestrial > Soil > Boreal...
CCTCGACCGCTCTGCGCGCTAGCACCGTCGGTACGTCCATTCCCACCTCCGGTACGCTGGCAACGATCACCACATTGATCTGACGTCGCCGAAGTTCCTCGAGAGTTGAACGAAAGAGACTTTCAAACTCGCGATAGTTTTCCTTTGTATTTCGGTTCCGAGTGAGTAGAAGGGGTAGGCCATCTTCCTGTTTATAGCGGTTGCCTTCGCTATACAGTGCCCAGCGTCCATGCAGGAATATGTTCGGGATGTGCTTCGCCTTAATGAAGGCCAATACCGAGGCATTAAAGCGGGTGCATTGTTCTATATGGTCAAGGTCGTAGCGCTTTAACCCCAGAAGCGGCGCGCATGCGCCCTCGAAGGCGACAAACCCGGATAGGCCCTTGGCTGTCGCAACCTGCTCGAATGCGGGAGCGATAGCGCCCGCATGGGAATCGCCCCACAACAGGAAACTAGGGGCCGCGTCGGTGTTGCCTATCGGACAAATCGCGCCGAAACACTCACCGTGCCTGCTCCAGCTATCATATTTGCCGTGGTACAACTCAAGTGCCTGCTGGTTGAACCGGGAAGGCAATCCGTGCGACGCGTACAACAGGCCGCCGAAACTCGCCAGCATCATCGATCCCAGCGCCCCCCCAGCAAAAACCCAGCGTCGCGAAATTCCGAGGCGGCCCCGGCGCCCACGGAAAGGAGCCTCTATAAACTTCCATGACAGACTGGCAACGACGAGGCAGAGGGCAATCTCGGCCGCAATTTCCCAACTAGCTAGCTGGCGAACGAGATAGTACTTGAGGAAAACTAAAATGACCCAGTGCCACAAATAAAGCGAATAGGAAATAAGACCGATAAAAACTATCGGCCGCGTGCTCAGAACCCTAGCTACAAAGGTCCCGCCTGTCGTGCCGCTGTATATGATGAGCGCGGCTCCTAGTGTGGGATACAGCGCGTTTGCGCCAGGAAAGGGAAGAGCGCCGGACAACTTCACGAAGCTGTAAACAAGGAGAATCAGTCCAAAAAGCCCAAGAACATCGGCCATCGCGCGATGACGCAATGGCGGAATCACCGGGATCGCAAGAAGTCCACCAAGAAGCAGCTCCCAAGCACGCGCGGGCGCAAGATAAAAGGTCATGGAACGATGCGTACTAACGCCCCAAATGCAAAACGCCAACGAAAGAACAAAAACTGGAACCAGCGCCAGGACAAATCGTTTGCGCAGGTACCGGGCCACGATAAAAAGAAAAAGAGGGTAAACAATATAAAACTGCTCTTCGACAGCGAGCGACCACGTGTGTAAGAGTGGCTTGACTTCGGGATCCTGAAAGTACCCCGACAACTTCCAGAACTCGAAGTTGGAAGAGAAGAATACGGTAGCAATGAGGCTGTGTCCAAACGCTCGAGTACGATCCGGCATTAACAACGCACACGTAGCAACCGATGCGCCGACTAGGACCGCGAATAGAGCGGGGAGAATGCGACGGGCGCGCCGTTCGTAGAAAGACGCAATAGAAAAATGGCCTTTCGCCATATCATCCAGGATCAGACCGGTTATGAGATACCCGGAAATGACAAAGAAAACGTCAACGCCAACAAAACCGCCCGATACCTGAGAAATGCCCGCATGGAACAGAACCACAGGAATGACAGCGACTGCGCGCAAACCATCGATATCAGAACGATATTTCATTCCAACTCCTTGGAAGGTGACTCGAATACGTTGTCTGAGCCTTTTACCCGAACTCGCTCGAAACTAGCCGACGCGTTGTCCTAATTCGAGCGAGGCCCAACTCCTCTCCCGTCGTACTTGAAGCGCTAGAGACGCCGCTCGTAGCGTGACCGCGCGATTGTGTCGCCAACAATATTGCGAGCTTGCTTGTGAGTAAATTTCCATTCGATCGGAACTCGGTAGTGATTCATACCACGCTTCCACGCCGGAGTTTCCCTTCGCGGAGAATATCGATCTCCAATCCGTTGGCACAGGCATTGCTTCGAAAAAAAACTGATGGCGATCTCGCTTGACGAAACTGACTGCCAAGATTGGGAGTGCAGTAGCGGTTGGCCCACATCTCCGCCGCGCAAGTATAGCGCACGTTGCAGATTAATCCGCAACAACCACCTGGCTTCCGACTTGCCGACAAACCCGGGCGGCTATCGTTCGACACCGGGGCGTGTCTCATTACCAACGGTTTCAAGCGGACGATCAAATTGATCACTCAGGCTTGACCGTCACCTCGGCCCTATCGATTTGTTTCTGACATCCTCTCAGGAGGATTATTGTGAGCATATGGTCCCGATTTGTGTTGCAGCGGAGTACGATGCGACGAAAATTTCGCACGTACTGCTGGCGGACGACCCGAGAGCGTGTGCCGCGTGGTGGGTCGATCCGTGAATCGGTGCGGAATTACGATGCTGGTTGTTGCAATCCCCAGCCATTCCGGTGTGTTCGGAAAATCGCAATCAGTATCGGCAAGGGTCCATTAAGACGAACTTAGACGCGTGCCGCGTTGCACCCGTGTCACGGGTTATCCGGAAATAATTCCGCCCAGCACCGGCTCCTTTTTCAAATCCGCTGTCGCGACCGCATCCGCACTCGCTCGCACCTGCCGCGCACGCTCGTAGACCTTGCCGTACTCGCGGGCTGACGCGCCCCAGGAAAAGTCGCGGCTCATCCCATTTCGCATGAGCGTCTGCCACGACGACGGATCACGATAAGCGAGCAGCGCCTGTTTGATGGTCGCAAGCAGCGCTTCACCAGTGTAGTCAGTGAACTTAAATCCAGTTCCTTTTCCAGAGCGCGCGTCCCACGGTTCGATGGTGTCGTCGAGTCCGCCCGTAGCTCGCACGATAGGAACGGTTCCATACTTCAAGCTGTAAATCTGGTTCAGCCCGCATGGCTCGTAGCGCGACGGCATCAGAAACATATCCGCCCCAGCTTCGATCTTGTGCGCAATCACATTATCGAACGCCACCTTTGCCGCAATCTTGTTCGGAAACTGCCGGTTGAGCCGCTGAAACATCTCCTCGTAAGGCTTGTCGCCAGATCCCAGCACAACCATGATCAACTCTTCGCGCGCCAGGCGATCCATGATCTGCGAGATCAAATCAAAACCTTTCTGAGCCGCGAATCGTGAAACTATACCAATGACCGGCACTTTGGCATCCGCGTTTGCTACTCCAAAAGCGTTCAGCAAATCTTTCTTACATTGCACCTTGCCGCTCAAATCCTTCGGAGAATACCTGGCGAGAATGAACTTGTCAGTCTCCGGACTCCACTCGTCGTAATCGACGCCGTTCAGAATGCCCGCAACCGTTGCCGCCCGATTGCGCAGAACGCCCTCCAACCCAAACCCATATTCCGTAGTCTGAATTTCGTGACTATATTTACGGCTGACGGTCGTCACGAAATCTGAATGGACTAGCGCTCCCTTCAAAAAATTCACCTGGCCAAAAAATTCCATCTTTGACATTGTGAACAGTTCCCATGGCAGCATCAACAGAGGCAACGTATCAGGCGGAAAAAGCCCCTGATAACCCATGTTGTGGATGGTGAAGACGGTGGCGACGTCTCGAAACGCCGGATCCTCCGCATACAGAGTTCGCAGCATTACCGGAATAAGCGCCGATTGCCAGTCGTGGCAATGGAAGACTTGCGGCACACCCAGAATCTTGGAAGCTTCGAGCACTGCTCGCGAAAACAACGCAAAGCGCTCAGCGTTATCCGGATAATCTCCAGCCGGGCCACCGTACAGCGCCTCGCGATCAAAGAAGGGCGGGTAATCGACAAAATAAAACTGGATGCCGTTGCTTTTGCCCGCGGTCACGACCGAGCAGAAGCGATATTTATCGTCGAAGGGGATGGTGATGCTGCAAACCCTGGTTTGCGCATCGACCAGTTTCGTTTGCCGATAGCGCGGAAGATAGACGCTGACCTGATGCCCCAGGCTGGCGAGTGCTCGTGGCAGGGCACCGACTACGTCGGCCAATCCGCCTGTTTTGGAAAACGGAACGCACTCGGATGCCGCAAACGCGATATGCATGGACGGGGAATCTCCTGAGCGAAAGCTCGAACTTGCTCGCACACGTTATGATGGTTTTCGGTTCATGATGGCGGGTAGGAGCGCGACGATCCGCATTCCTACAATCAGGGGCTTAAGCCAGTTTAACTGCCGAACAGAAAGAGGGTCAACGTGCCGAAGGACGTTGCGGTAACAAGTTCGCGAAAGCCTAAGCTGGGCCAGCATTTCCTGGCCAGCGAATCGGCGGCGCTGCGCATTGTGGACGCTCTGGGAGATATTTCAGAGGCCACCGTCCTGGAAATTGGACCGGGTCGAGGCGCAATAACCGATTTGCTCGCAAGGAAGGCTCGGCGGCTGATTGCAGTCGAATTGGATCGTGTCATGTCGGCGCAGTTGCGAATGAAGTTTAATTTGCAACCGAATATTGAAATTATCGAAGGCGACATCCTCACCATTGAACTGAACACGGTTTTCGGGTTGAAGCCTGGAATGCTGCATTCCGGCCTGAATTTCGCGCCGGAACCCGCCCGGGTGGTCGGCAACCTGCCGTATTACATAACTTCCGACATTTTGCTGCGGCTGTTCGAATATCACCGCTATTTTTCCACCATCGTAATCATGGTGCAAAAAGAAGTTGCCGACCGGCTGGCCGCTTCTCCCGGGAGCCGCGACTATGGCTTGCTCACCGCCACTGCGCTACTCTACGGCCGAGTCGAACAGCTCTTCACGCTTCCGCCCGGAGCATTTGCTCCCGCTCCAAAGGTGCATTCGAGTGTAATTCGAATTACGATCAAACCCCGCCTCGAATCGCTGCGGATTCCCGAGGCCGAATTCATTAACTTCCTGAAATTGTGCTTTGGCCAGAAGCGTAAGACTCTCTGGAATAATCTAAAGACGGAATACCCGGAAGACGCGCTGCGAGCGGCGATGACGAAAAGTGGAGTCAAGCCAGCGATTCGGGCAGAAGCGCTGCCGCTGGACCGAACCGCCGCGTTATATCGCGCGCTGACTGAAGCTAGCACCTAAGTTTTCGAATTATTTTTTTCACGCCATCTGTCGCGAACAGAAGCATCGGCGCCACACGAGCAAGTAATGTCTTCTCTGCGAACTCCCGCTGTTGCTGGGCGGTTCTACCCGGGCCGCGCCGATGAATTGCTTCGTGACGTTCTCAAATACACTCCATCGGTTCCCGAATCCAAAACCATCTCGGCTATCGGTTGCATCGCTCCCCATGCGGGATACATGTATTCCGGTTCAGTGGCGGGCAGGGTGTACTCGCAACTGGAAATTCCAGAGACCTGCGTGATTCTCTGCCCCAACCACACCGGCAAGGGCCGTCCGCTTGCGATTATGGCCAACACAACTTGGCAAACTCCGCTCGGCGCAGTGCCCGCCGATGAAAATATCGGAGCGCAGTTGCTGCAGCGATTCCCCCCAATGGAAGAAGACAGCGCCGCCCATCGCTACGAACACGCCATCGAAGTACAACTTCCTTTTCTTCAGGCGCGACGAGACGCCCAAAGAGAAGACCGAACACACGACCGACGATCGGACTTCAATTTGAAGATCGTTCCTATTGCGATCGGCACCAGCGATTTTGACGTTCTCCGCGCCTTGGGAGAAGCGCTGGCTGACATAATTGCAGCGCAGGAAGAAGTCGGTAAACGAAAAATTCTAATCATCGCTTCGAGCGACATGAATCACTACGAGTCTGATGCGATTACTCGCGTCAAAGATAACAAAGCAATCGAACGCATTTTGGCAATCGATGCGCGCGGCCTATGGGAAGTCGTCATGAACGAAGACATCAGCATGTGTGGATTCGGCCCGGCAGTTGTGATGCTTACCTCCGCAAAACTGCTGGGCGCAACTTCGGCCACGCTCGTAAAGTATGCGACCTCAGGAGAGGTCTCCGGCGATTTCGATTCGGTGGTCGGGTACGCGGGAATTGTTGTGAAGTAAGCATTCCAAAAAAGAAAAAAGGCAGCCAGAGGATCAGCTGCCTTCCTTCTCTCAATGCTTTAAGTCTAGTGAGGACGAGTCGATGTTGATGTCGGATGATGTGGTACCCCCACTGCACCCGAATGCGCGGCTGCCGTCGGACTGAGAGGCGTCGTTGCAAAACCCGTCGACGGGACAGTCGAGATCGGCGGAGTGGTCGCCACAATAGCGGGACGCGAAGTGTGATCCACTTTTTTCGCTATATGATTGAGATGATCGATCGATCCCCGCGGCACTCCAAAGCCAGCCGATCCTGGATTGATCGTCAAAACGCGCATCGTATCCGCCGGTGGGTTGGCAGATAGCCCACGTCCCACCATCACTGTCTGGTGGCCAGTGGCTGGCGCCACCGGAATTTTGGCGGCTGCGGGAGCGTTCAAAACCTGCGGAAACGCATAGTAGGAATTGGTGAATCCAGGCTGCCAAAACCAACCGATGCCGCTCATAAATGCCCAGTTGCCGTACCGATAAGGCATCCATCCCCAGGGATAACCAGACACCCACATGTATCCCGCACCCGGATAAAAGGCCCAAGCCCCATCCTGAAATGGGCTCCAGTTAGCACCCGCGAAATACGGTTGCCAAACATTTCCGTATCCCGCTACGTTCATGAAATTGCCGTAGTAATTCAAGTCGCTCATGCCGTACGCATAGGGCGATGAAAGACTGGCAGAGGCGGCAGTCGATGCGTTGCGGTCACGAAACTCAGCCTGCTGCCGATCCCAGGCGTCGGCCGGCTCGCTTTCATACTTCTTCGCCATCACGAAAGTATCTTTGCTTTTCGCGGGGTCATCATCTCCGGAGGCAGCATTCTGAGCAAGTTTGATAGTCGCACCATGCTTCTCAGGAACGTCGAATTGCGCAGACGGCAAGATCGCGCTGCACTTTCCCTTGAATACGGCTAGAGTCGCCTTGTTCGCCGCCTCGAGTTGAAGGCGGAAATGCGCGGCTTCAGGAACCGCAACTGACTCATTGGCGAAGTTCACAAGGAACTGATCGCCACCCTTATCGCGGGCCTTTTTTAAATGAACATTTGCGTACAGCATTCCGGAGTCGAGATGCACGGTATTCAGTTTATTTCCATCATCACCAAGTGAGAGACGTACAAAATCAATCTGCGTTCCAGGGGCCAACCGTAGAGTGCTGCCATCCTCGAATTCCACTTCCGCGCGGCCATCGTTGCCCGTCTTCACCCGCGATCCCTCGATCACAGGCAGGTTGATAAATGCCTTGCCAAATCCGTCCCCGCCGCTGCGATCAATTTGCACCGTCCCCTGCACTTCACTCAAGCGGACAATTCGAGCCTTGGATTCTGCCGATGCCGGAACCACAAGAAACGCCCCCGCAAGTACAGCGCCGATTGCCACTGTATTCGCGAACTTTAATCCCAGATCACTCCAGCTTGACGTCAACATATGCTCCCCCACTTCGAACCATCCCTGCACGGGCACGTTGCTTTCAAGCCTATGGTAACGCTAATGCGATGCCTCGGCAGGAATCTTTTTTTGCAATCTGAACGAAGCCCGCCTCCTCCAACTAGACGAAATCGACCTTAGTGGAGACCGGCACTCTGGAGCAGGCGCTGGCCACGAGCACGTGCTACGTTCATCACGGATGGATCGGCAACGATCTCATTCAGAATCTGTTGGATGGCGCTGAGCTCAACCAGTTCGTTGGCGCGGGCAAGTTCCTCCATGCGCCTGAGTTCTTCGTCAAGTGCCAGCTTCTGGTATTGGTGGTCGTAATGTAGTCGATGTCCGAATTCCAGGGTGCTCGAAAGGCTCTGCATCAAACTCGTCAGAGCTTGCACGGCTGCATTGGCGGAATAGTTGTATGTCGCTTCGCCACTTCGCTGTGAATCCTTGTAGCGCAGTATCTTCTTGCCCGTAAAGGCCAAGCCCTTATGATGGGAGTCGACATCCTTCTGAAAATAATTCGCCTTTGCCGCCAGATCAAAAATCCTCTGCCGCGTCTCTGCCGAAACTTTGAAGTCGTGGTCAAAGCTCTCCGTCACATCACTTTCGTCAGACAGGCGCCCAGTGGACTCGTAGTGGGCGGACCCGTCGGATTGAACGCGAACGGAGTAGTGCTCCGGCTGCGAACTTGGGAAGTCGATGGAGAACTCGACAACGGCGGCTTCTGTTTGAGGCCATGCCCATGACGAGCAAAAGACGAGACACCACGCAATCTGCAGTATTCGCGGCATCAGGACGCGATAAGGTACGACCCGATCACGAAGGGCGCGATAATGATTGTTGGTGGCGAGACGCACTGTAAGACTTACTACCTTACCCCATAAAGAGTGATCTCTGCTCGGCGAAGCGACGATCTCGTTTATCTAATTAGGGCCGTTCATCTAGCAGGTTGCTGAAAAACGGACCTTTGCCGAAGCAGATTCAGGTTGCAGTACGGACCGGAAGTCGCGATATGGGGTGTGCTTCAAGCGCGCGAGGTAGTAGACTCGGTTTCCGGGAGAACCCTCATGAACCCGCACCGACTGCTCCCTGTGCTGTTGTTGGCATTCACATTTGCCGTTCCCATTCGCGCGCAAGTTCGACCTCAGCCTCGAACCGATTCTCTGCTGCAGGCTGCGAGCAAGGCACTGGACCACTATCAACAGCTCGCACCGGCTATTAAGTGCGAAGATGCGACTGAGAAAACGCTCCGCGATTCCTGCAAGATTGTGCTGGAAATGCTGGGAAGAGACGTTCAGGACGCCAAGGAGAAGATCGCAAGCTACCGGCAGCTCTCCACCGCCCAGCCTGTCGACTTGTTCGACATCTATGAAGTTTTTCAGAAGATCATGGATGGGGTTGGCAATCTCGGCTATGCGGGAGAACTTTATGGTGAGCGCAATCGTGCGCTCTTCGCTGAAGCCTACAACAACTTCGTGAAGATCACTCTTTGGTTTGGGGGCGAGGTGAGAAATACCATGCAAGGCGCAGAAAAACGTTCTGAGTGCGGACATGTTAGCACTTTCATGAACAGCCACTGCCAATCCACAGGCCGTTCATGCTAGAGAAGAGCACGCGCGGAGACGATCAGCAACAGGACGGGATGTTCAGCTATATCTCACCCAACAAGAGAGTGCCGCAGGATCATCCGTTGCGGCGGATTCGAAGCATCGCGGATCGAGTTTTAGGGCAACTCTCACCGCGGTTCAACAAACTCTATGCACGTGCTGGTCGGCCCTCGATTGCTCCGGAGAAACTAAGACAAATACGAGACCAAGCGGATCACAGAATCAGCCACGAAGAGAGCCGAACCGTGTTCAATCGAGATTTTTCAGCACCCTGCTAGAAGGCGCAGCCCCATTAACGCATTCCTATCACGAGGCACTTTGAGCGACAGCCCTCGAACCGAGCGCCAACGCTGAACTATAGCCCCTACAGTTACTCGCAAACCGCCGTATACCCAAGCGCACTTTTATCCGCGAGGTGAATCTGGCCTGAGATCAGACCATTGTTGTTGATGCCACCGGCGGTGGTGTAATTTGCCCCCGGATAAACAATGCCTTTGTACTCTCCATTCTTCAACATGAAACCCAGATCGCGGTCAATGGAGAGATGATTGCCCACGATAACACCTGCATTATTCACCCCAGTCAGAACCGTGCCGTACTTTGAGTTGGGATAATTGATGGTGGTGAATGTCCCATCTTTCCATAAAAAGCCGTTGCTGACAGGACCGCTGGCGTAGGTTCCTACCACGTCGCCGTTATCATTGATCGATAACGCGTACGTCGTTTGTGCCTCAGGATAAGCGATCATGGTGTAGTTGCCGTTGAGAAGCAGAAATCCTCTGACCAGTGATGCGCTCCCACTGAAGCTGCCGACCGCGGCTCCCAGTTGATTTACGTTGAACAGCCACGTGTTCGTGACTTTGGGGTGATTAACCGGGGTGAACTTGCCATCCTGCAAAAGAAAACCATGAACCTGCTCGGGATGAACACTGTCCTGGTAGAAACCGCTGTCCACTCCAATTCCGCTGCGTCCGTAAAGCCACGTACTTGACGATTGCGGTGCTGCGTAAAGCGTGATCGTTCCGCTCGGCGATCGTTTGAACGCGATGAATCGCAGGGACTGTTTATTTACTAACTGACCGACGACCGTACCGTCGTCGCTTATTCCCTGTACCTGGCTCAAGGTGTATCCCTCGGGCGCTGAAAAAGTCTCAAATGTGCACGATGCTTGGGTCGCTGCGTGCAACAACGCAGACATTGAAAGAGCCACGACGACGGCCGGAAGCGAACGTTGAATTTTCATAGGTCCTCGGTGAGTTTCTGCACTGCGTTCCCGTTTTCCGGCGCCAACGCGAGTAGGCGCCGGTAATTTTGGGGCGCTTCAATTGTGACTACTTAGAGAATCGGCTGAATCAGGTGCGAGGATGCCCTGATAAATGGCCGCAGGCGCATCGTTTCCGGCGTTGGCCAAAGGTAACTTGGAGGTGTGCAGTTCTGGACAGCAATAGCAGAACACCCTAAAGCTCCGGTGGAGCTTTTTTTATGGACTGGGGATTCTTCTTAACTCGCCTGCCAAGCCCGCGGACTTGCTCGGCGCAGGATCGCACTTCACTCTAGTCGGACGGCCTTGACGCTCCATCGTCGCAGCCGTGTGGAGATGGCATATCGCAATAGCCAGGGCGTCCGCAGCGTCCGCCGATTCGGGGATCTCCACCAGGTTCAGCAGTCGCGCCACCATTTGCTGCACCTGATGTTTTTCGGCACGTCCATATCCCACGACGGCGGATTTGATCGACAGCGGCGAATATTCAGCCACCTCAAGCCCGGCAGTTGCAGCCGCCAGCATCGCAACTCCGCGCACCTGGCCCAGCTTCAGGGCCGATTTTACGTTTGTCGCGTAGAACACATCCTCAATAGCAACCCGCTCAGGCTGGTGCTCGGAAATGAGTTGCTGTAGACCAATAGAGATGCGCGAGAGGCGAGTTGGCATCGGATCGCGGGGTGACACTTTGATCGCTCCGCAAATTATGGATACCAGCCGGCCGTCAGCGAGCAAATCCACAACGCCGTATCCGGTGTATTCCGTGCCACAATCGATGCCTAGAACGCGCATGGGTGAAGTGTAGCAGGACAGCTTCCAACAATTAGTTACCAACCTTCAATTTATGTCGGCCCGACCTGGGGAGGTGCCTTCGCGACCAAACGGTAGTGGGCTACTTTGAATTTTGATCCTGTTGGCGACCGTGGCATCATGAGGCTGCTACAGCCCTCAATTATTTCGCCTACAACTTCATCAAGATTCATCGTACACTTCGCACGTCGCCAGCTATGGCCGCAGGTGTTTCGGATCGGCTGTGGAGCGTAGAAGACTTGGTAGCCCTCTGGGAAGCCTACGAGCAGCGGAGGGCGGAAAGAGCGGCGTAAGTGAGACCACCACTATTCATAATGCACTTGGCGCTCGGTTGTGGAATCGAAACAGCTGCCGCATGCGCCTTCTGCGCTGTACAGCCGAACAAAGTTGCGGAGTATACGAGGCGTAAGCACCTAAGCAGTCCGAGATGGCTCAGGAACTGGCCCTTTGCCGGGATGGTGATGAAGGAATGGTATCCGGTCTATCTGCGTGTGACAGGCATAGGCGGTTTCGTCTGCGCACTGGTATGGCTCACGTTGCTCATTCGGCTTTTTTCAAAGTAGCCCACTACCGACCAGGCTGTCATCCAGGGCGAAGCGAAGGATTTATTTCATCGCGCGCGATCAACAGCATCTTGGCCGCCGCGATCTCGCCTGTTCGTTTTCCTTCAAGAACATCGCGTAAGCGCGACAGGACGACCTCAAGTTGCCGCGAACTAAAAACCGCCGGTATGCCGATTCGTCGAAAACTTCTTGCAGGGTTGCACCTAAAATACGAAATACGTGAGTGATCGCCGCTGCTATCGATCTTGCTTTCCCGTCAGCCAGTCTTGCTTTCCGCTTTTCGCGGACAGGAGTGTCCGCGCCACATAACCCACTCATGAGTGCTCCTCAATTGCTAATCTTGTCATCACGTATGGCGTCTCCTTGGTCTGCGCCAGCTTTGTCCCGGAAATTATTCGCGTGCACTCCAACGCTGATTCAATCAGGATCATCGCTACCATCACGACCAGAAGGGCGGTGACCGCGGCGTCGAGGCGATCATTAAAAATCAAACGCGGGTTCGCTCCCGCTTTCGCGAGTTGATTGGCGTGCGCGAGAAAACCAACTCTAGGATTTGAATCAAGCACCTTGTGCCATGACGCCGTGAAAGTCACGGCCACCAGCCAGCACAGCGGAATCAGGGTGATGAGCACATAGCGTATGCGCCCCATTTGCGTCGGAGCCATAGCTGCGCCATCTGCACTCGAACCACCTGTTTTCACACACGCCATTTTGACGATAATGGTCGTCGCAACGCACAGTGCAACCGTGGCCAGCAGTTGATTGCAGATGCCGAAAAGCGGCCACAGCGAATTAATTCCTCCCAGCGGATCTTTAATGCCTTGCCACAGAAAATTTCCCCACGCCGCTACAATCACCGCGCTCGTAAATAGAATCGACGGATACCAACTGGTGCGTCCGAGCGGCTTCCAGATGTGGCCAAGCGCGTCTTGCAACATAAAACGCCCGACCCGCGTTCCAGCATCGATGATCGTCAAAATGAACAACGCTTCAAACATGATGGCGAAGTGATACCAGAGCGCCATCACCGCCTGCCCGCCAAGACTATTGGAAAAAATCTGCGCCATACCGACCGCGAACGCGGGCGCGCCTCCGGTGCGGTTAAACAGCGTCTGCTCGCCAACTGCATGCGCCAGTGCTGCCATCTGCGCCGCCGTGACCGGGAATCCCCACGCGCTGATGGTTGCAGCTGCGGCTTCAGGCGCTTGGCCAACGATGCCAGCCGGACTATTCACGGCAAAATAAATTCCCGGTTGCAGCACCGAAGCCGCGATCATCGCCATGATTGCGACCATGGACTCGGCGAGCATGCCACCATAGCCCACGAAGCGCGTTTCAGTTTCGCGACGAATTAATTTTGGAGTCGTGCCACTCGAAATCAGCGAATGAAATCCGCTTATCGCCCCACAAGCAATGGTTATGAAGGCAAAAGGGAAAATGGTTCCAGCAAACACGGGGCCGCTGCCGTCCGCAAAACGCGTCAGCGGCGGCATGTGCAGTGACGGTCGCAGCGCCACGATGCCCAGCGCTAGCAAAGAGATTGTCCCCAGTTTCACGAACGTGCTCAGGTAATCGCGCGGCGCCAGCAGCAGCCAGACCGGCAGTGTCGACGCGGCAAATCCGTAAATGATAATAAGAATCGCCAGCGTGGGAGCGGTAAGAGTGAAGATCGCCGCCCACGACGGAGTTTGTGAAACCCACTGCCCGCCAAAGATGGCAGCGACGACCAGAACAAATCCAAGAAGAGAAGTTTCCAGCACTTTGCCCGGCCGAATGCGGCGCAGATAGACGCCCATCAGCACCGCGATAGGCATGGTCATGGCAATGGTGAACGTTCCCCACGGACTCGACTTAAGAGCATTCACGACAATGAGAGCCGTTGCGCCCAACAGAATTACGATGATGCTCAGAACCGCGATGTAGGCGACAATCCCGCCCACGCGGCCGATTTCCGACTTCGCCATCTCGGTTAAAGACTTGCCGTCGCGCCGCACCGAGAACAGAAGAATGACAAAATCCTGCACGCATCCGCCAAGCACCGCACCCGAAATGATCCAGAGAGTCCCCGGCAGATAACCAAATTGTGCAGCCAGCACTGGACCGACGAGCGGTCCAGGACCTGCGATCGCGGCGAAGTGGTGCCCGAATACGACCCACTTGTTCGTGGGAACGAAGTCGCGTCCATTATCAAAACGTTCCGCCGGGGTGGCGCGATTAGGATCCAGCCCAAGCACCTTGGCGGAAATAAAGGCGCTATAAAAGCGATAGCCGACGGCGTAAGTTGCCACCGCAGCAACCACCAGCCAGAGGGCGTTGATCTGTTCGCCGCGATGCAACGCTATGGTCGCTAAGGCGAACGCTCCGAGCAGGCTTATGGTGATCCAAAGAAGAATACGTAATATTTTTGGCATGAGGGACGGTCGATATCACCCGATAATTTTAAATGCTCTTTCTGTACTGTTTGCCGTATTGTGTGGGAAAAGGAGCCAGGTCCGCAAGCAGCTACTTCCGTATCGGGTAATCTCCACGATACCTCCAAATATGCGCGCGCCGAAGTCGTGCGAGTGTCCTGTCAGCCAAAACAGCGTGATAATCTAATGACAATCGGGCCAATGAATCGATCAACTGGGATAAATGTCGTCCGCGAATTGTCTCCTTCGCGTGGCAGAAATCATATATAGGAGCAGGAAATGAAAATTGGAGTGCTGACAGGTGGCGGGGACTGTCCTGGATTGAACGCAGTTATTCGGGCCATCGTGCGTAAAGGCAGCTTCCATTATGAAGATGATTTTGTCGGATTTGTCGAAGGCTGGCGCGGGTTACTCGAAGACAAGACGTTGGATCTGAGCCTCGAGGCCGTGGGTGGAATCCTGCCGCGTGGCGGCACCATCCTTCGAACTTCGCGCACCAACCCCGCGAAGCATGAGGGCGGACTGCAGAAATGCGCCGACAATCTAAAGAAGCACGGCTGTGACGCATTGATCGCGATTGGCGGAGACGACACGCTTTCGGTAGCCAAGAAGCTTTTTGACAACGGTGTAAAAGTAGTTGGCGTTCCAAAGACGATCGACAACGATCTCGCGGGGACCGATTTTACTTTCGGATTTGATACGGCTGTCAACGTTGCGAGCAATGCCATCGACCGCGTACACACCACTGCCGAAGCACACAATCGTGTAATCGTGGTGGAAGTGATGGGCCGTTCCGCCGGATGGATCGCGGCGTACAGCGGAATTGCCGGTGGCGCCGACGTTATTCTGATTCCTGAGATTCCATTCGATATCGACGAAGTTTCCGAACTGATTCGCCAGCGCCACTCTCGCGGAAGATACTTCAGCATCATCGTTGCCGCCGAGGGCGCTAAATTTGCCGGGGGCTCCGAGGTGCAGGATGGCGCCACCGACGAACGCGATGAGTTCGGCCATCCCAGGCTGGGTGGAATCGGCTCTGCCGTTGCGCGTGAGATCGAGAAGCGGACGGGGTTCGAGTCCCGCTCGGTTGTGCTCGGCCACATCCAACGTGGTGGAACACCAAGCGCCTTCGATCGCGTGTTGGCAACTCGTTACGGCTTAGGCGCGATCGACATGGTGCATCGCGGCGAATTTGGTCAGATGGCAGCGCTGCGCGGTAACAAGATTATTTCCATTCCTCTAGCGGAAGCGATCGCTTCCAATCGCAAGGTGGACAAAGAAATTCTCGATGCTGCTACCGGAATCCTGGACAAGCTTGACTACAAGACTTCCAAGGTTTCCTGAGAAAGGGCTCGCTGAAAAGATTTCTCATTTCTCAGTGCACATTGCCGCAACAGCGTTCAACGGGGCGAGCCCCGTCTCTGTATTGGTTCAGAAAGGTACAGCCCTGGCGGGATTTGCTTGGCATTAAACGCTATTTGAGGGCATACTACTCAGCATCGGTTCGGCAGATTGCTAAGCAAACGATTGTTGAACAAAGGTTGGTTCGCCGACTCCCAGCCGATTACGATTTCGAGGACGCTCCAGTGCACATGTACCAAAACACTCAGCCTGAGAACCATCTGGAACGACTGACCCCCGCCCCATCGGAGCTTGCTTCCAACGAAGCGGAACTGCAGCGCAAGCGAATGCTGATCGCTTTGGGAATCCTGCTAGTGGCACTGGTAGCGGTGGTTCTAAAAGACTGGGACTTCTGGTTCCCGCCGGACGCTGAAGTGCAGGAAGCCGCTGTTCGCCACCACGCCAGCAATCTGAGTGTGCCCGCCGCAACGCCCGCTCCGGTGATGGCAAAGCCTGACCGCAAGCCAATCAAGCCCTCTATACCCACACCTGCATCGCCGCAAGCTCCCTTGTCCACAACTGCTGAGCGCGCCGCATTGCCTCCTTTACAGATTGAGGTCGTGGCCGGAAATCGACACATGGGTGTGCCCGCGAAGAGCAATGCCATCCACGTAGACGTCGACTCAGGCGCCACCTCTACTGCACCCGCAACCGCCGCAAATGCGCAGGCTAAATCGACCGAGCGCGTGCAACTTTCACCCCAGGCAACCCAGAGCGTAACAGTGTCGGTGCCCCCGAATTATCCTTTGCTCGCTCGGCAGATGAAGGTGCAGGGCGCCGTGAACCTGCGGGCGCTTATCTCGCGTGAGGGCTCAATTCAAGAGCTTCAGATCTTGAGCGGACCGGGTATCCTGGCGACTGCGGCTAGGGAAGCCGTAAAGCAGTGGCACTTCAAGCCCTATCTGCAAAACGGGCAGCCCGTAGAAACCCAAGCCCGCATCACCGTCAACTTCACCATCTCCACAAATTAAGCTTGTGTGGCGCGGACACTCTTGTCCGCGAAAGCTGCAGCAAAATAACTTTCAGGGATAAAAGCACCGGTCTCAGGGAGAAGGACGTCTGTCTCTGTCAGAAAACGAACAGCCGAACAACTCCACCCACCGCGGACAAGCGTGTCGACGCCCTACCCCGGCGCAAAATTAAACGGGCGTCCGGATTCTTTCGAATCCATGACGCCCGGGCAGCCCTCCCCCAGAACTGCTCAATTGCAATCTAGGATCGTGATTGTGATTTGAAAATGGCACGCGAGTGCCAAATTTGGCCCACCAAAGTGCTAGTCGCGCTTTTCCACAGTTCCATCCAAGCCCTGGCGTACCGCTCGCTACTCCGATAGAACCATCTTGCCGGGTGGGGTTCCGGTAGAAAACGGCGAGTTCAAAATGGTACTCGGAACGCCGGTCGACGGATTATATGTAAAGCCCGCTACCCCGCTTCCGGTGGCGGTTCCAACGTAAAGGTAATTGCCGCTCGGATCAAACAGCGCGAACAGTCCTCCTGCGGTCAAGCTAAATGGAGAACTCGTTACCGGTGTCAATTGTCCGTTGGTGGACGTGATCGAAAAACACCAAACGGAGAAGCTCGAACCCGACGTGATAGCGTAAACAAATCTGCCGCTGGGATCGACCGCAATCGCCGTGGGACCATCACCCTGGCTTGAGGTAAACGGTGAACCGAGAATAGAGGTGAGAGCGCCCGTGCTCGGGTCGATGTTGAATCCCGAAATATTGCCAATTGTTGCAACCAATGGATTCAGTGCCGACGGGTTCGTAACGTAAAGAAAACGTCCACCCGAATCCACTGCCAGACCCGCGGCTCCCAAACCGGAGAAGATCGGACTATTCGGCACCGTCGTTAGAACACCGTTGGAAAAAGAAAAGCCGGTCACCATTCCAATGCCAGGGTTGGTGACATATACAAAATTGCCCGATGGAGTAATCAGGATTTCGGTCGGACCGCTATTGGCATAAAAGGGCGACCCCGCAACTTCAGACAGCGCCCCAGTTGAGGCATTAATCGAAAAAACGGAAATACTGTTGGAAAAATTATTGCTCACCAGTAAGTACTTGCCCGAAGGATCAATCACCGCATTGTCGGCTCCATTGCCCGCCGGAGTCGGAGTGGCCGCAAGCGTTAAAGAACCATCGCTTCCGACACTAAAGATGGAGATGGTGTTGGCACGCGAATTGACCGCGTAGAGGAATTTCTTGGACGGAAGCAGGGCCAAACCTCTAGGCGATGTACCCTGCACTTGCGGCGTTTGCGATCCCATCGAGATCGTCCCGGTTGCTCCTTCGATGTGCAGCGTCGCTACGGAACCTAGGGCGGGTAACGTGACGTAGGCGAGATGATTGGGTGACGCGCTATGACTGCTGCTCCCGCCGCATGACATAAAAACGCAAGCCGGCGCTAGCGCCAGCGCCGCAGCAAGAATTCGGCAAACACTACTTTGTCCTGCCCGTGCGGCGCGCGCCGCCCCCAGAAAGCTCATTGGCAAATCTGCTCCTGATATTCGTGGATAGATGGAAATAATCGCGTTCGTATCGTGTTAACTATCGTGCACGAGAAGCTGAGAACTGGCAACTGCGTCCCCATTCTCATCAGCTTCTACAGTCACATTTCATTGGATGCGCGAAGCCGGAGCTGTGCTGTGTAGCCATCAACTTGGAAGCCACCGCGTTACGATGCGGCAGGAACGTATGTTCTAATCGATAACAGCGATAAAACAATAATGATAAGAAACACTGATAAAAGAACAGTGACAAAACTGTCCGATTTTTAAAATCTGCAATTAAAGATTGTATCGTGATCGATATCCACTGCCACATTTTGCCCGAAGTTGACGACGGTCCTAAGTCCTGGGACGTTGCCCTCGAAATGTGCCGTATGGCGGTAGCCGACGGCATCACTCACATCGTTGCCACTCCCCACGCCAACGATCGCTATGTTTACGACCGCGCCTACCTTTCCGGATTGCTCGATCAACTGCGGGAAAAATTCGGCCCTTCATTGCAGTTCAGCCTAGGCTGCGATTTTCATCTCTCCTTTGAAAACCTTGAGCGCGTCCTCGAGCGCCCGCATAATTACACCATCGGTGACACCAACTACCTGCTCATCGAACTCAGCAATTACAGCGTCCCCACGCAGCTATCCGAATGTTTCACTCGACTGGCGGATTGCAATCTCACTCCCATCCTCACTCATCCGGAACGCAATCCGATCCTCCAGCAAACCCCTAAAAGAATTTTGGAGTGGGCGGAACAGGGCTGCTTAATTCAGGTGACGTCATCGGCCCTTACGGGGTTTTGGGGGGAGCGTCCAGAGATGATCGCGCGCTGGCTTCTCGACCGTTCCGCCGTCCACATTTTGTCGTCTGACGCCCATGAGACCAAGCGCCGGGTTCCAAATCTTTCCGCCGGACGCGCGATCGCAGCTAAATTGGTGGGGGCCGACTACGCGACCGCCCTGGTTGAAGGCAATCCGGGCGCAATCGTCAATGGCACGCCAATTCCCTACAGCCCGCGCCCGGTGCTCGATTAGGGCTTGGATTCTTTCAGCAGGACTACGTCGGAATCGGTATGCCCACGCAGAACGCCAAGATTCTTTCCATCCGGCGACCAGTGGAACGATAGAATCTGCTCCGAATCGAATTTTGTGATCTGCTGGCCAGCGGAACCATCGAGGGGCTGAATCCAGATGTTGTCTACGCCATTCTCGCGAACCGGATAAGCGACCGCTTTGCCATCGAAGGTGAAGTGCGGGCCCGCTGAAATATGCGGATTGGCATCGAGCAGGCGCGGCGCGGTTAGAGTTGTCAGGTCGAGCAAGGCAATCCTGGCTGTGCCGAGTCCGGACTCTAAGTTCACGAACTCCACCAGATATGCCAGGGTTCTGCCATCGGGTGAGACGCCCATTCCGCGGCCCGCCTGGAAAGAACGCGCAACAGCACTGGCAGGAACCGGCTCAGCTTTGAGGGATCCATCCACTGTTCCATTCAAAGAGACACGCCAAATGTTCGTCACGTCCCTGAAGAAGTAAGCCCAATTGCCCGCGCACACTGGAAAGCGGTCAAAACTCCCATCCGTCAACTGTGTGGGATGAGAGCCGTCCGCATTCACGCGCCAAATGCCAATGGAATTCGTGCCACCGTGGAAGCCCCACGGAAAGACGATGCTCTGCGTGCCGCACGGGGACAGACCGACAATTCCCGCGGCGGGATCGCTGACCAGCACAGTAGGATTTTTTCCGTAAACATCCGTTCGTACCATCCGCGTGCGATCGGACGTCAGCAAATCACCGTCCGACGTCCAATTGAATTGGCTGATATGTTCTCCGTCGACCACCAAGGGACTTGCTGCAGGGGTCATGCTGCCTTCACCCGGCAGAACAAAAAGATTGCTCAGCGCCTTTTGTTGAACGGTCGCCACAGTCTTGCCGTCGGCCGAAAGCGTCAACGTCGAATAGCTGTTCGTGTCACGAGAAATGGGACGCACCCGGCCATCCGACAGCGAGACGAACCCGACCTGGCCGCGGTTGAAGTCAGGACCTTTTTGCTGATAGGTAACGAACAAGCTATCGCCGGCCGGTGACCACTGCAGTGCGGAAACGTTTTTGTCGGAAAAATTAATGGTTTGAATTTTTCCAGTATCCACGTCGAAAAAACTTATTCCGCCGAAAGCGCCGCGCTGAATATCGGGATAGGCGATCTTCTTGCCGTCGGGAGACCACGCCAGCCAGCGCGGGAGGTAGACCAGCGGCTCAATGTGAAGCACTTTTTCATCGCTGCCGTCCAATTTTGCGCTGAGCAGCCGGTACTTGCCCGTCTCGGGATCATTGCCACGGAAATACGCCATGCGGCCACCGTCCGGAGAGAACGCGACGGCGCTGTCCACGTCCTGGGCCACGACTTGCGGAGTTCCTCCCAGTATCGGCGTGCGATAAATATTGAAATCGCTATTGATCGCATTCTCGGCCTTGCGAAAATAAACGTAGTTTCCGTCGGGGAAAAACGCGACGTTTGGAATTGTGGCCGAGGGCGGCACGATTTGCGTGTCGCTGGCGGTAACGATGTTGCGCAGCCACACGCTATTCAGACCTTTATCGTCCATCACCGTGAGCAGATATTTCCCGTCGGACGAGATAGCCGTGACCACAGCTTTGCTCGAATTTGTAACTTGCGAAATGCTGAAATTTTGGAAAGGACTGGCGGTAGCATGATGAAGAAGCGAGTAAACTCCGAAGCCCGCTGCGGACAGTATGACCACAGTAGCTAACGCTCCTCCAACCACTCCGAACTTGTGTCGCTTCGCGGCCAGAACCACCGAACTGCTGCTCTGCGAGGAATGCGCCATCACGCTACCAAGAGCTGGAGTTGCCCCGCTTATCGGAGAAGGAGATTGTGTCGCGCTGGAGCTGGCAAAAACGCTGGCGTCCGATCCGCTCTTTGGAGTTGTCCGGCTGGAATCAGTCTCCCGCTTCAGCCGCTTCAGATCCGCACCCATATCGGCGGCGTGCTGGTAACGCAGGTCACGATCCTTCTCCAACGCCTTATTAATTATGCGCTCGAATTCCGCGGGTAAATCTGGATTGATTCGCACTGCAGGCACCGGTGCGCAATCCAAAATCTCTCGCTGGATCACCCCCGAACTTTCGCCCCGGAACGGCAACGTCCCGGTCGCCATCTCGTAGAGCACCGCTCCAAATGAGAAGAGATCGGTCCGTCCGTCCAATTCCTTGGCCCGCACTTGCTCGGGCGACATATAAGAGACGGTGCCCAGTGCAGTTCCGGGACTCGTCAGGTGCGTTTCTATCGTTCCGGTTTCGGTGGCCTCGAAAGGAGTCTTCACTCTCGCCGTAGTTACCTTCGCCAATCCAAAGTCCAGAATCTTTGCATGTCCGCGCTTCGTCACAAAAATATTGGCGGGCTTAATGTCGCGGTGAACGATGCCCTCAGAGTGAGCGGCATCGAGCGCATCGGCAATTTCAATCGCCAATCCCAGCGCAACGTCTATCTCTATGGGTTTTCCTGCAATGCGATGCTTCAGGGTTAAGCCTTCAAGGAATTCCATCGCAATGAACGCCTGGCCATCCTGCTCGCCAATGTCATAAATGGTGCAAATGTTTGGATGGTTCAGCGCAGATGCGGATTGCGCCTCCCGTTGAAAACGGGCAAGTGCTTGCGCATCACGGGCCACGTCTTCGGGCAAGAACTTGAGCGCGACAAAGCGATGCAACCGCGTGTCTTCGGCCTTGTAGACGACACCCATGCCGCCCCCACCGAGCTTCTCAACAATGCGGTAGTGAGAGATGGTTTGGCCGATCATTTTCTAGCAATCATCATTGTTTAGCCAATCACGGAATCGAAGTATGGTAGGCGGCACTCGCTGGCAAGTCAATCTCGCAACGTTAATGAGGAGCGCTACTAATACTCCCCGTGAATTGACGGGAAGAAGCTGACATTAAGATTTGAAATTAGCTAGAGGACTATCTTTCGATACTCTTCCGATACTCTTCGCCAGCCGCACCTATCTCTGAGAAAGATTACTTTCGGCCGACGTATGTTTGGCTGAGTTCTTGGACTCGGCCAGTGCAGGACCGCCGGTCGCCATCATTGCGCTTTCCGGATTCAGCAAATGATCGTGGTTCGGTCCCAAGCCCAGTTTGATCAGCGCCCGCGAATCGGGAGTAGTCTTGGATTGCCATCCTTGATCAGCCTGATAACGCTGCATGGCGGCCTGCGTCGTGCTATCCCACATTCCCGACGGCTGACCTTGCATGTAATGCTCACGGATGAGCGCCATTTGGATTTCTCGTGCGCGACCGGAATCGATAGCCTGTTGGCCGCGCTTTCTTGCAACTCGCTTCGAACCCTTCTTGCTCTGGACGCCTTTGCTGCCTTTTACCGCGCTATGGGTTGACGTTCGTTTCGTGACTTGCTTCGGAACCGCAGGATGCGACGGCTTGATCGTTGTAGCCGGAGTATCGGCCGCAACTGCAAGACTTGAGACGCAAAGCACCACACTCAAGCTCACTCCGTGCCATCGTCGAATTTGATTGCGCAATCGCATTTGATAGCTTGCCAGTCCGTAAGGGATTTTTTATATCATGTTCCGGGGCAATCGCGACACCCCGGTCGTTCATCCCCAGCTCAGTACAAAGTCCGTCAAAACCAACGGTACTGGACTACGTCTATGGTCTATGAAACCGCGACTTCGCGCCAGTACCGCCGGGTTTGATTACTGGTTACGGAAGTGTACCTGCCAGGAAGATCGTTCCATCCTGCGACCTCGCGCCTCGCGGCCGCACCAGGAAAACCACATCCTGCCCGCTCTTCAAAGACGACTCGATCTTCGTAAAGTCGTCGGGATTATTTACCGGCTGCTTGTTCACTTCCAAAACAACGTCCCCACGGTTCAAACCCAGATCCTCCGCAAATGATCCTTGCTTCACGTCTTGCACGACCACGCCTTTTCCGGCCGTTATGCTAAGCCGGTCCGCCAAATCGGGAGTGATACTGCGAACCGTCACTCCAAACTTACTAGCCTTTGGAGCTTCTTCGCTCTGGTTTTCATCCTCTTCACCGAGCCGCGAAGCAAACAGCTTCGAGCGATCGGCAATAGTGACCGTAGCATCCTGCTTCTTGCCGTTTCGCACGAACGCCAGCTTCGCCTTCGACCCTGGCTTACGGGCAGCAATATCGGCAACCAACTCGTCGCCGCTCTTCACTTCCCTGCCATCGACGGACGTAATCGTGTCGCCGATCTTAAGGCCGGCCTCGTCAGCGGGACTGCCTGACACGACATTCGATACTGTCACGCCCGATCCGTAAATGTGCGCGATCGCCGGATTCGGCTGCGCCGAAAATTCAATGCCAATCGATCCGCGCGAGACGCGGTGCTCGGGTCCAATCAACTGGTTGTAAACCTGCGCTACGGTGTTCGAAGGCATGGCAAACCCAACCCCCGCGTAGGAGCTGGTCTCCGTCAAGATCGCGGTATTAATGCCGATCACTTCGCCCGCCATATTGACCAGCGGCCCACCCGAATTGCCGGGATTGATAGCCGCGTCGGTTTGAATAAAGGATTGAAACTGCCGGTTAGGCACAATGTTGCGGCCCTTAGCCGAGACGATCCCCGCAGTCACCGTTTCCTGCAGTCCAAAGGGACTGCCAATCGCAAGAACCCAGTCGCCAACCTCCATGCCATCCGAGTTACCTAACTTTGCCGCCGGAAGCGCATGATCGACCTCAATCTTAATAACTGCCAAATCCGTCTCCTGGTCCATGCCAATGAGCTTCGCATCGTGGCCCGGAGAAGCCGGGTTTTCATCCTGCAATTTCACCCGAATCCGATCGGCTTTTTCAACCACGTGCCGGTTCGTGACGATATAGCCCTTGGAGTCCACAATCACGCCAGAACCAAGCGATCGCTGCCGGATCGAACCCGCCTCCGGGCCGCCCTGCCCGCCTTGGCCCCCAAAAAATTTGTCAAAGAAGTCCTGGAACGGGCTATCTTCCTCGCCATTCCCCTGATCCTGATCGGGATCTGGACGCACCGATCGTCCCCGCCGGTGCGGGTTTTTTACCGTCGATTCCGTGTTAATGTTAACGACGCTCGGCTCCAGTTGCTTCGAAATCTGCGAGAAAGCGTTCGATAGTTGCTGCGGCGCTGGAATGGATAATGGAGTAGCATCCGAGGACTTCGCGCCCTCCTTACCTTTGACCCCGTACGAAACCACCGTGCCGATTAGAATGCCGACGGTGAGCGTAGCGAGAATGGTAAGTGTGTACGCCCAACGATTGGCCTTAAAACGGACCAAGAAAGCGCTTTCGCGCGATTCCATTTGTTCCTCCTAAAATTGCCTGACTTTTTATTATACCTTCGGCCTGGAACGGAGTCGGTAAGAACTGGCCAAAACAGTTAGACGCATAAAATGCCCTTGGCGTTTCGATCCCCGGGCAGGTTGCTGTAGAGATTTGTATCAGGCATCGCATTAAGCAAAATTCGTATCAGGACATCGCATTAAGCGAGATTCGTATCAGGGCATCGCCTGAGCGATGCCGAAAACCGCTCGCTTGAAAGCGCCTTTAGGCGCCGCGCAACAGCCCGTATCGAATCCGGTCTAACCGACGAGCATCGATAATCCGAATCCGCCATTACCAGAGCTCGTTGAACAAACACCGCCTGTCTCAGATTCTTAGCGTTACAAGCGCCAGGAACAACCCCGTGTACCCGGCAATCACCAGTAACACCAGCAGCGCCCCGAAACTTAACACATTGAACAGTCCCCAAGGCTTTTGCACCGCGCCAGACGCGAGCTTCCACAGCCCAATGCCGCTGGCTATAACGCACGGCGGAAGGAGGATCAGTCCAATCGCCCGTCCGTGCGCAAATTGCGGAAACACAATCAGGAACATCACCGTCGGCAGAAAAACCAGCGCTGGAACGATCGCCAACGGAGCGCCCACGAGAAATTCGTATTCCCTCTCTTTCGCAGCCATCTGAATCCATCAGACGATATCCGATGACCAGCTCATCTGAAAGGCTTTCACATGGCCGTTCGCCCGGTCACTTCCCCTCGTACACCGTCTTGCCTCCTACCACTGTACGTAAGACTTTAGCCTGCAGCAGCTTCGCCGGTTGAGCCGCGGTGATGTCCTGATCGAGCACGACAAAATCCGCGAGCATCCCGGGTTCCAGCTTGCCTTTTTGCTTTTCCGCGAACTCAGCAAACGCCGCACCCGTTGTATAGGCGGCAATAGCCTGTTCGATGGTAATTTTTTCAGCTGGATAATAGGTTTTTCTGCCATCCTCGCTCATGCGCGTGATCGCCGCGTATAGGCCACGGAATGGCGTCACCGGTTCCACCGGATAATCAGTGCCAAAAGCCAGCACAACTCCATGCTGAAGAAAATCGGCCCACGAGTAAGAATGCGCGGCGCGTTTCGCTCCCAAGCGCGACTCCGCCCAATTCATATCGGTAAGCAGGTGGCTCGGCTGCATCGAGGCAATCACTTTGAGCTCTTTGAAGCGCAAAATCTGCTGCGTCGAAGTCACTTGGGTATGCTCGATTCGAAGCCGGTAATCTTCGCCCCCATCCATCGCTTTCACCTTCGCTTCTTTCGCCGCTTTTTCAGCTTCAGCAAACGCATCGAGCGCCATCAGCACGCCTTTATCGCCAATGGCGTGAAAGCCAAGTTGATATCCCGCGAGCGCCCGCTCCTTCGCCATCGCATTCAGCTTGCCCGCCTCATATTGCGGAAGCCCGCTGTTCTGCGGATCGTCGTTGTAGGGCTCAAGCAGCGCCGCCGTTTTCGACCCGAGCGAGCCATCCATAAAGCCCTTCAGCATGCCCGTGTGAAGCATGTTGTCGGATGCAGGATGCGAGTCGCGTTTCTTGTTCAACTCTTCGATCGACTCGTCGAAGGGCAACCACTCTGAAATTCTGGCCGTCAGTTTTCCCTGGCGCTCCAGCTCTTCATAAACTTGAAAGTCTTCCCATTGTGAAAAGTCTTGTGCTGACGTGACGCCGTGGCTCGCAAGGTCGGCCAGAGCCGCTTCGATTGCCTGCCGCCTCTTTTCTTGGGTCGGCTTTGGAATCACCGCTTCCACCGCCTGTTGCGCCTTCTCTCGCAAAATGCCTGTCGGAGTTCCGCTCTCGTCACGATCGATTTTTCCGCCTTCCGGATCCTTCGCCGCAACAGTTACGCTCGCCAGTTGTAACGCCCGAGTATTGGCAACGCCGATATGCCCATCGACTCGCTCGAGATAAACCGGATGCTTTCCGCTCACTTCATCGAGGTCCCATCGCGTGGGAAGCACTTTGACCGGCCACAAGGTTTCGTCCCAACCTTCTCCTACAATCCATTCTCCCGGCTCGGCGGTTTCAACCTTGGCGGCCAGGCGATCGCGAAATTCATCCAGCGTCTTCGCGCCCACCAGATTCACATTCGCTTTTTCCAGACCGGCGCTGGCTAGATGCATGTGAGCGTCATTGAATCCAGGCATCACGAAGTGCCCGTCGAGATCGATGATTTTCGTCTCCGGACCCTTGAATTTCATGACTTCACTGCGAGTGCCTACAGCCAGAATTTTTTCGCCAGATATGGCAAGAGACTCATCACGCTTGCCCGAGCCAAACGACGCCGAGGCATCAACCATCCCGGTGTAGATGTTGCCGTGGATGTAAATTACGTCCGCTTTCGGTTTCAGCGTCGTATTCGTATTTTGTGCCGGCGCACCACAAGCCGCCACCAACACCGCAATCAGGGCGATTTCTTTCGTCATTCCTTTATCATTCTCCGGCTCCAGACAGTGTGAGCATTGTAAGCAGAATGCGCCTCAGTCCCAGCTCTCTTCCGCTGCAGTCGAACCATTCTTGTAACGTGTGCGCGCCCCCTCCAGCGCCCCCTCCTCCAATCGCAATCGCCTCACGGCCAAGCGAAAGCGGAATGTTGGCATCGGTCGAGGCGCGCTGTACCTGGGCAGCATTTCCGAGCTGGCTGTCCACGGCGTGAATCACTTTGAAGAGCCGCGACTCTCGTGCCAGTTCGCCAGCCGGACGATTTCCAATTTCCACCACTTCGCTCTGCACCCGTTGAGGCTTGCGAACGCCATGCTGCGAAGCGGTGTAGTTCTCAGCTGCGACTGCCCGATCGAGCGCATCGCGCATGGCACGTTCCAGCCGGTCGATCTCAGCCATCGATGTCGAGCGCAAATCGATCCGCATACTGGCGGATTCGGGGATCGAATTCACCGACGTACCCCCTCGAATCACCCCAACATTAAAAGTTGATTTTGGCGATGCCGGCACCGGCGTGTGGCTGAATA
>Ga0209332_1000061_pt1 | contig 27124 bp, 24 predicted proteins | sample BlaSpr_A8_OM3_M1_FD_187974 | JGI IMG/M metagenome (GOLD analysis project Ga0209332, IMG submission 187974) | Forest soil microbial communities from Thunder Bay, Ontario, Canada - Black Spruce, Ontario site 2_A8_OM3_M1 (SPAdes) (version 2) | ecosystem: Environmental > Terrestrial > Soil > Boreal...
CGAAGTCTTGAAGAACAAGCGCGTGGTGGCGCTTGATCTGGGAGCGATGCTGGCGGGGGCGAAGTATCGTGGCGAGTTTGAAGATCGCCTGAAGGCTGTTCTCAAAGAAATCGAAGACTCGCAGGGCCAGATCATTCTCTTCATCGACGAACTGCACACGCTGGTCGGGGCAGGCGCGGCTGAAGGCTCGATCGATGCTTCGAACATGCTGAAACCGGCGCTGGCTCGTGGCGAGCTGCGCGCGATTGGCGCGACTACGCTTAACGAATATCGCAAGTACATCGAGAAGGATGCGGCGCTGGAACGGCGCTTCCAGCCTGTGTTTGTGGGCGAACCGAATGTCGAGGACACGATTGCCATCCTGCGCGGGCTGAAGGAAAAGTATGAAGTGCATCACGGGGTGCGTATCAAGGATTCGGCGATCGTGGCGGCGGCGACGCTGTCGCATCGTTATATTTCGGATCGATTTTTGCCCGATAAGGCTATTGATTTGATCGATGAAGCTGCAGCTTCTTTGCGAATTCAGATTGATTCCATGCCTACGGAAATCGATCAACTGGAGCGGCGGGCCACGCAGCTGGAAATTGAAAAGCAGGCGTTGAAGAAGGAAGATGATCCGAATTCCAGAGAGCGGCTCGCACATGTCGAGAAGGAACTGGCAGGCATTCGTGAGAAATCAAATGCACTGAAGGCGAAATGGAAGCAGGAAAAGGATCTCATCGCCAAGGCGCGAGCGCTGAAAGAAAAACTTGAACAGCTCAAAATTGAAGAGGCGGCAGAGGAGCGCAAAGGGAATCTAGAGCGGGTGGCGCAAATTCGCTATGGGCTGATTCGGCAGACGGAAGAAGAGTTAAACAAAGTCACCACACAAATCGATAGCAAGACCGGGCACCGCATGTTGAAGGAGGAGGTCGACGAAGAAGATGTCGCGGCCATCGTCTCCAAGTGGACCGGCATTCCGGTTTCGAAGATGCTTGAGGGTGAAGTCAAAAAGCTGATTACCATGGAAGATCGGCTGCGGCAGCGCGTGGTGGGGCAGGATGAAGCGCTGGAGCGAGTGGCCAATGCGATTCGTCGTTCGCGGGCGGGGCTGAGCGATCCGAAGCGGCCCATTGGATCATTTATTTTTCTGGGGCCGACGGGCGTGGGCAAAACAGAGCTTGCGCGCGCGCTGGCGGAATTTCTCTTCGATGACGAGAAGGCCATGATTCGCATCGATATGTCGGAGTACATGGAGAAGCATGCTGTGTCGAGGCTGATTGGCGCGCCTCCGGGATATGTGGGTTATGAAGAGGGCGGGCAGCTGACGGAGCAAGTGCGGCGGCATCCGTATGCGGTCGTGCTGTTTGACGAGATCGAAAAGGCGCATTCGGATGTGTTCAACATTTTGCTGCAGATTATGGACGATGGGCGGCTCACCGACGGCAAAGGGCGCAAGGTGGATTTCAAAAACACGGTCATCATCATGACCTCGAATTTGGGATCGGCTTACTTGCAGTCGGAAAATATTCGCGATGCGGAGGCTTTTGAGCAGGCATCGAAGCACGTGATGGAGGCCCTGCACGCGCATTTCAAGCCGGAGTTTCTGAATCGAGTGGACGACATCATCATCTTCCATCCTCTGGGCAAGGAGCAGCTGGTGAAGATTGTCGATTTGCGGCTGGAAGATTTGCGGCGGTTGCTGGCGGATCGCAAGATTTCTCTGGAGCTGACGGATGCGGCGAAAGAACTTCTGTTCACGGAAGGCTACGATCCGAATTTTGGGGCGCGTCCGCTGAAGCGGGCGATTCAGAAGCTGGTGCAGGATCCGCTGGCGATGAAGATTCTCGATGGGGAAGTGCTGCATGGGGATCATGTGGTCGTCGACGCCGACAAGAAGACGGGCAAGATGACGTTCAAAGTCAGCAAACGCGTGGGCGAGAAAGAAGCGGCGCGGAGTAAGAAGTAAAACGCGGGGCTGACGAATGCGTCCGCTCCTACGTGGGTCGCTTGAACTCTTCTGCGATGTGGGCTTGCGAGAGGTACCAGGCTACAATCACGCGCACTATGATTCCGAGGCCGCCTCGTATCAATGGCGTTGGCTGTGCCATTACGGTTGCGGCGGAAACTGACGGGACGAGCATGACTACTCCAGCGATGGCGATCAAAGTGGCGGCGTGGCGGACGATGTTGTTGAGTTTCAGAAGACCGACGGTTATTGCGGCTGCTACGAGGGCGGCCAGCAGAAACATGTAAGGCCCCGATAATTCCAATCCGAATAAAAGCGGAGCGCCGGCGGACATTGAGATTGTGCCCGGGCTAAGCAGCATGATTGCTCCCGCGATAGCTAAGTAAATTCCACAGAGAGCAAACAGCGCGGCGATGGCACGCACTCCGTTGGGAACGGAGTTGGCTGGGTTATTTTCCATACGTAGGCTTTAACCGGATTGTTTCCTAGCAACTTTAGTCCGCTTAGGGGGCGATTTAGAGGCCTTGCGCGTCCCCGGCACTTTCCCGATTCTTGGGTCTGCGGCAAGAATAAATTCGCAGGCGCGCAGCGCCGCTTCCTCGAAATCCTCAGCATCCGCTCGAAGAACTTGCCATCCCGTCACTTTTTTGCCCAGCACGCTGATCGACCGCATGTTGGGGAAATCCTGCCGCAGACTTCGATGGTGGTCTTTAGTCGTAGCGAGCCATACTCCGTTGTCCGCCGCCTGGGCCGGCTTGTCGCGCAGGATCAGCACGATTTTGTCGCCGACGTAAATGGCGAGACAACCGAACATCGGACGAGTGATGGGCGACAAGGCCGCGAGTGCGTCGAGCACGAAGGCATGGGGAACAGGTTTGCGCTGCTTGACCGGAAATGCGCCTTCGGGCGGCAGCCTATTCATATTGCCTCACCTACATAAGAAATTAAGTTTACGAATGTGGATACGATAAAAAAAAGACAGTGAAGCTTGCTCTTCCACTCACCCAGATTGTATCGTTCTCGGCCAAGACAAATTTCTTGAGTGGGAGACGGAATGAAAATTAAGCGTGGTCTGATTGCAGGTATCTGGGTGCTTGTTTGTCTGGGCGTTACGTGGGCACAATTGCCGCCCACTCCCAAAACGGTTGCGATCCGCGCTGGGCATCTGCTCGATGTTAAGACGGGTAAGACGCTCTCGAACCAAATCATTGTTATTCAGGACGACAAGATTGTCAGCGTTGGCTCCGGCACGCAGATTCCGGCGGGAGCGCAGGTCATCGATCTTTCGAACGCGACTGTGCTGCCGGGATTGATTGATGCGCACACGCATATCACCATGACCACAAACTTTGGCTACTCGAGGCTAGGTATTTCCATTCCGCGCGAGGCTCTTAATGGGGCGCGCAATGCCCGAGTGACGCTCGCTGCGGGTTTTACGACGATTCGGAATGTCGGCGCTAGCAGCTTTACTGACGTTGCGCTGCGCGATGCTATCAATGCCGGAGATGTACCGGGACCGCGGATGCTGGTCAGCGGGCCGGCACTCAGTATTACTGGCGGCCATTGCGATGACAACATGCTGCCCTTTGAATGGCACGCACAGAGTGAAGGCGTGGCGGATGGTATCGAAGCCGTTCAGCGCAAGACGCGCGAGATCATCAAGTACGGCGCTGACCTGATTAAAATTTGCGCAACTGGCGGCGTGCTCTCTCATGGAGATAATCCGCAGGCTTCGCAATTTACGCTGGAAGAGATGAAGGCGATCGTGGCGGACGCGCACCGGCTTGGGCGCAAGGTGGCGGCGCACGCGCATGGAGCGCAGGGCATTCGTTGGGCGTCGGAGGCGGGGGTGGATTCGATTGAGCATGGGTCTTATATCGACGACGCGGCGATTGCCGAGATGAAGAAGAATGGAACTTATCTGGTGCCGACGCTTTATCTTGCCGACTGGTTTCTGGCGAATGCCGAGAGAATTGGCACTCCGCCAGAGTTGATTGCCAAGGGACGCGAGGTGATGCCGGCGGCGCGGAAGAATGTGGCGCGCGCATTCGCCGCAGGAGTGAAAGTGGGATTCGGCACGGATGCGGCGGTGTATCCGCATGGGTTGAACGCACACGAGTTTGCGGTCATGGTGAAGTTAGGGTTGACGCCGCTGCAGGCGATTCAGGCGGCCACGATTAATGATGCCGATCTGCTGGGATGGTCCGACAAAGTAGGCACGCTTGAGCCGGGCAAGTGGGCTGACATCGTCGCAGTGGATGCCGATCCGCTGGCTGATGTGACGACGTTGGAGCGGGTGAAGTTTGTGATGAAAGGCGGCGAAGTGGTCAAGAATTTATACGTGCAGTGAGTATAAAATCGCTTCCCAAATTTAGAGTTTCATGGCATCTTGCTACGATCCATCGTCGTCGTCGAGGGCAGGCTGACGAGAACCAGGTCGTAAATCCTTCCATTTCGATATTTTTAGGAGAATGAACTCTATGAACAGACTTTTTCTTTCGGGGTCGCTAATTGCCCTGATGACGTTCACCGCCGCAGCTCAAGACGCTTCTAAGAAAACGCAAAACGAACCACCCAAGCGAGGCATTCACTGGGCGAAGGGCCATAAGGCGCGCGGTGGCGGAAGCCCCGATATGACGTGGCATAGCGGCGCCATTATGACGACGGCGGCGACCGCAGCCATTTTCTGGGGAACAAGTTGGGGTACGAGTCCGGGCGACAAGATCAGCGGCATGGACACCTGGTACACGGGCTTCGGCGGATCTAATTATGCTGGCACCTCCGATGAATACACCGGAACAAATGGAACGGTGAGTTCGACGGTGACCTATGGCGGACACTACGTGGACACCACGGCGGCAAGCGGCGGCTCGAAGACGTCGGCCATTTTGGCTGAGGTTTGCAAGGTGATTCCGAGTCCTGTGGCGAATGGATATTACGCGGTATATACGGATATTCCGCGAGGGCATTCGGGGTATTGCGCCTATCACAGCTACGGGTCGTGCGGTTCGACTCCAGTGCAATTTGCTTTCTTCTGGAAGATGGACGGGGACGCGGGATGCGATCCGCAGTCGACCGTGGCCGGCGAGTCGCAGGGGCTGGCGGCGATTGCTAACGTCAGCGGGCATGAGCTTTCGGAGGCTCGGACCGATCCTCGGAATGGTGGATGGTATGACTCCTCGGGTCAGGAGAACGGAGATAAGTGCGCGTGGACGTTCAATGTTCCGTATGTGACGTTTAGTAATGGCTCGAAGTGGAAGATACAGGGCGAGTGGTCGAACAACGCTTACAACACGAATACTGGATATCCGAACAGCTCGGGGCAGCATGGGTGTCTGGCGGGGCAGTAGAAGCGCGTAGAATCTGAGGTTGCATTTCAGGATCGAATTCCTTTTCAGGAGTTCGGTCTTTTTTTTTGGCTGCTGTATTTGTTTCGCAGAAATATTTACTATTCGAGAAAAATGGGCCCTCAGCGGCTAAAGCCATCGTTGCAGGCTTACGCGGCCCTAAAGGGCCGCTCTTCCACAGCGGCGCAAACGTTCTCGCCGCGATCACGGGGTGCAAACATTTGTCGAGAGTTCCGTTACAATCCCTCGGTGTCTTTTCGGCTGCAGATTGAGGCGACTCGCGGCTCCGCTCGCGCGGGCAGGCTGTTTACTCCGCATGGAGAAGTGGAGACTCCGGTATTTATGCCGGTGGGGACTTTGGCTTCGGTCAAGGGCGTGTCGCAGGATGTGTTGGAAGAGTTGGGCGTCGAGATACTGCTTAGCAATACCTATCATCTTTATTTGCGGCCGGGGGTGGATACGATTCGGAAGATGGGAGGGTTGCACCGGTTCATGTCTTGGGATCGGGCGATTCTGACCGACTCAGGCGGCTTCCAGGTTTTCAGCCTCAACGATTTGCGCAAGGTCACTGAAGAAGGAGTGGCGTTTCGCTCGCACCTGGACGGGTCGGCGCACTTTTTAGCTCCCGAAAAAGCCATGGAAGTACAGATCGGGCTGGGGGCGGACATCATTATGGCGTTTGATGAATGCACCGAGTATCCGGCGGACGCGCAGCGGGTGCGGGATTCGATGGAGTTGACGCTGCGATGGGCGGCGCGGTGCAAGAAATATTTTGAAGAGCATAAGCATGGGGTGCCGTGGAACGGTGCCCGTTGGCCGGTTGTTGCGGGCGAGGAAAAGCAGATCCTTCGCTCCGCTCAGGATGACAAAATGGGAAAGGATTCCAGCGGCAAAACCCAGGCGCTGTTTGGCATTGTGCAGGGTGGGATGGACGTTGAGTTACGGCGCGAATCGGCTTCGCGGACGCTCGATATTGGGTTTCCGGGATATGCGATTGGCGGGCTTAGTGTCGGCGAGCCCCGCGAACTCACTCGCGACATTGTGTTCTCAACCCTCGAGCATCTTCCTTCAAACCAGCCGCGGTATTTGATGGGGGTGGGAACGCCGGATGAGATCTCCGAATATGCGCAATCGGGTGTGGACATGATGGATTGCGTGCTGCCGACGCGGGCGGCGCGACATGGGCTGCTGTTTACGTCCGAGGGCAAAGTTTCGATCAAGCAGGCGCGGTATGCGCAGGATGAGAGCGCGCTGGATCCGGCGTGCGATTGCCGCGTGTGCCAGCGCTATTCGCGGGGATATCTGCGTCATCTTTATGCAGCGAATGAATTGCTGGCGCAGGTTTTGAATACAGTTCACAATTTGCACTATTATTTGGCGACGATGCGCAGCGTCCGTAATTGGATACGGGCCGGTCGTGTGACGACGGTTGGTGATTCGCGAAGATAATTTTGGCGTGGAATTCCGGGGGCTCGCCTTGACACGTTGCGACCCGTCCGGCATTCTATTTAACTTAGGGATAAGGTGCGTTTCTTTCTGTGCTGTACCGGTCGAAATTGGGGCGCTGCATCGCCGGTTCCAACCTGCTGATTTAGGAACCTCCGGCCATAGAAGAAAAGAAGAAGAAAAGAATTTCCGCAACTGGCAGAGAGACTTAGGAGAAGTCTGAGCACAAGGAAAGTCAGGCGGCAGAAGAAGCAAACTTCTGCCGTGTTGCACCGTCAGCGGGTTCGAACGCTCCGCGATTGCGCACGTTAATTTGATATTTGGTTCTCATATTTCGCTACCTATTTCGTTACACGGAATCGACTTGGCCTTGGAAATGATTTTGTCGGGAATGATGTTGGGGATGGCTCGGGGAATGGCGTTGTGGTTGCAGCTACCCGGGGGATCCAGTCTGCTTAGTTTGGCGCCGTTGCTGTTTATTTTTGCCATTTTCTACTTTCTGCTGATTATGCCGCAGCAAAAGAAGCAGAAAAAATGGCAGGCGATGCTGAGCGAATTGAAAAATGGGGACAGGATTGTAACCAGCGGCGGCCTGCGGGGGACGATCGTCAGCCTCAGGGATGATGCGCTGGTTTTGCGGGTTCCTCCAGATAATTTGAAACTTGAAATCAGCCGGGCGTCGGTGGTGTCGGTGACGACGGCGGATGAAGGGAAATCTTGACGGCTGCTTCGAGCTACGGGCTTCGAGCAATCCTAGCCTGATGCTTTTGTCCCGTGGGTCGCGGCGTACTTGACTTTGCTTTAGCCTCGTAGCTCGGGGCTCGAAGCGCTTTGGATGTCGGTCTTTCATGAATAAGAACCTTACCTGGAAATTAGTAGCTACTGTCGGGATACTGCTTGTTTTCCTGTTCGGCATCTTCGGGGTTCCGAAGGACTGGTCGGGCAAGGGGATCGTGGCAGCGATTACCGATCGCATTCATTTGGGGCTTGATCTGCGTGGCGGCACGCACTTAATCCTGCAGGTGCAGGTCAACGATGCGGTGAATGTCGATTCCGACAACGCGATTGCGCGGTTGAAGGAAGACATGCGGTCGCGCAAGATCAATTACGCCGACATCGTCAAGCCCGATCCGGTGAATCATCCGGAAATGATCGTAGTTAAGGGAATTCCGCCGGAACAATCGAGCGAGTTTAAAAGCATAGTTGCCGACCGCTTGCCGGAATATGAAGCGACTTCGGGCGCGGAAAATTCCTGGACGGTGGCGATGAAGGCGCAGAGCCTGGCCGACCTGAAGAATCGGGCGGTGGCACAGGCGATTGAAACCATCCGCAATCGCATCGATCAGTTGGGTGTCAGCGAGCCCGTGATTCAAGAGCACGGTCTGGGGCAGTATCAGATTCTTGTACAGCTTCCGGGCGTGGATGATCCATCGCGCGTGAAAGAGATCATGCAGTCGACTGCGATGCTTGAGATCAAGCAGTCGCTGGGCGGGCCGTATCCGAGCGAGCAGGCGGCTTTGCAGGATAAAGGTGGCGTGCTGCCTCCGGATGCGGTGCTGATGCAGGGAAAGAGCATTGGATCGCGGAACGCGGACAACGGCGAGCAGTGGTACTTGATTTCGCGGGCTTCGGCGGTTACGGGTCGCGATCTGCGGGATGCGCAGGCGAGCACGGACGAGAATGGCCAGCCGGCGGTCAAGTTTATTCTGACCGGCGAGGGCGGGCGCAAATTCCACTCCTTCACTTCCTCCCACGTTGGCGACAACCTGGCCGTCGTTCTCGACAATCGGGTGCAGGAAGTTGCGGTTATCAAGGAAGCAATCAGCGACAACGGCGTCATCAATGGCCGATTCACGCAGCAGGAGACGCAGGATCTGTCGATGACGCTGCGCTCGGGCGCATTGCCGGCGGGAATTAAATATCTTGAAGAGCGCACGGTGGGGCCCTCACTGGGAGCGGATTCGATTCGTTCCGGCGTGCGGGCGGCTATGGTGGGAATGCTGGCGGTTCTCATCTTTATGCTGATCTACTACCGGTGGGCCGGCGTGAATGCTGACATCGCGCTCATTCTGAATCTTGTCATCCTGCTTGGGTTTATGGGTTATTTCGGCGCAGTGCTTACGCTGCCGGGAATTGCGGGCGTGATTCTTACGGTCGGCATGGGCGTCGATTCGAACGTGCTGATTTTTGAGCGCATCCGGGAAGAATTGCGGAATGGCAAGACGCCGCCATCGGCCGTGGAGCAGGGCTTCAGCCATGCCTGGATAACGATTGTCGATACGCACGTTACGACGATTGTTTCGGCCGCGATTCTGTTCATCTTTGGGACGGGGCCGGTAAAGGGATTTGCCACGACGCTGGTATTTGGTTTGTTGGCGAATCTGTTTACAGCGGTGTTTGTTTCGCGCATGATTTTTGATTGGGTGTTGAGCAGGAAGCAGCGCGGCGAAGCGTTGAGCATCTAGGGCAGTCGTTCGTCGTTGGTCGATAGTCGATCGCGCGGGGATGAGAACGATGCGGCCCGAACGACCAGCGACAAACGACCAGCGACCATCGACGAACGACTGATTTTGAAGGGACTGTAGCAGCGTGGAATTTTTTCGAAATACAAATATCGATTTTCTTGGCAAGAAGTGGTATTTCCTCACGTTCTCGCTAATCTTTAGCGTGGCGGGAGTGCTTTCCATGGCGTTCTGGCATGGCATTCCGCTGGGCGTTGACTTCCGCGGCGGCACGCTCGTCTACGTCAAGTACGCGCATACGCCTGATCCCTCCGCGATCCATGATGAAATCGAGCGCGCCGGGTTGAAGAATGCGCGGGTGCAGCGCTATGGGCAAGCTGCAAACAACGAAGTGTTGATCGCCCTCGATATTCAGGAGACTAGCGAACAGGCGCTGGACAAAGGCAAGAATCAGATTCTTCAGGCGCTCGAAAGTCACGCCACGCCTGGCAAGCAGGATCTGAATAACTCCAGTTCGTTGGCGATTAAGAATTATCTTTTAGAAAAAGACCCGCTGCATCTTGGCTCAAGTTCAGATGCCAATGCGCGCTATACCGCGATCGCGCAGTCGATCGTTGACTATCGGGACAAAACGAAGGGGGGCGTGCTCAGTTCGATCGATGAGCTTAAGGGTGTGGTTGACCCTGCCGTAGTGGCCTCGCTTCAGGAGAATTTCTTCGTCTCGGATTTTGGCATTCGCAACGTCGAAATCGTGGGGCCGCAGGTGGGGCAGCAACTCCGCAAGCAAGCGATTCTGGCGACGTTGTATTCGCTCGCCGGAATGTTGATTTATCTGGGCTTACGCTTCGAGTGGATTTACGGCGTGGCCGCGGTGCTCACTGTGTTCCACGACACATTAATTACGGTTGGCGCGTTCTCGTTGTTGAATTGGGAAATATCGCTGACCGTGATCGCTGCCATCCTGACCTTGATTGGATATTCGAACAACGACACGATTGTGGTTTTCGACCGAATTCGCGAGAATATTAAATTGCTTCGCCGCGAAAATCTGGCGGACATCGTAAATAAGAGCATCAATCAGACTTTGAGTCGAACCATCTTGACAGCGGGCCTGACTTTCCTTACCGTGCTTGCTCTGTTTCTTTTTGGCGGCGAGGTGCTGCACGCTTTCAGCTTCGCCCTGGTTATTGGCATTCTGATCGGGACTTATTCTTCGATTGCGATCGCCGCTCCAATTCTAGTGGCTTATCAGGAGTGGCGTGCCGGACGCGGCAAAAGGCCGCTAGCCATGCCGGTGCGAACCGGCAATGCGCCTCAGCCTAAGGAAAAGGTAAAAGCCTAATCCGGCTATTTGTCGCGAAATAATCGACCTGCCCGCAGAGGCAGGATTCAAGAAGCTCATAAGATATAGAGTTTCTAAAGATAGGGAGCAAACGGGATGGTTCCGGTGTCTAAGTTCACGTAGGGTCTGGTGTAGGAGAAGCCCATGTTTGAAGACAGCCTGATTGAGTCTGGCAATAGACTGAAGACCAAGCGGATGAGCACAACCGTCCTGTCGTTCCTGCTGCAGGTGGGGCTCATCGGGGTCCTGATTCTGATTCCCCTGATTTATACTGACGCGCTGCCGAAGACGCAGCTAATGACTTTCCTGGTAGCGCCGCCACCACCGCCGCCACCTCCGCCACCTCCGGCGGCTGCTGTGGTTAAAGTGGTGAAAATTCAGAGCGAAGTGATCAATGGCCAGCTCCGCACTCCGACCAAGATTCCGCAAAAAGTTCAGATGATTAAGGAAGAAGAAATGCCGCCGGATCTGGGATCGGGCGGCGTTCCGGGTGGAGTACCGGGCGGCATTCCCGGCGGTTCGACCGGCGGTGTGATGGGTGGCATCCTGAGTTCGACACAGGTGGCGGTTCCGAAAATCGCGACTCCGCAGCGCGTGCGCGTGTCGACGGGCGTGGCTACCGGACTCTTGATCCGAAAGGTGCAGCCGAATTATCCGCCGTTGGCCAAAGCGGCCCGCATTCAAGGGCATGTGCTATTGCAGGCGGAAATCAGCAAAGACGGCACCATTCAGAATTTGCAACTATTAAGTGGGCACCCAATGCTGGCTCCCGCAGCGATTGAAGCGGTAAAGCAATGGCGCTATAAACCTTACCTGCTCAATGGCGAGCCGGTGGCCGTGGAAACGCAGGTAGACGTGATCTTCAGCTTATCCGGAGGCTAGACTCTCCGGTTGACTGGCGGCTGTAGCGAATAATCAGGCTGGAATAATGGCTCTCGATCGATAGGTTTTAATCTCGGTGAGAGGCTCCGTCCAACCTTTATCTGGAATGGGGAAACAAAGTTAATTCCGGCGCCTTGGGGCGATTCTGCCTATTTTGGTTTTCTTGCATCAAAGTTGCTGAACCCGCTGGAAGTAGGCGGCGGGAGTTGGAAGCAGGTTGCATACGCATCGCGGCCGGTCGCTTTCGCCGGTTAGAAGATTAGATTAGGCGCTGACGGCAAGGATTTTTTTTAAGTTTGTAAGCAGTTTTGAAACAGTTCCGAGGAGGAGAAGCAACTCATGGTAGTTAATCTGGCAGCAGTCGCACTTTGCAATTTCCATCTTTTTGCCACCTGGCTCTTGCAAGACAACAGCTCGGTTGGTTGGGACCCGATTTCGCTCTGGAAGCAGATGGGTATTCTGGCGAAAGTCGTGGTTATCGTTCTGTTCATTATGTCGGGGTGGTCGATCGGCGTGATGATTGACCGCTGGATGGCTTTCAACGCCGCACGCAATCAGTCGCGCTCGTTCGCTCCGGCCGTCGCTGGCGCGCTTCGCGAAGGCAAGATCGACGAAGCCATCAAAGTTGCAGAGCGCAACAAGAAGAGCCACCTGGCGAAAGTTGTCACGGCTGGCCTGATGGAATTCAAGGCGCACCAGGATAGCCCTGGGGAGATTCCGGGCGAGACGATCGAAGCATCCAAGCGCGCACTTGAGCGTACGGAAGCAATCGTTCACGCAGAACTGAAGCGCGGACTGGGCGGTTTGGCGACAATCGGATCGACGGCTCCATTCGTGGGACTGTTCGGAACGGTAGTCGGCATTCTGAACGCCTTTAACGGTATCGCGAAGGAAAAGGCAACCGGCTTGGCAGCAGTCGCCGGCGGTATTTCGGAAGCGCTCGTGACGACGGCAGTGGGTCTGTTCGTGGCCATCCCCGCAGTCATGATGTTCAACTATTTAACCGGTCGCGTGGAAGCGTTTGACGTGGAGATGGATAACTCGTCCAGCGAATTGATCGATTACTTCCTAAAGCGCCGCAGCATGCGCCGTTCGTAAAGTTAAAACAGCAAGTAGTACCCATGAGTTGCTGAGGTTGTGGAGGGACGGGCGTTTCGCCCGTCCGCCGGGCGGGGACGCCCGGCTCCCCACCGAATAGACGCATGGGTTGCGGAGCGACGCGAGCGTAAGCAGGAGACGGAATTCAATGGCATTAGCGAAGCGAAACGAAGCAGCAAATGTAACCTCCGATATCAACGTGACACCGATGGTGGACGTGATGTTGGTGCTGCTGATCATCTTCATGGTGGTCACTCCCATGTTGCAGCACGGCATGCCGGTGGATATGGCGAAGGTCAACAATCCGACGGACATGCATGACGCTGATAAAGAAGACGCGTTGCAGGTTGCGATCACGCGCGATGACAAGGTCTTCTTTGGCACGGATCTTGTAAAGCCGGACGACCTAACGCAAAAGATTAAAGACAAGTTGACCAATCGGACTGACAAACGAGTCTTCCTTAAGGCCGATGCCCGGGCGAAGTTTGGCTGGGTGGTTGAAGTGGTCGACAATGTCAGGGCGGCGGGCGTAGATCAGCTTGGTTTATTAACCGATCAGAAGAAACCCGGGAGCATGACGCCTCCATCCGGGACAAACCCGCCACCGACCGGCGGGCAATGACAATAAGGAAGCAAGAGCAGTAGAGGAGATCGATTATGTCTATGGCAGTCGGCCCCCAAGGGGGCCAAAACGCGAACATGAACGTCACGCCGCTGATTGACGTGTTGCTGGTGTTGCTCATCATCTTCATGGTAATTACGCCGCTGACGCCAAAGGGACTGGACGCGTTGGTGCCGCAGCCTCCGCCGAAGGATCAGCAGAAGCAGCCGCCGCCGCCAGACCGGACGATCGTGGTGCAACTGATCGATCACGGAGCAGGGAATCCGCCGGGACTGAAGATCAATCAGGATGACGCCACTTGGGAAACGCTGCAGGGCCGGTTGGAAGATATTTTCAAGACGCGTGCCGAGAAGGTCATGTTCGTGAAGGGCGATGACAATGTGCCCTTTGCCGATGTTGCCAGCGTAATCGATATTGCGCATTCGGCGGGCGTCGACAAAGTTGGCCTGATTACGGCGAAGATTGAAGCGGGTGGTTAGAATCTTTACGGTGGAGGGCGGGCGTTTCGCCCACCTTGCCGGGCGGGGACGCCCAGCTCTCCATCACACCGTCATTTTTAGAAGCGTCAAGGGAGATTCATAAAGCAATGAAAACGACTTACAGGCTGTTGGTGGTTTTGGCCGCCGCGCTGGCAATACTTTCCAGCACCGGTTGCAGTAAGCTTAAGGCCCGCGATCATCTCAACAAGGGAGTGCAGGCGTATAAGAATTCAAAATTTGAGCAGGCGATCGATCACTTTCAGCAAGCAGTAGCGCTCGATCCGTCGCTTATTAATGCCCGCCTTTATCTGGCTACCGCTTTTGCACAGCAATATATTCCCGGCGCCGATACTCCGGACAATAATCGCTTTGCGGAGCAGGCCATCGATGAGTATAAGCAAGTGCTGGAGAAAGATCCGAAGAACATCAACAGCATTAAGGGCATCGCTTATCTTTATTTGCAGCAGAAGAAATTCGATCTGGCCAAGCAGTATTACAAGAAGGCCTCAGAAGCCGATCCGAATGATCCCGAGCCATATTACTCGGTTGCTGTGATTGACTGGACCCAAACCTACGTGCCCCGGCAGGAAGAGCGCGCCAAACTTGCGATGAAGCCGGAGGATTCTCTTCCCGCGAAAGATAAGAAAGTCTGCGCGGCAATGAAGGACAAAAATAGTGCTGCGGTTCAGGAAGGCATCGATAATTTGACCAAGGCGTTGCAGCTTCGTCCGGATTATGACGACGCTATGGCATACCTGAACCTTATGTACCGCGAGCGCGCCGACATTCAATGCACCGATCCGGCAGCGCGCTCCGCTGATCTGAAGACGGCCGATGAGTGGGTCGATAAGACCATGGCCACAAAGAAAGCTAAGGCAGAAAAGCAGCCTGGCGGCGCGATCGTCATGGAGCAGAATAAGTAAGATCAGAACCAGTAAATTTAGAATAAGTTAGTTTGCTATGTGGGGACTGGGCTTTGCCCGGTCCCTTTGTTTTTTCCTGAACGGATGCGAGGATCGGTGATTACTATCACAGAGTCGTCTAACTGGAGCTACTCGTGCGTTGGATTCCGATTGGTTTAATGGTATTGACGTCGCTCGCCCAAGGCCAGTCCTTTCAAACCACCGTTACTCCGCTGCCGAACGAGACTTTTGCTGGCCCCTGCCGTTATGACGTTACGTTTCCCGCAGGCCGCCGCCCAGTGCTAGCTGTTTGGGTCACCTTCGACCGCGGCCTTGACATCATGAAGTTCTACTCCGATCCAGATGTCGTTGCTTTTGCTCGGCGGCATGATCTCGCACTCATGATGCCGCATCAGTGCCCTTCGAAGAATGCCCCCGGCGGCCCAAAGGAGATGGATATGGACCCGTCGCATGGAATTGGACGAGCACTCTTCACGGCGCTTGAGCAGTTCGCCCAGCAGTCCGGGCACCCCGAACTGTCTTCTGCGAAGCTCATCCTGCTGGGTTTCTCAGGCACCGGTGCTCTGTTTGCGCACTTCGTCGGGTACGCCCCCGACCGCGTCGTGGCTTCTATTCCAACAGATCCCGGTCATTATGATCCGGTCGGTGTTGACAACGTGCGCCTTCCCCCTGCGGCCCTAGGCGTTCCTGAGTTGGTGATAGCCGGAGGCGCCGACAAAGTGTCTGGCACGCGACGACCTTATAATTACTTTCGCGAATATCGGGATCGTGGAGCTCCGTGGGCCTTCGTCGTCCAAAACAAAACACCTCATTGCTGCATCATCAACACTAAGCCCCTGATACTTGCGTGGCTTGATGAAATCATCAAGTTGCGTCAGCCGTCACCAACGAAGCCGCTGCGCAAGATCGACGATAGCCACGGCTGGGTCGGATACATTCGCACCTGTTTCTCGGATGTGCATGACGACTGGGGTGGTCAAACCTGGGATGCATGCGACGCGAGCATTCACCAGGTGGGAGTTCCCGCTCCCGCCGACCAGATGCCCAGTGGCTGGCTGCCGTCTCATCGCCTGGCAACGGAATGGCTAGCATTTGTAAAACAGCCGACGCACCCCAGAACCTCATTACCCTAGGTCAAGCGCCGATTCTAGCCCAGCACACCGGTGCGTCTTCTCCTCCCATCTTCTCTGAGACGCATCTTTCGCACTCACGAAATTGCATTGGCGATTCCTGCGCCAAGGCAGCGTCACATTATCCTGTGATTTGCTGCCTGCACATTATCCGATCCCGCATGTAGAATCGGGGCGGCGCAAGGCTTACATGTGCCGTGGTCCGTCACGATGTTCAAGAAGATTCTGATCGCCAATCGCGGAGAGATTGCTGTGCGCATCATTCGCGCGTGCCGCGAGATGGGCATCGCGACGGTTGCGGTCTACTCTGATGTCGATCGCTCTTCTCTGCACGTCCGCAAATCCGACGAAGCCTACGCCATTGGACCGGCACCCGCAGCGGAATCCTATTTGCGGATGGATAAAATTCTCGATGTAGCAAGACGCTCTGGAGCGGAAGCCATTCATCCTGGCTACGGTTTTTTGTCCGAGAATGCCAAATTTGCCGAAGCTTGCGCCGATGCGGGCGTGAAATTTATCGGCCCCAGTCCGCACTCCATGAAGTTAATGGGATCGAAAACCAGTGCGCGCCGGCAAATGGAAAAAGCTGGAGTGCCATTTGTCCCGGGAACTTCGCGTGGCTTGGTGTCTGCCGACGAAGGCGAACAGGTTGCTGAAGGCATTGGCTATCCGGTGATGCTGAAGGCCGCGGCTGGCGGCGGCGGAAAAGGCATGAGGCTGGTGCACACGCGTCAGGAATTGCGCTCCGCACTCGAATCTGCGAAGAGCGAGGCGCAACGCTCTTTCGGTGACGGCGAAGTTTATATCGAAAAGGCGATCATCAATCCTCGCCACATTGAAATGCAGATTCTGGCCGATGAACATGGTAATACTTTGTGGCTCGGAGAGCGCGAATGCTCGATTCAGCGCCGCCACCAGAAAGTTCTGGAGGAGGCGCCATCTTCCATCGTTGACCCTGACATGCGGCGGCGCATGGGCGAAGTCGCGGTGAAAGTGGCGCAGGCTGCCGACTACACGAATGCAGGGACGGTCGAATTTCTGGTCGACGAGCAAAAGAATTTTTATTTTCTCGAGATGAATACCCGGTTGCAGGTGGAACATCCGGTGACCGAGTTAACTACGGGACTTGATCTTGTGCACTTGCAGATTCGGATTGCGGCGGGAGAGCGAATGCCATTCAAGCAGTCCGATGTGGCGATACGAGGGCACGCCATCGAATGCAGAATCTACGCGGAAGATCCTGACAACAATTATTTTCCGAGCCCGGGCAAAATTACGGTCCTGTTACAACCCTCGGGGCCGGGCATACGGCGCGACAGCGGAATGTACGAGGGGTGGACGGTTCCGATGGATTACGATCCGCTGCTGGCGAAGCTCATTGGCTATGGGAGCGACCGGCAGCAAACCATCATGCGTCTGGAGCGAGCGCTTTACGAATATTTTGTGGCCGGCATCAAGACCAATATTTCGCTATTCCAGCGCATTCTCAGCGACCCCGATTTTCGGGCGGGAAAACTCGACACCGGCTATCTTGATCGACTATTAGCGAAAGCCAACCCGGCGGTAGCGTCGCCGGCGCCCAAGCCTGAGATCAAAGGGCTGGAGAATATCGGGCTGGAGAATATCGCGGTGATTGCCGCCGGAATGTTTGCCGTGCTCGATCCGGCGACGCCCGTCAAGAATGGTAACGACGGTGGGACGGGTTCGGTTCCATCCCACTGGAAACAGAAGGGACGCGCGGAAGGACTGCGCTGAGCTGCGGTCGTTCGCGGCGCAAGCGAGATTCGTATCAGGGCATGCCTTCAGGCATGCCGCAAAACGCTGGCCGGGATCAAAGAAACGGAATTCAAGGCCTATAACGCGGTGATCAGTTCCTGGGAACGCGAGAGCCTACTCCTGAACGTGTAAAATGTCTGCTCCTTGGATCAAACTGGAAAAAAACTGGCTCGACGTTATCGGCGGCGAGTTCGATCAGCCCTATATGAAGAAGCTGAAACAGTTTTTGCAGCGGGAGAAAGCCGCCGGGCGCATCATCTATCCCAAAGGCGCGGAAATTTGTAACGCGCTCAACACCACGGCTTTTGACAACGTCAAGGTCGTGATTATCGGGCAGGACCCATATCACGGCGAAGGGCAGGCGCACGGGCTTTGCTTTTCGGTACGCAAGGGCATCGCCATTCCGCGGAGCCTGAAAAATATTTATAAAGAGATCGAAGCCGAATACGGTGCCAAAATGCCGCACCACGGCGACCTGACGGGATGGGCGGAGCAGGGGGTGTTGCTGCTGAATGCGACGCTGACCGTGCGACAGTCCAACGCCCGCTCACATCAGAATAAAGGCTGGGAGGAATTCACCGACGCCATCATCCGCGCCGTCAATGAAGGGCGCGAGCATGTCGTTTTTCTGTGCTGGGGTTGCGACGCGCAAAAAAAAGGCGCGCTGATCGATCGTAAGAAGCATCTGGTGCTGGAAGCGCCGCACCCGTCACCGCTCTCCGCCCACCGCGGCTTCCTCGGCTGTGGCCATTTCAAAAAAGCTAACGACTATTTGATAAAGCAGGGACTTAAGCCCGTTGAGTGGCAGAAGATTTAGGGGCGCGGGGTTGTGGCTTTTTGGGAGACTTCATGGGGCCTTGTTTTCGCCTCTCGGGCCATTGCCCCAGCAGCGCGGCGTTGTCTTTCAGCAGCTGCGAGTACGCATTAGCCGCAAGCGCCTTCGGGCGCTGGTTTTCGAAACTTGAGTTTCAGGACAGGTTTTAATGATTTACGAAATCATCGCGGGAGGCCAGCCGCACCGGCTCGAGCTTGAAAAAGCCGCCGCCGGATGGGAGTGTCGCTTGGACGGGCAACCCGTGCACATCGACGCGGTCATCCCACGGCGCGACGTTTTGTCCCTGTTGGTCGATGGACACTCCTATGAAATCAAACGCGAGCAGACGGCCACCGATCTCCACCTGTGGGTCGGCAGCAGCCGCTTTGCGGTGGAGTTACGCGATCCGCGCTCGCTGCGCTCGCGGCAGAAAGCTGCGGGAGATGAAAAGGGCCCTGTAAAAATTCTGGCGCCTATGCCGGGGCGCGTGGTTCGCGTGCTGGTCGAAGAAAATGGCGAGGTCGAAGCCGGGCAGGCCGTGGTCGTGGTCGAAGCGATGAAAATGCAAAATGAGATCAAGTCGCCCAAGAAAGGGACTGTGAAGAAAATATTGGCGGTTGCGGGCGCGGCAGTAAATCCAGGCGATACGCTGGCTATCGTGGAATGAAAAGCTCTTGTTGGTGTCCATCATGAACGGCGTAAATCATGAAATGATAAATAGAAGTTCGGCCATGCGTTGGGCTGGATCTGTTAGAAGTTGCTCGGCAGAAAATGCCTTACGCCTACGAGTTGAGTTGTTTGTAAAGCAAAAGTTGCCTCGTGTGACACACCATCGTTTCCTTTCCTGAGAAGTTTCTAATCTTTATCTAATCTCCTTCTAATCAAATCTATTTCAAATAAGTTGCATGACGAGTTATCCGATGCCGAATAGTTTTCCGGTGCCGCACACCTATGGCAACCATGTCCTAATCGCGAGTCCCAGCCCTGTGGTACGTCAGCGCGTACTCGAAAGTCTGCGTTCTCCGGTTCGGCGCTTTGAGCAGGCCAGTGGAGGGGCCGAGGCGCTTGGTCATTTGGAAAGCGGTTCATGGCAGGTTCTCTTTTTGGACCGCCGACTTCCTGATCTTGATGCCGAGGAACTGAGTCTTACGGTTCGGCGGCGCTATCCGGAGATCGAAGTTGTGATGCTGGACGCCGAGGAAACCGGACAAACGGGGCATGCCTGCGAAGAGGATCTGTCTTCGCAAAGTTGGGGTGGGTCACGAACTCAAGATGCGACGGCGCAAGTGGGGCACAGGGAAAGTGGAAGCGCCATTCTACTGGCGGACAAAAATGTTGGAGACGACACGGAAGAGGAAAAGTTTGCGGTGGGTCGTCCAGCCCAGATGATGCTGGCGGATCCGCTCCCTGGAATGATCGGGGATTCGGCAATCATGCAACCGGTGTATCGCTTGGCGCGCCTTCTTGCCCCGCGCAATACTACTGTACTGATTAGCGGGCCAACGGGCTGTGGCAAGGAGGTCTTCGCCCGCGCGCTCCATCAATTAAGCCCGCGAGCTGCTCGCGCTTTTGTGGTTGTCAATTGTGCAGCTATCCCGGAAACCCTGCTGGAGGCGGAACTCTTCGGCTATGCGCGGGGAGCGTTTACCGGAGCCATGCAGGCGTATGGCGGAAGGATTCAGGCGGCGCATGGAGGCACGCTTTTTCTCGACGAGATCGGCGAGATGCCCTTGAGCCTGCAGCCCAAGCTGCTTCGCTTTCTGGAGCAAAAGGAACTGCAACGCCTGGGTAGCGCCGGTATTGTGCGGGTCGATGCCCGCATCATCTCCGCGACCAATGCGCATCTGCTCAGCCTGGTGCGCGAACAAAAGTTTCGCGAAGATTTGTATTACCGTCTGTGCGGCTTTCCGCTGGAAGTCCCGCCCTTGCGGGAGCGCGGGGAAGACGTTGCCCAACTGGCCGCGCACTTTATTAAAAAATATACGGAGCAGCAACCGGCGCCGCAGATTTCGCTTGCGGCCCTGCAGATGCTTGGAGCCCAGGCTTGGGCGGGAAACATTCGGGAGTTGCAGAATGTGATTGAACGCGCTCTGATTTTGGTGGAAGGCGGCATCTTGATTCGTCCGGAACATCTCATGCTGGGCGAACCGAGTTACTCGGCGGTGCGCTAAGGCGGGCACGGCAAGGATCGGCGTCGACGCCTGCGCCGTTAGCAAACGTCTCCAACTGCAAACCGACCACAACAGGCCCACCCCATCTGGTGCTTCGCGTGAGACCTTTCTAAGGCAATTTATGCCGGGCTGGCACGAGCCTTGCTTGTTCATCCTCATGTCAACCTCTTTTTCACTGCCGCAGGGATCGATGCGGGAGCAGGAACATCCGCTGGCGAGAGCGTTTGCGTCCTTCACGGAAGCGGCTGGTTCGCTGGAGCGCGCCTATGGGCAGCTTCAAAGCCAGGTAGCGCAGTTGCGTCACGATCTCGAGGTCACGAACCGCGACCTGGCATCGAGTCTGGAAGAAAACCGGCGCATTCGCGAGCGGCTGCGGCGAATATTGGAAGGCCTGCCCTGTGGCGTGCTGGTGATCGAGGCGAGGCAGGAGGGTGAAGGCGGCGCCGGCAATGGAGCGGATGCTGGCTTGCAAATATGTGTTCTGAATCCGGAGGCGGTCCGGTTATCGGGCGGTAGCTTTGAAATAGTTGAGGCCTTGCCGCCCGCGCTCCTGGAGGCGCTGGAGCGGGCGCGCCGGACGGGAGAAGAGACGGAGCTGCCGCCTTCCGCTTCAGGAGAAAGCAATTCCTGCTGGGTTGCGATTCGACACGCCTGGCTGGAGGAGAGCGAGGCCGGCCCGACTTCGGTTTTCATTCTTCGCGATATGAGCGAAGCGAAGAGGCTGGACGAAGACCGCGAACAATTGCGGCGGCAGCAGGCGCTGGTTGAGATGTCGGCGCTGCTGGCCCATGAAATTCGAAATCCGCTGGGCAGCCTGGAACTTTTCGCGGGCCTTTTGGCGGAAGCGAATCTGGAAGGCGAGAGCCACCGCTGGATTGAACATGTGCAGGCCGGACTGCGTACGCTGTCGGCGACTGTCAACAACGTGCTGCATCTGCACAGTACGCCGCCGCCCGAGCTCGCGGTTATCGATGCCGGGGAGCTCCTCGACTGGGCCTATGACTTTCTGCTGCCGCTGGCGAGACAGGCGCGAGTCGAGATGCAACTGATCAACGGACTGCACGGGGCCACGATTCCCGCCGATCGGCATCGTTTGGAGCAGGTCCTGCTGAACCTCGCGCTCAATGCTTTTCGCTTCATGGCGGATGGGGGATGGCTTTCGATTCGCGGGGTGGAAAGCGGGTCGGTTTTATCGGCGGGAATCGCCGCCGACTGCATCGAGATTCAGGTTTGCGATACCGGCCCCGGCATCGCGCCGCAGGACCTGCCCCGAATTTTCGAAGCCGGATTCAGCACCCGCCCGGGCAGCTCGGGACTCGGTCTCGCGGTCTGCCAGCGCATTGTCGCGCAGCATGGCGGCTCGATCGAAGCGGAGAGCAATAGCGGGCATGGCGCGAGCTTCCGGCTCCGGCTTCCGCGATATGGTGCGATTGCGGCGGCACGAATGCCGGAGTTCCCTTCCCCTTCAATGGTCCGCGCGGTTGCGAATGCAAGCGGCTTTCTGGAAGCCGGGCGATGAAGCGCCTGCTCATTGCCGACGACGATGCCGGGATGCGGGCCGCCCTCGAAGCTCGTTTTGAACGCCGCGGATGGCTGGTCGATGTGGCGGTGAACGGCACCGAGGCTCTGGAGAAGTTTCGCTCCGGCTTGCATTCGCTGGTGATCACGGACGTGCGCATGCCCGGCCGCGATGGTTTTGAATTGATGCGCGAGGTGCAGAACTCGGCGCCGGGCACGGGGGCGCGCACGGCGGTGATTCTGCTGACCGCTTACGCCTGCGTGCCGGATGCGGTTGAGGCCATGCGCAATGGCGCCTGCGACTATCTGGTGAAGCCGGTGTGCTTTGAAAAGCTGGAACTGGCGGTCGAACAAGTGTTGCGCCGGGCGGAGGAATTTGGCAAAGACACGGAGACGCTGGTCGGCCAGTCTCCGCAGTGGAAGCAGGCGCTGGAGCGCGCGCGGCAAGCCGCCGCGACCGATGCCGACGTTTTGATCGAGGCCGAAAGCGGCACCGGAAAAGAGTTGATGGCGCGCCTCATTCATCGTCTGAGCCAGAGGAAATCCGGACCATTCGTGGCGCTGAACTGCACGGCATTTCCTGAAAGCCTGCTGGAGAGCGAATTGTTCGGGCACGCCCGCGGGGCGTTTACGGGCGCGGTGGGGGCGCGGCCGGGAAAGTTTGAAAGCGCAAATGGGGGCACGCTGCTGCTCGATGAAGTCGGGGAGATGCCGCTGGCGCTGCAGCCAAAACTTTTGCGCGCGTTGCAGGAGCGGGAGTTCGATCCGTTGGGATCGAATCGCACCATACACGTCGACATCCGCGTCATTGCGACCACCAATCGTCCGCTGGAAGCGGCCATCGCCGAGGGCCGCTTTCGGGCCGATCTATATTACCGGCTGAATGTGATTCCTCTTTCGCTGCCGGCGCTGCGCGACCGTGAGGGCGACGTGCGGGAACTGGCCGAGCATTTTGCCGCAATCTATGCCCCGGCGGGGAATACGGCGCGCTTCTCGCGCGAATTGATGGCCAGGCTCGAAGCACAGGCGTGGCCGGGAAACGTGCGGGAGTTGGCGAACTTCGTGCGGCGGGCGGTGGCGCTGTCCTCTGGCGGAGAGATCGGCGTTGAGGCGCTGCAGCACGGGAAAAAAATTTCGGGTCGAAGTCTGCTGCCAGCAAGTCTGCTGCCGGAACATTTGCCGGAAGAAATTCTGTCAGGAAAATTTTTATCGCGAGCCGCTCCCTTCCCCGAGGCCTCGCGATCTGCGGAGTTGAAGGCCGGGCTCTCGCTCGAAGAAATGGAGCGCCAGCTCTTTGCCGTGACCCTGGAATCGACGGGGGGAAACCGGGCTCGGGCGGCCGAGTTGCTGGGAGTAAGTCTGAGGACGGTGCGCAACAAGGTTCGCGAGTTTGGCCTGCCGCCGCGCACCAATTATTTGCGCAACCACAACCATCCCATCCCAACCAGTAATCGCACAGCCAAAAACGATAACAACAATAACAATAACAACGACAATAACAATAACAAGGAGCAACCATGTCCCTGATCGATACCCCGCTGATGCGTGGACTGGAGCGCGTGATGGACCTGAGCGCGTTCCGCCACCAGGTGATTGCCTCGAACCTTGCCAACATCGATACGCCGGGATATCGCACCCGCGATGTCCGCGCTTTTGCCGGGGAGATTGAGCAGGCCATGAACGGCGGACAGGCGATGTTTGGCGAGCCTTCGCTGAGTCAAATCTCGCTGAGTCAACCTTCGCATGTCCAACCTTGGTTCGCTCCGGTCTCGCATCCAATTCGCGGGTTGCTGGAGCGGCCCGATGGAAACAACGTTTCCGTCGAACGCGAATCGCTTCTGCTGGCCGAGAATCAATTGCGCTTCACGGTGGCGGCGCAGTTCATGAAAGGCGAATTTCACAAGTTGACTAGCGCGATAACGCTCGGCGGGAGCAGCTCATGAATCTTTTTGGCATGCTGGAACTCAGTGGTTCGGCGCTTCACGCGGAGCGGCAGCGCGCCGAGGTGGTGGCGAGCAATATGGCGAATGCCCAGACCACGCGCACTCCGGCGGGCGGCCCGTACCGGCGCCAGTTGGTGGTGTTTCAGGCGCAGCGCGTGCCGCGCTTCTCGCTCGCCCTCGCCGGCTTGCAACGCGAGAACTCCTCGGCGGTGCGCGTGGCCGCGGTGGTTTCCGATCAGCGGCCTTCGGTATTGCGCTTCGAGCCTGGGCATCCGGACGCGGACGCGAAGGGTTATGTGGCGTACCCGCAGGTCGATCCCATTGAAGAAATGACCGATCTTCTCGGAGCGGTGCGGGCGTATGAACTGAATGCATCCGCGGTGCAGGCCACGAAAAATATGATTACGCAGTCGCTGAGCCTGTTGCAATAGGCGACGGTGACGGGAGCGCGCGTGCTCTGAAATATCGCGCGGGAAGTTGGCCGGAGATTTCCGGCACAGAGAGGCAAAAGCGTGAACCCTTCAATTACTGCCCTTCGAATTCTGCCGGCGGACGTTGCCACTGCGCCGGCGGGGGTTCCGGAGGAGGGCAAATTCTTCGAGACCCTGCAACAGACAATCAACCAAGCTGAAGGCGCGCAGGGCGACGCCGCAAGCCAAGTGGCCGCGCTGCTCGACGGCAAGGGCGCGGATGTTCACAGCGCCATAATAGCGGTCGAAAAGGCGGACCTGTCATTCCAGCTGATGATGCAGGTGCGTAACAAAATCGTGCAGGCCTACCAGCAGATTTCTAACATGCAGTTTTAGTTTCTGAGTTTCTCGACCGAAGCGACGCTGCACGAGTGCAGCGAGCACGCGCCAAGCAAAAGAATTCGATCATGACATCCTCTGCGATCCGCGTGCTTAAGAATCGGGCATGGCCCGGGAGTTCCGGGCTTTGAATCAGACTCTGGCGCAAATTCAAGATTTCTTTCGCGGCCTGAGCCTGCAGCAGAAGGCCTTGATCGCCGGAGGAGCAGTTGCCGTCGGGCTGAGCCTTTGGCTTTTTGTGACTTTGATCGATCGGGGCAAGAATGTGGTTCTGTACACCGGCCTCAAGCCGCAAGACGCGCAGGCGATGGGAGGCCGTTTGGCGGCGAAGGGCATACCTTACGAAGTATCGCAGGATGGCACGAGCCTGCTGGTGCCGTCGGAAAAGCTCGATGCCGCGCGGCTTGAAACCGCCTCGCAGGGACTACCCCGGAACGCCCGCCTCGGATTTGAGCTCTTTGACACGCCGAACTGGGCAGGATCGGACTTCAGTGAAAAAGTAAATTACCAGCGCGCCCTGGAGGGCGAACTGGAGCGTACGCTGCAGACTTTGGCGGAAGTGGAAGCGGTACGGGTCCACCTGGTGCTGCCGCGCGAATCTCTGTTCAGCGAGCAGGAGCATGAATCGAAGGCGGCAGTGATTATCAAGACCCGCAGGGGCACGCTTTCGCGGGAGGCGCAGCAGGCCATACCGCAGCTAGTGGCAAGCGCGGTCGATGGACTGCGGCCGGAAAACGTTACGGTCGTCGACGCGGAAACGGCGACGCCGTTTCTGGCTCGCCGGGGCCCTTCGGGCCGGGCCTCGTTTGATTCCGATGACGAACTGGCGGCGGCCGCGGTGCATGCCATCGAGCCGGTGGTGGGAGCGGAACATGTGCGGGCGAGCGTGCATGTCGACTATGACCTGAGCAGCAGTGAAGACACGTCGGAGATTTACGATCCCAAGGCGACTGCGACCCTGATGCAGCAGCACAGCGAAGAACTGGCTGGGGGCGGGGCTCCGGCAGGCGTGCCGGGCGTGGCCAGCAACGTTCCCGGAAGCACCACTGCAGTTCCTCCAATCCCCTCCGTGGTCGATAACCAGAGTTCGAAGACCGACAGTACCACCTTCGCGGTCAGCAAGAACACGCGTCATGTGAGTAGTCCGGCGGGACGAGTGCGGCGCATCACTGCGTCGGTCTTAATCGACGACGCGCTGGACAAGACGGAAAACGGCAAGCCCGGGGCGCGCAGGAAACGGACGCCTGAAGAAATGACGGCCATCGAAAAACTGGCGCGCGCGGCCATAGGCGTGGACGAGCAGCGCGGCGACTTGCTGGCGGTGGAGAACTTGTCATTCCAGTCCGCTCCCATCGAGACCCTGACTGTGCCGGGCAAGTTCGAGCGCTGGAAGTTTCTCATTCTGCCGTGGATTGGCGCCATGCGCTACGTCGGAATCACGCTGCTCTTTTTGGTGGTGTATGCGATGGTGCTGAATCCGGTAAAGAAACAGGCGATTGCGGCCTTCAAACAAATTCCCGGGGCGCTGGGGCGGCCGCTGGCGGCAGCAGCCGCAGCAGCGGCTGGGGGGCCGGGAGCCATTGACCTTCCGGCGGTGGGCGAGGAATCGAAGCGGTTTGGAATTCTGAAAAAAGAGCTGGCAGAAAAAATCAAGGCTGAACCAGCCGCCGCCACGCGCCTGGTGGAAACCTGGATTCGAGACGCGAAAGGAAAGTGATGGCCGGCGGGAAAAATCGACGACGCGACACATTCGAGAATCCAACAGCCGCCGTGCTCGTCAGGCATTAGAAAGGCACAAGAAAGTCAGGCACAAGAAACAGGCACAAGAAAAATGAGCAGCACTTAGGCTAGCACCGGACACCATGTCTACTCCTGCAACTCCGCCCACTCCGCCCACTCCGCCGATCGCGGCATCGCCGTCGAAGCCGTTGCCGGTGGCAGGACTGCAAAAGGCCGCGATTTTGATGGTGATGATTGGCGAGGAATCGGCCAGCCACATTTACCGGCATCTTTCGGAGGCCGACGTGCAGCGGCTGACGCTGCGCATCGCGGAACTGGAACGAGTGCGACCGGAAACTGCGATTGCCGTGTTGGAAGAGTATCGCCAGCTCGCACTCACTCAGAGTTACCTCGCCGATGGGGGTCCCGATTACGCCAAGAAATTGCTGGTGCGGGCTTTTGGCGAGTCTGGCGCTCAGCACTTGCTGGAACAAGTCTCAAAGGCCATGGAGCAGAGTGCTTTTCAGCTGGAGAACCTGCAGAAGGCGGACCCGCAACAACTCGCCAAGTTTCTCGAGGTCGAGCATCCGCAAACCATTGCTCTGATACTGGCGCACATGCATGCCCGTCAAGCGTCGGCGCTTTTGTTGCGGCTGCCGGAAGACGTTCGGGCGGAGACTGTAAAGCGGCTGGCG
>Ga0209332_1000063_pt1 | contig 27003 bp, 24 predicted proteins | sample BlaSpr_A8_OM3_M1_FD_187974 | JGI IMG/M metagenome (GOLD analysis project Ga0209332, IMG submission 187974) | Forest soil microbial communities from Thunder Bay, Ontario, Canada - Black Spruce, Ontario site 2_A8_OM3_M1 (SPAdes) (version 2) | ecosystem: Environmental > Terrestrial > Soil > Boreal...
ATGAGACTGTAGGTGTGCGAGCCATAGCCGTTGACATGGCGCACGCTGGTAGGCAGTCCCCGGTCCGACATCAAGATGGTCACTTGATGCAGACTCTCGGGCGACAGCGACCAGAAATCCCACATTGCAGTGGGGGAACGCAAATGGGTCTTCGGGTGGCGTTTTTGCGTATGGATGAAATCGGGGAATTTGTACGGGTCGCGCACGAAGAAGACCGGCGTGTTATTGCCCACCAGATCCCAGTTGCCTTCCTCGGTGTAGAACTTGACGGCGAAGCCGCGCACGTCGCGCTCGGCATCGGCGGCGCCGAGCTCGCCCGCGACGGTCGAGAAGCGCAGGATCAAGGGCGTCTTGGCGCCGGGCTGCAGCACCTTGGCCTTGGTGTACTTCGAGATATCGCCCGTTATCGTCAGGGTGCCGTGGGCACCCCAGCCCTTGGCATGCACCGGGCGCTCCGGAATGCGCTCGCGGTTCTGATGCGCCAGTTTCTCGATCAGCTGATAGTCCTGCAGCAACAACGGTCCGCGCGCTCCCGCACTGAGCGAATTCTGATTGTCCGCAATCGGATTTCCGGCACTGGTGGTCAGCTGATCGGCGTGCAGCTTGACGGGGTCAGTTGACTTACTCATTGTGAGTTCCGGTGATGAGTGTTGATCCGCAACATCAATCGACGCAAGGAAGTAGCTTGATCAAAGTTCTTGATTGCCGAAGGGTTTCCTGTCGAGAATGATGCCTTATTGCGTTAGTCAGATCATTGCGCGGAGTTTCAACGGAGAATTCGTCCAGGAGGACGTTTAATTCTCGTCGCGTCTCAGGATCTTGATAAGGTAGGTCCGCGAACACGGCAAAACCGCACTCTATGCGGGCAATCGCCGCACCTATAATTTGTCTCGCGGTGTTATTCACATTCCTCGCTAAATGGGCCGTACCTACTCGATTCGCGGTACGATGATTCCAGAGTCGCGAGTGCATCGTTGCCATGGCGAAGTTCCACATTGGACATCTAGCGGCCACTTGCCGGAAAAGTACGGGACTCGCGCCACACACGCGGTGGGTGACCTGCATAGCGCTTAAAAACGCTGGTGAAGTGTGCCTGGGTCTGAAATCCGACCGAGCGCGCGACATCCACCAGAGACATACCGCTACCGATGAGCATCTCTTGGGCGCGTTCGACTCGGCGGCGCAACAGATATTCGTGAGGCCGCAGACCCGTGGCCGCCCGAAATTGCGCTGCGAAGTGCATACGTGTGAGTCCGGCCGACGACGCCATGTCCGCGAGGCTCACGGTCTTGTCCAGCCGCGCCTCAATAAAGTCGATTGCTCGCTTTAGTCGCCATCGCGCAAGTGCGCCCCCATTCGATCGCTCGGTCGGCGTGCGATTCGAAGACGCGAGAAGACGAGTGACGATCGCGATGCTGATGGACTCTGCATAGAGTTGTCCGGATGAGCCACCCACCCGGTCGGCATCAAGCAACGCACGCCCCAGCGAATCAATCATCATGTCTTTGCCCAGAGCGAATTTTGAGCGAAGCGCCGGCGCCACTTGGCCCTTCATGTCGCTGGCGCATTCGGCGATTAGCATGTTCGGTACATGCAGGTGCAAAACATCGTAGGGCGCACGAAAGATACAACGGACCGAGACACCCGGCTCACTGACGTGGACCGTTCCCGGCGTAATCGCGCCGTCCTGCACGATTCTGCCGGACACGCTGAACCAGACATTTGTATTCCGTAACGCGATCTTGATGATGTGGCGGTCCGCGGGTGTTTCGGCACTCAATTCCTGCGTGCGCTCCCGGCAGGCTTGCCATCGGGTGGCAACGACCGTGGATGCCGATAATGACATCGCCGCGCGCTGAGGTGGAACTCTCCAGTCCGACTCGTCATCGACAATGTTGGACTGATCCACCAAGCCGCATTGCTCGTCGAAGGGCCAAGCGATTGTAGAGCCAGCATCGGAATCTGAGTTGGACATGGTTCACCTCGCTGATTCGACATCCTAGGGTCGCGAGAGGATTGATACCTTGTCGTTGTGCTGAAACTTTCCTGAAGATTTTCTTACGGCTGCGAATGCTCGGCTGACGGCAGTGAGCGACACGCGTTGCGCGGCCACGCAACGCATCCTTCGCATTAGATGGCGTATAAGGGGAAACGGACGTGATTTACGTGAAGGCCGACCAGCGATGATCCCTGCGCTTACGGGGCAATGAAGACGCTCGCAATCGGCGTCAGAAATCCGAGATTCGTCAGTGGGTTGCGCGGGGGAAGCTTGAGCACCAAAATATTTTTTACTCTGGCAGGGGTCTCAAGGTGCCTTTTTTCGCTCTACAGTACTAAGGGAGTTCACAATCTAGGTCGGGGGACGTAATACCGCATGTCGAATGGGTCCTTGCTCGTTGGGTGGCAGCAACGCTGGAATCGGAGCCTTTTCCGGTTCCTTGGCCGGCGCGTGCGAGCGAGAGTCGACATCGAAGACCTTGCCCAGGAGACCTATTTGCGGCTGCTTCGCGTGCGGGACCTAGGTGACGTGCGCAACCCCCAGGCCTACCTCTTGCGGGTGGCTAGTCACGTCCTGCTCGAGTGGCGCGACGATCATCCACACGCGGAATCGTTGGCAATGGATGACGATCTGCTCATTGACGACAGTGGTCCCGAATCCGAGTTGGAAGCCAGCCTTTCCCAAGAGCGTTTTGACTACGCACTTGCAACTGCCTCTCCGCTCATGAGATCTGTGCTGCTGTTGAGGTTACGAGACGAGCGCTCCTGCAATGAGATTGCACAGGATCTTGATATCACCCTCAGACAAGTTAGGCGCTATCTTGCCCGCGGTTACGAGCGATTGCGCACGGCGTTGGAGAACTAAATTGGCGCACGACCCGGATTCTACAATCTCAATTCTAGAGCAAGCGTCTCACTGGTGGGAGATTCTCCACGATGACACCGCATCGACCGCCGATCATAGGGAGTTCGGCGAGTGGGTCGCCCGATCGCCCGAGCGTGTCGAGGCGTATCTGAGAACTGCCCAACTGATTCGGGCGCTGAAGTCAAGCAAGTTGCGTTGGCCGAGCACGAGGTCGGAAGTACTAATTCGTGAGGCAAAAGCATCGCCGCAGGACGCGCTGCAGTTTCCGCCTTGCCGCTCCGTCCCTGCTCGCCAAATTCGACGGAATGAACGAAGCCATCACATGAGATTCGCTCTGGGGTTTGCGGCCGCACTTCTAGTCTGCGTCGGGTCGGCCTGGTTCATCTTACAAAGACCTCAACAGTTCCAAACGGCAATCGGCGAACAACGCTCGATCTTGCTCGGAGACGGTTCGCGAGTCACGCTCAATACGGCATCTAAAATCGAAGTCGATCTGCGCAAGGATCGGCGACTCGTCCGACTCGTCGAGGGTGAGGTGCTATTCGATGTGACTCACGACGTTATGCGACCTTTCAAAGTGCGGGCCGGCAACGTCGTGCTCAGCGATATTGGCACTCAGTTCAACGTTGACATGCGCCCAACCCGAACCACCGTCACCGTAATAGAAGGCCGAGTCGTGGTAAACTCTGGGGCGGCGCTTGAGGATGCGGGCGAGGAATCGAATCGCGAAGGCCTCGACCGGCTCCATACACCTCTTACGCTCGCCGCTTCTGATTCCGTCGCCATTACCTCTTCAGGGTTGGGCCCTCCGCAGCATGGTACCAATGTGACAGCAGCGATCGCGTGGACGCAACGTCAACTGATGTTCGAGCATCGGCCCTTGAGGGAAATCGCGGAGGAATTCAATCGCTATAACCGTGAGCGCATCGAGATTGACAGCGTGGAACTACAGCGCCGAGAGGTCACGGGCGTGTTCAAAGCCAAGGATCCCGCATCGTTCCTCTCATTCTTATCGACACTTCCGGGCGTGGTAGTTCGAGAGCGCAGCGATGGCGCTCACATTGTTACAGTTGATAATAAAGCGGCAAATCGAGAGTTACCGGGTGCGCGGTAAGACGCTCCTCTGCATGTTTGTCATTACCATTGCATGGACTCCGAACTGCCGGGCGGTAGCTCCAAGCAGCGAGCCCGTTAAATACAACCTGAGGATCGATCGGCAGCCGCTGGGCCAGGCTCTGCAGGAGTTTGCGAGGCAGAGCGGCGTTCAGATTGTCTTTTTCTCGCAGGTCACCGAGGGACTTCAGGCACCCGCGCTCAATGGTCAATTCACGCTTGCTGCTGCGCTCGACATGCTTCTTAAGGGGTCCAATCTGACCTTTCGCGTGATCAATTCAACCATGATCGAGATTCGGCCTGTGGCGACCGGCAGTTCGCTGGACCCGGCGGCGGACCGTTCCGCAGAAGTATCTAATGCCGCAACGCTCCACAAGCGCTCCCAGCCACGCCGAAACACAGATCCTGACGGCTCAGGCGCGCTCGATGAGATCGTAGTCAACGGCACGGCCGAGGGGCTGGTCGCGACACGCACGGAAACACCGCTTCGCGAGATCCCGCAGACTGTAGCGCTTATTTCGCATGAACAAATGCGGCAGGAAAACGATGCCGAGGTCGCCGACATGTTTAACAACGCCGTCGGCATCACGGTGGTCAGAAGCAATTCACTGGGCGCAACGTTTCTCTCTCGCGGATTTCAAATCGGTACCTATCATCTGGACGGCGGTGCGGCTATCAATGCCTTCAGCGGCAGTGCTTTTTTTGGAACGTCCGATTTGGGTGAGTTCGACCACATCGAAGTGCTGCGAGGCTCTGATGCCTTGTTCGGCGGCATGGGTAATCCTAGCGCCACGATCAGCTTGGTGCGGAAGCGACCGCTCGACACGAACGAGGTTATGTTCAATGAATGGGCGGGTTCCTGGAATAATTATCGCGTGGAGGGTGACGTTACCGGGCCACTCGCACTCGACGGCGCGCTGCGCGGGCGACTGGATGTTGTCTACGGACATCGGGACTACTTTTACGACACCGCACGCCTCGAGACTAAAAAAATCTTCGGAGCGCTCGAATACGATCTTACCTCTCGTACTCTGTTAACCGTAGGCGGCAGCTATGACTGGAATAACGCCGTTCCGTTTGGCTTTGGATTGCCGGCTTATGAGGACGGCAGCGATCCGCATTTGCCGCGTAGCACGGCATTGGCATTTAACTGGTCGCGTTACGACACCCAGACGCGCGAGATTTACGCTCAGCTCCAGCAAAAGTTCGCTGGCGTTTGGAAACTCAAGATCAATGCAACATCCTTGAAAGAAGCCGCTGAGTTTGGCTACGGAGGTTTCGAGTCCCCGATCGATCCAGTTACCGGCGCACTGCCGGGGCTGCCTTCTGCACTGTTCACCACGCGCCCCAACACTCAGGATTCATTTGCCTTCGATACGACGCTTACGGGAGCCTTTACCTTGTTCGGTCACCGCGTCGAAGTCGCGATCGGCGGTGACTACACACATTTCGAAGCGATTCTTGCGCAACGTAGCGTCGAAAGTTTCGGGCTACCGGTGAGCAATGTGTTTGCCTATGACTCTGCAAACTATCCCAATGCACCAGCTCCTCAATCTTCCCTTGAGGAGGAGTCGGATTTAGCCACTTCGAATCAGAGCGGGGTGTTCGCCTCTTCAAAAGTATATCTCGGTGATGCTTGGTCAGTGGTCGGGGGCGCCCGAGTGAGCAATAATCGATCCACAATCAATTCCTCGGTTCATTTTTCAGGGCTGCCGACTTTCACAATAACCTTGCCGGTCAAAGATACCGCCAAGGTAACGCCCTATGCCGGCGTGATGTACAACCTCAACGAGCACTATTCCCTGTACGCGAGCTATGCCGATGTCTACCAGTCCAACAATGGATTTCGACTCGCTGACGGCGCATTCGTGCCGCCCATCGATGGGGTTGACGAGGAAGCGGGCATCAAAGGCGTCTGGCGCAACGGTACACTCAATGGGTCCCTCGTCCTCTATGACATCGATCAGCACGGGTTAACCGTGGCGGACGGTAATGCGTCCCCTGCTGACCTGTCTCAGCCGAATTGCTGCTATCTGCCGAGCGGCAGTAACAGAAGTAAGGGCCTTGATGTGGAGCTCGACGGTACACTGGCGACCGGCTGGCTCATCGGCGCTGGGTACACGTACAACATCAATCACGGACAATTCGGCGGCGAATTGTCCAGTCGGACCCCTAGGCACCTCTTTAAGCTGTGGATGAGCGAGCAATTGCCTGGCCGATGGAATCGCTGGACGGTGGGGGGCAATCTGCAAGCGCAGAGCAGCAACTTCACCGAAGGCCAGTATTGCCCGCAAAATAATCAGTTTGGACCTTGCATCAGTCCTATCGTTTCTTACAAGGAGGTGCAAGGATCCTACGCGTTCGTGAACCTTCGAGCCGGGTATCAAGTCAATCGCCATTGGCGCGCGACGTTGAGCATTAACAACGTATTTGATCGCATCTACTACCAGACTATAGGCTCCCCCGCCACCGGGTCTTGGTATGGCGAGCCGCGTGGATTCTTGCTCCGGCTCGACGCTCGATACTGATTGGAGGGACTCTCGAATGAATTCGATCGACCCGTTACCGCGCATGCCGGAGCAGCGCCGACATTTGGTGTACGAGTCTGGCGAGTGGGTAGTAGATCTCACGCGGCGGGAACTGCTGACGCGTGGAGACCCTGTTCCCCTGGGGAAGCGAGCGTTTCAGGTGTTTGCAGTGCTCGTAGAATCGGCCGGGAAACTCGTCACCAAGGACGAACTCATGGCACGTGTATGGCCCGGCGTGATCGTCGAGGAGAATACCCTTGAAGTCCACGTATCCGCAGTGCGCAAGGCGCTCGGACCCGATCGGGGAACGCTGAAGACGTCCTTCGGGCGTGGCTATCGCCTCCAAGGAGACTGGACGATCCGGCAAGAGAACCCACCAGCGGTTTCGGATTTTCCCGAACCGCCGCGGATGCCTACGAAGCGGTTTCTGACCAACGTGCCGGCGGCGGCATCTGAGGTTATTGGGCGAGCTCCTGCGGTGGAGCAACTGCGAGAAATTCTCTGCGCCTACCGGATGACTACGCTGACCGGACCCGGTGGAATTGGGAAAACCACGTTGGCGCTGGAGCTCGCGCGCAGCCTATTTCCTGCTTTCAATGGTGATTGTTGGCTGGTAGATGTGATTTCCCTGTCGGATCCCGATCGCGTCCCTTCCCTGGTGGCACACGTCCTTGGCCTGAAGCTGAGCGGCGAGCAGATTTCACCGGAGTCAGTCGCTCGCGCGATCGGAGGAAAGAAACTTCTCCTGGTTCTCGACAATTGCGAACACGTCGTTGATGCAGCGGCCAGACTGGCGGAAACGCTCGTACGGCTGTGCCCGGCCACTTCCATTGTGGCGACCAGCCGCGAGGGCCTGCGCATCGAAGGAGAACACGTCTATCGCGTGCCCCCTCTCGATGTGCCTGGCCTGAATGGGAAGGATTCAGACAATGTCCTCGGACACAGCGCCGTACAGCTTTTCCTAGCCAGGGCCATGGCAGTGGATTCGGACTTCTCGCCGCACGGAGAGAACCTTCGAGCGATGGCCGACATCTGTCGACGTCTTGACGGCATCCCGCTCGCGATCGAGTTTGCTGCGGCTCGAGCCGCAATCCTCGGACCCGAGCTGGTTCTCTCCCGGCTGGATGAACGCTTCGGACTGTTGACCGGCGGGCGGCGAACGGCGTTGCCGCGCCATCAGACGCTGCGCGCAACGCTCGACTGGAGCTATGAACTGCTGCCAGAGCCGGAACGCTGTCTGCTGCGCCGACTGGGCATTTTCCCCGCTGGGTTCACGCTCGAAGCAGCGAACGCCCTGATGAGCGACCAGAGCCACGCGACGAGCGTTACCCTAGAACAGATCGCCAATCTCATCGCCAAGTCACTTGTAACATTGGATGCGTCACCATCAAGCGGCCGCTGGCGGTTGCTCGAGACAATACGCGCGTATGCGCTAGAAATACTGGCAGAAAACGGAGAAACCGAACAGGTCGCGCGCTCCTGTGCCGAATTTTGCAGGCGAACCGCATGAGGCTCGGCATACCTTTGAACGCACCCTAGACGCGGGCAATACCAGAGTCGGTACCGTCGCATGAGGACGTATTCACCTTTCTAAGCACGATTGAGGAAACTCTATGACGATCGCGAAGGTGTTGTATACCGCCCATACCAAGGTAACCGGCGGGCGAGACGGACATGCGATGTCATCCGATGGGCTACTGGATGTAAGGCTCGCCGTGCCCAAAGAGATGGGTGGCCCAGGCGGTGGCACCAATCCCGAGCAACTATTTGCCGCCGGCTATGCGGCTTGCTTCCTGGGCGCGATGAGAGTCGTCGCCGCGCAAAGGAATGCCTCGCTACCCGTCGGTCTCTCAATCGATTCCTCGGTGGGCATTGGTCAGATCCAAAATGGCTTCGGAATTGAAGCGGCGTTGCGAATCTACATTCCTGGGATGAATTCAACGGAAGCGGAATCCCTGGTTGAGGCAGCACACCGAGTGTGTCCCTACTCCAATGCGACCCGCAATAACATCGATGTGCGGCTGAAAGTGATCACCGAGTGAGTAACCCATGTCAGCGACGATCGAATAATTGCTGCCAAATGCAAGCGGAACCCATCGCCATCTGATTGTCGGGGATGCGCACGCTGCCGCATGAGCTCGCCGGCGGATCGAAGGGATAAAGTCACGGTTCATCACCCGGCTTTTTGACAACCCATTTAGCATTTTGGGAAGACGCGACGGGTCAATCCCGGCGATCATCTTGGCTTGATGCACTTACACCGCCTGCATTCGAGGCAATCAATGGCTGTAGACGGACTCGTGACAATACGGAGCAGTTATGGACCGGAAGAGACCATGAATCGCTTCGAGGCCAAGGTCAGGGCACGAGGCATGACTGCATTTGCACACATCGATTATGCGGCCGGCGCTGCATCTGTCGGATTGTCTCTGCGGCCGGCCGATCTCCTGATTTTTGGCAACGCCAGGGGCAGCACTCCGCTCATGGAACTGGTCCAAACGATTGGCATTGACCTGCCGCTGAAGGCTTTGGTCTGGCAGGACGCATCGGGCGTGGCGTGGCTTTCATACAATGAGCCGAAGTGGCTCGCGATGCGGCACGGACTGGGCCCTGAAGATGCGGCGAATATCAGTGTCCTAGCGGTCGAACTTAGTCAGATGGCGCAATCGGCAACCGAAGATGGTCTCGATCCTGGGAGCTCGTCATGATCCAAGGTGGTCAGGAACGTGTCGGAAAACAGCATGACGCTACGGTCGTGCCTTTTGAAGGACGGGTGAAGGGGCGGCTAAGTGATTCCGCGGCGCAGCCCCCAATCGTACAACAACAGTCGCATTTTTTCACACGTGTAAGAGATCAGATGGCAATGGCGTCGGTGGCAATCGGTAGTCTGGAAAACCGCGGCACTAGCTTATCCGGGGTTTCCGGGGAGGCGACGCAGCTTGATCTTCAGCTGGAGATCCTCAATAAATGCTCGGCAATTACACTTCTGTTACAGATGTTCATCGATGAGACGCGTCGAGTAAATGCTATAAGCGAAGGCGCGTCGCCGGGCGGACGCACACCCCAAGACGAGACTGCCTCGGCCTTTTCGGTCAACACTATTTCGTTGAGTTCCCGCGAGCGCAGCATTCTCGAACTGATTGGACACGGGTATTCAAATAAAGAGAGTGCTCGCCAGATCGGAATCACCGCCGAGACGGTTAAGTCGCACGTCAAGCGCATCTTCATCAAATTGAAGGTAGATAGCCGTGCGCAGGCGGTGTGGCGTGCCCAGACGCTCGGGCTTCTCGGGTCCTCATAGCTATGCGGGACAGGCACACCAGGCAGCGTGGTCGTGGCCGGACGCCATTTCTCGTCTTCGCACCCCACTAGTCATCGTGGATAAACGTCCGACGTCTCCCTCCGCGCGCCTCAAATCGCCCGTGCGGTTCTGCCGCGGCGAGCTGACTCGGTACTTTTGCATCGCCGGGCCAAGAGCCGCTGGGCCGATTCTATGTTTGTTGAGCGGCTGCGACGGTGCGCCTTCGCGCAATATTTTAGGTTCGTATTTTCCTTCGTGGATGGTTTGTGCCTTGGTCGGCATCGCTCTGGCACTCATTGCTCGCGCAATTTTGGCGGGATCGGGTCTTCTCAAGGAAATCCCCGTCCCGCTCATCGTCCTATTGGCGATCGCTTGCGCCGGCACCTTCGCGCTATGGCTCATTTGGCTGTCTTGAAGAACGCAAGTTATGAGTGAAGACATCTCGTTTCGAGGAAAAGCGATTGCCGCGACGGCAATCGTAACAGCCCTCGTTTTGGGAATTCTCGTCGTCGTGGCAATCGATCGCAGGCCTCGTACGCACGATGCTCGCGTATTTGCCTACAGCGCGGCTATGGCTTCGGAGATCAGTGGTCGAATCGCACAGGTGCTCGTCAGCAATGATCAGGAAGTCGCGAAAGGCGCGCCACTCATCGTGATTGATCCGGTGCCCTTCGAGTTACAATTGCGACAGGCGCGAGCTCAAGTGGCCGCACTTAAGGCGCAGATCGCGCTCATGGGGCGTCAGGTGACGTCCCAGGGTTCTGGCGTGCAGGTGGCCGAGAGTCAGGTGCAAAAGGCACGCGAGCAGCTCAAATACGCGAGCGATACCCGCAGGCGCCTCGAACCTTTGGTGCAACCCGGCTTCATTACGCGACAGCAGTTGGACGAAGCCCAGACGAATGAAACTACTGCCCAGGCATCCCTCGAGGTGCTTACTCGAAGCGCCACGCAAGCGCGCCAGGCGGTGGGCGACACCGCGAGCCTCGAAGCGCAACTAGAGGGCGCGGTGGCCGCGGAGGCGAACGCCGCGCGAAATTTCGATTTGACTACCCTTCGTGCCCCGTTCGAGGGAAAGGTGGTCGGATTGCAGATCGCCGAGGGCACATTTGCAGTTGCGGGCCACCCGCTTTTCAGTCTTATCAAGTCCGATGTGTGGTATGCCATCGCGGATTTTCGCGAGACCGAATTGTCCCGAATTGCCGTGGGCGATCAAGCGACGGTATGGACGATGGCCGAGAGCACTCGTGCCTTCGAAGGCCGGGTAGAAAGCCTCGGCGTGGCTGTCCAATCAACCGATCAAGAAGGCCCTGGCCTTCCCGTAGTCGGCCGCGACCTCAATTGGGTCGTGGTCGCTCAGCGGTTTCCAGTCTGGATTCGGCTGGATAAGCCGCCCGCTTTTGCGATGCACGTTGGAATGACCGCCTCCGTCAAAGTGCGTCATGACGACCCTCACTGAGTCGCGGCGACCTCGTCGACCGTTTCTCGAACTGCTGGCGGTCGAACTGGGATCGCGAGAAGGACGATGGACCGCGGTCGCCCGCATTGCGACTGCTTGCGTCATCACGGTAGCGATCTCGATGATATTTCAGATACCGCAGCCCGCCTACATGGCCTACATCGTATTTCTCATTAGCAAAGACGAGCCGACCGCAACAGCGACGGCCGCCCTTGGCGGCTTCGTCGCAGCCACCCTCGCGGTTATTCTGAGCTTAGGCCTTGCGCTCGTTGATACAGCAGAGCCGGCACTTCGCTTGCCCGCCATGGCCGTGGCGACATTTGCGGCCATGTTCACCGCGCGCACCTTTGCGCTCGGGCCCATCTCCTTCCTTGCTGGTTTTGTCATCGTCCTCATGCAGTCGTTGGTCGATGACGTACCCAACCCCGAGGCACTGACGCGCGTGACCTTGTGGATGTGGGTAGTTGCGCTCGTACCGGTCGCCGTGACGCTTCTCATCAATTTCGTGTTCGGTGAGAGCGTCGCTGCGGTGAGGAGCCATCTCGTCAGGGGAATCCTGAAAGAGCTGGAGACAGATCTGCTTCGACAAGATTACCGCAAGGCGCTCCCTCAATGGCGCGCGAGACTCGCGCCGCTGCTAGAGACGGATAACGCCGACAACGCACATCGCCCAGGCCCCGTCACGTCACCTGTTATCGAGGCGCTTCTTGACGCGCTGGTGATATTGGAAGCCTTTCCGACCGAACTGCCGGATCTCGTCCGACAAGGGTTGGCGAGAACGATCCACGCCTGCCTGACCTCAATCGAGTCGGGCGACCACGTAAAGGTGAAACAACCCCTCGTGGGAATCGCGCCATGTGTCGATGCCAGCGTCGATCAATCACCCACGGTTGTTGCATTTGTGAACACGCTGTCGCGTCTTTACGATGCGGTTGCCTTACCTCGCGCGCTACCTGGGGCGACCGAAGGGCACGCTGCTCGACGTCCTATCGTTGCGGACGCCTTTAGCAATCCGGCGCATTGGCAATTTGCGCTGAAGACGACAATCGCCGTCATGGTCTCGTACTCAATCTACACACTCCTCGATTGGCCAGGGCTGCGGACCTCTATCGTCACGTGCTTTTTCGTGGCTCTGGCGAGCCTAGGCGAGACCGTACACAAGCTGGTGCTCAGGCTCTCCGGTGCCATCATCGGCGGGCTGATCGCCGGCTTGAGCATCGTCTTCGTACTACCGCATCTCACCGATATTGGACAGCTATGTCTATTGATCGGCGGCGTCTCGGTTTGCGCCGCCTGGGTTGCGACAAGCAGTCAACTGCTCTCATACGCAGGCATGCAGATCGCGTTTGCGTTTTTTTTAGGCATTCTGCAGGGTTACGCACCCGCGACCGACCTCACGATCCTGAGAGACCGCGTCGTCGGAATTCTGCTCGGCAATATCGTGATCACAATCGTGTTCAGTTCATTGTGGCCCGCATCCGCGAGGTCCGACCTTCGTGCGGCTCTCGCTGACGCGCTGCGGGCGATTGGGTTGGTCATCGGTCGGCAATCCAATGCCAAGGAGGCCCGTATGCGTACCGTTCAAGCGCTGATACGCGCCGAACACTTCCGCGCGCTGAGCCTCTTCGAACTGCGCATGCTGCCGCCTCATTCCAATATCCCCGCCGTGGCAGACATCGAGCGCCTCGCAGGCGCGGCGTTCGTGGTGACAACAGAGTCAATTTCCCCCGATACCGGACGAGACTCCACCGCCCACTTCGCCCAATGGGCAGAATCCGCCGCGGATAGCATTTCGCGAAATCAACCTATGCCAGGTAGTCCTGCGGCTCGCGTTCGGTTGCAGCCGCTCTCCGATGCGGACCCTCGGGAGCTCTCACAGAAGGCCCTCGAACAACTCGAGTTGGAGGTTCAGCATGTTGCATCGGCGCTGCATTGAACTCTCAATACTCGGGATAGCTTTTGTTGCCTACCTGCTGACCGCTCCGCCGGCATTAGCGCAAGCACCCCCCAGCGCCGAGCGACCGTGGGTCATCCCAGACTCGGCCACGCAACGAGCTTCCGTGGTGGGAAATACAGAACCGACAGTCCCGCACAAACGCTACGATCTTGCCGCACTTGTGGATCTTGCAGAGCGGACCAACCCCAATACGCGAGCCGCGTGGGAGGTCGCGCGTGCAGCCGCCGCCGCTGAGGGACTTGTGGAGAGCGCTTATCTTCCGCAGCTTTCTTTGCAAGCGATCGGGGGTTTCCAGCACACGCCGTTGCCTGCCCCTAAAGACTTGGTGCCCGCAGGCTATTTTGTCTCCGATACGCGGGAAATCATTCCCGCGCTGGCGCTGAAATGGTTGCTCTTCGATTTCGGCAGACGCGATGCTCTGTTGCAAGCCGCGCGCGCGGACTCCTTCGTCGCTAACGTGGCCTTTACCGGTGCACATCAGAAACTCATATTTGCAGTGTCCCAGGCATATTTTGACTTAGGTGCAGCCCGCGGCAGGCTCCACGCGGCGCAAAAAGCATTGAGTACCGCCATCACAACTCAGGAGGCCGCGACCGCCAAGCAAAACAACGGCCTCGCCACGGTAGTCGCCGTGGCGCAGTCGCAGCGGCAATCGGCACAAGCACGCTATGCGCTTGTAGCGGCCGAGGGCGCGGAGAGAACTGGGCGCGCGAATCTGATCGCTGCACTCGGGGTGCCTGCCGATGCGGAATTAGACGTTGTGGATAGCGCAGAGTTGGCGCTTCCGCCCGCCCCTGCCGAGAGCGTTTCCAAAGCCGTCGATCAAGCTCTCGCTCACCGGCCGGATGTCATTGCGGCGCTCGGCAGAGTCGATGCCGCCCAAGCGACTCTCAAAGGCGAACGGCGATCGTATTATCCCGTGATCGAGCTCGCAGGGCAGGCCTTTCAGAATATCGGCTCGCTGAGCTCCGATGGCGGCCCCTATTCGAGCATTAATCGGCCCGGACAAAGCGTTTTCCTGTCCTTTAGCGTTCCCCTTTTTGACGGGGGCGCTCGTCGAAATCGTGTCAGCTTCGCCGACGCTAAAGTGCGCGAAGCGCAGGACCAACTGGCTGCCGCCCGTGACGCGGCGTCGCAACAAGTTGTCAGAGCCTACAACGGATTGGTCACAAGCCTGGCAGAGTACGAAGCGGCAACTGCGTTGACCCAGGCCGCACACACGGCCTACGATGCGGCTTTGCGTTCGTACCGCCAAGGGGTCGGGACTTACACCGATCTTGCGACCGAAGAAAATGCCGTCGTCCAGGGCGACACGCAGGTTGAAGATGCGCGTGCGAATGCACACACGGCTGCGGCCGCGCTGGCACTCTCGATGGGGTCCATTGACGGCACGATGGCGTACCGCATGGACGGATCCACTGTCCCATGATTCCTAGCCGTGTGAATTGATGAACCCCGCCTACACTTCCGCATTTTTTGGACTCTTAGGCGCAACCATCGGTGGACTCACGTCTGTCGTGACGGCCTGGATGACACAACTCACCGCACGTCGAGACATCAATCGTCGCGCCGAACAAAGCAAGCGCGAAGCACTTTACGGGGACTTTATTGCCGAGGCTAGCCGGCTCTACGGGGATGCGCTAGGCCATGAGAAAGACGATGTCACCAGCTTGGTGCAGTTATATGCGATTCTGGCTAAAATGCGCCTTTTCACTTCACGCGAGATAGTCGTCGCTGCCGAAGCTGTGATGCACGCCATCACCGAAACATATCTCGCGCCAAATCGCCGCACACTACGGGAATTACACTCATTCGCGCAGGAGGGTGGTATGGACTTTCTCCTCGCGTTCGGCGAAGCCTGCCGCAAAGAGTTAAGCCTCGCTTCCGACGCCCCGGGCCCTCCTCCACGCGCGCGCTAAGACGGAATACGAGCCCATGCTCCGATCGACGGCGTTTGAGGCGCCGCGTCGCACGTTATTTTATGTTTCTCGATCAACTAGTGCGAGAAGACTCGAGTAATCGCGCGCGAGCGCCGCTCCCATGAGGCGAAACGGCGGTGGGCCAGAAATCGCCTTTCGCGCATACCACAAACATGTGAGCGCGAGTACTCCCCAGCCGCAACAAATCACCCACGCCACAACGACCCTATGAGAGCCATCCCAGGCAGATACGATCACCGCTATCGACAAGAAACATGCAAAGATGAGACCCGCCGCCGCGGAAACGCAAGCACCTACAGATGCCTTGACGATCTCGTCGCGGAACTTATGTAGATCCTCTCTTGCCATCGAGCCATAATATGGAGCACGCTCGCGCAACAGCTGAAACATCGCCTTGACTCGATGCACTCTGCGAAACATCTGTGACCTCTGAATCCGTGACTCAGCTATCCGTCCCATATGCTAGAGATGGCAAGGGCGAACAGGATGGCCGCGGCGGTAACGAACGCCAGTCCGCTCTCCGCGTTGGCAGTGAAGTGACGTGCCAGTACCGCATCACAACGTCGGCACAGGGCGGCGGCGCCACGCTGCAGCGGAACTGTGCGATACACCCCTATTGCAATCGCGACAAATCAGCATCGGAGTCACGACTACGACAATCCCAGCGAGCATGCATCTCTCCTAAAGTGCGTTTGCGTCCTCTAGACCGTTGTCCTCGGCTTGATTTGTTTCACTTAGAATTCTCACCATCAGGTCACGAAGCACTCGCAGTACGCAAATCACCAACACCACGATTAAACCCAATATAAATCCCATCGAGATGACAATCCGCATGAGTACTCTCCTTACGGCCATGGCGGCGGACAGGCGCGCCAGTCATGAATGCGGCTTACGTCCACGACTTGCCCAGGCTATTATTTTGCTTGCCCGTCTCCTTGAGCCTTGAGCCCACCACGAGTGCTGCACTCAGTACCGCGATCCAGAAAAGGCCCGCGTGCTGAAAATGCGCGGCTGCATCAACATTTTGGGCACCAAGCGTCTTGCCGAATTGGCCCGCGAAAATTGGACCGATCAGCGCGGTAACACCAAACGTCAAAAAATTAATCGCGCCTGTCGCACTCCCCTTGACCTCATCCGGATTGACTTCTTTGATGATGGTGTAGGGAATCATGGCGGCACCCGAGGCGATGCCGAGGATGAGCAGCGTGAGCCATGCCGGCAGCAGCGTGGGCGCGTAAAGCAGTTGGCAGAACCCGATCAGCATGACGGCGGCGCCCCCGAGGTAGACTGGCTTGCGACGACCGAGACGGTCAGCGAACCAACCAAGCAGTGGGCAACCGAACACCCAGCCAAGTGGCACCATGGAAATGGCAAACACGGCATCTGCAAAAGGAAACAACTTATCTGCTTGGAAAAAGCGTACTCCCCAGACCATATCTCCCACCGTGGTGGGGACAAACAGCAAGCCGGCGGCCAAGCCGCAGAGATAGGACTGCGGATTGGAAAATACGATCTTGTACGTCGAAAGAACACCTCCGCTCGCCTTCGCACGCGACGCGCAAGGCTCCTGGGGCGTAATCCACATCAACCCCACTGCCACGACCACGACGGCCACACCAATGCCGGTCCAGAATTGCGGAACCGATACTCCGGCGGAGATCCATTTTCCCACAACGATCTGGCCGGCGGTGCCACCCAGCATTCCTAAGCACTGCGTGATTCCGATGGCGGTTGCCAAGCGCTGAGCGGATAAGCCGTGAGAAGCCAAGTACACCGCACCAGTAAACGCGAATGCGGACCCGGCTCCCTGCAGCAACCGGCCGAGGTATCCCATCCCTTCTTGCGGCAACACGAAAAGAAAACACCCGACTCCCAGTATCGCCATACCCAGAGGAACGATGTATTTCGCGCCGAGCCGGTCCAATAGAATTCCCGCAACGAGGCTTGCTGTCGAATAGGTGTAGTAATAGGTCCCCAGGATGCCGCTCACGCCCAGCGCTGATACATTGAAGGCCTTGCCCAATTGCGGAATCATCACCGCAGGCGCGGAGCGCGCAGCATATTCGAGAAAGTAGAAGGCAAGAGAGAAAACCCATGCGACGATGAAGGCGCGGGCGGTCGCCCTCTGCAATTGGGTTGGATCAGACCGTACGTTCAAGTCGCTGCATCCTCATTTTATTTTGAGCAGGACATCCTCTGCAAACCCTCGATCAACGAGCAAAGGCGCTCGTTGCCACATCCAGGATCTCATTCGCTTGACCATTGAGGACTGCCTTCAACATCCACAGGCTGAATCCCTTGGCTTGCTCGAGCTTGATCTGAGGCGGCATGATGAGTTCCTGCCGGTCCGTCAGCACATCGATGACTGCGGGGCCATCATGAGCAAAGGCGGTCGAGATGGCAGATTTCAGCTGTTGCGGGTCCTCCACTCGGACGCCGTAAATGCCCATCGATTCGGCCATGCTGGCAAAATCCGGATTGTCAAGATGAGTGCCGCTCGGCAAGAATCCGCCAGCCTTCATTTCGATATCGACAAAGCCCAGCAGCCCGTTGTTAAAGATGAGGATCTTGATTGGCAATTTGGACTGACGCACCGTGAGCAAATCACCCATCAACATGCCGAAGCCGCCATCTCCCGACATCGACACAACCTGGCGCTTGGGATACGCGATTTGCGCGCCGATGGCTTGCGGCATGGCATTGGCCATCGACCCGTGCAAAAAGGATCCCAGAAGTCGGCGCTTTCCGTTCATCTTGAGATACCGCGCCGCCCACACGGTCGGCTCCCCCACATCGCAGGTGAAAATGGCATCCTCGCTCGCGAGATCACTCACCACCTTGGCGACGAGTTGCGGGTGAATGGGCGTGTGCGTGGACATTTCGTTGGCAAGGTCATCGAGCGCCTTACGGGCCTTGGCATAGTGGCGAACGGCAGTGTCCAGATATGTGCCGTCGTCCCTCGACGGCGCCCGTTCCGTAAGTTGCGCCAGCACTTCCCTCACGTCGGCGATGACGCCCAGCTCAAGCCGGCAGCGACGCCCGAGATTCTCGCCGCGGATATCAACCTGAGCGATGCGGGCCTTTGTTGGATAGAATTGGCGGTACGGGAAATCGGTACCGAGCATGAGCAACGTATCACAGCCCTCCATGGCGTGATATCCGGAGGAGAATCCGATCAATCCCGTCATTCCCACGTCGTAGGGATTTTCCCATTCGATATGCTCCTTACCTCGAAGCGCGTGCACGACCGGAGCCTTTAATTTCGCCGCCAAGGCGACGACGGCGTCGTGCGCGCCGGCACACCCGGCCCCGCATAAAATGGTCGTTCTTTCGCCTCTTTCCAGGAAATCGACGAGTTCCCCAATGTCCTCCGTCGCCGGACACACGCGGGGCGGTCGAGGCACCGGCCTTGCAGACAGTGCGGCCGGCCCCGCCGCCTTCAATGCAATATCACCGGATATCACGATGACAGCAACGCCCTGCTTCGTAACGGCCTCGCGAATGGCCGTTTCCACGATACGTGGTACGTGCGCGGGGTCGGAAATGAGCTCAACGTAGTGACTACACTCTTTGAAGAGCGATTGCGGATGTGTCTCTTGAAAATAGAGGGAACCGATCTCGGTGCTAGGGATATGTGCCGCAATGGCCACAACTGGAACTCGGTTGCGATGGCAATCGAACAATCCATTAATCAGGTGCAGATTGCCTGGTCCGCAACTTCCGGCACACACCGCCAGTCCGCCCGTCAGCTGTGCTTCGGCACCAGCGGCGAAAGCAGCGACTTCTTCGTGCCGCACGGCAATCCACTGGATCTTGTTGCGACCACGCAGCGACTCTGTGATGCCATTAAGCGAGTCGCCCACCAGTCCGTAAATACGTCGAACGTTCGCCGCCTCAAGCGTCTGAACGATCCGGTCGGCCACATTCGTCATTTCAAGTCTCCAGAATGCGTCAGGGATAATCCCGTTAGCGTTGCTGCCGCAGTAGCAGCGTGCGACATGAGATCCTCTGCACCTATCCCCCAATTGGGTCAAGAAATGAGTCAAATGGGGGCCAACTCAACATGGCCCTGCCGCGGCGCAGACTCGGCGCGCGCCAGTCGGCGTCGCTTTGCCGCAGCACGCTAGCGTTGTATCTGCAGCAGACGATCCATCGGCATCATGCTGTGATTCAGGTGCGCCATGATGATCATGGATCCAAATACGATAAGACCGACGACGAAAATGCCAAAGGCCAATGCAAGAATATTGTTGGTCTGGTCCGGTGCGCTTGAGATGTGCAGAAAGAAAACCAAATGAACTCCCATCTGTGCAATCGCCAGTACACCTAACAGGATCGGAACACCATGCGGGTAGATCACATCAGTCGAAGACGCCCAGAAGGAGGCGAATGTCAAAACAGTCGCGTAGCCCAATCCAATCAAGTAGCTCAGCCGGGTACCGTGCGTATGGATGTTCGCGCCAGGAGATTTGCCCTGCGCCTCAATCTCCGTGCCCATTAATGGACTCCCAAGTAAACGATCGTGAATACGCCGATCCACACGATGTCGAGCGCGTGCCAGAACAATCCGAAGCAAAATAAGCGCCGGCTGACCATGGGTTGAAATCCGAGCGTAGCCACCTGCAAAAGCATGACGACCAGCCAGCAGAGTCCAATGCTTACGTGCAATCCATGGGTGCCGACGAGCGTAAAAAAAGCCGACAAAAAAGCGCTGCGCGAGGGTCCAGCACCGATTGCTAGCATGTGACTGAATTCGCTGACTTCGAGGCTTAGAAACGACGCGCCCAAAATGAAGGTGATCGCCATCCAACAATACGTCGATGATCTATCGGCGCTCTGGACTGCAAGTGAGCCAAAGCCGCAGGTAACGCTGGAGGCCAGCAGGCAAGCCGTCTCGATCAAGACATGCTTTTTATCAAAGAGCGCCGCGCCCGTTGGTCCCCCGGCCGTCTCGCCCGACAGAACCGCATAAGCGGCGAAAAGCGCGGCGAAGATCACTATGTCGGAAAGCAAGAACAACCAGAAGCCATAGCCAGCGACAACCCGCGTAGCCGCAGGTCCCCGAAGCGATAGAGGAACCGCATCGGATGCCGCCAGCGCTTGCTCCATCGCGCTCATACTGCGGCCTCCTTCGCCCCGTGCAGTCCCTCCAACGCCGCGACCTGTTCCGCGGACACGGCTATTTCACCATCGGTTCTCCATGCCTGAATTAGCCCGACGGCGATCCCGCCCAGCAGTCCCAAGCCTGCTCCCCACCAGATGCGCCAAATGAGCGAAAAGCCGAGCAAGACCGCGAAAAACGCCAGATAAAAGCCCGTCGGGTTGTTCCGAGGAATGTGGATGGTTCCGTAGGCGCGAAGTGTTGTGCGCTCCTGTGTTGCACCGTGTTGCTGTTTCATGGCCCAGAATTCGTCCGCCTGTCCCACTTGCGGCAGAAGAGAGAAATTCCACGCTGGCGGCGGCGAAGGGGTGGACCACTCGAGCGTGCGGCCGTTCCACGGATCGCCCGTCAAATCGCGATGTCGCTCGCGATCTCGAATACTCACTGCAAGCTGCACGCCGGTCAGCGCGATGCCGACGAGGATCAACACCGCGCCTGCGAGCGCGACCAGCATGAGCGGCTGCCAATGCGTGTCCGAATAGTGCTGCATGCGTCGCGTGGCGCCCATGAGCCCCAGCGCGTAGAGCGGCATGAAGGCGAGATAAAAGCCGATGAACCAGCACCAGAACACCGCCTTCCCGAGCCGCTCATTGAGCGTAAAACCAAAGGCTTTCGGAAACCAATAGCTAATGCCTGCCATCACACCGAATACGACACCGCCGATTGCCACATTATGAAAATGTGCGACTAGAAATAGGCTATTGTGAAGAACGAAGTCCGCGGGCGGGATCGCCATCAATACACCAGTCATTCCTCCAATGACAAAAGTCACCATGAACCCGATCGCCCAGTAAACGGGCACGGTAAAGCGAATGCGGCCGCCGTACAGGGTGAAGAGCCAATTGAAAATCTTCACGCCGGTGGGCACGGCAATAATCATCGTCATAATGCCGAAAAACCCATTGACGTCCGCGCCAGCGCCCATGGTAAAAAAATGATGTAGCCATACCATGAAGGAGAGCACGCAGATCGCCATCGTCGCCATCACCATGGAGCGGCGACCGAAAAGCCGTTTCCCCGAGAATGTTGCGACCACCTCCGAGAAAACGCCAAATGCCGGCAATATCAAGATGTACACCTCGGGATGACCCCAGCTCCAAATGAGGTTGATGTACATCATGGGATTACCGCCGAGCTCGTTGGTGAAGAAATGAAAGTCGCAATACCGGTCGAGCAGCAACATCGCAAAGGTCGCCGTCAGGATCGGAAACGACGCGACGATGAGGAGATTTGAAGCCAAAGCGGTCCAACAGAAGATCGGCATGCGGCTGTACCCCATGCCGGGAGCACGCAACTTTAATATTGTGGTCGTCAGATTAATCCCCGATAGCAAGGTGCCCAAGCCCGAGATCTGCAAGGACCACAGGTAGTAGTCCACACCGACGCCTGGGGAATATGCAATTTCACTCAAGGGCGGATAAGCGAGCCATCCCGTGCGGGCAAACTCGCCGATCACGAGGGACATGTTGACCAGGAGGACGCCCGCCGCGGTCAGCCAGAAGCTCACCGAATTTAACACCGGAAACGCCACATCGCGAACGCCGAGTTGCAACGGCAGAACAAAATTCATGAGACCCACGACGAAGGGCATTGCCACGAAAAAGATCATGATGGTGCCGTGCGCGGAGAAAATCTGGTTGTAGTGCTCGGGCGGCAAATAACCTTGCGCGTGACCCGCCGCGAGAGCCAACTGGCTACGCATCAATAGGGCGTCCGAGAAACCACGCACCAGCATGAGGAGTGCCAGGATGACGTACATCACCCCGATGCGCTTGTGATCGACGCTCGTGATCCACTCGCTCCATAGGTAGGGCCACCAACCTTTGACTGTGACCAGCGCGAGCACGCAGAAGATGACCAAGCCGACACTGCCGGCCGCGATCATCACGACCGGCACGTCGAAGGGAATTGCCGCCCAACTGAGCCTACCCATGATGTTAGTTTCCTCGCGGCCGCGGGTTGGCCACCAAGTGACCCGACGAAATAGAATCGAACAGTCCTTCGGTAACCGCGGCGTAGGTCTGCGAGTATTCTGCGTTGGCCGGTTTTGCCAAATTCGTGTACGTGGCGGCGTCGAGTGCCCCGCCTTGGGTCTTGGTGGTAGTTACCCACTCCTTGAATTCGTCGGCTCCGACCGACACGAGATCAAAGCGCATGTCCGAAAATCCATCGCCGCTGAACTGTGCGGAGAGCCCTTGAAAGGTTCCGGGCTGGTCGGCCTTGAGGTTGAGCCGGCTAACCATGCCGGGCATTGCGTAAATTTGGCTGCCGAGCTGCGGCACGAAAAAGCTATTCATGACCGTCGCTGATGTCAGCCGAAACCGGAGTGGCACGCCGGCGGGCACCACTAGCCGGTTCAAACTGGCAATGCCTTCGTTCGGATAAATAAAGAGCCAGCGCCAATCGAGCGAAATCACCTCGATGTCAAGAGGCGCAACCGAGTCCTTCAGCTCCTGGGGTGGGTCAAGATCGTGCGAGCCGGTCCAAGCGATGCCACCGAGAAACAGAATAACCAGCGCCGGAATCGACCAAATGATCATCTCGATCCGCCCGGAATATTCCCAATCCGGCCGGTATTGGGCCCGCTTGTTTTTGGAGCGAAACCACCAAGCGAATACAAGAGTCAGCACGATGACGGGAATGACGACAGCAAGCATGATTGCGGTCGAATTATAGAGAATGACTCTCTCGGCTTTGCCTACCGGACCGTGCGGGTCAAGCACACCCTCGTGACACGAAGCGAGCAACATGGCGGAGATCGCAATCGAGATCATTCGCCCAAATATGCTGTGGGCGTCCCGTGAGTTCGGCAGTCGCACTCTGGATACAGCGAGCATCTCGGGGTCGGTGGGCATCACGTCGATATCCGGCATGCCCAGATCGTGTGCAAAGCGACCGATCCTCCCAATCCCCCCAATGGGGGCATATTTAGGTCATTTCGGGGGAGGTGGTGTGGCCCGGAGGTGTCTCTGGTTATGCGCCGTGGCGCGCCGAATCCGCCCGGAAGTCGGAAAGGAGGGATTCACATCTTCGCATAGCCTGTGCCCGGCTTGAACGCTCTTGATCGATGGATATCTCTTCGGACGTGCAATTGAAGAATCGGACAGGCGATCCAGGAAGATTCAGTTGTACGCCAGGATTAAGATTCTCACTGCGATCCGCCCAACTGCCGTTCCAGGTTCGGGATGGCAAATCCCATGTATAGCAAGAGGATATTCAATCCTGGTCGCACATCGGCCGGCGTGTCAGACAGCGAAGTGCAGTCCGGTCTCGATAAACCCATGCAAGAGAACTCTCCATAATGCATCCCGCTCCGCCGTCTGGTGGTGTTGCGACTGGGCACGCTTCTGGGGACACGCAGTCGACCGAGGCGGCAGAGCGAGCACTCCTCGCGCTTGTTTGCGCTGGTGATCGCCATGCGCTCGAACAGCTATACATGCGGTACTTCGTGCGACTCGCAAAGTTCTTTCAACATCTGACTGCCCGCGCCGATCTCGCCGAGGAACTGATCAACGACACAATGTTTGAGGTGTGGAAAGGGGGTGCGTCAATTGGCGCTAACGCTTCCGTGTTGCTCACCATCATGGGATTGGCCTACTCCCGTGTACAGAAACACTTCGCGCAAGCCAGAGCCAATGAGTCAGATTCTCAGCGGACTGTACAAAACGCGGAACATTCAAGTTCGCTGCTTCAGGATACGCCCTCGGGCTCGCAAATCTTTCTCTCCACGCTTCCCGTCGAGGAAAGGGCGGTGGTGCATTTTGTCTATGCGAGTGGGTCCTCGCGAAGAGAAACCGCCGACATAATGAATGTCTCGTGTGATTGTGTCGACATGCTGCTAGGCCGTGCGCGCGCAAGCGCCAAGCAGTATTTCGGCATCAGTGTCACCGCCGCACCAGCAAAGACAATCGATCCTCGGGCAGAGGTGGGATACTGAGCCGTGCGATGAACCCTGTTGCCTGTCGGCTCTCGAGCGCCCGTTATAGCGGTTTCAATATGTGATGGACAATGGAGGCGATATCATGACGATTCGAGTGGTTCGAGATCAGCAAGCGCAGCTGCGCCATGAAATACGCATCGGACGAAATAGCATTTCCACCGACCTCACTAACGAACTGGGCGGAGAGGGGTCCGGGCCCAGTCCGCACGACCTCTATGATGCCGCGCTCGGGGCATGCAAGGCACTGACCGTGTTGTTGCACGCGAAACGCAAGAAGTTTCCCGTGGAAGGAATCGAGGTATCCGTAGAGCGCGACGCGAGCCAAGAACACGCTGGCATCTATCGCTTGAGTACGGTGCTGACATTGACCGGCGAATTGAGCACGGCGCAGCGGGAGGAACTTGTCCGTGTGGCGCATAAGTGCCCAATCGAGAGGCTCATGACCGAGGTCACCACCGAAATATCGACCACCTTATCGCTAGTTAGCGCCAGTTGAGCTCGCCAAGGTGGCCTGGCAACCTTTGCCGCATGCATGGATGATACGCCAACATCGCCGGAGCAATTTGTGGCCGTAGTCCTAAGCAGTTCAAGAATATCAGGGAGACCAAAGGCCGCGGGATAATTGGATTGGGTTCGGAAATGCCGCACGCTACGCGCCTGCGGAAACCGAAATCCTAGTGACCGGACGATGCGCCTCTCAGCGCAGCCGACTTTGTTCGTCATGTTGAACCTTCCCTCCAAGCTGCTGCGCGATGAGGGCGTCGGCGATGAGCTGCTTTTCGGACCGCACGGGCGGCAAACTACGGCGCATCAGTTCGAAGCGCCGCGCCTCTTCTTCTCTACCCTGCTGTCGGAGCCACTGGATCGCCTCCGCGTAGCGTTCGTTGACTTGGGCCCGCAGGTTCATCAGTGTCCGGTGTGCATCGCGGTCCGCCACCCTGCCTGTTGTCCGGAGTTCCCGCTTGACGGCCTCGAGCTTCTTGCGCATGAAAACTGAGTCCCCTGACGCGGTGTGGACGGGCGCCGGCTGTCTCGCTCGCGGATTCTTCGGTTCTCGATGTGCCGCGCGGAAGATCGGTGTTTTCTTATGGGTCTTGACGAAGCCCCGATCCTCGCGTCTGGTGGCGGTGGCTGCGACACCGAGTTCCGCGAGGTATTCGGCAAACCGCTCGCGCCACCGCTGTAGGTCGGCCTTGCGGGGGTTAAGCCTTGCGCCGTCGTACTCGTGCTCCGCCTTCACCACCAGATGCACATGCGGATGCGCGCCGTGTTTCTCCTTCTGCTCTGCGTGCAGCGCCATTGCATACCGATGCTGATGCGCGAATTCCTCGCGAGCGAACTTCTTCACCGCCTGCAGCACCTTTTGCGGCGGAGTGCCCGTGGGCATCGAGAGCACAATATTGAACGCCTGGCGCGGCTGTTGCCGCTTCCCATCGGCGCCGACTTTACTTCGCGAGTGAGGCGCCCCAGGCACTGCCCCGTAGTCAAGCGCCCAGTCGTTGATGAGTTCGGTCGCCGCGGTCTTCCCGTGGAGCACCTCTCCATGGTCGGTCTCGATGTCGAGCTTGCCGTGGCGATCGATATATTCGAAATGGGCCTGCACCCCATCCGCATCGCGGCCGCCGCCGGAGATCTTCACGAGCACTTCCTTGGCGCCACGGCCGGAGGAGCTCATGCGATCAGCCCATCCCGCGGCCGACGCGCCTCCCATTCCCGCTTTGCGCCCGAAGCTGCCGGGATTGATGCCACCGGGCGTGTCGCGCGTGACCCGAAAGGGCCGTTTGCTAGGCATTGGGTGCCTCCCACGACCTTGAATTCGCAATGAGCGTGTCCTGCACCCTGTCGCGGATTTGTTTGAGTGCCGGCAATAACTTCAGCACATTCTCTTTGAGGGAGGGTTCAAGCCCTTGCGCCGACCCCTCCCGCGAGGCGATCTGCGCCATGGCGGCGCGAATGCCGGCGAGCTCGTTCACCACGCGTTTCAGTTGCTGAAATTCAGCATATGGCATTGGCGGATCGGCTCGCAGATGCGCGCGCAGCACATGCGCGACATACCCGGACGCGGTGACTCCGCGGGCTTGCGCGCGTCCTTCGAGGCGCGCCGCATCCGCGCCCATCAAGCGCACAGTGTACTTCTCAGCGGGCGCCTTGCCAGCGGCCGCCTCCTCGAGGAGCCGCTTCACCTTCGCGTCTGGATTCTCTTTGATCGCCGTCCACACGAGCTTCGCCAGGAGTTTGGACGCGGACACGCCTTGCGCGGCCGCCAGTTCCGCAAAGCGCTCGTGCTGCTCCGGAGGAACCGAGGTTTTAAGACGCGCCGATTCCGTCATGGTTGCGAGTCCTCCGAGAACTGAACGCGAATCGCAGCGGTAAGTCACCGTTGCGTGGCCCAAATCGTGCGTGGCCCAACGTGTCCCAGAATGCTGGCGCTAGCCTATCCTGCCCTCCAAATTCCGCAACCCAAAAAGCCAGCACGAAAAACGCGCACTGTCAGTGTTCCGAGTTTCGGATATTAGGTTCCGAGTTTGGATAATGGCGCCGACTTCGGATATTGGTGGTTGCCGGAGTTCGGCGGCCGAACCTCGAAGAATTTTCCCGCTGGGGAGCTTGAGACTTTACCCAGTGGGCCTCACGGGCTGATTGGGATTGCCTCAACGTTTTTGAGTATCGATCCTTTCTGGTATGCATTTGTGAATAACACGCGCAGCAGCCAGAAAATCATCAACCCCAAGACGATGATTTCC
>Ga0209332_1000064_pt1 | contig 26957 bp, 17 predicted proteins | sample BlaSpr_A8_OM3_M1_FD_187974 | JGI IMG/M metagenome (GOLD analysis project Ga0209332, IMG submission 187974) | Forest soil microbial communities from Thunder Bay, Ontario, Canada - Black Spruce, Ontario site 2_A8_OM3_M1 (SPAdes) (version 2) | ecosystem: Environmental > Terrestrial > Soil > Boreal...
GAACTTTATTCAGCGTCTCCGCGGAAAAGAGCCATACTTTTCCGGTCTGAACAAGCACCACAGGCACATCGGTATCGCCCACGGAAAAAGTTCCGATAATCTGGCGATCGGACGAACCGTATTCGGGATTGCCCTCGGGACGCGTACTCAGACGACGCAGGCTCCCCACGAAGGCGCGGTCCATCAGCACCTTCAGCTTGTCAGCGAGGTTTACTCCTTGCGACTGGCGCCGCGCGCCGCTCATTTGCAGGTACTCGGCAGCGGTCTTGTAATCGCCGCCTTGTGCGGCCTGCAAGAATCCGAGCACAGTCCCCGATGGCGTATCCCGCCCTAGCGGATCACCGCCCGCATTCGCTTCCTGATTCTTCCCTCCAGGCTTCAGCAGTCCACCCACAGACTGCGCATTCAACCCATGGAAGGAAAGAAGAACGACGAGAACCAGCGTTGCTAATTTTTTCATTGAGACCTTACATAAGTGGAGAGTGGAGAGCCGGGCGTCCCCGCCCAGCCAAACTCTTCGCAGAAGAGACGGGCGAGATGCCCGTCACTCCTGCCGAACGTTGTCTTACGATCTTTTCGGACGATAAATATCCGTGGCCTGCCCGTAGAAGACCTCAGCCGATTCCATCATCGTCTCGGATAGCGTCGGGTGCGGATGAATCGTCATGCCCACATCGGCCGCCAGCGCGCACATCTCAATGGCCAGTACACCTTCAGCAATTAATTCCCCAGCGCCCGCACCTACGATACCGACTCCAAGCACGCGCTCTGTCTTCGGATCAATCAGCAGTTTGGTGAGACCTTCAGGCCGATCAAGCGTAACCGCACGCCCTGATGCAGCCCAGGGAAATTTGGCGACGCTGATCTCGCGTCCTTGTTCTTTGGCCTGCGTTTCCGTCAGCCCAGCCCACGCGATTTCAGGATCAGTAAACACGACCGCCGGAATCGCGTTTGGCTCGAACGCGACCTTGTGCCCAGCGATCGCTTCGACCGCAGTGCGTCCCTCATGCATCGCCTTATGCGCCAGCATCGGCTCGCCCGCCACGTCGCCAATGGCGTAAATAGTAGGCTCCGCCGTCTGCCGCTGCTCGTTGATTTCAATAAATCCTTTTTTATTGACTACGACCTTCGTCTTGTCGAGGCCTGCAATCTCGGAATTCGGACGCCGTCCCACCGACATCAGCACCCGGTCGAACACCTGCTCTTTCTCTTTTACATTTGGGCCTTCGAGAGTGACGCGAATGCCGTTCTTTTCTTCCTTCAGCGATTTCACGGTAGTGTTCAGCAGGATCGCAGAGAAAAGTTTCTCGAGACGCTTATGCAGAGGCAACACCAGGTCGCGGTCCGCGCCGGGCAACAAACCCGGCATCATCTCAACGCAGGTAACGCTAGTGCCGAGCGTGGCGTAGACCGAGCCAAGTTCCAATCCGATGTAGCCGCCGCCGATCACGAGCAGTGTCTTCGGAACGTCGGGCAGATCAAGAGCGCTGGTTGAATCCATAAGACGCGGGCTGTCGAGTTTCAGACTCGGCACAACCGTCGGACGAGATCCCGTGGCGATAATGATCCGGTCAAACGTAAGATTTTCTTCGCCGCCCGCCGCTGTCTTAGTTACTTTCAAAGTGGTGGCATTTACGAACGCCGCTTTTCCCTGCACGAACTGCACCGAGCGTTGCTTCGACAATTGCCCCAAGCCGCCGGTCAGCTTTTTCACCACGCCTTCTTTCCATCCGCGCAGTTTGTTCAAATCAATTTTCGGCTCCGCAAATTCAATGCCCCAGCTCTTCGCCTGTTCGGCCTCTTCCAGTAGCTTGGCCACATGCAACAAAGCCTTCGACGGAATGCAGCCGCGATAAAGGCAGACGCCGCCAGGGTTCACTTCCGGATCGATGAGCGTAACTTTCATGCCGAGATCGGCGGCAAGAAATGCAGCGGCATATCCGCCGGGACCACCGCCAATTACCGCCACACGAAGATTCGATGTATTTGCCATTTCGTTTATTTGTCCTTAACTTTTTCTGTCATCCTGAGCGAAGCGAAGGACCCCTATTCCCAGCACACATTTTCGGAAGGGTAGGGGTCCCTCGCTTCGCTCGGGATGACAATCATGAAAGGTATCGCTCGCAGCGTATATCCGTCACTCTCCGTCACAAGCTTCTATCCCTGCACCGAAAGCAGAAACGGCTGCTCAAACGCTTCCGCGATCCACCGCAGGAAACGCGCCGCATCGGCGCCATCGATCAACCGGTGATCGTACGAGAGCGAGAGCGGCAGAATCAAGCGCGGCTCAAATTTGTTGTTCACCCACTCCGGTTCCATCCGCGAACGCGACAGCCCAAGAATCGCAACTTCCGGATGATTCACGATTGGCGAAAACCCCGTTCCTCCGATTCCGCCAAGATTTGTGATGGTAAATGTGCCCCCTTGCATCTCCTCCGGAGTAAGCTTGCGATCGCGCGCTTTTTTTGAGAGCCGCGTCATCTCCGCTGCCAGCTCAACAATATTTTTTTTGTCGACATCGCGAATCACCGGCACCAGCAAGCCGCGGTCCGTATCCACGGCAACACCCACGTTGATGTACTGCTTGTAAATAATCTCTTCCTTCCCCATGTCGATGGAAGCGTTGAACTGGGGAAAAACCTTCAGCGCCGACGCGCAAACTTTCAGCGCAATTGCAGTGACCGTCATCTTGCCGCCCGCTTCCTCCGCACGCGGCGCAAAACGAGCACGCAATTGTTCAAGCTCGGTGATGTCGGCGCGATCCTGCTGCGTGACATGCGGAATCGTGTTCCATGCCTGCCTAAGATGCTCGGCGGTTTTGCGCCGCACTCCGCGCATCGATACATGTTCGATCTTTCCCCACTTGCTAAAGTCGGGCAGCTCAGGTTCAGCGAAACTTCCACGCTGAGTTTGCGCCGCAGCAGCAGCCACCAACAGCGCATTCTTCGCGCACAGCTTTACATCATCTTCACTAATGCGCCCGCCCGGACCGCTTCCTTCGACGCTGTGAATATCAACGCCGATTTCTCGCGCTAAACGACGGACGTGCGGCGCCGCCGGCACCGGATCGCGATGCTCCGTGCCTGCCACCTTGCCCAGTTGCTCCGGCATGCTGAAAGCAGGTGGCGCGGCCTGGGGATGATCGGGAGGCAGCGCCTGCTCTTCAGTTTTTCCCTCGGCCCGCATCGCCAGCTGAAAAGAAAGCCGAGCCACCTGTTGTCCTGAGATGTGTTCTACCGGTTCATGTTTCCGAGCCGGTTCCGGCTGAACCGGGACGCCGCCTTCCAGAGTGAAAACTACCTGGCCGACTTTTACCTTCTGTCCTTCTTTGACTTTAATCTCGCGAACCACGCCGCTAACCGTCGACGGAACTTCTATCACCGCTTTATCGGTTTCGAGTTCCATCACCGGCTGGCCTTCAGAGACGGTCGATCCAACCGAGATCATCAAACGCACAAGATCGCCGGAGTCAATGTTCTCCCCGAGCTCTGGCAGCTTAAATTCACTCGACACGCTGGAAGCATCCGCCGCCTTGCGCCGCTCAATCCGAGGCGCAGCAGCCGATTCCTGTTTTGCAGACGAGGTCGGTGCCGAACTGCGCTCCGCTTGGACGACCGAGACGCCCGTCTCCACGCGTGCAGTCTCTGGTTTTGCGGATTTCCCAACTGCCGGAACTCCGGCAGACGCCTGCTCAACTTTCTTTTCCGTTTTCGAAGCAGTCTTGGTCGCAACAGCTTCCTTGCCATTTTCAACAGTGAAGATAACCTGCCCCACGCGCAATTTGTCGCCCTCTTTTACGCGCACCTCTCCGATCGTGCCCGTCACCGACGAAGGCACTTCGACAACAGCTTTGTCGGTCTCAAGTTCCATCACCGGCTCGCCTTCGGCGATGCTGCCGCCAGGCTTGATCATTAAGCGAACCAGGTCGCCGCTTTCGATATTTTCACCCAACTCGGGGAGTTTAAATTCCGTTGCCATTCTCAGCTTTGTCCCTCAACGCTCTTGCGTGCTAATCGCCAGTTGCGAAGCCAATTGAGAGCCGGGCGTCCCCGCCGGGCCCGACGGGCGAGACGCCCTTCGCTCCATTAACTAGTCGCCGGGTTGCGCTTTTCTGGATCGATGCCTAGATCGCGGATCGCCTTCTCCAGCAGTTTTACGTCCGGCTTTTCGCCTGCGAGCGCATGCAGCGTAGCCAGCACAATGTGTTTTGCATCTACTTCGAAAAAATCTCGCAGCGATGCACGATTTTCGCTGCGACCGAATCCGTCCGTGCCCAGCGATACCAGTTTTCCCGGAACCCACTGCGCAAGGCTCTCAGGCAGAACCTTCATGTAATCGGACGCCGCAATAAATGGGCCCGCCGCTTCTTTGAGCGTCCGAGTAACATATGGAACCTTAGCCGGCTTCGTCGGGTGCAGCATGTTCCAACGCGCGCAATCGTTCGCGTCACGATACAACTCTTTGTAACTGGTAACGCTCCACACATCGACGGCAACCCCGTAATCTTTTTCCAGAATCGCCTGCGCCTTGAGCACTTCAAACATGATGGCGCCGCTGCCGAGCAACTGCGCCCGCAGCTTCGCGCCTTTCTTTTCAGAACTCCGGTAGCGATACAGACCTCGAAGAATGCCCTCGCGAATGCCCGGCTGGCTGGGCATCTCCGGCATCGGCAACGGCTCGTTGCCGACCGTCAAATAATAGAAGATGGATTCGCCGTCTACATACATGCGCTTGATGCCATCCTGAATGATCACAGCAATCTCATAAGCGAACGCCGGATCGTAAGCCAACAAATTTGGCACGGGGAGCGCGAGCACGTGGCTGTGTCCATCCTGATGTTGCAGTCCTTCGCCGGCCAGCGTCGTTCGTCCAGCGGTGCCGCCGATCAGGAACCCGCGGCAGCGCATATCCGCCGCCGCCCAGATCAGATCGCCGATGCGCTGCAGCCCGAACATCGAGTAATAAATAAAGAAGGGGATTGTATTGATGCCATGGTTCGCATACGCAGTCCCAGCGGCGATGAACGAGCACATCGATCCCGCCTCGGTGATCCCCTCTTCCAGAATCTGCCCGTTCTTCGCCTCTTTGTAATAAAGGAGCGTATCCATATCGACCGGCTCATAAAGCTGGCCCACGCTCGAATAGATTCCAACTTGGCGGAAGAGCGCTTCCATTCCAAACGTGCGCGCTTCATCGGGAACCACCGGCACAATAAACTTCCCCACTTCCGGATCGCGGAGAAGTTTCGAAAGCATGCGAACGAAAACCATAGTGGTCGAAGCTTCTCGACTGTCGGTGCCTTTGTAGAACTCCTCAAAGATCGCTTCTGAAACGGGTTTCAGCGGAGTGGCGCGTACTTTCCGCACCGGCATGTAGCCGCCCAACTGCTTCCGCCGCTCCTGCATGTACTTGATTTCCGCGCTGTCGTCCGCTGGACGATAAAAAGGCGCGTTGTGAAGCTCTCCATCGGGAACCGGAATGCCGAATCGCGACCGGAAAATCTGCAGCTCTTCGTCATTCAGCTTTTTTTGCTGGTGGGTAATGTTCTTGCCTTCTCCCGCTTCCCCGAGCCCATAACCTTTAATAGTCTTGGCAAGAATAATGGTGGGAGATCCGGTATGATCGACCGCCGCTCTATACGCCGCATGTACCTTGATCGGATCGTGGCCGCCAAGCCGCATGCGGGCGAGTTGCTCGTCTGAAAGATGTTCAACCATTTTCAGCAGCCGGGGATCGGTACCGAAAAAATTCTGCCTAAAATACGCGCCGCTCTCGACAAAATATTTCTGATACTGGCCGTCGGTGATTTCGCCCATGCGCTTGATCAGGAGGCCGTCACGATCCGCCTGAATAAGTTCATCCCAATCGCCGCCCCAGATCACCTTGATGACGTTCCATCCGGCACCGCGGAAGATCGCTTCCAGTTCCTGAATGATCTTGCCGTTTCCGCGCACCGGCCCATCGAGCCGCTGCAAGTTGCAGTTAACCACAAAAATTAAATTGTCGAGACGCTCTCGCGAAGCCAGCGTAATCGAGCCCAGCGATTCAGGCTCATCCATTTCGCCATCGCCGAGAAATGCCCACACTTTACCGCCAGTAGAAGTCTTCAAACCGCGATCTTCGAGATACTTGATGAAACGAGCCTGGTAAATAGCCTGAATCGGCCCCAGCCCCATCGACACGGTAGGAAATTCCCAGAAGTCCGGCATTAGCCAGGGATGCGGATACGACGACAGCCCTCCGCCCGCCTTCAATTCCCGGCGAAAGTTCTCCAGTTTTTCTTTTGGGATGCGTCCTTCGAGATAAGCGCGCGAGTAAATTCCGGGAGCAGCGTGACCCTGAAAATAAACAATATCGCGGTCGCCTGATTCCGTGGACGCGCGAAAAAAATGATTGAACGCCACTTCATAAAGCGTGGCCGCCGACGCAAATGTGGAAATGTGCCCGCCAATTCCCTCCTCCATCTTATTAGCGCGGACAACCATGGCCAGAGCATTCCACCGCACCAGGCTCTTGATGCGTCGCTCCATCTCCTGGCTTCCCGGAAAAGGCGGCTGAGCCTTCGAGTAAATCGTGTTCTGGTAAGGAGTAGTCGCGGTAAAAGGAAGATTTACTCCGGCAGCGCGGCGCGCATGCAGCGCCAACTGTTGCAGCAAGCGCCCTGCTCGCTCTGGCCCGCCTTGCGAGAGTACATAATCCAGCGAATCCAACCACTCTCGCGTCTCCAGAACTTCAATTCCATTTGTTTTTTGCGTCTCTGCCACTATGACCTCACCCCTAAGAATGCGTTTCCCCATCATAAGCAATCGGCAAGAATTTTGCTGGTGCGGAGCGAATCTGTTCGTGTGGGGACGGGCGCCCTCGCCCGTCCAAGCCGAGCGCCGCTCGGCAGTTGCCAGCGCAATCACTATTTTGGATCGTCGAAGGACGTCTCTATTCCAGCGTAACCGCCTTCACCAGATTGCGCGGACGATCGACATCGAGCCCACGCTTGGCCGCGACATAATAGGCGAACAACTGCAGAGGCACAATTTCAAGAATCGGCGACAGCAACTCCGGCGCCTCAGGAATAAAAATAGTATGGTCGGCCAACTTCGGTACGATAACGTCTCCCTCGGTTGCCAGCGCAATCACCGTCGCACCTTGCTTCTTGAATCCTTCCATGTTGCTGACGTTTTTTTCATAGCGCGTCACCGAACCGGCATCTTTCGAATCGCGGGTCGCAATCACAACCAGCGGCAAGCGGAAATCAATCAGCGCATTCGGCCCGTGCTTGGCTTCTCCCGTGGGATAACCTTCAGCGTGAATATAGGAAACTTCCTTCAGCTTCAAAGCTCCGTCCATCGCGACCGGATAGTGAATGGCGCGCCCAAGAAACATGAAATCATCCACGCGATAGTAAAGTTCCGCCAGTTTCTCGACTCGATCAGCCGCCGCGAGAATCGCTTCCGTCTTCTGCGGAAGCGCTAGAAGCTCGGCGATGTAGTGTTGTGCCAGCGCGGTCGAAACCTTTTCCTTGATTTCGCCGAGGTACAGCGCGAACAGAAATAGACACGCCATCTGCGCCGTGAACGCCTTGGTTGAAGCGATGCTGATCTCCGGACCAGCATGCGTGTAGATAAAGCCGTCCGCTTCCCGCGCGATCATTGACCCTTCAACATTCGTAATGGCAATGGTGCGCGATCCCTTTTGGCGGGCCTCGCGCTGCGCCGCATTGGTGTCGGCCGTCTCTCCCGACTGCGTAATAAAGATGCTGAGTTCGCCGCGCCCAATCATGGGATCGCGATTTTCAAACTCGCTGGCGTAGTCCACATCGACAGGAACCGCCGCCAGTTCCTGCATCATGAACTGGCCAGTCATCCCCGCATGACGACTCGTACCCGAAGCCACGATGTTAATTCTTCGCACCGCGCGTAATTCTTCGCGCGAGATATGAATATCATCAAGCCGCACCAGTCCGTCAGCCAGCGAAACACGAGCATCAATCGTTCGCCGCAAAGCCTCGGGCTGCTCAAAAATCTCTCGAATCAGATGATGCGGAAATTTACGCGTATCAGCCATCAATCTCCCTCAATCTTGCCACCACCTTAAATTTTCCCGCCACGAATGACCCTGTAGAGACGGGGCTTGCCCCGTCTCTCTCCGCAACTAACAAGAAGCAACGAGTATTATCAGCCGCACTCCACCCCACCAACAAAAGTCCGCAACACCTCGCCCTCACCGCCCAGTACCACAAAGTCCGCATCCGCTCCCGCCACCAGCCTACCTTTGTTGGAAATTTGCGCCACCCGCGCGGGATTTTGCGTTGCCGCCGCGACTGCCGCCGGCAATTTCCACTTCGCGAACCCCGCCAAATTGCGTACCGCACGATCCATGGTCAAAACGCTTCCCGCCAATTTGCCGCCAGCCATGCACTTGCCGTCACGAACATCCACTTCGAAAGAACCCAGACGATAGCGTCCATCTGGCATCCCAGTCGCCGAAATTGCATCCGTGATGAGCACCGTGTTCTCCAAACCTTTCGCGTTCGCAAAAAGCTTCACAATCGCCGGATCAATATGCACACCGTCGGCAATAATGTCCGCGCTCACGCGCCCATCCGTAAGCACCGCACCCAGAATGCCGGGGTTGCGATGATCCAGCGGACGCATCGCATTAAAAGTATGAGTAGCGTGCCGGGCGCCCGCCGCAATCCCGCGTTCAGTCGCTGCAAAGTCCGCATCGGAATGCCCCAGGCTCACGCAAACACCACGGCGCGCCGCCTCGGAAATCACTTCCAGCGCCCCCTCCAATTCCGGAGCAATCGTCATCATTCTTATCCGCCCGCGCGCCGCTTGCCAGAACTTATCAAACATCGCGAGGGTTGGCTTTATCAAATTGTCCGGCGGATGCACTCCACGCCGCGCGTGGCTAATAAAAGGACCTTCGAGGTGAATTCCGGCGGCCACCGCCCTCCCCTCGCGATCCGCTCTCCCCGCATTTTCGATGACGTCGCCTAATCGGTCGAGCGCGCGAAGCGTCACATCTTCCGGCGCGGTGACGGTGGTCGGAAAGTAGCTGGTGACGCCATGTTTAGCCAACAGGAGTTCAATCGCCGGCAGAGCGTCGGCTGTGTCGTCCATAACATCGAAGCCAGCGTTGCCGTGAATGTGGAGATCGAAATATCCCGGCGCAATCAGAACATCGCCGAAGTCCGACGACCGCGCTCCAATAGGAAGTTCACGGCTGCCGCGCGACGCAACGTCGACGATGCGTCCGTGCTCGACAAGCAGGAGCGCGCGCTCCACCACCGCCGTCGGAGTGAGCAGCCTTTCCGCAGTAAATACCAACATAGAAACGTTTTAATGAATGAAACTGTCGCCCAGATTGTAGCAGTACAAATTCATCGAGTGGCCGCTCAATCGCCAAACTCGCGCGATCGCAGCCCGCATTCAGCCAGTCGCAGAATGCTATACTGTTCGAGTTCGAGTCGCCACGTAGTTCTCGCGGCGGCCGTCATCCAGCAACCGTCGGGGAGTGGCTCAGCCTGGTAGAGCACCTGGTTCGGGACCAGGGGGTCGGAGGTTCAAATCCTCTCTCCCCGACCAATAAAAATCTGGCCTTGCCTTCATCGACTTGCAAGCATGCCCGTTCGACACTTTGAACCGTCTCGATGCGTAGTTGGTCTAACCCCTGACTACGTCAACAATCACTGACTCTTGCGCTCACTACGCACCCACCCTCGCGTCTATCCCATATTGAGTGTCCAAAAGGAGTCGTGCATGTGCGAATTGGCGCTCCGGGCTGTCCCGGTTCTTACACTCTTCTCCCTAATACTTTCGCCACTCCATGCCCAGACCGGCCGAGCAACCCTTCAGCTTCCGGCCCCGGACGGATGCCATACAATCGGCACCACGACGATGGTTCTCAGAGACGCGTCCCGCGACCGCGACCTGCTTGTAACTTTGTGGTATCCATCGAGGCACGGGTCCGTAGCGGCCCGTTACATGGACGAGGGCACCGCTGCTGCACTAGCAGCAGAATGGGATTTGCAACCGAATTTTGCAGACCACGTCCTCACAAATGCCAGTCTTGGCTCACCGATAGAAGTTGGCGGACCCTTTCCGCTTGTTCTCCTGGAACATGGCTCCGGTGTCGTGCCGGCGACCTACACGATTCTGGCGGAGGAACTGGCAAGCCAGGGGTTCGTCGTGGCGGCAACCAATCACCCTCCGGATTCCTTGATAGCAGTGTTCCCGGATGGACATGAAATCAAGGCCAAACCATATTGGCCGGTCAACGCTGATCGAAGAACCCAGGGTGTTGCGATCGGCAGGTTCGACGAAGAGGTGCTCGTCGTAGATGTGCGATATGTTCTCGACAAGATACAAGAAATGAATTCGACCGACGCTTTCTGGCACGGTCACATTGATATGTCGAAGATCGGAATCGTCGGTCATTCCATGGGAGGTACTACCGCTGCAATGGCAACCAAGGAAGAGGGTCGCATATTGGCCGGGATAAACCTTGACGGCTCGACATTTCCAGGGATGAACAATGATGTTCGTCCAATTGAGCTAAACAAACCATTGCTCTTTATTGCGACGGAGGAGCACGCGTCCGACCCTGCAGCGCGGGGCCGGGAATATGCCGGGAGCCAGTCGAATACCTACTACGTAGTGATCCCGGCGAGCGATCATCTGAGCTTCACAGACGCGCGCCTGATTCAAAGCCGCTTCCGAAAAAAATCGCAAGAGAACAACATTTCATGGACCCGTGCTCTGCTTACCGCGGAAATAACAAGATCGCTAGTCGGCGAGTTCTTTGGAAAGTATTTAAAAGGCGCCACCGCACCTGCACTCGACTTGCCCGTTCGTGTGGATCAGAAGTAAAAGAGTACTTGTTGAACACATAACCATTACACCAATTACCGCCACGGCTCAATTTGAGCCTGTGGGACCGGAGACCACAGTAAAGTTCGAAAATCGTTCTCTAGGGCCGACCAATTACCTCAATCCCATCATTGAATTAGCGAGCTTACGGTTTTTGCAAATTCCACATCTTGAGTCAACTTGGGTCTAATAAGGAGATCCTCGACTTTTTGCACCGCTGCACGAGCGCCCGCAGGGATCGAATGCAAGTAAACGTCTCGGGTCATCTCCGAAGAAGAATGCCCAAGAAGCGCTTGCACCGTACCTAACGGAGTGCCCACCGCATCGAGCAGAGTTGCATTCGCGTGCCGCAGCCAGTGCCAGCCGACTCCAGTCAGTCCGATCTTTTTACAGGTCGGCTTGAGTTGTCGATTGACGAGATTGCGTCGGTCGAACGGTGTCCCCTTATCCGTGCAAAACACCAAAGCTTCGGGATTCACTCTGGCTGGCTTTCGAGCCGCGAGAATCTCGATTGACTTTGCCCCCAGGGGAACCGACCGCTTGCTGCGTTTGCTCTTCGGCTCATCGAAGTGACCCTCGTAAGCGATCAATTAGAACGTGCAGATGAGGAATGCCACTTTTGTGGAATTCGAGGATTGCAATGTACGTAACTGAGCAACCAAATTTGCGGGGTAGAGAGACGCGAAATTTATTGAAAGCTCGCCGCAAGTACCGAACCGGGTCACCGTCGATTTTTGAAGGATCGAGCGTGAGTGTTAGAAAACGAGTGAGTGAGTATCGCTCTGCGATAGCCCGAATTGCCTGCTTGTAGCGCCATGCTTTGCGCGGGCCGCAATATTCTCATGTCCATCTCTTGCAATCGCCTCTAATCGCCTTTTCAGTGCCGTCATCTAGCAGTCCCCTAAACGTCCGCGAACCGCAATACCGCTCACGCCCCCGTTTCTGTAACTCATGTTGTGCGTTCGTGTAACGATTAATCTCTTCTGAGACAAGTCAAGTAAAACCCCGCTGCGTCGCTGCGCTCCGCAGCACGTCGCTCGCACAATCTTCATGTGCTTGCTCCTTGCCTCCGCGCTCAACTCTATAGTGGGATAGCGATGTCCCACTAGTCGCCGCTTCCGCAGGAACAAATGCCTTGGCCGCCTCCCAACTGCTTCACAAAGCTGCACAAATTTACCAGGATTGCCTCTTCCCCATCGCTCAGCGGTACCGTTGCATACTCTGTTTCCGTGGTGGCATCTGGGACTTGAGCGTTCATCCCCCATGCAAGGATTACGCCAGTCGGGGCTGAGGCGATGGGATCACATTGCGGATTCTGCGCGGGATCGGATGGCACGATCTTGATTTCTCCCGCTTGAGGTTTTTTCCCGGTCAGAGTATTTGCAGTCAGGTCCTTGAGCAAGGAGAGAGTCCGCATCCCATTGCCCGATATCGAGCATCCACAGCACTCGTTCAATTCCTGATTCTGGTCGAATACGTACACCATCGCACACAGCGGCGTAAGACCCGGATTGGTAAGCTGAACGGTGCCGTCAATACCCGCGTTTACAGAATTGACACGACTAAAATAGCTCACGGCGACGAGTGGCACTACGGTGATTTGCGCCGACCCCGTCAGACCATTGCTCTGTGCGAGGATCGTGGTCCCGCCAACCTGCGCGGCACTCACCAATCCGCCGCTGCTCACGCTGGCAATGTTCGGATCCGTCGAACTCCACGCTACGGTTCCAGTCATGTCCTGCGTTGTTCCATCACTCAACGTTGCAATCGCCTGCAGCTGACGGCTACTACCCAAGACCATGGATAATGTTGCCGGAACAACGTTCACGCCGATTACTACAGGGGGAGTCACAGTCAGGCTCGCGGTTCCGGTGAAGGATCCGGCGGTTGCGCTGATCGTGGCCGTTCCGACTGCGTGGGCGACCGCCGCGCCGGTCGCACTCACACTGGCGATAGCCGGCCCGGATGAGGTCCACGTCGCCGTGTTCGTCAGATTCTGCGTGCTCCCGTCGCTGTACGTTGCTGTGGCCGTGAACTGCTGCGGCTCCCCTGCAGCGATCGAAGCATTGGCTGGCGTCACCGCAACCGAGGCGAGAACCGGTGAGGTCACCGTCAACATGGCCGTGCCCTGTACGGTGCCCGAAGCAGCCGTGATCGTCGTGCTGCCCACAATTAAGCCGCTGGCCAGGCCTGCCGCATTGATCGTCGCGACCGGAGGCGCCGACGAACTCCACATCACCAACGAGCTCAAATCCTGCGTGCTGCCATCGGTGTATGTTCCCGTGGCATAAAACCGCAGCGGCCGACCGGCCGGAACCGTCCCGGTTGCCGGTGTGACCGCGATGGATACCAGCGCCGCCGACGAAACCGTCAGCGATGTGGAGCCGCACACCGCGCCGGCACACGCGCTCACCGTCGCCGCGCCCGTGCCCAGGGCATAAGCCGCACCCAGATTGCTGGCATCATCGGTGATGCTGACGACCGCGGCGTCTGACGAACTCCAGGTCACCGAAGCAAGCTGCTCCGTGCTGCTGTCGCTGAAGGTGCCCGTGGCGATGAACTGCTGCGCGGCGTCGAGAGGAACCGTCGGGCCGGTCGGACTCAGTGAGATGGAAACGAGGTTCGGCGGAGTCAGCATGTCCGGTAGATAGAGCTCGGCACTAGCTAAGTAACCGCTGGAGTTATAGCCACCTGCAATCAGACCCATTCCGTTGTTCAGCCGCGCCGCGGTGTGCAAGTAGCGCGCGGTGTTCATGCTGCCGGCGGGAGCGAAGGTCCCGGTTGCGGGATCGTTCAGCTCGGCGTTCGTTAGGTAGCCGCTCGAGCCGTGGCCGCCTGCAATCAGATCCATTCCGTTGTTGAGCAGCATCGCCGTGTGGAGTTCGCGCGCGGTGTTCAGGCTGCCGTTGGGGATGAAGGTCCCGGTCGCCGGATTGTACAGCTCCGCACTGGCGAAGGCATTGCCATCGGAGCCCCGGCCTCCCGCAATCAGCGCCATGCCGTTATTTAGCAGCGTCGCCCTGTGCTTATAGCGGGCGGTGTTGAGGCTGAGAGTGGGGGTGAAAGTCCCAGTCGCGGCATTGTACAGCTCGGCGCTAGCTAAGATATCGCCGCTGTTATCGTAGCCTCCCGCAATCAGCACCATGCCATTGTTCAGCATCGTTGCCGTGTGATAGACGCGCGCTGTGTTCAGGCTACCGGTGGGGGTGAAGGTCCCGGTCGTGGGATTGTACAGCTCCGCGCTGGCTAAGATCTTGCCGTTATTGTCCGTGCCTCCCGCGATCAGCACCATTCCGTTCTTCACCGTCGCCGTGTGGAGTTCCCGCGCGGTGCTCAAGCTGCCGGTGGAGGTGAAGGTCCCGGTCGTGGGATTGTACAGCTCCGCACTTGCTAAGATGTTGCCGTTATTATCGGTGCCTCCCGCAATCAGCACCATGCCATTGCTCAACAGAGTTGCCGTGTGATAAACGCGCGCGGTGTTCAGGCTGCCGGTGAAGGTGAAGGTCCCGGACGCGGGATCGTACAACTCGGCACTGGCTAAGATATTGCCGTTATAGCCTCCCGCAATCAGCACCATGCCATTGTTCAGCACCGTCGAGGTATGGGATGCGCGCGCTGTGTTCATGCTGCCAGTCAACACAAAGCCTGCTGTGACGGTCAACGTAGTCGAGCCGCTGATCGCGCCCAACGCCGCTTCAATCGTCGTCGTGCCTAAACCCGCCGCCGTGGCCAATCCCTGCGAGCCAAACGCCTTGCCGATCGTCGCGACACTCGAGGCCGATGAACTCCACGTCGCCGTGCTCGTCAGATTCTGCGTGCTCCCGTCGCTGTAGGTTCCCGTGGCCGTGAGCTGTTGCGTGTTCCCCGCAGCAATCGAACTATTCGCGGGCGTCACCGCAATCGAGGCGAGAACCGGTGAGGTTACAGTCAGCATGGCCGTGCCCTGTACCGTGCCGGAGACAGCCGCGATCGTCGTGCTGCCCACAATTAAGCCGCTGGCCAGGCCCGCCGAGTTAATGGTCGCGATTCTCGGAGCCGATGAACTCCACGTCGCGGATTGAGTCAGATTTTGAACACTTCCATCGGAGAAGTACCCGATCGCGGTTAGCTGCTCGGATTCACCTGCAGGCAAAGAGGACTGGTTCGGACTGACCGTGATACTGAGCATGCCGGGTTGTCCGACGGTGACCGACGTGGTTCCGGTTACCCCTTGATAGGCCGCAGACACCTGCGCGACGCCTTCGCCCACGCCAGTCACGTTGCCTTGAGTGTTGATCGTGGCAACGGCTGACTGGCTCGTCTGCCAAGTCACCGACGCACCTAAGGAATGCTGAGTCCCATCATCAAACATCCCCGTAGCGGTGAGCTGTTGACTTGCGCCCTTCATAACGGTCGGGTTAGAGGGAGCAATTGTAATTTGCGTGAGTTTTGCAGTTCCTCCCCCTCCTTGTGATGCGCTGCTTCCACCGCAGCTCAAGAACAATCCGGAACATATGACCGCACTAAGAACACTGATCGCGCGAGCGGCTGGACAAAGTCTCATGGCGGGCCTCTGGCAACTCGGGAGAGGGGCAGGGCACGAACTAACCGGATGGAACTATATCGATTGGTTTATTCCGCACAATTCCCAAGTGGTACTAGCCCATTGGGAGTAGCGTATCGGCATAGGCCGAAAAGCCAAGCCAAAGCCTGCCGTTTTCCGATATAGGGGTCGCGCAGTTAGACAACGAACTGAAGGCCACTGATGTAGCTCGGAGATTTGTGGCCGCGCTTGGCAGTCCATCGCACTTGCATGAGCGCGGGAATCGAGATCGGAACATCCGACACCGGGAAATCGCAGCACACGAACGTATCAGCCTGGAGGGGACCCGAACTAAGGATGCAAACGCCGCCGTTGCTCAGATTGTGAAGGCGACCGTTAAATTCCTTTGGCAGGGCACGCGCCGTCTGACCCGACAGCAAACTCCGTGCATGCACTTCAAGCACCTGCGGGAAACGCTCGTGCTGGCGTCGTTCTCTATCTGAAGAATACCTCACAGTATCGCATGATGACCGAAGTCGCTAATCCCGTAAATTCTTCAATCGAACTAATTCGCGGCTAAACTTCGAATGCGAAAGACTTAGGCATTTGGCCTTGAACCAGCAAGCTTCCCAGCAATTCCAGAACGTGTTGAAACTTTCATCTTGACCATTACCAATCGCAGGAACGCCTTCACGGTGTTAGGACTGATCTGCATGCGGGTTGCGATCTCTTTGCTAGTAAGACCTTGTAGGAGAAACTCTACCGTCTCACGTTCTCGTTGAGTCAGATCAAACTGTTCAGAGATTTCTGCAAGCGCCGAATAACTGCTCGATGCATCCCGCTCCAGTAGCACAGCGAAAGCGGGCTGAACGGGATAGCGCCCGTTACAGTCGACTCGAAAGTTCTTGCAGATGTACCGGCGTTTACCCGACCTAAACTCTTTGACAAAAGCAGGTGCGCCACGATTCTTATGGTCGATGAGGGTGGTGCGCACCCGATCGGCAAGAAAGACTTTGGGTTCATTGATCCGGTCCCCCCTGCTGGGGAAGCAGAGGATTTGAAGGGCGGGGGCATTCGATGCAATCAGATTCAATCCAGCATCTAACAGCAAGAAGCCGTTGTTGCTCGGAACCATGGGCACGGCATTCTCCTCAGGTTCGCAGCGGGGCGCCCATCATGCCCGAACCCTCGCGCAGTCTTATCTATGCTGGGAGCGTAGCCTGACGGATCCCGTTCGAAAACGCACAAGAAAATTTTCCCGTAATTGAGTTCCGGCTTTGGGGGAGTGACTGAAGCCAGAGCAATACTTGCATACGGCTCGAAATAACGAACGCAGTATGTTGCACAAGACACGCTTTGTCAAGAGATATGGGCCTTATTACTTTGGTTAACTCCATTTGTTCTAGCACGAACGAACTAAGTCGCGTTCTTGCCCTAAACGGATTGGCTAGTCCAATCGTGGAATTGCTGACAAGCAGATTTTGTAGTTAACTTTCCGCGTCTCGAGAATGGGAACATGACCGGAAAGCATCGCTGCTCTTGGAGCGGTTCTGCTCCTTAACTTCTTCCCTCTCTCGGCTACGCACAGGCGGTAGCGCAAGCCGCATCCACGAAGTGAACGTGCGCGCCACATTGCGCAGCGGTCGATGGCTGCGCACGGAAGTGAGGCGGTCATGCTTGGGAATACTCCAGCAAAGTACGGTCGCGGCATAGGTGGTTCGCGAAGACGGTCTATTCTCGAATTGCTCGCTTGCATTCTAGGCGGCAAGCAAATAGCGGTCGCAGTCGGCCTGCTGACCTGTTTCGGATTGGAAGGACTCTGGGCGTCAACGCTTGCCGTTCCGTATAGTAGGTTGACCGTTCATCCAAATGGAGCAACCGTCGCAGCAAATCAAACTCAGCACTTCGAAGTTACTGACGCTCAGGGAAGATCCGTTGCCGTACATTGGAACATCTCGGGGCTCGGCTGTTCCGGCTTGGCCTGCGGGACCATCGACGACCAGGGGGTCTACCGGACGCCATCTTTACTGCCGCAGCCGCGAGTCGTTATTCTGGAAGGCGTTCTAGTTTCGGACCCTAATTACTCTGTATTGACGCAGATCCAGCTTGAGGATCCCGTCGCCGTTACTGTGAGTCCCACGTCTGCCGATGTCGCCACCGGGAAAACGCAAGAGTTCACGGCCCTAGTGGTTGGAAGACAGAACCTTGCCAGCAGAGCCGAATTACCGCCGCTCCCGGATGCGGTTGCCGCAGCCCCAGTGCTTGCAAGACAGAACCTTGCCAGCAGAGCCGGATTACCACCTCTGCCGGATGCGGTTGCCGCAGCCCTAGCGGCTGGAAGACAGAATGTCGCAAGCAGCGCCGAATTACCGCCGCTGCCGGATGCGGTTGCCGCGGCCCCAGTGGTTGGAGGACAGAACGTTGCCAGCAGCGCGGTATTACTACCGCTGCCGGATGAGGTTTCCGCAGCCCCGGCGGGAACGGTTGTCTCCACGCAATACGGGCTTGTGTGGGTACGGGCGCCCTCGCCCGTCCAAGCCGAGCACAGCTCGGCAGGCTCTTGGCTGGCAGCGGCAGAAGCCCCGCGTGATGCGCCCGTGGTCACGTATCGGGATGGCCAACTCACGATTGATGCGGAGAACTCAACTCTGGCCGCGGTGCTGGAACTGGTTGCGGAGAAAACTGGGGCTGTGATCGAAATTCCGCCCGGAAGCGGCCTTGAGCGCATTGTTGAACACACCGGGCCAGGACGAGCAGAAGACGTGCTGGCATCGCTGCTCAACGGTTCTCCTTTTGATTTCGTCATCGTGGGTTCGCCGCAACCGTCGCACGATCCTGTGCAGGTCTTACTGTCCCTGCATGCAGCAGACACACCTGCAAGCCTCCCACCTCAACTGCCTAAAACACCGAGCTCCGCTTCGCTTTGGACACCGCCGCAAGATGCTCCGGCTGAAGCAGCGGTACCCTATGATCTCGACAGTAGAAGTTTCCAGCCTCCGAAAGAGCCACTATCTCCAGAGGTCCGCGGGCAAATGATGAGAGATCGGGCTCAACAGCTACTGGAAAAACTCAAACCGCAATGACGGCACTAGCCGCACGATGGCCTTCCCAAAGCGCAAGCGAGCGGGTCGCCCCCAAAGTTGTTGTGCCGTATGTGCGGGTTGTGGAACTACTCCATAAGTTGTGGAATTACTCCATAAGCTGTGGAATTACTCCATTAAGTTGTGGAATTACTCCATAAGTAGTAACTCCCGGACCTAATGATTTTGGCTAAGCCACGTGGGTAATTGTAATGAACTCACCAAAGGTTAAGAGTGCCGCTAGCGCCAAACGCTGATCCTCCCCCCAGCCGGGCGCCACAATCGACAGGAGGATTCAAAAATGAAAAGGCTCGGATTTTTGCTGTTTCTCGTCCTGATGCTGGGTATCGCTTCAGGAACTTCGTTGGCTCAAAACGTTGGTGACAACAGCGTCTACTTTGTCACCTACTATGCCAACAATGTCGCCGCTGCCCCCGATGCAACGCTACGTATAATCAATGATGGCGACACGGGAGCAAACCTGTGGGCGTCAATCTACGTGTTCGATGACAGCCAGGAGTTGACAGAGTGCTGCTCCTGCAAAATAACGCCAGACGGTTTGCTCTCGGAATCCGTCCGGAACAACCTCACGAAAACCCCGATCAACGGTGCGGTTAAGACACGTGGCGTCATCAAGGTCATTTCGTCTTCGACCGAATCTGATGTCAATACGAGCTTCGCACCCAACACACCGACGGCTGGGCTGCGGGGATGGGCCACCCACATCCAGAGCGTGGCTAACGCGACTCCTTTCGGGCCAGCACCTTACTACCAAACCGAAGATGAGCTTGCCGACTCGAACCTCTCCGCCCATGAGCAAGCGTTTTTGGAGCAACTGTGTATGTTTGACAACCTGCTAAGCGGGAAACCCTGCACCTGCACTGCGGAAGATAAGGACTTTTAATCTTCGGACGTGAAGGGGCAGTACGGCAGGGTTGAAGCAGCTTTGTTGAGGGGGTCTTCGGCCGGCCAAATCCAAGCATCCCGGACGCCAGGTTTACACTCGGCGTCCGGGCCTTTAAACTTATCTCATTCCCATTCCCCGAAGAGAGGAATTCCACCAATGTTAACCAAGCACACTCTGATTGCGCTTGGATTGGGAATAGCTCTAGGCGCTTTTTCCATCCCAGCTGTTGGCCAGAATGACTCCGCCGTGGTAGCTGAGATTGCCGGTCGCAAGGTGACTGCAAATGAGCTGCAGGAAAAACAAGCAGGCAAACTCCTTCAGGCCCAATACAAATACTACCTTGCCGAGCGGGATGCCCTCGATCAATTCATTGACGATCAACTATTGGAAATGCAGGCGAAGAAAGAATCTGTGAGCCTTGATGAATTATTCAAGCGTCATATTTCCATTCACGTGCAAGAACCGACGGAGGATCAGCTCCGTTTCTACTACGAGGGCGTACAAACCGACGAACCTTACGAGAAGGCGCGAAGCAACATCATCGATACGGTACACCAGCTGCGTATGAAAAAAGCGCGGGACGCGTACATCGCTGAACTTCGAGCGGAATATGCTGTGGTAATTGAGCTGAGCCAGCCCATTGCTCACGTCGAGGCGGGGAGTGCTCCAAGGCTTGGTCCTGAGAACGCTCCGGTCCAGATCATCGAATTCGCGGACTATGAGTGCCCTTACTGCCAGGAAGTCAACGAGGATCTCAAACGGTTGCGGGAACAATTCCCCAATCAGGTGTCATTGGTTTACAAAGACTTTCCCCTTCCCATGCATCCGCTTGCTGCAAAAGCCGCCCAGGCCGCGCGCTGTGCGGGCGCTCAAGGCAAATTCTGGGAGTATCATGATTCCTTGTTTCAGACCAAGAAGCTTCAAATGTCACAGCTGAAAGAAGAGGCTCGCGCGCTGAAACTCGACACCGCCCGTTTCGATCAATGCTTCGACGGCGGAGAACAAGCTGGCCTGGTGAAGAAGGATTCCCAGGAAGGCCAGCGGCTCGGATTACAGGGCACACCGAGCTTTTTCATCAATGGCCATTTCATGAGTGGCGCCATCGGATACACCAAATTGCGGGAAACGGTCATGCAAGAACTGGGTCCCACCCTCGCAAAAAAGCAGAGTGCTGCACTGGTGCCGTCGAAGGATGCAGAGAAAAAGTAGAATGCTTGCAGCCATCCCGTCCCCAGATTCTGGCTGAGATGACCGCACGAAATGGCTTAGATGACCACACCAAACAAGATCGCGGGGCTCAGCGGTGTGGCTCACTCTGCGAGCGTAGGCAACTGCTTTAGTCCTTGCTGTGACTAGGTTGTGCAATAGCAACGGATGCAGCGGTCTTGAACGCGGCCATGCCCATGCAGAAAGTACCCCCAGCACTCCCCCCGGTTAGCGTCGGTTGATAAGTTCCCGATGGTGCGTTTAGCGCGTAAACATAAGAAGTGGTATACGTCCATGCCGCAGGAGTTACTCCGGTTGGAAGAGGAGCCGTTGGAAAATAACGAGCAATAATAAAATCCTTTGCTGTCGTCGTAATACTAGGGCCAACCTCTAGACCTCCGCTCGTTGCGGTCCCGTCGCTTACGTGTGCCCCGCTCCCATCCACCACCGAGGACAACGCCATGTCTGAAACTTCAAGAAAAGCATTAATACTGCCTTTGGGTTGACCTGACAAATGGAACTTGAGCTCTGTTACACCTGGATTGCAATTCTCACAGTACCAAATATCAACAGACTTATTTACGCAAGACGCAGTGGCACCTGGAATTTGCTTATACGTGTTACCTCCATCTGGGGCATTGTCGGTGACACTCAATACCTTGGCACCAGGAGAAAGAAGCACCGGCATCGCGATCAGAACACGCCCTTTGCCGGTCGCTTGATTAAGATCCATGTCTGAGACCTCACCCCCGGTGCTAATTGCTACGAACTGTTGAACTATGGTTTGAGCTGATAACTCAAGCCCTCCCCACAATAACAACAGTATTAGAAGTTGTTCCTTCATGCCCTGCCCCTTCCATCATTAAGTGATATGTTTTTCCGTGCTCCCGCAGACTCAGGGTGCAATGGCCATGAAAACAGGGCCGGGAGCCAGAAGCTGAGTCTCTACCCTGCGAGCGTCGCCGTTTTCAAGGCGCAGGCGTGAGCCATCCCGCTACTTATCTTCCGCCTGAGGCTTAATCTGGGAACGATCAGCCGCCATGATCAATGGCGTGGTAGCTAGCATATTGATCTTGCCGGTCACGCATACGCGCTTGCCCTGGTAGGCAGCAATTGCCTCTTCGGGCCCCCCAGGCTGCGCCCCGAATGTCACGAAGTAGAACACCGGATTCGGTTCAGGCTGATCGAGATCGAAGCTTACTGGTTTTCCGTGGCCTGCGATTCCATTCTTAGCAATCTTGGTGTCTACAACCTTTCCGCACACGGTTACCGTCTCGCCCGAGTGGTTCTTTGCCTCAGAGGCGGTTATGCGCGGTGGCGTCGCGCTCTGTGCACAAGCGATAGGCGACAGGCCCGTCATACACATCATCACGATAAGCGTCTTCATATTTGTCATGTTCCAGTCCCCGTGGCGTGGCTTGAGCGTGAAAGCCAGCAGCTTCAGGAAATCAGCGCTGCATAGCGCCCAGCATCACGGTCAAGCATCTGAACTCAAATCCTGCAACGCGTCAATTCCCCTTTTGGTTAGGCCCAAGACTGCTTAATCCGGTTCGGCTAAGCCACCTGGGGAATTGCAAGAAGAGGCACTAAGACGTAATCCCTTAAGGCACGAATCTGATCCGCACGCTTCTTGGAAATGAAGCGGCCTCAGTGCATGAATTATTTAATTTAGTTGCGCCAGAATACGGCCAGTAATCCCCCGTGGCCGCCAGCAGGCGCTTGAACTGCTCACAATGCCCGGCTCCTTCGGGTATAGGGGGATTGGTTTGACAGGGTCAGGCATCGCCTCACTCCGCCCGCCGTTTAGCCTACTCCCCCAAATAGCTAGCAGGAGGTGGTTGTGAGACTTAGTCGCGTTTCAGGGTGCATCCTCACAGTGGGTCTGCTCCTTGTTGCCTGCGCGTTGGCGCAGGTCCAAGTCGATGACCAGCATTCCTCCCAACCTGCTTCGACCGCGACTGTGCCTCGGTTGATTCGGATACAGGGAGCCGTGCGTGATGAGGCAGGGAAACCTCTCAGCGGACGCATCGGCGTTACGTTCGCCCTGTACAAAGACCAGAATGACCAGGAGTTGGTTTGGCAAGAAAACCAGAACGTGCAACTGGACTCAGCCGGGCGCTACAGCGTGCTGCTCGGAGCGACTAATGAGAGTGGTCTGCCGCTGGAGATTTTCTCCGCGGGTGAAGCACGCTGGTTAGGCGTCCGTCCTGACGGACAGGCGGAGCAGCCGCGGATTCTGTTGTTGAGCGTCGCGTATGCCCTGAAGGCGGCCGACACTGAGATGTTGGGAGGCAAACCGGCTTCGGCTTTTGTCCTCGCAGGCAGTCAATCCTCGTCCGCTCAACTGGCCTCCGGCACTCCGGCGGGATCTCCTAATTCGCAGCGCGCCCCACAGATTCTTAATTGGAGTCCGGGCGCAGTCCCGTTGATCCAGCCGAATACACCCTGTTCACCCATCACCAGTGACGGAACCGCCACTCCCAACCAGATCTCCAAGTTCACCAGCGCCTGCAACATTCAAAATTCGGCCATCTTCGAATTGGGCGGCAACGTGGGCATCGGCAATACCAGCCCTGCCGGCACACTGGACGTTTCGGGAGCAACCTTCATTCGAGGTCCACTGAACGTTCTGGGAGGCGGTATTTTCGCCCCCGTCCAAACCGCCACGCCCACGCAAGGATACGCCTCCAACCCGGTGGACATCGAGGCTTCAGCGTACAACACATCTGTCGCAAAGGCGGTGTCTTACGTTTTTCGATGGCAGGCCGCTCCGGTGGGAAATAACTCTGCAAACACCGGAGCAACGCTCAACTTACTGTACGGTGTCCCCGGAGTCGTCAACCAGACCGGGTTGTCCGTCGCCTCAAATGGGATCCTGAATTTTGCATCCGGGCAGACCTTTCCCGGCACCGGCAGTGGGACGGTCACCAGCGTCGGTACGGGCGCAGGCCTGACGGGCGGGCCGATCACCAGGAGCGGCACGATCAGTATTCCCGCTGCGGGGGTAACCAACAGCATGCTGGCAAATCCTTCCATCACGGTGCAGGCGGGATCGGGATTGTCGGGGGGCGGAACCGTGGCGTTGGGCGGCACGGTCACACTTACCAATTCGGCTCCCAGTTCGGGAGGAACGGTAACGAGCGTGGGTAGCGGAACGGGGCTGAGCGGGGGACCGATCACGGCCAGCGGAACACTCAGTCTGAATACGAGTTTCACTGATGCGCGTTATTTGCAGCTTACGGGAGGTACCCTGAGTGGAGGACTGACTGGGACCACAGCCGCCTTTACCGGTGGACTGGCGGCATCGATCGGCACGTTTAGTAGCACCGTGTCAGCAGCGGGGGCCCTGTTGCCTGGGACGGGCATCGCGACAGCCACACAAGGGTTCAACTCGAACCCGCTGGACTTGCAAGCATCGTCGTTCAACAGCACGACCTCGTCGGCGATCACTGAGGACTTCCGCTGGATGGCGGAACCGACGGGGAATGATTCATCCAACCCCTCCAGTTCATTAAACCTGCTGTTTGGGTCGAATGGAGGTTCGCCCACAGAGACGGGGCTTTCAATTGCGAGCAACGGACTGGTCAGCTTCACCTCAGGGCAGACCTTTCCCGGCACCGGCAGCGGGACGGTAACCAGCGTCGGTACGGGCGCAGGCCTGACGGGCGGGCCGATCACCAGGAGCGGCACGATCAGTATTCCCGCTGCGGGAGTAACCAACAGCATGCTGGCAAATCCTTTCATCACGGTGCAGGCGGGATCGGGATTGTCGGGGGGCGGAACCGTGGCGTTGGGCGGCACGGTCATGCTTTCCAGCAATTTTTCGGGCACACAGAATGGAATCGCCTACTTCTCGAGTCCCACGAGTCTGATTTCGACACCTGCCCCTGTCAACGGGCAAATCCCAATCGGGTCGACAGGCAACGCTCCTGTCCTCGGCACACTCACCGCGGGCCAGAACATCAGTATTACGAACAGCCCAGGATCGGTCACAATTTCTGCGGCGAGTGGAAACGTCCCGACTTTGCAATTTTTTGTAACGGGCGGCGAGCGTACCGGAGCCTCTCAAGGTGCGTCCCAAAATGTTACCAAGCTTTGGGGATTCCTCTTGCCTTACAACGTGACCACTACCGAAATAACCTACGACGTAATTACCGCGGACAATACGGCGAATAATTATGACATTGGCATCTTCGACAGCTCGGGGAATCTCGTAGCGGACGTTGGGCCTACTCCCGGAACTACCTTCGCACCGGCGAAGAGTTTCCAAACGTTGAAGTGGACTCAAGGTTCCACTGGCCTTTTGGCTGGTCGATACTATATTGCATTTACCACGAATTGCTCGAGCCTTTGTGCCAAGGTCGGAGCTTCGACTACATACGTAAGCTTTGCCATCAACGTCTCGGCTGGAACATCCCTGGGCGGAGCCTTGCCATCCACGATGACGCCACCAGCTGACACTTGGGGCACGGGAACTCAACCAACAATCGTGATCCAGTGATCTCTCACGCGCAGGGGGAAACCTTGACCAGAACGATCTCTGCAAGCGAACCCTTCCGCACTTTGAACCTCATTGCCGTGCAAGTACGCTCGCCCTTCACACGAACTACTTCCGCATAGCGCGTGACTAGGGCGCGATCCCGATAACTGATTGAAATCTCCCTTTTCTCTGGTCTTTCAATTTTGCCGACAACTCACCCCTAGACTGGATTATGAATTCCGCGGCTGCCCAATAGCATGTTGATAGTTACGTCCTGTGAAACGGAATGCTGTAACACACAAGGAAACAACATGATTCGCTACGCTATTCTTGAGGCCCCATCAAATCTTGGTTTACGATCCACTGGCGTCGAGAATTCGCCGACGACTCTTCTGGAGTTAGGCTTGGGACGACGCCTGAGTGCGAGATGTGCGGGCCGGGTTGAGGTGCCATCCTATAATTTCGTTCGAGATCCACAGACTCGCATGCTCAATGCAGAGAATATTGCTGACTACGCTGTCGCTCTCGCAGACGCCTTAGAGCCAATTTTTGAACAAGGAGAATTCCCCGTTGTATTGGGCGGTGATTGCAGCATTCTATTGGGAAGTCTGTTGGCGCTCCGGCGGCGGGGTCGCTATGGATTAATTTTTCTGGATGGACATTCCGATTTCTGGACACCAGAAAAGGAGGCCCATGGCGAAGCGGCGTCAATGGATCTAGCGCTTGTAACCGGACGGGGACCGTCTGTCGTCACCAATCTGGAGGGTAAAAGGCCGCTCGTCCAAGTGGAAGACGTGATCGCTGTCGGAATGCGCGACAATGAATTTGACAACGATTACCTCGGACAGAATGGCGGATTATCGATTCCCTCCGAACTCGAAATGATCACGCTCGCTGATATCAGAAAGGCTGGTTTTGAAAGCGCGATAGCAAAGGTCGCCAAGTTTTTGGCGCGCGACGAGTTGGATGGGTTCTGGATTCACCTTGATGTCGATGTCTTGGAGGATACGATCATGCCGGCAGTCGATTATCGCATGCCAAATGGTCTCAGCTGGACCGAACTGGTGGCGTGCCTAAAGACGGCCACTTCCTCTGGGCGTGCAATCGGGATACAGGTTACGATCTATAACCCTAAGCTAGATCCAGAGCTCTCAGCAGGCAGCAGCCTGGTCGATGCTCTCGTCGAGGGCTTGCCGCTTACGGCTGGGTGAAGTGTTCTATGATGCAGCGGCGGCACCGCTTGTCGAGTTCTCCGCGCCGTCTTTCTTCCGGAGCGGGCCCCGCGATGCAATATTTGCCTAGCATTTCGCATTGGCAACTTCCCTGCTTTGGTATATCTTTGGCAGATTAAAAGGGGCGCGCCCAGCGCAACTGCACGGGTTCTTTACATTGGCCTTGTGTTGTCGAAGTTGGCTGAGGCGCTAAAAACCCGGATTGCTGCCATACTTTTTTTCGGACATAAACTTCTCCCTCTTTGCGTAGCTAACCGCTTATTAAAGTCGGCGATAGGTGTGGCATGGCAGAAAGCGCCAAATTCCGTTCGGAGGATCAGCCTACCGAGGCTGGCTTTGCTCTCCATACCCTCACGAAAGATGGTAGTTCCTCATCGAACATTCCAAGTTCTTCCGACACCCCTACCTTATTAAGCCCAGTCCCATCTATTTCCAACTCTAACGCTAGTTCGAGTTCGCCAACTAGCTTCGGGGGCGCGTCTTCCGATTCGCCCGCTAGCCTGCGGCCTGGGATGGTCCTCGGCGCGCGCTACGCCATTCTTGAAGTCATAGGACAAGGAGGCATGGGAGCGGTCTACAAAGCCGAAGACCGCGAACTCAATCGCTTTGTTGCCCTGAAAGTAATCCGCCCCGAACTGGCGTCCGATCCCAGCATGTTG